>Ga0209211_10003329_pt1 | contig 26374 bp, 26 predicted proteins | sample RifGroA2_FD_183992 | JGI IMG/M metagenome (GOLD analysis project Ga0209211, IMG submission 183992) | Groundwater microbial communities from Rifle, Colorado, USA - Groundwater A2 (SPAdes) (version 2) | ecosystem: Environmental > Aquatic > Deep subsurface > Groundwater | place: Rifle, Colorado...
CTAATAATAGGATAAAGAGTTCACTGATTTTTTGTCCCAGAGTAAATCTTTCTGTTTTAGGAATATTTTTGTGCAGGTTAAGCCAGTTTGCGTAAGCACCTTTCATTTTACTTATAATAATCGGCGCCGTGGTAAACGATGTTGCTGTGTTCATATGAATTGTAAATTCGAAGATATTATTAGTTTAGAAAATCTTTTAAAGGCCTGGATAGAGTTTTTGTCTGGGAAAAAGTATAAAAAGGATGTGGCAAATTTTTCTTTGCATCTAATGGATAATTTGCGTGTGCTTCATGATGAACTTTCTACTAAGACATATAAACACGGAGGCTATAAAGCCTTTAAAATCAGCGATCCAAAACCTCGAGATATACATAAAGCCACTGTGCGTGATCGTTTAGTCCACCACGCGATACATAGAGTATTATACCCGTATTTTGATAAAAAGTTTATTTTCGATTCATATTCTTCTCGTTTGGTGAAAGGAACGCACAAAGCAGTAAATAGATTTCGTGATTATTTTTATAAAGTAAGTAAAAATAATACCAGAACATGTTGGGTCCTTAAAGGCGATGTTCGTAAATTTTTTGCGAGCATTGATCATAATAAATTAATATCCATATTGCAGAGACATCTTACAGACAAAAATATTCTCAATCTTCTTAAGGAAGTTATTAACAGTTTTTATGGAATTATTAATGGAATTGGCCTTCCGCTGGGCAATTTGACTTCGCAGTTATTCGTGAATATTTATCTGAATGAATTCGATCAGTTTATTAAACATGACCTCAAAGTTAAATTTTATGTAAGATTTGCAGATGATTTTGTTATTCTTTCGAAAGATAAAAATTATTTGATTGATACTTTGAATGTTATTACTGATTATTTGGTAAAAGAGTTGAAATTGACCTTGCATCCAAATAAAGTATCTATCGAAACATTTTCGTCTGGAATTGATTTTTTGGGTTTGGTAAACTTTCCGAATTATCGAGTTTTACGAACGAAAACGAAAAGAAGGATGTTCTCTAAGTTAGAAAAACGACATGAAAGTTATAAGACTGGTATGATTCCAGGCGAGTCGCTAAATCAGAGTTTGCAATCATATTTAGGTATATTAAAGCATTGTAATGGACATGATTTAACTAGAAAGATAAAGAAATTTGCTGTTAAATTAGATAAAAGTAATAACGGTCTTTACAAGGTCGTTGTTATATGCTATATTTTAATGTCCTTCTGTCGGATCCGAAACAACCTAGAGGCTAAAAATGTCGAGTGATGTTTTCTTGCCCGTCAATGCGGTTGTCCCTGCCATGGAAGGTTTTCTGGCGAGTGACCTCTTTAAGCGCGACATTAGCGATGATGCGTCGGTCAAAATCAGCGAAGTCGGTGGCAATTTCCAGAAGTGGTTCGGCAAGCTGATCGTTTCGGTGCATAAGGGTTCGAAACTGAAGTTGAGTACTTTGGCACGCAACGCGAGCGACACAGAGATCTTTACCGCCCTGGGTGGTGAAGACAAGGCCGAAACGGTTCTTTCTGAGGCCTGGTGGCTGATGACTCAGCAAGGCCGTGGTCAAAGCGGGCTTCTGCTAAACGACGGCAAGGCAAATATCTTTTATGCCTTCGACGTCAACGGGGTTCTGCGCGCCTTCTACGTCTACTGGGACTACGACGGCTGGGGCGTCTGCGCCTATGGGATCGACGACATCAGCTGGCCTGGGGGCGTGCGCGTCTTCTCCCTCCTGCCTGCCGGCCAGGCAGGCAATTCCATTGTGTCCTGACCCGTGGGCTCTTGGATACTTATTCGTTCTCCTGTGTCAGACACGGGAGAACGATTTTTTAGCCACAATTTTTCACTTGAAATATTGGGTATAATCGGGTATTATTGGATTGAGTTAGAATGAAACCAATAAATCATTTTTCTCTTAAATTAGACAAAAAAGTAATGTTGAGAATTAGTCTTGACTTAAACCTATCAATTTGTTAGACTGATAGCATCAATCCGTAGACAGTGGGTTCCCGCAATTAGCGGCTTAAATCCCACCTAGGAAAATATTTTGACTTAGTCATTTTATTGAAGTCTGCGGATAAGCAGATTTTTTTTAATAACATTTAAAATAATATGCCAAAAACTAAGGAGCAGAAGCAGAGCATTGTCAAAGCTTTGAGCGACAAAATGCGTGGGGCTAAGTCCGCCATCGTTTTCAAGCACGAAGGTTTGCCAGTGTCTGTAACGCACGAATTGCGCGATAGATGTCGTGCAGAAAATGTCGAAGTTTTTGCAACTAAGAAAACTTTATTACAACTCGCGTTAGAAGATCAAGGCATTAAAGATGCTGACGTGAAATCTTTCGAGGGTGGCATTGCTATCGCAATTAGCCAAAACGATGAAGTTGCAGCTGCAAAGATTTTAAAAGAATTTTCTAAGAAGTATGACAAGTTGGAATTCCGCGGAGGTGTACTAGAAGGAAAAGTAATTACTCTTGAACAAGTAATTCAGCTTTCTAACATCCCATCTAAACTGGAATTGTTATCTAAGTTAGTCGGTTCATTGAAGTCACCAATTTCCGGCTTCGTGACTGTTCTAAAAGGGAATTTACGTGGTTTAGTCTGTGTGTTAAATGCAATTAAAGATAATAAATAAGTCAGTAACGAGTAACGAGTAACGAGTTTATCTGGTTACTGGATACTGGTCCCTGGTTACTAAATAATATGTCAGAAGAAAAAACTGTTGTAGAAGTTCCAGCTAAATTTAAAAGTTTAGTTGAAGAAATCGAAAAAATGTCAGTTGTTGACTTAGCTGAATTAGTCAAAATTTTAGAAGAAAAATTCGGTGTAAGCGCTGCTGCTCCTATGGCGATGGCTGCTGCTCCAGCTGCCGCTGCTGTAGAAGAAAAGACTGAATTCAACGTTGAATTAGCTTCATGTGGTGAAAATAAGATTGCTGTAATTAAAGTTGTTAAAGAAATTACTGGTCTTGGTCTAAAGGAAGCTAAAGATTTAGTTGATGCTGCTCCAAAGATGGTTAAAGAAAATGTTAAGAAAGAAGAAGCTGAAGCTATGAAAACTAAGTTAGTTGAAGCTGGCGCTACTGTCAATTTAGAATAAGATCGTTTCTTAAAAAACACTCTGCCTCAAGCAGGGTGTTTTTGTTTTTGTAGTAAAAATGGTATAATTAGTAAAATAAATAAGCTTTTAGCTTCTAGTAAATTAGCTTCTAGGTGTTTAGCGTTTTAATCTCAAGCACCTAAAAGCTAGAAGCTAGTTCCTATAAGCTAGCAACAAAAAAATATGCCAAATGAAGAATTGAGTCCGTTAAATTACAATCAGTCGGCTCCAGAGACAACAAAAAGACGAAAAGTATTTCAAGTCTTGTTAGTTGTTGTGTTGGTATTGATCTTTGGAGTTGAGCTTGGTTACATTATTTACAAAGAACGAGTGCAGAAGCCAGAAAAGAATGTTGATCAAGTAGTTAAGGTCGATGGTCAAAAAAATGAGGTAAAAAAAGAACGAGGTCTAAAGCCTTTTGAGAATCCTGAAGAATTTAAGGCTTATTTGGTATCAGCTGCAGAGTTGTCATCCGGTTATTCTGGTTTTTCCATGGGAAATAGAAGCGTTGGGGCCGCCTTACCGGGAGATTTCGAATTGGCCATGCCAGATGCAGTTGCTCCTATGATACAATCAACTGAAGCTGGTCTTGGTGCAGGAGATTCATCCCAAACAGTGGTTGATCGTTTTTCAGAAACAAATGTTCAAGTCCAAGGAATCGACGAACCAGACATAGTAAAAACCGATGGCAATGAAATCTATTTATCAACTTCATTTTATAAACCAATAGTAGAGCCACAGGTTAAGGGAAAGAAAATCATTCCACTTGATTATGGTGAATACTATGATAATTACGGTAACTATACATCTTTAACTACCATAATTAAGGCTCTCCCACTAGAGACGATGGGAATTGATGCCAATATTGATCTTTATGGTAATTTATTGTTGAAAGATAAAACATTAGTGGTTTTAGCAAGTGACAAGATTCGAGCCTATGATGTGGCTGATCCTAAAAAACCGGTACAAAAATGGGAACTGACTTATGTTGAGGATAACCAGTATTCTGGTGCACGACTTTATGGAGATAAACTTTATTTGATAACACAGACTTATGTTGGTGATTATTCGCCTTGTCCAATTCCATCATACTACATAAACGGTGTAGAAATTTCTGTGGCTTGTTCTGATATTTATCATCCGATTGAACCAACAGCAGTTGATACTACTTACAATGTTTCTGTTCTCGACATTAACAGCGGCACGGTTATAAATAAAACTTCAATATTGGGTTCTTCTGCAGATTCGCAAATTTATATGTCTGCGGATTCAATTTATCTGAGCTATAATGCTCCTACAGATATCTTGAAAGTAATTGTTGGTTTCTTTGCAGAAAATGCAGATGTTTTTCCAGCTGAATTAGTCGCTAAACTTCAAAAAGTAGTTAGTTATGATTTAAGCAGCGCGGCAAAAATGACTGAATTTGAGAGTCTCATGAATAATTATACGGCTTCTTTATCTAAAGATGATGAATTAAAAATGCAGAATGAAATGGAAAATCGTATGAATGATTATCTCAAAAAGCATGTGCGTGAGTTCATGGAAACAGGTATTGTAAAAATAAATGTTGATGGCTTAAAAGTAGCGGCACAAGGTTTTGTACCAGGTGATCTTTTAAATCAATTCTCAATGGATGAATATGAAGGCAATTTAAGAGTCGCTACAACTTCCGGTGGCCGTGGTTCGTATTTCTTTAACTCTGATCAAAGCATTAATGATGTTTATATTCTTGATAAGGCTCTAAACATTTCTGGATCAGTTAATGATTTGGGAGCAGGCGAACGTATTTATTCTGTCCGTTTCATTGCAGATAAGGGATATGTGGTAACTTTTAGAGAAACAGATCCTTTCTACGTTCTAAATTTAAAGAACCCTAAAGCTCCAGAACTCTCTGGGGAACTTAAGATCCCAGGTTATTCTTCATATTTACATCCTTTAAAAGAAAATATTATTTTGGGTATCGGCAGAGAAGATCAAAATGTAAAATTGTCACTTTTTGATGTTAGCGATCCTAGAAATCCTGTAGAGATCAGTAAATATTCATTAACAGAATATTGGTCCGATGTTTTAACAACGCACCATGCATTTCTTCAGGATGAAAAATACCAAATTTTCTTTATGCCAGGCAGCGAGGGGGGATATATTTTCTCTTATGCCGATAACAAATTGAGTTTAACGAAAGCTGTTAGCGGAGTCCGCGCTCAGCGTGGTTTGTTCATCAATGATTATTTCTATATTATTGGAGAGAATAATTTGATAGTTCTGGATGAAAAGAAATGGGAGAGAGTTAAGGAATTAAAACTCGAATAATAAAAAAATGTTGGGCATTGTTGATTGGTAGGGAACAAAGATTTTTGTTCCCTACCAGACGGCCCAACATTTTTTTATTTAAGTTTCACAGAATAAATTTTATTCTCACTCGTTAAAATTATTTTCTCATCTTTACCCAATATCATAATGTCCGTAATAGGGCTGTTTAGACTTTCAAACGCATATTGATTAACAAGTCCACCGTCTTTGTTAAGAACAATAATGCGTTTATCTTCGAGTATATAAAGATTGTTGAGATCTAAGTTTGTATATATCTTTTGAGCATTAGTTAGTGCTGGTTCGATTAGTGCCTGCTTGAACTCTTGTAATTCGCCATTATAAAATTTGTTGATTTTACCGTCTTTATTGAGAACATAAATGTTTCCGTCTATAGATAAACTTGTAGCGGTCAGAAGCTTGGCATCTTTTTTGTTTTTGATCCAAGTTTGAGCATCATTAAATTTATTGTCAGCCTTCTGGTGTTTATAAATTTGTTCTTTGGCAGCATCAACAACATATAATCTGTCTCCATAAAGAGCTCCTGTGATTGTTTGCAGCCCGCCCATCCAATTTATGCCAATAGAATTTAACTGGCCGTCTTTGTATTCAAGAAGTTTATTCTGGTTCGTTAACGCATATAGAGAATTGTCTTCACAGAATAAGTTTACAATGTCTCCGGCTGAAGAAATAATTTTTTTGCTTATGGTTTGATTAGATATTTCTAATAGAGTGTTGTTGTTGCTATAAGCATAAAAAGTGTCTCCGAGATGACAGAGTCCGGCTAGTGGTAGTGTCGAATCAACAGCACTAACTTCAGCAACTAGTTGGGGAACTACTTTTTCTATGTGCAATAATTTATTCTTGATGTTGTTAATTTGTTTAACAAGCTCGGCGTAGTTGGATTTTTGATTATTATCATCTTGGGGTAGTGTAGCAAGTGCGCTTTCCGCTTGTTTGATGAGTGTCAGGCTCTTATTCTCATCTTTATAAATTAAATTTACTTGAGCATCATTAACAAGGTTCTGTACGGTTTGTACGTTAGCTGCATAAGCCGCTTCTTGTTTTTTAATGTCCTGGCGATAGTTGAGCCAAAAGATGCTGCCGACAAGAATTAAAACAAGTGCTCCGACAGTTAATAGGATTCCTTTATTGATTAAGTGCAGAGATTTTAGTTTATCTTTGGCTTTTGTGCGGGCTTCTTTCTGTGTAATTAGTTTGTAAATTTTGAAAAGAGCCATTATGGGGTAGGCAAGACAAATTTTGAGTGCATTAAAAATATATTTGATAACACCGAAGCGCATTTTTTTATCTTGTTTCATGCCGTGTAGCGAGGAGCTATTTTTTTTGTGAAATAACTTGGTCCATAAGCGGTTAAGGTAATCAACAATGTTCAGAGTGAAGGTTGGTGTTAGTAGCTTTTCGGTTTTGTCATTAGTTGATATGAGTTGATCAATTGACTGTTGCGAAACTGGAGTTTCGGTTAATGCTTTTTTCTCTTGCATGCGAATAAAAATTGCCGCATAGGTGAGATAAGAATTATTCTCATTGTTGTTGATTAAGCTTTTGAAATAGTCGATCGCAGTTGGGAGCTCATTAGTTGAAAGGACTTTATTGACTTTATGGGGTGGGATGTAATTTTGGAAAATTTCTGTAGCCAAATAAATAGTATCATGATGATATATTTTCCCATTTAAGGTTGAAGCGAAAAATTTCAATCCAAAATCGTCATTTTCTTGAAATTTGGGAGCATTTTCTATTACGTTGATAATTTTATAGTTGTTTTGCTTGGTTTTGTGAAGTAGTGAAACGTTAATTAGCCCATGTTGAGCAAAAATAAAGTCAATATCTTTAGTGTGGGAATTTGGCTTGGCAACTGCAATGACGTAATTTAAATTTTCGAGGGGGAAGTTGATGTGACTAATCTGCACGAATTCAGCCAAGGCATCATTCGTTTTTTGTAGAGCGTATTCAAAAATTGTTTCTAGATTTAACTTGGTTGGATCTGGGGAAGTATTAATTTGGTTGTAATATTTTTCTTTTAAAGTGTTAACAATCAACTTAATGATTTTTTCGCTCTCTTCGATTGGAGAAGTACGAATTTCAATGATACCCAAAACATAACCACCGTGCTTTTCTTTGCCATCTGGATAAATAATAAAATCTTCGCAAAGATAACTATCTTTGCTGTGCTTTGCTGGTATGTAGATTTCTTCAAGCGAAATGTCGTGCTCGGTTTCCATACGCTCTCTTTGACTATTATTCTTCTTCGTGGCCTGTGTTAATGACAGGTTGAGTTTAAAAGATATCTATATTATACTAAGGGAGAGGGAAATAGGCAAATAGAAAAGTGATTAAAACGTTTAACCAAAAATATGTTTGAACAACTATTTGGTTCAAAGACGCGAGTAAAGTTAATGAAGCTTTTTTTGGAGAATCCAGAGAAGCGATTTTTCGTTCGTGAGCTTACTCGACTCTGTGATTCTTTGATTAACTCTGTCCGTCGTGAGCTAAACAACCTGGTTGAACTGAAAATAATTTTAGAGGAGGTTCCTACTGTGAAAACCCCAGTAGTCAAGAGAACGATTAATTCCCGTAAATATTATCGCTTGAACCCAAAAAATTTGTTCAGGCAGGACCTCTCAAATTTATTTCTAAAAAGTAAGATTTTGATGGAAAAGCGCTTTGTGGAAAAGATTCGTCATTTAGGTGAAATTAAATATTTTTGTTTAAGTGGGACTTTTATTGAAGATCCTAAGGCGCAGACAGATCTTCTTGTAGTGGGCGAATTTGAAAAAGATAAGGTTCTCAAAGTCTTAAAAGAATTTGAGAAAGAAATTGAGCGTCCAATCAACTACACGGTTATGGATGTAAATGAGTATCAACTAAGACAAGATATTGCGGATAATTTTTTAGAGCAAATTATGGCTAATGAGCGCAATCTTGTCATTGTCGATAAATTAACTAAGAAGAAAAAAAGCAATGTTTAAAAAAAATATTCAATCATTTTTGATTTTGTCCATTGTGTTGGGTGGAAGTTTTTTTTGTTTCTCAAATAATGCTAGCGCTCAGATCGAAAAGCAAGTTAGAACTTTTGACAACAAATTACAGCTAGTTAATGAATTGAAGATTCTTGATCAAGCGTTTGAAGGTGTGATGGATTTTACCACAGTTGATCTTGGTGGGGATGGAATCAGCGAATTAGCGGTTAGTTATGGCTATCAGGCTTTCCCTGAAGTAAAACTTTTTCGAGCTGATGGAAGTAGTATTAACGCTTGGCAACCATATCCAATTGGTTATGAAGGAAGAATTAACTTAGCGTCAGGTGATTTTGATGCTGACAAAAAAGACGAAATTGTTACAGCTCCTGGGGAGGGTGGTGGTCCGCAAGTCCGTATTTTTGATGGGTTTGGTCAAACAAAATTTAATAAAGGATTTTTTGTTGATGATGAAACGAATCGTGCGGGCGTTGAAATTGCAGTTGGTGATGTTAATGGAGACAAAAAGAATGAGATAGTTGCTAGTTTTTTGAAAGATGGGAAAAATTGGATTAAATTTTACAGTCATTTAGGTGATGTTGTTGGAACACCTTTTCAGATTGAGGTGGCCGATGCTTTTGAGCCGATGAAAGTCGCAGTTTATGATCTAGATAATGATGGTAAAGGTGAAATTATTTTGGGTTCTGGTATGGGAAATGAACCTGAGGTTCGTATTTATAATGATGCTGGTATCAGCGTTGGCTGGTTTGCTGTCTACCAGGCTGGTTTTCGTGGTGGCGTGGATGTATCAGCCGCCAAGTTTGATGGTATAAATTACATAGTCACGGCTGCTGGTTTTAGTGGCGGACCACATATTCGTTTTTTTAATCAAAAGGGGGAGCCACAATTGAATAATAAGTTTTTTGCATACGATGAATCGTTCCGTGGTGGTGTTAATGTCTCTTTAGGCCATTTTAACTCTAGCGGAGTAGATACTTTGGTTGTTATGCCTCAAACAGTTACAGAAGTTGATGGTTTATCAAGTTCAGGAAAGACAATCAAGGTTGATGTTTCCGAACAACGTCTTTATGCTTATGATAGAGGCCGACTCATAAAAACATTCTTGATTTCCTCTGGCCGTAAAGGTTTTGATACCCCATATGGCAAGTTTTCAGTCTATAAGAAAAGAGCATTGGTTCGTATGTCTTGGTTCTATAGTGAAAACAATCCCAATAACTACGACTTGCCAAATGTTCCGTCAGTTTTGTTTTTTAAGGGGCCATACACTTTGCATGGAGCTTATTGGCACCATAACTGGGGTCATCGTATGAGTCATGGTTGTGTAAACATCTCAAATGAAAATGCTAAATGGTTGTACCATTGGGCTCCGGTTGGATCTACGGTCTTAATTCAAGAATAATTATGTATTTAATAATCTCAACTGATAAAAACAGCTGTTTTTCTGTCGCTCGGGCTAAAAGTAAAATCGAGAAAATTGTCACAGTCAAAAAACCATTTAAACAAACGGAATTACTTTTGAAGAACATTTCTAGTCTCATTGATTTCAAAAAAGTTAAAGGAATTATTGTTAATCAAGGTCCAGGTGAATTTTCTGCTCTGCGCATCGGCATCTCGACTGCGAATGCTCTAGCTTTTGCACTTAGTTTGCCGATCGTCGGTATCTGTCTGAAAGTTGAGCTCGAAGCTACAGAAAAAGAAAAGATCGAATTGTTATGGCAATCAGGTAAGTCGAAAATAACAAAAGTAAAATCATCTAAAATTATTCTTCCGTATTATGATAAAGAACCGAATATAACAGTCAAGAAATAAATTTGTAAAATAATGGCCTCCGTAACATGTGTTGCGGAGGCGTTTGTGTCTAGAGCTGCTCGAGGGCAGCTTGGAGCACTTGCTTGTAGCGATCTGGCACTTCCCGTGAAGGATTATCTTTCTGGAATGGGGTCATGACTTTGGGCGGCCGGTCAGCTACCAGCTTGGTTAGCTGATGCTTGCAGCCTGCAACCTGCATGGCACTGAGCTTGCGTCCTTCGTTCAAGTTTAGTACGCCGGTCAACGCCGTATTGGCTAGCGGCGGAACCGTGGGAGCGAAACCGTCCGGTGTCGGCGGTTTGGGAATATTCGCTGGAGCAGACAGAATTCCAAGGAACAGTTCAACCATGTGTGTAATAATATCACTCATGGTACCAGGATTCAGACAGGAGCAAGTTGCCAACGCCACCTCTGTTTCGAGGAGATATTGCTGGTAGGGCTTACTGGCCTTGATCAGCTCGATGAACGTAGTTAGGAATAAGCCTTCCGACATTGCTTGATGTTGGCAGGTTTGTCGTATGCCAGCAAAAGCAATGTGTGGGGTGAAAGCGATATGTTGAACAAAGGCTTGAGTGAACAGCGTTAGCGTTTGTTCGTCAAACAGTGAGTTTTCTCGTACGAGTCGGTAGGCGGTCTCCAACTCGTTTGTCAGTCTTTTTTCCGTACAGGCAGAAATCGCCGCAACAGCTAGATCATGCAACATCTCGCTCGTGGCGAGAGGGGACGCCATGATGGCGCCAATGCCATCGAACAAGTCCCCGAAGGAGAATGGGGGCATGGACTTGATTAGGAAGTGAACAGTTATTTTGCTCAGGCGCTGAAGTGCCACGAGCAAAGCGGGTCTGTGTTCTTCGAACTTGCGTTCGTCAGTCTTGATGGCTTCGATTTTCTTGTAGCAAAGCGGTGTTAGGAGCAGACGCATCGCTGTGTCTGTTCTGAACAACGTGACTGCGGCTTCAGCGAACAGTACTCGGCCAGCCGCAACAAAGCGTTGGACGAATTGCTCATCCTCTGCGAGGACAGTGAAACGACTCAGCATTTTCGGCCAAATCGCTTGGGAGTATTTTTCGCCCAACTGAGGAGAGAGGATGGTCGCGGTTTTGAGAATCGCGATTTCCACTATTCCGGAAACATCTTCCGTGATCAGTTGATCAAAGAAGTACTTGGCGATGCAGCGGATAGTTTCCGCGTCGTTTCTGGCGAGAGCTCCAGCAAAGCTCTGATCAAGGAGCTCTATGAAGTACACTCGCTCAGTTTCGCGGAACTTGTGCATGATGTTGCAGAGTGTGTCGAGCGAAGCAGGGAGTTCGTTCTTGAAACGTTCCTCGCATTCAATGAGAAGTTGCGGGTGCGCTTCTCGTTCAGTGAGAGCAAGGCGCCAGCGGTTCTCTGCCCATTCTCTTTGTGCGAGTAGATCTGAAGTGAAGGCCTCGAGTGCTTGGTAGAAGGTCATGAGGACAAACGGATTGGTGATGGTGTCGAGATCTTCCTTCAGCGCTTCTTCGATCGGTGCAGAATCCATAACCCCGAATGAAAGCAGCAGCTTTTCTACTGGACCGCGGAATTCTTCGGGGGAGGAGATGAGCAAGGTTTTCATGATCGGGATCGCGCGCGCATCCTCGAGGAAACGAGGCAAACGCAAAGCGATTATGCCTGCTTTTTCGGCTAAGCAAGCAATGGCGCGCCTTTGAATCTCGAGTTTCGCATCTTCGTAAAGAACGAGAATCAAGGTTGTGGCGGCCATTAATAATTCGATCGGGTCGTTTTTTGCGGTCAGACCTTTTACGACCATGTTGATCGCTTCGATCTGGAGTGGCACTGAACGATTGTCCTCGCACAGAAAAACGATATTTTCCATGAGGGTAGCGTTTAGCCCGTAGCGCTTCATGACTTCAGCGATCACTTTGCGGGTACGGCGTGGTCGGTCTGCGAAGGTCTGTGTTGCTCGTTTGATCAATTCGTTGTGGTAACGAGTTCCTTTCAGGGCGAAAGAAAGTGAGAGTAAGGTTTTTTCGAATTCATCTGCGTCTGCGAGAGACGGCAGGTCGTACAATAAGCCAATCTGTGCAATGGCTTTTTCTTCCACCATGACATCGATTCTGGATTGTACGTTTTCGTCGTCGAGGACTCTTCTGCGATCAAGAGCTCCATGGTGCAGAACGATTGATGAACCAGCTTCTACCTTGATTTCATCCTTGGTTGAAATGATGACGAGCTTGTTCACGATTTGAGCGTCGATTACATCGTCATCATTGTCAGTTGACGGTGGGCTTTCGAGGGGTGCGCTGTCATCTTCAACTTTCACGTTGAGGGGCAGATCAAACCCGAGACCCTTCCGAATCTCTGACCATGGCGTGCTTAGAGTAAATCCTTTCGCGCCACATTCAGTCGGAAAGATGTAGAGAGCTCTGGCCACGAGCAGTTGTTCGAGTGAGGCTTGGTCGAGATGCTCGCCAATTCTCTCGAGGTCGCGCTCGTCAGCCGCCTCTGCCTCGAATAAGAACAGGGCAGTTAGAAGTTGTTTTTCGCGCGAACCTTCACGCATGAGTTCAAGCACCCCTTCGCTGACCTGGATGCGCGAGGCAGCCAAGGCCAGAATGCGTCTACTCAGTCGTCGATCGTGCAAAAGGCCTTCGACCGCATCGAATCCCAGGTCGTGGGCAGTCTTTATTTTCATGGTATCCCTCGAGGAGGTTTGTTTAATTGTCAATGATCTTCCACCTCAAGCTTATCTGATTTATCAGCATTTGAGAATAGACAGAATAGAATTGCTAATTTGTATATTAAATTAGTTGTTTTTTTGTTTAAATTTAAATCAAAAAACTGTGTATAACTGTGTTGACCCATGGTCGTTAGTGGGGTATAATGGTAGTGATATTAAGCAAAGTGGGGAAAAGTGGTAATCAGGAAAAATGAGCTCTGCTCAAATTTATGTTTATTGGCGAATACAATTATTCCATCGACATTAAGGGCCGAGTAGCTATCCCAGCTAAATTTCGTGTTGCTTTAAGTAAGGGCGCAGTTGTTACCCGCGGTTTGGATAATTGTTTATTTATTTATTCAAGAACAGAATGGACAGTCCTTGCAGAAAAATTATCATCATTACCAATAAGCCAGGCTAATACCCGGGCTTTTTCGCGCTTAATGTTAGCTGGTGCCATGGATGTAAAAATAGATCGACAAGGCAGAATTATTATTCCAGATTATTTGAAAAAATATGCTGGTATGAAAAAGCGTGCTATCATCGCTGGTTTGTATAATCGTTTAGAAGTCTGGGATGAAGATCGTTGGAATGAATATAAAACAAAAACAGAAAAAAATAGTAATGAGATCGCAGAGAATTTAAGTGCGCTTGGGGTATAATTTAATGTCACTCTGAAATTTTTTCAGAATCTGCAAGAATCATTTCCAGCGGGATTTCCGGATCCTGAAATGAATTCAGGATGACAATGTAAATATGTTAAAAAAAATCGTACAAATCATGGAATTAATCTTTACCTGGTAACAACATGCCAACGCAACACAAGCCCGTAATGTTAAATGAAGTTTTACATTACTTGGCGCCACAAACTAATAAGAATTACATCGACGGAACAGTGGGTGGTGGTGGACACACTGAAGCTTTGTTGCGCGAGATTGGTCCTAAAGGAAGAGTTTTAGCACTCGACTGGGATGCCTCAGCCATAGCGAGAACCCAAGAAAGATTAAAAGAATTTAAGGATCGTCTGATCTTAGTCAATGATAGTTACATAAATTTAGAGAAAATAGTGTATGATCAAAAATTTAACGAAGTATCTGGGATTCTGCTTGATCTTGGTTTGTCTTCAGATCAATTGCAGAATTCACAACGCGGATTTTCTTTTCAACTTGATGAACCGCTAGACATGCGCTTTGATCCTAATACGAATGAATTGACTGCGACGGAAATTGTAAATACTTGGTCCGAAGAAGAAATTAGAAAAGTATTACGTGAGTTTGGAGAAGAAAAATCAGCTTTCAGAATTACTCAAGCGATTTGTGAAGAAAGAAAAACAAAGGAAATAAAAACAACAGGGGAACTCGTAGAAATAATTTTAAAAATATTCCCGCGTCGAGGCAAGATTCATCCTGCCACAAAAACATTTCAAGCATTGCGAATTGCAGTTAACGATGAACTGAATAATGTTAAAAAGGTTTTAGAGAGTGCGGCCAAAATTCTTGTTCCAGGTGGACGTTTGGCCATTATCACATTCCATTCATTAGAAGATAGAATAGTTAAACAATATTTTAAACAAGAAAGTCATGATTGCCTTTGTCCCAGCGAATTACCAATCTGTAAATGCGGTCACAAGGCAATTTGGAAAATTATTACTAAAAAACCAGTTTTGCCAAGTGCAGAAGAAGTTAAAGAAAATTTTCGCTGCCGATCTGCAAAACTTCGAGTAATAGAAAAGATTTAGTGAAAAAGTGAGTAAATAAGTAATTCGTAAAATCAAAATAAAAAGTGTTATTCGCAACAATATGACTAAATACAGTTTATCGGGCAGCGACTTATGCTCCGCACCAAAAAGCAAAATGCAACGATTTAGTAAACCAACTATGTGGGTTGTTTTAATTAGTTGTGTCGTTGGTTCATTAATGCTTTATCTTACTCAAGTAAACGCCATTGCCTCTAAGGGCTTTGCATTACGCGATTTACAAAATCAAATTCAAACTTTACAAACGGAAAATGAAAAATTAGCAGTTAATGTTGTTGAATTGAAGTCTATGAATGAATTAAATGCACGTGTAGCTGAATTGAAAATGGTGCCAATCACTCAAGTTGCCTATTATAAAAACACTGAACAGGTGGTGGTTCGTCGTTAATTAATGCGTTATTGCAGGGAACAGAAATTTTTGTTTCCTACAATAACGTGTTTTGTTTTACGGGAAATTCATGATATTATGGGGCTATGTTTAAAATAGTAAAACAAGACAAATCGTCTATGGCCAGACGCGGCCAATTAAAAACCCGAAAAGGTATTATCGAGACGCCTTTTTTTATGCCGATTGCGACCAAAGGCGGAGTTAAATCAATCACAATAGAGGATATGGAAAAACTTCAGCCTGGAATTCTTTTAAGTAACACTTATCATTTAATGTTGCGTCCTGGTGAAAAGGAAATAAAAAAACTGGGTGGTTTGCATAAGTTTATGAATTGGGACAAACCAATTTTAACTGATAGCGGCGGATTCCAAGTATTCTCATTAGCAAAAATTAGAAAATTGAATAAAGATGGCGTCGTTTTTCGCTCTCATCTTGACGGTTCAGAATATAGACTTAGTCCCGAAGATGCTATCCGCATCCAAATGGCCATTGGTTCTGATATTATGATGGTGTTAGATGAATGTGTCGAACTCCCAGCAAAAAGAGAATATCTTGAAAAATCGATTGAATTGACTTCGTATTGGGCAAAACGCTGTAAAGAATATTTTGAGAGTCAATCAAGAAAGCAAGAAAACAAAAAAACAAAAAAACAAAATAGGGCATTGCTTTTTGGAATAGTCCAGGGAGGTTTGGAAAAAGATTTACGAAAAAAGAGTGCTGACGATTTAATGGCTATTGGTTTTGATGGCTATGCTATCGGTGGATTAGCTGTCGGCGAGACAGAAGCCGAAATGTTTGGTGCTCTAAAATATGTTGACGAACTTTTACCAAAAGATAAACCACGCTATTTAATGGGCGTGGGTTATCCTCATCAGATCGTCGAAGCGGTGAAGAATGGTGTTGATATGTTTGATTGCGTAATCCCGACGAGAGAGGCTCGTCACGGTCGTCTCTATGTCTGGAAAAAGAAAACCGGACTTTTAAAAACAAAAACAAAATTTTATGATACGATTAATGTGAAAGCGCAAAAATTTCAATTTGATAAAAAACCAATTAACAAAAATAGTCAATTCCCAGAATTACGCAATCATACTCGCGCTTATTTGCGTCAACTATTTGTGAATGAAGATCAAACAGCCCAGCGATTGGTGACATTGAATAATCTGGAATTTTATTTGGATTTAATGAAACAACTTCGAAAGGAAATCAAGTAAAGGTTACGAATAGCTTCATGTTGCGAATAGAACCTAATTTGGAAGTTGCGAATTACTACTAAGATTTGATTACTGAATAATAATTCGTAACATCATAATAATTTGTCTTATTCGCAAAAAATAATTCGTAACTTCATTATAAAATGACTTATTCGTAACTAAATATATGAATTCAAAAACAGCACTCAAAAGCATTCTCGTCATTTCAATCGTTGGGTTATTGTTTTCTGGTTATTTGTCGTACTCTGAATTGTTCTTAAAATCTTGTCCGATTGGTGGTTGCACTAATGTGCTTGGGGCACCAGCTTGTGTTTATGGATTTGTCATGTATTTGCTGGTTTTTGTAATTTGTTTGCTTGGGTTGAAAAAACGTCAATAATATCAAAGAAGGCGCTGACGAGTAAATCGTTGGGGTGTTTTGTTTTATGAAAAAGTGTGCTTTACAGAATAGTTTTAATATGTTAAAGTCCAATGTCAATAACGTAGAGGTAGATCATGGCAACTGTAATCGGTGTGATAATCGTCCTAGTGCTACTGGCAGCTGTCTGGTACTGGCGCAAGCAAGATGGCAAGAAGAAGCCGGCTGTCAGTCAATCGGACAAGACAATCCATAGCTTTCTGGCTACAAAGAAAGATGGCGAGCGGCTCTGGGAACTTTATAGGTTTATTGACGGTCTTTCAGACAAAGAACGTCAACGCAGAGGCGACGTGGTTTGCAAGGTGGGAATTCACTTTTCCCTCGATCGTTATAGAGCTGATGCTGCTTTGACTTTTCTTGAAACCCAGCTCCGAGACGGTCTCGGCGATAAGACCTTTGCCATCGTGAAAGGTCACCCGGCACCTACAAAGACGCCAGAATATAAGCCTCGCAAATAGCGGGACGCAGTCAATCTGTGTTCCGCTCTTTATTTACAAAAATTGTCCTTTTGCTATACTTAAAACATTAAATATACTATATGAATGATGAAAAATGGTCTGATGTAGTCGAAAAAATTAAAGACAAGTTTGAGGTTCTCGAACGTGAGAAGATGGATCTCGATGGTGGTGGGGTAGAAGAATCTATTGTTTTTGATTCTCCTTTGGGAAAGATGAAGATTGTGCGAACAGTGCGACCTCGAGCTATTGATCAAGGGCGGCAAGTTGGCAGACATGGAACCACTGTTTTGGAACATGAGAGCGATGTGTCAAGCGATAGAATGATGTATCAAGTAGAAATTTTCAAATGGGACAATTATGCTGATGATTGGACCAAGGCAAACTTAGAACTTTAATTTACAAATATAATTTAAATGAGTATGTACTATGTAATCGCCGTGATCATTTTCATTCTTTTGATTAGTTTGCGACAAGTTAATCAATACCAAAAGGGTTTGCTTTTTACTATGGGACGTTTTTCTAAAATTTCAAATCCAGGTTGGCGAATTGTGTTGCCAATATTCCAATCTATGACTAAGGTTGATATGCGCGTTAAAGCAGTTGATGTGCCAGATCAAAAGGCAATTACGAAAGATAACATTTCTGTTGGAGTGAATGCTGTTATCTACTACAAAGTATCAGAAGCAGACAAAGCAATTCTAGAAGTTGAAAATTTTTATTATGCAGTATCACAACTTGCACAAACAACGATGCGTAATGTTGTGGGTGAAGTGGAACTTGACCAATTACTTTCTCAACGAGAAGCGATTTCCGAAAAAATAAAAACTATTGTTGATGCTATGACTGATCCTTGGGGTGTAAAAGTGTCTAATGTTGAATTAAAAGACATTGCTTTGCCAGCTGATATGGAAAGAACCATTGCCAAACAAGCTGAAGCTGAACGCGAAAAGCGCGCTGTTATCATTAAGGCCGAAGGAGAAGTTGCTTCGGCTGAAAATATGGCTAAAGCCGCTGGAATTTTGTCTAGTGCTCCTGGTGCCATGCACCTTAGAACCTTGCAATCAATAAATGACATTAGTTCTGATCAATCAAATACAGTTATCTTTGCTGTGCCTCTTGAAATTTTAAGAGCTTTTGAGGGTAAACTGCCAATCATAAACAAGTAAATCGTCATAAAGAAGACTCGGCCTAGAGCTGGGTCTTTTTTTTTGATATAATGGTTATATTCAGTAGGGAACAAAAAATTTTGTTCCCTACTGGAATTAATGTGTATATGTCAGTATTAATTAAGGAAACAAAAAGAGTGCGCTATTACAGTAGCTACGATAGTGTCGGGCGCAGCGGAGCCAAGGATTATAGAATAATGTCCTTGGGCATTTTTTTTCTTCTTTTTGCTTTGGTAATAATTTTCCGACTTTATAAACTTCAGCTGGTTGAGGGCGCATATTATACCGCCTTGGCTTCAGATCAACACGAAATTTTCAAACAACTCTATCCTGAACGTGGGAAAATTTATTTAGTTGATAAAAAGATTCCCTCAGATAATGAGGTTGGATATTATCCTGTGGCTTTAAACAAAAGTCTGAATCTTCTTTATGCAGTTCCAGCCGAAGTAAAAGATCCAGATGCAGTTTTTGGAGTGTTGCTAGAAGTTTTTAATTTACAAAATGTAGTTGAACAAACAAAATCAGAACCAGAAAAAAAAGAAGTGGCGACTGAAGTTGCTATCCCCATCTTGTCTGAAAAGGAAATAAAGAAATTGGAAAGTGATAAGGCTTTAGTATCATCGTGGAATGAACGTTTACGCAAGGAACGTGATCCTTATGAACCTTTAAAACATTTGGTGACCGACGCGGAAATGGAAAAAATTAAAAGTTTTAATTTAGAGGGGGTTCATTCAACGCCAGAACAAACACGTTTTTACCCTGAACATGAATTGGCTAGTCAGCTCATTGGTTTTGTAGGGAAGCAAGCTGAAAATAATACTTTAAAAGGTTATGAAGGTATCGAATCTTGCTATGATAAAACTTTGGCTGGTGAACCCGGCTTTCTGCGTTCTGAACTTGATTCCGCAGGTCGTATGATTGCCACGGCTGGTGAGGATTTGCGAGATGCTGAGGATGGCGCTGATATCTATTTAACTATTGATAAAGCGGTTGAATATTATGCTTGTAATGAATTGAATAAAGCGGTGAAGCAATTCGGCGCGTCGCGTGGATCGCTCGTGGCTATGGAACCGCAGACTGGCCGCATTATTGCCCTTTGCAACAGTCCGGAATTTGATCCAAACAAATATAATGAAGTTGAAGATGCCAGTATTTTTAATAACAACGCAATTTTTGAAAGTTATGAACCTGGTTCTGTTTTTAAACCGCTGACCATGGCCGCAGCACTTGATGCGGGCAAGGTAGATCCATTTACAACTTATGTGGATAGGGGAGAATTATTTATTTCAAAGTTTCGTATTGGTAATTCGATCGATATACCGCAGGGCGTTACGACGATGACTCAAGTTTTGGAAAAGTCGTTAAATACTGGAGCTGTTTTTGCGGCACAGCAAGTGGGTTTGCCAGATTTTAAACGTTATGTGGAAGCTTTCGGTTTTGGCAAGAAAACAGAGATTGATTTGTGCGGGGAGGATGCCGGGAACATCACTTCACTAAATGATCCGAATCCGGTTTATTTGGCGACAGCTTCTTTCGGTCAGGGAATTATGACCACGCCGATTCAACTTGTTCGAGCATATGCGGCTATGGCGAATGATGGGAAACTTATGGAACCGTATGTTGTTGAGAAGATTATTAAAAAGAATGGGACAGTTGTTCAAGAAAAAAAACCTAAAATAGTTGGACAAGTCATTTCTCCGCAATCATCCAAATTGATTAAAAGCATGATGGTGTCGGCTGTGAATAATGGTTATGGTAAGTTAGCTAGAGTTCCGGGTTATTTGGTCGGTGGTAAAACTGGCACAGCGCAAATTGCTGATTCCGTTAAAGGTGGCTATAGTAATGATTTTAATCATACTTTTGTGGGTGTTATGCCTTTTAATAATCCGCGTTTGGCGATGGTGATTAAACTTGAGCGTGTAAAAAATGTTCCATTCGCGGAAAGTTCTGCTACGCCTCTTTTTGGAAAAGTCGCAAAATTTATTATGGATTATTATAATGTTCCGACGGAGGAGTAATTATACTCAAGCACTTTTACTAAATCATATCTTAAGCGTCATTGCGAGTTCGTGAAACAGAAACGTTTACCCTGCACCTAGAGGGAACACTTTATGGTACAGGGAAGCAATCTCACAGATCTTAATGATCATGAGCTGCAATCGTTTCCTTAGCTAAGTAAGCTCGAAATGTTATGTATGAATAAAAAAGGTTTTGTATATTTCATGTCCAATGCAGGTAATAGAGTTATTTATATTGGTGTTACTTCAAGTTTAACTAAAAGGGTTTGGGAACACAAAACCGGCCTATACCCAGATTCATTTAGTTCAAAATATAAATTAAATAAATTGGTTTACTGGGAAGAGTATGATGATATCCGAGATGCGATTGCTAGGGAAAAGCAGTTGAAAGCAGGATCAAGAAAAAAGAAAGTTGATTTGATTCGGAAGGAAAATAAGAATTGGGAGGATTTAAGTAAAGATTGGTATGAGGATTTGGATAAGTAGTTAATTTGTAGTCAGGATACGTGAGATTGCTTCGGCCTACCCATAGGGGCCTCGCAATGACGCTAACGCGCGATGTAAGGGAAAGAAAGCCCCGCCAACCGATGATCGGTGGCGGGGGCGTGGCTCAGTTTGGTTTTAGAGTGCCTTCCAGCGGCACGGCGTTCGGGTCGACCATGGTGGTCGGCGGCGGCACGGGAAGCTCTCGTGCCAGATCCGGTAGATTGATCTTTTCGGGCGATTCGCCGAAGCAGATTAGCCGCACTATTTCAGGTATTTTTTTGTCGTCCAGGAACGCCAGGCAGTAGGGTTTTAGGCCTTCCACCTGATCGGTTTCGAACAGGACGATGTGCACGACTGGGTGCGATTCGTTGAACGTTGAGTTCATGTCCGGCTGAGTGTTGTAGATGTACGGGTCATGTGACCCTAGCCCTTCACCCGAGGAAATACCGAAGTAGTTGATGACCTTGGAACAGAAAGTGTCGCGTTCGACCACGTAGAGGGCTGATTCTCGGTTTGAATCTTGAATGTTGGTACAAGCCGAGAATAGGAGAGCCAGGGAGAGAACCAGGATGGATAAGGATTGGCGCATCTTGCACCCCAAGACAGTTAATCACGTCACCACTTGGCAACAGCAAAGTATAACAAATTTAATATTTTTGTCAATAATTTGTCAATGTTTGGTAGGGGCTCAAAATTTTGAGCCCCTACAAGGTTGCTACAACCCATAAATTTTGTTATAATTTAGCTATTATGAAACAGCTTCTTCAATATATTTTGGCTTATTTAGCCAAAAAGATCCTCGCAAAGTACAAACCCAAAGTTGTGGGTATAACTGGCAGCATTGGTAAAACCTCCGCTAAGGAGGCTGTTTTTGCTGTTTTAGCTTCTACTTTTAATACCAGAACAAACATTAAAAACTATAATAATGAGCTTGGTGTGCCATTAACAATTATCGGAGTTGAGACTGGCGGACACTCGATCATTGGTTGGTTAAAAGTATTTCAGAAAGCTTTTCGATTACTTTTAAGGTTTGATAAAGAATATCCGGAAATGCTTGTCCTTGAAATGGGTGCAGACAAACCTGGTGACATTAGTTATTTGACTGATATCGCTCCCTGCCATGTCGGCGTTGTAACTCGCATTGGACCAGCGCATTTGGAAGCATTTAAGTCTATTGAAAATATTGTTAAAGAAAAGCAAAAGATTGTAACGCATTTAACAAAAAATGATTTTGCAATTTTAAATTATGATGATGAGCTCGTCCGCAAAATGGACAAAAAAACTGAAGCACAGGTAATATCTTATGGATACGCCGAGGATTCCTTGGTGCGTGCCATTGATTTTGCGGAACAGGGCGAAGGTTGGCATATTGCTGGTATTAAATTTAAAATTAATTATAAAGGTGCTGTGGTTCCGGTTTTTCTTCCAGGTGTGGTTGGACGACATCAAATTAATTCAGCGTTGATTGGTGCAGCAGTCGGCTTAGCTTTTGGTATGAATTTGATCCAAATTTCTGAAAGTTTAAAAAATTATCATGCTCCATTAGGTCGCATGCATTTAATTGAAGGTAAAAATGAAACATTGATTATCGACGATACTTATAATTCTTCACCGACCGCAGTTGAAGCCGCTGTCAAAACTTTAGCTGAGTTACAGATTGGACAAGTCGAACGCAAAGTCGCTGTACTCGGAGACATGTTAGAACTTGGTGATTATTCAGAAGAAGCGCACGAAAATATTGGCGCACAAGTCGCTGAATCTAAATGCGATGTTCTCGTGGCTGTTGGAGGCTTTGCTTCGTCCTTTGCTCGTGGTGCTGAGAAAGCTGGTTTGGCTAAAGAAAATATTTATATCTTTGCAGATTCTAATCTTGCACAAAATAAAATTAGTGATATTATAAAGCAACATGATTTAGTATTGGTTAAGGGGTCTCAAGGCTCACGTATGGAACGAGTTGTTAAGGCTTTGATGAAGCATCCAGAAGAAGCGTCCGAATTATTGATAAGGCAAACAACTGATTGGCTAAAGAAATAATTTTAATGCTCCCATCGTCTAGTGGTTAGGACATTAGGTTCTCATCCTAAAAACAGGGGTCCGATTCCCCTTGGGAGTACCACGATTAAACAATCTTCAATTTTACCAATTTTTTCACGAGCGGCCGCAACGGCCACCCAAGGTTTTTTCGGCGAAGTGTCGCCGTTTTTTATTTGCGAACGCAGGTGAGTGAAGCGAAAAGTCGGGCTTTTCGCTTCCGAGCCAAGGAGCAAATATGGCGTAGCCAATTCTTCCCCCCACATCACTTTTCCGCCCGTGAGGCGGAGGTTCGAGCCAAATATTTTTTTGGCAACAACCTTTTTATCCAAAAGGTTGCTCTCCCGCGCGATTTTAGGCAAATTTACAGCTTCTTTTAGCCATTCTCTCATCGGTTCGAGCCAACCATTTTGCTTTTGTTCAAAGTTCAATATTTTTTCTTCCAGCGACTTTTTCTCACCCATAAATTTAGCTTTCTTTTCTAAGTATTATTTCTATAAATAATCTGCTTTTTTCTTGGCGCGAATTTTTATGTGGCAAGAAAAAGCGTAAAGATGTTATTGAATTTTCATTGCATTTGACAGACCAAATTTTATTGCTTCACGAGGAATTAAAAAAAAATTATCGCCATGGTTCATATCATGCTTTTAAGATTAACGACCCCAAACAGCGCGACATCCACAAAGCCAGCGTGCGCGACCGTTTGGTGCATCACGCGGTTTACAGAATTTTGTATCCATATTTTGATAAAAAATTTATCTATGATTCGTATTCGTGCCGAATAGACAAAGGCACGCACAAAGCAATAATTAGATTTAGAAATTTTGCTCAAAAAGTGTCTTTGAATAATAAAAAAACGGTTTGGATTTTAAAAGACGATATTAGAAAATTTTTTGCCAGCATTGATCATATTGTTTTGCAAAATATTTTAAAAAAATATATTACTGATGCGGATATATTGTGGATGTTAGATCAACTTATTAACAGCTTTAATACTAAGGATAAAATAGATGTTGGTTTGCCATTGGGAAATCTAACCAGCCAGCTTTTTGTAAATATTTATATGAATGAATTTGACCAATTTGTAAAACGGAAATTAAAAGTTAAATATTATATTCGCTATGCTGATGATTTTGTTGTATTTAGCGAAGACAAATTTTATTTGGAAAAATTAATTCCCAAATTATCCGAATTTTTAACAAATAAACTGAAACTAACACTTCATCCTAAAAAATTATTTATTAAAACTTTAGCCAGTGGTTTAGATTTTTTAGGTTGGGTTATTTTTCCACATCATTTAATACCCCGCACGAGTACTAAAAAAAGAATGTTTAAAAAGTTGAAACAAAAACACTCAAAAGAATCATTAGCATCTTACTTGGGAATTCTTGGCCACGGAAATACGCATAATTTAACACAAAAAATCCAAATATTTTATTCTGATTTGTTTACAGATTAATCTCCAAACCTCCAAGTGCCAAAAGACCAAAAACCAAAAGTGTTAAAAATTCAAAGTGTTACTTGCGGATGCGAAAGACGATCTCACGGTCAGAAAGCCACTCGCGCGCCGGCCCCGCCCAATAGAAGTGCAGACACAGCCCGTCGTCATCGCGACTGAGCCCGAAGACGTTCGGGTTGCCACCAGAGTCGGTAATTTGTTTCATAGCAATATATAAATATTCACCTGCTGGCTGGTTGGTATATTGCAGTCGGTACCGCGGGCCGACTTCAGCGGGGCATAATTCCAAACCAAGTTCTTTGGCTTTTTGGTAAATATTATCTGTGGTCGGATTAGCTAAATTTAAATCTCGTACTTTTAATCTTACCAAATCAGCGGGTTCAGGTTTTTCAGCCGTGGTAAAATTTTCACTATCTAACATTGATTGCGCATAATCAAAAATATGAATATTTTGTCTTTTCATTTCATCTGCTAGTTCTTCTTTGGTCTGTCCGCCAATGTCAATGGTGTTTCTAACGATTCTGCCTTCGGGAAAAGTGGTATAAAGATGTTCAATATGTTTTAAGGTTTGAAAAATATTGGGGAAGAGCGAGCCGATATATGCTTTGGTATTTTCGTTAATTTCACTTTGCCCCCGGGCGATTTGGTTAGGTTCGCAATCAAATACTAATGGAGCATCGGCTTTGGGGTCGCGTGTTTCTCGTATTTCCTGTATGCGCGGGTCTTTTTGGTAGCCAAAACCTTGAATTGGCGATTCTATTTCATACAAAAATACTAAATCTGTTCTATTTAATTCTTGCCCTTTTTGTATTTTGTTTTCAATCGCGGTAAATTGTTTCATGTCTTGATTTTTCTTTTCATACAATTTACCGTCGGGAAATTCCGCTAACTTGTCCTGCACTACTTTGCCAATATGCGGGTCAAGATTTTGATTGGCTCCCACACCTCTAACTTCGGCAATACTACCCTCCTGCATGCGAATGGCGGCGCGGGGCACTGTGGGTTTGCCTTTGGGGTCAAGAGAATAAAAAACATAAAAATCACCACCGTCTAATTGAGTGTGGGCAGTGCTTTCGCCAGCGGTGCACCAACCAGTGCCGTGTCCTTGAAGTGATTGCACGAGTGTTGTGTGGTCAGAACCTTGCGGATATTTTACCCACTCACCTTTGGTGTCGGCTAATTGTTCTGGGCTGGCGGGCGTTACTTTTTCAATGGCCCAAGCATAAAGTTTAGCAAAACTTTCGCCTTGTAAAAGTTGTTCAAATTGTTTTCTATCATCTTCTTCCATTGATTCCAAATTCATTCCTTTCCCACTGTATTTCTTTTCCATAGCATCCAAAACATACGCCAGAGCTTCACGGTCAAGGTCGGGATATGGTTTTACTGTGTCTTTTCTTCTTTTGCCAAATAACTTTTTTTCTTTATCATATTCACCCATGCCTAAAATACTTCTAATCGCCCAGTATTTTAACCAGTCGGGATAAGTGGCATCAGGCGAAGCTAAATAGTCCACCCAGTTGTCTAAACTGCTTTTTTGGTCAGTAATAATTACTTCGGTTAATTGTCTTCTGGTTTCTTGATTTATTTCCACATCACCGTGTCCTTGTTCGCGGGCTAAACGACGTTGCGTATTAAAATATGCCTCGGGTATTTCATCGGGCTTAATGACGTTTTTGTCATACAGTGTTTGTTTAAACCGACCCAGCTTTTCTTCACGGCGGTGTGGGTCTTGGGGGTCTAAACTGTCGTGAATATAGTCCAGATAATTCTGGATGCGGGCTTCGGGCTTTTCTGGCACGCGTTCACCTGTTTGAACTTTGGTGCGTTCAGCGATTCTCGCGACTTCTTCGCTCGCGCCTAAATTCTGATAGATTTTTTTAAGAAATGAGGGATTGCGTTCGAACATATTTAATATTAAGTTTATGATATTATCTTATCACGGACAGCGGAGATTTTCAAGGTGGCGATATAGATAATAAATAATGTTACCGAAGACCTACCGAATAGATAATAAATAGGTTACCGTAGTCTTCTATGACTATGGCAACAATTTTAGAGGTTT
>Ga0209211_10003330_pt1 | contig 26370 bp, 24 predicted proteins | sample RifGroA2_FD_183992 | JGI IMG/M metagenome (GOLD analysis project Ga0209211, IMG submission 183992) | Groundwater microbial communities from Rifle, Colorado, USA - Groundwater A2 (SPAdes) (version 2) | ecosystem: Environmental > Aquatic > Deep subsurface > Groundwater | place: Rifle, Colorado...
CTTCGGTTTGGGCTATTCCCCGTTCGCTCGCCACTACTAGGGGAATCTCTGTTGATTTCTTTTCCACCAGTTACTGAGATGTTTCACTTCACTGGGTTGTCTTCCTGACACTATCTCCCGATCTGACGACCGGGCCTTTACGTCAGGATACTCTGGTCTTTCGACCAGGTCGGTTTCCCGATTCGGAGATCCGCGGATCAAAGCTTGTTTGCAGCTCCCCGCGGCTTATCGCAGCTTACCACGTCCTTCATCGACTTCTAGCACCTAGGCATCCACCATACACCCTTTGTAGCTTGACCATATTCTTCCATCGCACTGGTCCGGTCAATAGACCTGTGCGCGTGAGACGCTTGCTTGTTCTCGTATATTGCGTTTTTTCTCCGCTCGACTGCCGCCGGCAATGCCCATAGGGCGCCCGGGGGCGTCTTCGCGAATCCAGATGAATTGTCAATGAACTGAAATCGGTTTTTGTCGCTTCCGCACGCACATCATGGACCCTGCCGGGATCGAACCGGCGGCCTCCTGCTTGCAAAGCAGGCGCTCTCCCAGCTGAGCTAAGGGCCCCAGAATGATAAAGATCCGACAGGAACTTGGGCCCGGGAGGTTTCGAACCTCCGACCCCACGCTTATCAAGCGTGTGCTCTACCCCTGAGCTACGAGCCCGACATGGACGAATGTCCGCAGGATGCCGGGAAAACGCCGCAGCGATCCTGACGACGGAAGACAAATTTTTGCAAGCCAATGAGCGCCCCGCAACGTTTCCTGACCGAGGCACGCGTTCACAGACGCGTCTGTCAGGCCATTAAGGGTTCGACCTATTTTCCTCGTGAGAGGAAAAATGGAAAGGAGGTGATCCAGCCGCACGTTCCCGTACGGCTACCTTGTTACGACTTCACCCCAATCACCAATCACAATTTCATTGCCTACGAGAGGCAATTTCGGTTGCAATGGGCTTTCGTGGTGTGACGGGCGGTGTGTACAAGGCCCGGGAACGTATTCACCGCTGCAATTGCTGATCAGCGATTACTAGCGATTCCACCTTCACGGGGGCGAGTTGCAGCCCCCGATCTGAACTGAGACGCAATTTGAGGATTTGCTCCACCTTGCGGTATTGCTTCCCACTGTTTGCGCCATTGTAGCACGTGTGTAGCCCTGGACATAAAGGCCATGAGGACTTGACGTCATCCCCGCCTTCCTCCACGTTATCCGCGGCAGTCTCCGAAGAGTCCTCCCCTTGCGGGGTAGCAACATCGGATAGGGGTTGCGCTCGTTGCGGGACTTAACCCAACATCTCACGACACGAGCTGACGACAGCCATGCAGCACCTCGGCTAGCTCCCTTGCGGGTCGCCCAATGTTTCCATCGGACTACTACTAGTCGTTCGAGCCCAGGTAAGGTTCTTCGCGTAGCGTCGAATTAAACCACATGCTCCACCGCTTGTGCGGGCCCCCGTCAATTCCTTTGAGTTTTAACCTTGCGGCCGTACTCCCCAGGCGGGCAACTTAAAGCGTTAGCGACGACACGGAAGGGGTCGATACCTCCCACATCTAGTTGCCATCGTTTACAGCTGGGACTACCAGGGTATCTAATCCTGTTTGCTCCCCCAGCTTTCGAGTCTTAGCGTCAGAAAAGGCCCAGGCAGCTGCTTTCGCCATAGGTGTTCCTCCCGATATCTACGCATTTCACCGCTACACCGGGAATTCCACTGCCCCCTACCTCTCTCGAGGCGCTCAGTATCCGACGACAGCTCCAAGTTAAGCCTGGAGATTTAACGCCGGACTTAAGCGTCCGCCTACACTCGCTTTACGCCTAGTAAATCCGAATAACGCTCGCCACCTATGTCTTACCGCGGCTGCTGGCACATAGTTAGCCGTGGCTTATTCGCATGGTACCGTCAGACCCTTGCGGGGTTTCGTCCCATGTAAAAGAGGTTTACGATCCGAAGACCTTCATCCCTCACGCAGAGTTGCTGGATCAGGGTTTCCCCCATTGTCCAAAATTCCCCACTGCTGCCTCCCGTAGGAGTATGGCCCGTGTCTCAGTGCCATCGTGCCCGTTCGGCCTTTCAGCCCGGGTACCCGTCGTAGCCTTGGTGGTCTATTACACCGCCAACTAGCTGATGGGCCGCAAGTCCCTCCCCAAACAACCCTTGCGGGTCTATCCTCCCTGGAAGATGCCTTCCTGGGAGTCTACGGCGTATTAGCCAGTCTTTCGATTGGTTATTCGCCATTTGAGGGCAGGTTACTTACGTGTTACTCACTCGTCTGCCGCTAAACTGCCCTTGATGTAATCTCAAACAGTTCCGCTCGACTTGCATGTGTTATGCACTCTGCCAGCGTTAATTCTGAGCCAGGATCAAACTCTCCATTAAAAGCTTGCGGCGGTCGCGTCGGAGTAAGGACCCGACGGCTTCCACTGGCGCCTAAAATGAGAATTGACTCTAGTCAATCATTACTTGTTTGCCCCGGTCCCAGCGACGGAACCGAAGCGCACACCGAATATTTTCCTTACGCCCTCTCTCCCGGGGGGGAGAACAGGGCGCCCATTCGCTCGCAAAAACCGATTTGTCAATGAACAAAAACTTGTCCGGGCTTCTTGCAGCTTCTCAAGAAGCCGGGGGCAAATTTACTTTGCCGCTGGACCGCGGTTTTAAACGCGGCCTAACGGGTGAAACTATACCACACGATTCCTGATGTGTCAACTAATTTTTTTAGATATTTTTTTTAGAGGTCTTCAATGGAGCTATTCCTCGACGAGAAATCGCATTACGCTCAAGCGCAATGTATTTAAAAAATAACGGTTGGCACCGCTTGACACTCGCGTGATGTTTTTAAAAAAACAAGCCGGCCCGGTTTCAAGGAACGATCTCGATGTCCGGACGAGGAGAGAGTTTAAGCGTGGAGAGGTCGTGAGCGGGCGCGATCACGAGCCGCGGAACGGCTTCTTGAGCCTGCCTCATGGCGCGCGTGTTCCAAGCGAAGCTGGAGACATCAACGACGAATCGGCGGTCGGGCAAGGCCTGGTCGAAGATGTTGTCATACACGAACGCCGCGGGACCCGTCAACAGGACCGGCCCGGAGTCGAGGTTCACCCACAGCCCCATCCCCCCAGCCGCCCCGCCATCCAAATCGACGAGAATCAGGGTGCCATCCGAAAGGAGGTCCTGGCCGTGGGCAAAAGGCCCGTAGGGCGGTTGGATTGTAAAATCCTGCAATCTCAATCGTTCTTCCGGCACAAAGGCCCGCGGATCGTGGAGTTCCACCTCGAGGTATTTCCGCTTTGGGTTGGTCCAGGCCTGAGCCGAGACCACCACGACTGCGTTCGGAAAAGACCCCGCGCGGCCCGACCACTCCGGAGCCAGATCCGGCAGAATGATCCATCTGACGTCCTGCGCCTTGACGCCTCTCTTCTCCAACTGAGAGATGATATCCGCGCCCATAGGAACTTTAAAAGGGGCTAAAGACGCTCCCTTGACCCTCTTGCCTCCCAGACCGCCCAGGTCTTCGGGCAGACCCGTCCCAAATAGGATCGGACCCTCTTTGGGATGTTTTATAAGGAATACTAGGACAGGCGGCTTCAGGCGGGATTCCGGGCTCTTTAGTTCGGAGAGATCGCTCCCCGGGACCTGTCCCTCGCCCACCGTCAAGACCTCCATGCGAAGCCCGTCCACCTTGCGATGGGCGATGAGACCGGCGCCGAAGTTGGCGGAGGCGGCGCGCGCCTCGCGCAAAAATGGACGGGGCGGCGGTGGAGGCGGGACCCCCGCGGGTTCCAGGCCGATCTCGGCGCAGCCGGAAAGCGCGGCAAGAGCGGCGAAAGTTGCTCGCCTCACCGTTGTCTCACGTTTATAAGGAAACGATTTTAACCGCACCCCGGTCAAGCCGAGAAATCCGGGAGGGTGAGATCGTGGCGTAAATAAGATATCGTTCAGTCAATGAGGCAAGACTCGTCGGCCCGGACGACGTTCCCGTATGGGGACCTTCTATGGGAGATGACGCGCGGGGAAATCCTGATGCGCGACCAGGGCACGGTGTTGGGCTTCCTGTGGACCCTTCTGCATCCCATCCTCATGTTCGTCGTCCTTTACGGACTGTTCTCCAAGTGGATAGGGAAGTTCGTGGACCAGTACGTGGCTTATCTCCTTATCGGACTCGTGTTATGGAATTTCTTCCAGAAAGCGACCGTCTACGCGCTTGGCAGCCTGCGCCGGGCCCGGGGAACGATCCTAAACTACCGCTTCCCTCGCGAGATCGTGGTGTTCTCCTCCCTGGGCGCGGTGTCTTGGTCCTCGCTCCTGGAAATATGCGTGCTGATGGGGGCGTTGATTTTCCTCGGACAGACTCCGCGCTGGACTTGGCTCCTCCTGCCGGGTCTTCTCGCCTTGGAGCTGCTTCTGGCGGCCTCCGTCGGCCTGTTTTTGGCCGTCTGGGGAGCGGAGTACCAGGATCTTGAGAGGATCTGGGACGTGCTGACCTCGGCGCTGTTCTATCTGACCCCCGTCTTCTATCCCCTCGACATACTCAGTCCGGACAAACGGGCCCTCTTGCGCCTCAATCCTCTGACCCAGATCATCCAGGCCTTCCGCGATTGCGCCATCTCCGGCCGCCTCCCCGACCCGACGGCGATTCTCATCCTCTTTCTCGGCGGGCTGATCCTGGCGGCGGCGGGCTTGTTCCTGCTGCGGCGTCGCGAATTCGAGATCACGGACAAGCTCCTGGTTTGATGAACTCCGGCATCGTCATCCGCGCCGAAGGGCTGGGAAAACGTTTCCTCATCGGGACGCGGGATGAGCGCCGGACCGTGGCCAGCCGTCTTCGACGCGCCCTGACGGGCGGGACTTCGCAACGGGAACTGTGGGCCTTGCGCGGCCTCGATCTTCAGGTCCGGCGCGGAGATATCTTCGGGATCATCGGCCCCAATGGCGCGGGCAAGAGCACCTTGCTGCTGCTTCTAGCCCGAATCCTGGCGCCGTCCAGCGGTCATCTTCGCGTGAAGGGCAAGACGGATCCATTCTTCCAGCTGGCCGCGGGCCTGCGTCCGAACCTAAGCGTCCTCGACAACCTGTCTCTGTGCGCGGCCCTGCTGGGCATCCCGAGGCGGGAGTTCCAGCGACGCCTACCGCGGATCCTCGATTTCTCCGGACTCCATGATTATCTTTACGCCCGTTACGGCGAACTCTCCTCGGGCTTGGCGGCCCGACTGCCCTTCGCGGTCGCGCTCCATGCCGACCTGGACATCATCTTGATCGACGAGATGCTGGCCGTGGGGGATCGCGCGTTCCAAGCCCAGTCCATCGAGTCTTTCAAGGCCTTGGCGTCGCGGGGAAAGACGCTGGTGCTGGTCTCCCATAGCCTGGAAATGGTCCGCTCCCTCTGCTCGCGAGCGCTCTATCTCCGACAAGGAGAAGCGGTTTTCTGCGGGGACGCGGCGACCGCCGTGAAGCGCTTCATCGCCGACGTCGATGGAGCCGAGGCCCCGCCGCGCTCATGACGCCGCCAGGCGGCGGACGGCGAGCAGGACCCGCCGCGCGGGGATCTCCGCGGAAAGCCAAGGAGCGGGGGACCTTCGATAGAAATGCTCCTGCAGACGCCCGTGGACGATCTTCTCCATGCGTTCGTAGCCGTGGATTTCGTGAGGGCTCGTGCAGTTGAACAGCGCCACGACCTTCTTGCGAAGGGCCAAGGCGACGTGCATGGCCAGAGTGTCTCCGGTGACGAGCAGCCCGCACCGGTTGATGTCCTCCAGGTAATCCTTCAGGCGTCGCCGCCGGCGCAGCGTCGACGCGACGAAGCCCTCCGCGCGCAGGCCCGCGGCAAGCTCCCGGAAGCCCGTCCATGCCTTCGCCGGCCAAGTCCGGCCCACCCGGCGCTCGAACGCCACCAGACGGGCGTCGACCCGCGAGGGACGCAAGGGGAGCATGTATTCCTCCCCGCGGAACCTCAAGCCGCAGGCCCGGAACAGGTCATTCTGATAGGACCTTCTCCCCCGGGCCTTGAGGCGGTCGGCCGCCTCTCGGCCGAACCGGCTGATGAGACTCATGTCGAACCAGGCGGCGGAGGCCGCGCAGTATGTCTTGGCGCCGTCGCGCAGACGAGCGCCCACCCTCCGGCGCGCGCGTACCGCGGAGGCCAGGCGGCAGGCCGTCTCGTCCTCGTCGAAATTAATCACGAGGTCGTAGGCGCGCGACCCGGCTGCGCCGACGTCCTCGATCTCCACGAGGCGCTCGATGCGGGGATTTCCCGCCAGGAGAGGGAAAGCCTCCCGCCGCGTGACCCAGGTGACTCGACCGTCGAGCCGCCTGAGAAGGGGCGTCGTCCTCAAGACGTCGCCCAGCGCCCCCAGCTTGATGATGAGGATCTCTTTCATGACGCGGCGCCTGATTCTATCAAAGATCGGATTTTATATAGTGACGCCCGTGCAGAAGCTCCCGCGCCAACCGGGTCCCGCAGCTTCCCGGACGGCCCGTTTCGGGAGGAACGTCTTGTGGAACCTCTCGGGGCAAGCCGGCCTCATGTCCCTGGGGTTCCTGCTGGTCCCCTTCCTCCTCCGGTCCCTCGGAACGGAGGGCTACGCCCTCTACGGCCTGCTGGGGATGCTGGCGGGCTCTCTCAGCCTGCTTAATTTCGGCTCGCCGAGCGCGACCCAGAGGACCGTCGCGGAGCATATCGCCCGCGGGGAGACGGACCGGCTCCGGTCGATCCTTTATTTTTCCATTTTTCTGCACACGGTCGGCGTCCTCCTGGGCGCGGCGGCCGTGCTCATCCTACGCGCGCGTCTGACCCAAGAATTCTTCAACATCAGCCCCGAACTGAGGCGAACCGGAACCTGGATCATCGCCTGCGGCGCCGCGGCTTCCGTCTTCTTTTCCTGGACCCAATTCGCCCTTGCCCTGCTGCAGGGCCTCCAGGATTTCGCCGCGGCCAATCTCCTGACGCTCCTGCAGAACGGGCTGATCCTCGTCGGCAGCGTCGTTCTCCTGCGCCTGGGATTCGGCTTGCGGGCCGTCGCCGTGTTCTTCATCTCGATCCAGCTCGCCGTCTCGCTGATCGCTTTGACGGCGGCGCTGCGACGAATGCCGCCGCCGGCGCGGGCCTCGGGCCCAGAGCCTCCGCGCGGCAAGGAGATGCGCGCGTTCTCCGGTTACGCCTTCAGCGTCTTCCTCGCACAATTGGCTTGGTCGGCGACCTTCCAATGGGACAAGGCCATCATCGGCTACTTCTTCCCCATGACCCAGCTGACCTACTACCTGATCCCGTCGTTCCTGTTGCGCCGCTGCGCGATCCTGGCGAACTCGGTCATGACGACGGCCTTCCCCTTGATGAGCGAGCTCTCCGGTCTGGGCGATCACGCCGCCCTGCGCAAGGCGTATCGTCAATGCAGCCGGTTGGCGCTGTGGCTGATCGTCCCCGGCTTCGCCCTGATTTTCGCGCTGGCGCCGCAGTTCCTGACGCTCTGGCTCGGCGCGGAATTCGCGAGCCGGGGCGCGCGGCCACTGCGGCTCCTGCTCGGGGCTTACTTTCTCCAGCAACTGGGGAGCATGCCTCTGACCGCCGCCTACGGCCTCGGACGGCCGAGTTCCGCGCTCGCCTGGCAGACGCTCCAGGCCGCGGTCAGCCTGGGGTGCTGGTTCTTCCTCATCCCCCGGCTCGGGATCACCGGAGCGGCGCTCGGGCTGTTCGCGGCCCAAGCGCTAACGGCGCCGCCCTACGCCCTGCTGATGAGCCGCGCCCTCTTCTCCATGGGTCCCGCGGAATATTTGGAAGGGATTCTCCTGCGGCCTCTGGCCGCGGGGACGGTTCTCTGCCTCTTCCTGTGGCCTCTGCGGGACCGGGCCTCGGCCTGGACCTCGCTCCTCTCTCTGAGCGCGACATCCGTTTTCCTTTATTACGCGGCGGGATTCCTGCTCCTGGCGGACGAGGATCGCCTCACCCTGGGAAGGCTCTGGGCGGCGCTGCGTTCAAGACGACTTCGAGAGGGGACGCAATAGGTCGATCAGCGGCACCGCGTCGGGCGAGACGAGCAGCGATAAAACCAGGGGCTCCGGTCCCAGACGCTTCAGGCGCCACGCCGTGCCGGGCGGCACGACGGCGTAGGCTCCGGCGTCGCAGACTTTGAGCGTGTCGCCGACCCGGAGTTCCGCGCGGCCCTTGAAGAGGACGATGCGCAACGCCGCCTCGGCCTGCTTGGCCGGCTCCAGCAGTTCCCGGCCGGAAAGGACATAATAGACTCCCATCTCGGATGATTTCTCGGCGACCCATATCTTGACGGGACCGGAAAGCTCCAGCTCGGCCGGACGGGCTAAAACGTCTTCCATCGACATCATGATGCCGTTTTCCCCGAAATGCGACCCCCCCGGCCTAGAACAGGCGCAGAACGCGCAAACCGCGAGCGCCGCCGCCAGGGACAGAACGCGCGTCTTAAACGACGTCATCTTTTGATGAGACATGAGACCTCGTTGGGAGCGAAACATCGGTCCGCGGGACAAGCGGCGGCCTCGGGCGAGACGGGGATGATCCGGTCGTGGATATGTCCTAGGGGCCGCAATCCCAATTCCGTGGCCGCGCAGCAGCGATGGATCGCGCCGTCGGGCCAGATCCGGAAATAGCTGCTTCCGGCGGCGCAGAGCAGCCCGCGAGGGCTGGCCTGCCGCATGCGTATCTCCGGTTCTTCCGGAAAAGTATTTTGGCGAAGAACCAGAGAGTCTTCGACGGTATATGAAAGAGGATATTCTCGATCCTCGAAAGACCCTTGGAAAGGATTAAGGAAACATCTCAGACCCTCGCGCTCCAAAACGGCCATCCAACCCTCCAGACCGCGAAGATAGGGGGGATAGGCGACGATGCTGACCACGACCTCGAACTTCGCCTGCTTAAGCAGGCGAAGTTTTTCGAGCAATTTCTCGAAACGAGCCTGTGAAGGATGGAAACTGACGCTGAAGGCGACCCGAGCCGGATCCAGCTCGGTCAATATCTCACGCACGTCTACGGACAGGTTGGTCACGAGCCGGATCGTATGTCGGCGCGAGATTTCTCGGACCAGCGGGAGGAGGTCCGGATGAGAGAACGGCTCTCCGCCCGCGATCTCGATGCGGAAGGACCCGAGTTGGTCGAAACACCTCCGCCAAAAATCGAGCCAGTCTTCCCGCGAGCAGGAGAGATGGCGCCGGCTCATCTCGGCCTCGTTGACCGCCCAAGAAGGCAGAAAAAAACAGTAGGGACACCGGTAATTGCAGACATGCACGAGATCCCATCCGCACGAATAGTCGCTCACCATGGCCGCATCCTGCTCAGGACGGAAGGGCGGAAACTCGGGAGATCGGCCGTCAGCAAGGATCGATCTCCGACGCGGCGGCCCGCCTGGATCCGGCGCCGAGCGCGCAGCGCTGATGGGAGCGCGCGCAGGGTCTGTATCCAACCCGACGCATAAGCTCCCAGCACTCCTTCGCGCGCGGCCAAAGCCGCGGTGACGATCTCCACGGCGAACTGTAAAGGAAGCGTCAGGATCAACGTGAGAGCCGCGAAGGATTTAAGCGCGAGCAGCCGGCGATTGCGGGACTGAAGAGCCATCTTCTGGGCGGGATAGGCGACTCCAGCGGCACGCTCATCCTCCAGGCCGGGATTGAGGTGGATGACGGCGGCGCGAGGAGCGAAAGCCACCCGCCCTCCGGCGAGCGCCACGCGATAGAGGAAATCCGCATCCTCGAGGCGCAGTCCGAAGTCCTCATCGAAGAGCACGCCTTCGGGCAGGAAGCGGCGGTCGATGAGCATGGCCGTTGCGCCTCCAGCCGAATAACCCGCGCCCTCCCGCGCGGTAGCGGGCTCTCCCCACCAGCCCCTGAAGCGCGGCAGAGCCGCCCAACTCATGTGCGCGGGGCCGTGCTGAAGAAACCCGTCCTGGGTCAGTACGCGCGGAAGAGTGACGGCGGCCGCGGCCCTGCGCGCGGCGGCCATGAGCTCCCGCAAGGCCCCGGGCTCGGGAGAGGCGTCCCCATCGAGGAGAAGCACATAGCGCTCCGGCGCCGACTCGATGGCCAGGTTCCTCCCCCGCGACGGTCCTTTCGAGGCCGGCAGCCTGACGATCTCCATGGCCGCAGACTCGCGGGCGGCCAGTTCCGGGGTTCCGTCATCGGACCCGTCATCATGAAGAGCGATCCGGGAAGGAGCTGGAACCAAACGGCGCACGGCCCCCAAGGAAAGCGGCAGCACGTCGCGCGCGTTTCGGACCGTCCAGATGGCGGCGACTCCGTCTGGGCATGCGCCCGCCTTATTCGGAGATACGGAAGGCATGGCACCACCGGCAAGCCGCGCCGACGGGCTCTCCCCGCGCCAGACGCCCGCGAGCCAGGCGGTAGCGCGGCGAATCCCAGATCTTCTCGATCGGGTCGCGCAGGAGATTGCCCATCTGCTCCCAGTTATCATCGCTCACCAGATGATTGCACAATCCCACGTCTCCGCGATAGTTGACGACGACGGTCGAATGGGCTTTGAAACAGCGGCGGTGCACGCAGACCTTGATGCTCTCGGCGATGCCTTCCTCCAGGCCTAGGTTTTCTAAAGGCGGCGCGGGCCCCGAACAAGGAACGGCCAGGAACGAGTCGGTGAACTCCACCGGTATCCCCAGTTCGACGGACCGCCGCAGCGTGCGCCCCACCAAGTCGCCCACCTCGCTCCGCGGCAGGGTATGGATCGTCGCCACTTGAGGCTTGCTCATCCGCGCTAAGGCCCAGCCGGCGGCGCGCGCCAGACCGCGGACCACGCCGGCCTCGCTGATGCCGCGCCAGCGCCTGGCCGCGTCCGTAAATCTCGCCGGCATGGATTCGGCGACCGTCGAATAAATGATTCGTTCCGCGCCGCCGCGCGCCGCCAGGTCCACGAAAAGAGGCATCTCCCGCGCGTTGCGCCTCTGCAGCGTCACCAGCAGCGTCGGCGCCCGGCCGCCGGACTCCTTTCGAGCGCGACGCAGGACCTCCAGATTGCCTAGGACCGTACTGAGACGCGCCCCCGCGCGTATGGATCGGAAGGTTTCCTCGACGGCGCCGTCGCACGAGACGAAGATCCGGAAACCCATGCGGACCATCTTCCCCCACATTTCGGCGTCTTGCCGGATGAGGTTGCTGACGATCTCGAACTCCATTTTCCCTACGAACGGCTCGCAGAGTTGGAGAATACGCGGCCAATGCGCGGAAACCGTCGTTTCGCCGTATCCCTGAAAATTCATCCGTTCGAGGCAGACGAATAGCTCGCGCGCGACCGCCTCGAAGACCGTTGGCGTCATGTCGAAAGCCGGGTTGCGACGGCGATACTCGGGCCGCCATGATTGGGAACACATGACGCAGCGCAGTCCGCAGTTCCTCGTCGCCTCGATCGACGCCCGGAACGGACCGCTCGAAGCCCCCTCGCCGCCGGAAAGGAACTCCTCCCACGCTTTGCGTTTATCTCTCTTCAGGCTCATCGCCCCGGCCTCGTCAGCGGGCGCGCAAAGAGGACGAGCGACCCTCGAACAATGCGCACGCCTGCGCGAGGGCCCATGACGAGAAATGTAGTATATTTGCGCTCTATGATCCCCTCCCTCTCGTTGAAGAGGCGAGCCCGCTTTGCCTGCCTCACCGCCGGCGCCGTCCTGCTGGCGACGCGGCTCCTGACGGTCGCTCCCGCCTGGGCGGACGAGCCGGCGACGAGACCAAACGTGATTTTCATCGTGCTCGACGCGTCCCGAGCCGACCACTTCTCGGGCTACGGCTATCCGAAGGACACCACCCCGCGGATGGACCGGCTGGCCGCGGAAGGGGCGGTCTTCCTCAATAACTTCTCGCAGGGCTCGGACACGCAGACCTCTCTGCCGCGAATCCTCTCTTCCCGGCACTATTCGTTGAAGATTTTCCAGGAGGACCGGTTATCGTGGGGTCTTCGACAGAGGACCCCGGAGACCGTGTCTAAGGTGCACGACGCCGAGCAGGCGTTCTTGCCGGAAATGCTGTCGGCCGCCGGATATCGCACGGCCATTGTGACCGATCACCATTGGATCATCCCGGGAACTGAACTAGCCGGGATGTTCGATGAGATCTTCTACTTCAAGCGGCAGGATTCCTTTGATTCCCTTCTCCGCAGCGCGACGCGATGGATCCAGCAGCATGCGGCCGCAGGAATGCCGTTCCTCCTGTATGTGCACATCACGGCGCCCCACTCTCCCTTTCCGTCGTCGACGGTGGACCCACGGTTTCTCGATGGCTATCCCCCCGAGAGGGTGGACGCGATCCGCTTGCGTCTGGAGAATCTGCCCTCCGGGCGGTCTGACGGGTGGTCGGATGAGGAGCTTGGCATCTACCGCGCACTCTACGACGGCAAACTGCGGCGCGCGGACGGCGTTGTGGGCAACATTCTGGATGCCGCGGACGTAGCAGGACTGAAGGCAAACTCGCTCGTCGTCGTGACCGGCGACCACGGAGAGAACCTGGGCGAGCATCAACATCTCGATCATGGCGGGATGTTCTGGGATTCCGTCACGCACGTGCCGCTGATCCTGACGATGCCGGGAGCCATCCCAGCTGGACGTCGGATCGCCGCCCTGACCGAATCCGTGGACATCGTCCCCACCATCCTGGAACTCTGCGGCCTGAGCCCCCCCGCGGGAAAATCAATGGACGGGGTCAGCCTGACGGATCTTCTTCCAGAAACGGCACAGGGACGGGACGCGTCCATCTCCAGCGATTTTATCCGCACCGAAACGCGCAAGTACTACCCGAAGGAACGGTTCCTGACGGACCTGCAGGCCGACCCCGGCGAGCTGCACGACATTGCTGCCCGCGAACCGGAGACCGTCGCGTCTCTCCTGCGGGAATGGGAGAGGCGGATTGATCCCTTCCGCAGGAGGTATGAAGAGTCGGTCAGCAACTCCCCCCAGCGCTTTCCTTTCTATTTCTCCGTAGATAAAATGCGACTCGAAACAGCCGATCCGGTCCAATTCACCCGGGGAGGGAGACGGTTGGATTTGCCGCAGTTGGTGGAGGGAGCAACGCAAGCGTGGCTGCTCAACAGTTCGAGCATCATGGATCCGGCGCTGTTCGCGCTACCGGGGCGCGCCCGCTCCGGGCCGCTGGCGTTGTCCGCGCCGGTCCCCAAGGGGGATTACCGCGTCTCGCTCGCCGTTGTGTCGCCGGAGGCGTCGACGGCGACCCTGCCTGCCGTCGGCTATCGATTCTCCGCGGGGGATGAGTTCCAGACGTTCGAGGATATCGCACCGGTGGGACGGCATTGGCGCGAGACTGGGATGAACTTGTTTCTGTACCGTACGCGAGGCTGGCTTCGCGCCGACGAGGGGTTCCGCATCGAGTTGTCGCTCCCGACGACGCTGCCGAACTTCTGGGGCGTCACGCACGTGCGCTTCGAGCCCCGAAGCGCCTCGAAACTTCCGACCCCACCCCCCGGAGGGGACGCCGAGTTCCGCCGCCTCATGCGCCAACGGGGGTATTGGTGAACCCCGCATTCATCGGGAAAAGATGAATGCCTTAAGCGCTGTCGCAATCGGGATTCTTTTTATTTTTTCCCACACCCCCCTCTCCCGCGCGGAGGATACACAGGACCATTTCCGATTCGTCATCACGGGGTGCGCGCATTTAGGCATCTGTGATTCAAAAGATTTTGAATCGACTATCGATGACATGCGCAAATCGGGTCCGGCATTTGCGCTGTTCTTGGGGGGGATGGTGGATCCTGCCGTAGTTGAAACCGGTCATTCTACATGGCAACGACTTGACGCACTGATCAGGAAACTCGGGGTTCCCGTCCATCAAGTCTGCGGCGGTTGCTCGCTGACTCCAATCTCCGCCTCGAAGAAAGGTGGTGCCACGGCTGAAGAATGCGGCAGAGAGCTCTCCGAGCGGGGATATTATTCGTTCGAATACCGCAATAACCTCTTCATCGCCCTGGATTCGGCGAACGTCGCTCCGCAGGAAGATGCCGGGCAATTGGATTTTTTGCGCAAGACGCTGGGACATGCATCCGGCTACCGCAATGTCTTTGTTTTCACCAATAAAGTGTTGTGGCTCCAGAACGAATGGGAGCATTGGCAGGAAGCCATTCACCCACTATTAAGGGGGAAGGTGAGCTATGTCTTCGGCTCCGGAGTTCACTTCCTCGATTCCCGGAAGATCGATGACGTGACCTATATCGCCGCGGGATCTCCGATGTGCCGTTCCCTTCACTTTGCAAGACCGTCTTTCCCGCACTTCCTCATCGTGGACGTGGACAAGAGCGAAGCGACCATTCGGATTCAGCCAACAGAGCCCCTGCGCTGGGAAAATTTAGGACACTTCCAAGACGACGACACTCTCCCAACTCCTCTCCTCGATCAGACCGTCGGTTTACGCCAGAGTATCCTAAAAACGGCGACACTAGACGCTGCCTGGAGGACGGGGTTCCTTGATCCGCCACGCGTCATGGAAATCTTGCGCATCCAGCCGAACATGAATATCCTGGATATCGGCGCCGGATCCGGACTGTTTTCTTTTCGTTTTGCCGAAGCGCTAAATGGGACCGGGAAAGTGTTCGCAACGGATACAGATGCGATGATGGTGGAATATTTGAAACGCAAGGCGAAAGAAAGGGGACACGTCAACGTCCTCCCCATCCTTGTGAAGACAATGGGCCTCGACCTATTCTCTCAACGGTATTCCTTCGATATCATCTTTCTATCCGATGTTTACTACCAGATCCCGCATCCGGAAGAATATTTCAGACGACTGAGATCCTCGCTAGTCAAAGTCACCGGCCGACTCTACATCATCCAGCCGAAAGGCGTCTCCATTTTTAGCGATGGGGAATTCGACGACTTCAACAAGGTCGTCAAGATCCTGCTCTCCGAGGGGAAGGAATTCCCCTTATTCCGGAGATTGGCTCCGGCAGTAAAATCATTTTTGCGGGACTGGAAGGGGGAATTAGTCCCGATCGACATGCGTTCGGCGATCATCGCCGATTTAAACGCCATGCTTCCCGACAGGCGGCTATGGAATGATCTAACGCAATATTATTACGAAAAGAGAATAAACGGCACTAAGAATACTCCTCTCAAACTCATTCGCAACGGACGAGACATAAGTCTGCTAAAATGGCTCATCGTCTCGCTGGATATGCAAGGTGTTTTTTCCGAGACGGATACGGATGCCGTTCTTCGCGAAGAGGCCGCGCGGGATCTGCGAAAACTCAATCGCATTCTTATCGAAAACATCTTCGATCTCCAGAGGCTCCGATGGATTGAGCCTGCATCCGTAGTCTACGAGGCCCCCAGCATCGTCGCCACGATGAAGACCTCGGGCTACGCATTCGTCCGCAGCCACGACATCCTGCCTCACTATGATTTATTGGAATTTAAGACCGGAGATTAGATCCTTCTACGGCTCGCAATCCATGTAGGGGTTCAGTTCCCCCGGAGCATAGGCCGCCCTTGGAAACGGGATATATTCGGGCGCGTGGAACTGATGACAGATCTCATCGGCCAGAAAGGATCCGAGTTCCGTAAGACCCAGGGATTCCGCGTCCTCCCATAGGAGGCCGGCCTGCTTGAGCTTGGCGATCTTCTTGCGGAAAACGGAATCAAGAGAGACGCCGGTAAGCCCCTGGTACTGCCTTTTACGGACCGAGCGGTTCTTGAGGGGAAGGATAATGGCCCAGCGAAGTTGATCTTCGCGGGATCGCACCAAACCCCGATTGAGGGGCAAGCGGCCGCGGCCGATGCTGGCGTAGTATTCTCCAAAAGACTGCATATTGAGACCGAATCGGTCACGCAGACTGCTAAAGGCCGTCAGCCCAAGCCCAATCTGGTCGCGCAACCGACAGCATTGGTTGTCCGCGTAATGGGAATAGATCTCCGGCTTCCGGGAGAATACCCGCCTCAAGTTTTCGCAATAGCCGCGCTCGGACAGGAATAGCATCGCGACCATCTTCATGGTCAGAACTCCATCCACGGATGGGAAGGTGGCCGGGCTATGTTCGTAGCGGGCGGAGATGGTTCCTTTACGATCGCCGTAGGGATGGATCTTCAGCCGATAAAGCTGGATCTCATCGGCTTCCAAGTCGACGGCTTTGCTGAGCGTGTCGACCCAACCCGAGATCGTCTGGCCGGGGTAGCCGAAGATGAACTCCACATTGGTGATAAATCCTGCCGCGCGGGCAAGCCTCACCGACTCCACGGCCTGAGATGCATCATGCGGCCGATTCATCCGGCGCAGCATGGCGTCGTCGAGAGATTGTATCCCGATGCTGAGCCGGTCCACTGCGTGCGCCCTTAGGAGTTCAATGCGCTCCCTGCCCGCGGGGCCGAGCAGCGAACCCGGATCAAGATCGTAATTGAACTGAGTCAAAGAACTCCGGTCCAGCTTGCTGATGAGAAACCCCAAAAAGCGTTTGAGTTGCGCGGGGGTCAGATGAGTCGGAGTCCCTCCGCCGACGAGGATGGAGCGCACGGGAAGGGCCCTAAGTCCCAGCCGCCCAAGATGTAAGTCCAGTTCCTTTTCCAAGGCGTCCAGATACCGGTCCTTCTCCTGCACCGAGGCGCCGAGCTTCACGGGATAATGACAGAAATCACATTGCTTCTCGCAGAACGGGATATGGACATAGATGTCGTACAGTCCGTCTTCTGGATTCCGATAGGACCCAAACAACTCCTCCTCCGCAATGGACGGGACCATCGTAATCGGAGGATAATGGACGGATGGGAAGAAGTCTCCTTGGCGGCAGAGAAAGCCGGCATCCTGCAGCCTGCGCAGGTCCCGGAGTCTATCCTTCGCTCGTTCGACCAAAGTGGGTTTTCCGCTCTGCATCTTTCTACCTGGAAACCAGGATCGCCGCGCCGGAGACCGCCACAAGCGCTCCCCACACCGCCTTCCGGGAAATCGGTTCTTCCAGGAAAATCGCGGCCAATGGCATGACAAACAGCGGCTCCGTGGCCGCCAATGTGCTGGCGACCGAAACATCCGCGAACTTGAGGGCCACGTGTGAAAGCCAGAAGCCTCCCAAGGTGCAAACGCAGATCGCCACGAACATATCCCGCAATAAGACCCGGTCCCAGAATGGCGCCACCCATTCTCTCAGCCGGCCGGCGGCCACAGCCCACAGAGCGAGCCCGGCGGCGCCCGCCAACATGCGAATGAAAACCGCCTCCAGCGCGCCGACCGACGCCAATCCGACCTTCGCCACGATCACGCCCGTCGACATGCATAGGATAGAAAGGAGTCCATAGACGATGCCCCCGGCGGTGGAGGAATTGTTTCCATGGGAACCGCGGGCATCAAGCACCAACGCCACGCCGCTCAGGACCATCACGATGCCGATCCACCTCCAAAACGGCGGTATTTCTCCTAGGAAGAAGACCGCGAACAGGATGGTGAGCGCAGGCCCCAACGCGCACAGAAGCACCAGAACGTGCGTGTTCAACCGCTGTAGTGCGAGGAAAAAGAACGTATCTCCCAGGGCGACGCCCAACAGGCCGCTCAAAGTCAGGATGAGCCAAGTCCTGCGGCCTGGCAATTGGAAGCCGGTCAAGAAGAGTACGAAGGCAAGGATACCCAGGCTCAGGATGCTCTTGACCAAGTTCATGCCGGGCGCGGAGGTTCTTTCGCCAAGCTTTTTATAGAGGACTGATCCTCCGGCCCAGGCCGCTGCGGAGGCTAATGCGGCGGCCATACCCGCGAACTCAGAGGCCCCTTTCATAGAAGAAGCGGCTTCCCGGAACAGCACAGGCCGGCCCGCTCCACGGCCTCCAGCAGTCCGTCTCCCGGGAGGTGCCTCCGCCGGCTGTAAAGCACGAAGTGCCCCGCCTCACGTTCTGGCGTGCCGTCGTGAATGGTCACCGTGTTCGCGCCCGTCGCAAGCCCCCGATATTGCCCTCCCGCGGCCAGAAGTTCCAAGGCGCTGGTCGTCGGAACGAGCGCGCGCGGGCAGAGAATCCGCAGAATGGACATGGCGTTAAGCGTGAGTTCCAGATCCGCCGGGGGCTGAGCTGCGAAGCGGGATAACTCATTCGGGATGAAGGGCGACGTGCTCGCCATATGCAGTCCAAGCCTCTTCAGGAGGAGCAGGTCCTCGGCCAGCGAGCGGAGGTCCTGGCCGGGAATCCCCGTGATATTCCCGGAACTGACCTGGAATCCGAGCCTGCGCAGCGTCTCGATGCCCGCCAGCCTGTCGGCGAGTGAATCCGACGGCTTTATCTTCGAGTAGAGTACCGGGTCGGATGTCTCGAACTTGAGCAAGTACCGGCCGACTCCAGCATCACGCAGTCCCTTGTACCAGTCTTCTCTCAGGCTCCCGAAAGAGCCGATAAGCACGAGATCCTCATGCCTGCGGCGGATATTCCCCAAAAGCCGGAGCAGGCGATCGAAATGCAAGTCGCTTTCGAATTCCCCGGATTGCACGAGGATGATTCGACGGCCCCCGGCATACAGGCGCTCCATCTTTTCGGTGAAATTCTCGTCCGAGAGCAGATATCTCCGTATGCTCGAATCCCGCGCCATCCCGCAGAAATGGCAGGCCTGACGGCAGATGTTCGAGTATTCGATGACGCTTCGTACTTCCACTTCTTTTCCGAAAGCCTTGTCACGGGCACGGCGCGCCAAATCGAAAAGCGCCTCCTGGCCGCCGCCGCGCAGAAGCAGCGCCTGAGCAATGTCCTCAGGACCTTCCAGGGGCATAGGAGTCATTTTTTATATTTTGCCATTCTTAAGCCTGTCGCATAAACCCCTGTCGGCGAGAGATTTGGGCGGGATGATTCGCGTCGGTTCAGTGAAATAAGAACATCGATCGCTTCGAAGTATGACTGCAGGCCTTTGCCAAAGCGGCGGCCGGCGCAAACGGGCTCAATGACGGAGACGCGGCGGAACGGCTCGCGCTTGGTCACGTTGGAGAGGTGGACCTCGATGGTCGGGACGCAAATCGCGGCGACGGCGTCGCGCAGGGCGTAGGAGTAGTGGGTGTAGGCGCCGGGGTTGAAGACGATTGCGTCGGCCCACTTCCGGTGCGAGTGGAGGATATCGATGAGCGCGCCTTCCGAGTTCGACTGGCGCGCACGGACTTTCGCTCCGCGTCGACGCGCGTGAGAGGTCACTTCCCTCACGAGTTGGGCGAGCGTCATCGTGCCATAGAGGGATGAGTCGCGCTCACCGAGCAGGTTCAGGTTGGGTCCGTTCAGCACGAGGATGTTCATGCGAAGAGTTCCCGGGCGACGGCTAATATTTCGTCTTCGCAGACGGTCCGGACGACGGCGCTGCCAATCGAGCGCAGGAGGACGAAGCGCACGGCGCCGCCGCGGGTCTTCTTGTCGCGGCGCGCGGCGGCGAGCAGACGGCGAAAGTCGAGGCTGCGCGGCTTCGGCACCGGAACGCAAGAGAGGAAGCAGTCGGCCTCCAGTGCCGTGGCGGCGGACAGGCCCGCGCGCTTGACCGACAGGCGCAGAGCGGCGCGCATGCCCCAGACGACGGCTTCGCCGTGGCGCAGGACGCCCAGACCCGCGACGGACTCCAGCGCGTGGCCCAGCGTGTGGCCGAAATTGAGGAGCTCGCGCGGACCCTTGATCTCGCGCGGGTCGAGCGCGACGATCCTGCGCTTCCACGACGCGCCGCGACGCACGATTTCCGCGGTGAGTCGCTCGTCACCGTCGGCAAGAGCGTCCCATTCGCGCATCATCAGCCGCCACAGTGACGGGTCGAACACCAGCCCGTACTTCAGCGCCTCGCCGAGGCCGGACACGCGCTCGCGCGGCGGAAGCGTATTCAGGACCACGGTGTCGCAGATGACCGCTGCGGGACGGTGGAACGCGCCCGCCAGGTTCTTGCCGCCGGCCAAGTTTATGCCCGTCTTGCCGCCCAGGCCGCCGTCAATTTGGCCGAGCAAGGTCGTCGGCGCGCTCACCCACGGGATACCGCGCAGATAGATCGCCGCCGCGAAGCCCGCCGCGTCGGTCACCGCCCCGCCGCCGAGCGCGATGAGAGCCGAGTCGCGGTCGAGGCCGCCTTCGAGCATCATCGTCAGCAGTTCCTTGATCGCGTCCCAGGACTTTGCCGCCTCGTCCCTCGGCAGGAGGTGGCGCGTCACCGCGAAACCCGCGGTCTTCAGCGCCCTCTCGACGCCGGCGCCATAGCGGTGCCACACGCCCGGCTCGGAGACCAGCGCGACGCGCTTGCCTCGGCACACTCCGCGCATCCACGCGCGCGCCCGGCGCCGCGCCCCCGCCCCGACGAACAGAGTATCTTCGCTCATGTCAGCCTCCGAGCGATGAGCGACGCGACCGCCGCCGTGGACAGGCCCGTGGTGGACACGGTGATGCCCGCGTCCGCGCACGCCGCGCGACGGGCCCTGAGCAGGAATGCTACGCGCGCGTCGAGTGCTCCGCCCGCTAGGAGGGGGTGGCTCGCGCGCTGAGACCGCAGGCGTCGGACCAATTCCCGGCGCGAGCAGGTCAGCCGCACAAGCACGCCCGTGCGCGCGACGACCGCACGGTTGCGCGCGTCGAGCAGGGTTCCGCCTCCCAGCGCAACGACCGCGCCGCGACGCTTCGCCGCGCGCGCCAGCGCCTCCCGCTCCAAACGCCGGAAGGTCTTCTCTCCGCGCCGCGCGAAGACCTCCATAATGGACGCTCCCGCCGCCCGCTCGACCGCCGCGTCGAGGTCCACAAACGACCTGCCCAGCCGGCGCGCGAGCGTGCGCCCGGCGGCGGACTTGCCGACGCCCATGAAGCCGGTCAGATACAAGATCCTCACTGCTTCGCCAGCATCGCGTCTTGGAGGAGTTGCTCGGCGAGCTTCGCGCGGCGGACCGCACCGAGCGGACGGTCCCAGGACTCCCAGGCCCGCAGGGCCTGGAACACGAGCATCGGCGCGCCGTCCTCGATACGCGCGCCGCGCACGGACGCGTCTCTCTGGAACGCCGTGCGGCGCCCGTACACGAGATCGATCGCGGCCTCCGGCGAGGGCAGGGACTTCGGCGCCGGCGATCGGTCCGGGAAGCCATGCATGCCTAGCGGCGTCGCATTCACCCAGAGGTGCGCGGCGACCGGAGATCCCGCGGAGAACTCCGTCCGTGGAAAGATCTTCCCGAGGTCTCGGGCCGCGCGCCTCGCGCGGGACGTCGTCCGCGCCGCGAACCGGACGCGCCGGGCCACTTCCTTGCCCATCGCCCAGCCTGCCGCGCGCGCCGCGCCGCCGGCGCCGAACACGAGCGCGTCCTTGCCGCGCACCGCCACGCCCGCGCGCCGCAACGCATCGCGCAGGCCTTCCCCATCGCTGTTGTGGCCAACGATGGTCCGTCCGAATCGCAGGACGTTGACCGCCCCGAGTGCGCGGGCCTCCGGCGTCAGTGAGTCCGGGAGCGCCGCCGCCTCTTCCTTCAACGGACTGGTGACGTTGACGCCGCGCCAACCGGCGTCGCGCGCGGTGGCCACCGCCGCGCCGAGTTCCCCGGGATGGACCTCGACGGCAGCGTACGAGATCGGCCGTTTCAGCAGGCGGGACAGGCGCGCGAACAGCCGCGGCGAGCGCGAGCGCGAGACGGAACGGCCGAACAGGCCCAGTTTCATCGGTCGATCCGAGCGGAAGCCGGCGCGGTCGCTCATCGTCCCCCGTGCTTCGGGGCGGCCATGCCGCGGTCGAGCGCGGCCGAGATGGCCGCGAGGTCGCGCATGAGCACGGCGAAATCGTCGGGGCGCAGGGCCTGCATGCCGTCGCACAACGCCTGGTCGGGGCGGTCGTGCACCTCGATCATCAGTCCGTGCGCGCCGGCCGCGACGGCGGCGCGCGCCATCGACGCAACGCGCGAGCGCACGCCGGTCGCGTGGCTCGGGTCGACGATGATGGGCAGGTGACTCAACTCCTTGACCGCCGGGACCGCGGCGAGGTCGAGCGTGTTGCGCGCATGGTCGGAGAACGCGCGAATGCCGCGCTCGCATAAGAAAACCTGGTCGTTGCCCTCGCTGAGCAAATACTCGGCTGACATCAACCACTCGTCGAGCGTCGCCGATAAGCCGCGCTTGAGCATCACGGGCTTGCGCAGTTTGCCGAGATCTTTGAGCAGGGCGAAGTTCTGCATGTTGCGCGCGCCGACCTGGAGCACATCAGCGTACTCGGCGACGTCGTCAAGCGAACGCTGATCGAGAATCTCGGTCACGATGGGCATGCCGGTCTCTTTCTTCGCTTTCGCGAGGAACCGGAGGCCCTTGCGGCCCAGGCCCTGGAACGCGTACGGCGAGGTGCGCGGTTTGTAGGCGCCGCCGCGCAGGAGTTGGGCGCCCGCCTTCTTGACGGAGTGCGCGATGCGGATAATCTGGGCCTCGCTCTCGACGGCGCACGGACCCGCGATGACGACCAAGCCGGGGCCGCCGATGCCGAAGGGGCCGACGGTGACGACGGTGTCGCCGTGCTTGAAGTTGCGGCCCGCGAGCTTGTAGGGGCGCGTGACGCGCATCGCCTCCAGGACGCCGGGCAGGATCTCAAATAGACCCGGGTCGAGAGCTCGCGCGTTGCCGGTGATGCCGACGGCGACCGAATTTCTGCCCGGGATCACATGCGCTTTCAGATGGAGCTTGCGCACGCGCGCGAGCACGTCGGCGAGTTGCTTCTTCGTGTGGTCCGACGACATTAAGATCAACATGGTCGTAAAAATAAGTTTCCCATGACCGTGGAAGGATAGCAGAGGGACCGCGGCTTGTCCATGTCGAGGGTTATTCATCGACTGACGGCAAGAGTAAATCATGTTAGAATAAAGCCATAGATAAAAATCCTCGGACGATGAAGGCGTTTCTGCTCTGGCTCCTCGGCGACATCGTCGCGAAGCGAAAGTGGTTGCTGTTTCCGTTGTGGGTGCTCTTGGCCGCGTTGGCGATCCTCCTTGCGTTGACCGGGAACCCGAGCCTCCTGCCGTCGATCTACCTTGCCTTTTGACACGATGCGCTATCTCCGCTTCATAGTTGCCTTTGCGCTATGCGTGCCTGCCCTAGTCATGCCCTATCGCCTGCGCGTCGCCTACGGCCAGATGCTGGCCTGGATCTTCCACCTACCGCCCACGCTCTTCGGCCGGCTGGCACGCCGACTGATGCGGGAGCTCGAGACCCCTAATCCCTACGGGCCTGCCCGGTGAGCTCCGAAGACTGCGTGATCCTGTATTCCGGAGGGACCGACTCGACCTGCGTCGCGGCGCTGCTGACCGAGCGCAGTCGCCGGCTCCATCTGCTCACCTTCTACGAGGCTGCGACCCGTGATTCCCCGCTCCCTGCGGCGAACGTCGGGCGGCTGCGAGACCGCTTCGGCGAGGATCGTTTCCCGCACAGCGTCCTGTCGGTGGATGCCCTCTTGCGCCGCCTCAACTGCGACCGCTATGCCTGCTACCTCCGGCGACACGGCTTCTTCATGCTGTCGAATTGCGGTCTCTCCTCGCTGGCATGGCACGTGCGCGCGATCGTCTACTGCCTCGACAACGGCATCCGGCGCGCGGCCGACGGAGTCACGCGCGAGCTCGGGCATTTCCCTGGGCATATGGACCCCGTCCTCAGGGAGCTTAAGGGCCTCTACGCCCGCTTTGGAATCGAATACGAGAATCCGGTGCGCGACTGGGACGTGCCCGCCGACCAGCGCCTCATCGACCGCCTTATCGTCGACCGGCACGCGAGCGAATTCGAGCCGGCGCCGGAGCCGAGGTCTCCGAGCCGGACGACGGGGCGCTATCTCTACGAACTCGGGCTGCTCCCTCATCCTAACGTCAAGGGCACCGATCTCGACCGTTCGATGCAGCATGCCTGCTACCCGTTCGTCCTCTTCCACATCTTCGCCTTCTGGCTGTACCTGCCGTTCCATGAGTATGCTGAGTACGAGGCGCGCATGGCGGGCCTCTTCAAGGAAAAGATCCAGGACGCGGCGCGCTGGCTAGACGGCTACAAGGCCACGGGCCGCGCGAGCGAGCTCGCGGAGCTGCTCTGACCCCTATCGTTTCACCGCGCGCGCCAGCGCCTCGGCGATGACCGCATGGCCTGCGGGGCTCGGATGGATGGGATCGAGAAAGAGCCCGGCCGCGTCCTTCCCGCCCAGGAGCGCTTCGGCGTCAACAAGGGAAACCCGTTCCTTAGCGGCGATCTCCCGGACTATCCGGTTGAAGAGAGACAGGTCCCTGGGAACGCGAGTCGCCTCCGCGCGCCGGGCTTCCGCCAAGGACTGCCGCGCCGCGCCGCCGTCGAGCGCGATGAAACGGTGCGCGGTCGTCATCAGGATCATCCGCCCGCCGTCCTCTCGCGCCAACCGGGTGAGTTCGAGCAGGTTGGCACGAAACTCGTCGACAGGGACCCTGAGCCCCTGCGTCCGGGCCGCAGGGGAGCGCAGGTGATGGGCGATCCCGAGGACAGCGCGCGAGGCGAGCCGTAGGCACGCCAGGCGCCGCAGCGCGTTCTGGAGCGCGATTCGTCCGGCGCTCCTTTTTCTGGAAAGGACTTCCGCGTCGGCCCCGCCTTCAGCGAAAAAGAAGCGCCAGAAGTCCACGTCGTTGGCGCCGTAGGCAGCAACTATGATGTTGGGATGAAGGAGCCGGAGGCGCTTGCGGTATATCTGGAGTCCTTGCCAGGTGGAATAGCCGATCTCGCCGGCGTTGAGGACTCGCGCGGAGCCTGGGCCCCCCGTCAAGAGACGCTCGAGGCGTCGCGCATAGGTCTGCTCCTCGGGCGCTCCCCAGCCGAAGGTCGACGAAGGCCCCAGGATCATGACGCGCTTGAGCGCTTGGGTGAAGTCGCCAACCGGTCCGCCGCGCAATCCGAACTCGTTCGTTCGGACCGGGACGCCTTCGAAAACTCCCGCGAAAAAGGGCCGCTGTTCCCAGCCGAGCTCCGGCTCCATGCGCAGCACCTCGGCCGCGCGGTCGAGGGCGTCCCCATACCGGCGCAGCCACCACCGTGACAGCAGTTCAAGTGGAAGGACCCAGGCCGCCGTTGCGTAAAATGCGAGACAGACCGCCGTGAGGCGTCTGCGGACCGGAACGCGGCGTTCAACGTCCACGGCTGCCCGCGATTCGCGGGAGTAGTCCCTGCCGCAGCAGGAAACGGTGGGCTTCCATCGCGACGAACGAGTGCCCTGTTTCGTTCCAGTGGACGTCGGAGGTCACCATCTGCCGGTAGGGCGCCGTCTTGAAAGCGGGTGAGAGGTCGAGATAAAGCAAATGTTCGCGCCTCAAGGCTTCGGTGAGGCTTCGCAAGGCATCGGTCTGGGTGAAGCCCCAGGCCTCGTTGATGATGACGACGAAGCGGGCCCCGCGCGACTCGGCGAATCTACGCATCTCGTCGAGGTCGGCCAGGACCAGCGGCAGGCCCTCCCGCAGGATGCGTGGATCTCTCTCGTCCACCCACCCCCAACGCGGGATGGACCATTGAAAGAGAGCCTGCGCGACGACCGAAGTCTTGATCGCACGGAGGGTTGCCGCGCAAATCCGCGGAGACGTCCCGAGACCCAGGCGCGAGCAAAACTTATATTGGAACTCGGGAACCCGGGCGGCAAGGCCTTCTCGACCGCTCTTGTCGGACCAGCCTGCGAACATCAGGTCGTCCCGTGGTTCGTTGACGCAGAGAAGGACCAGCACGAGTCTAGGGTGCAGCCTGATCCCGTACTCCCGAAGCAATCGTAAATATTGCGCGGTGCCATAGTCGAAGACGCCGAGATTGGCGACCCGTAGTCCGCTCAAGGCGCCCAGCCGATGGACCCAGGTCTTTCCCTCATCGACCTCCAGTCCCTGCACGTGGGAATCTCCGAGCGCGACGATGTCGGCTCTCGCGCGGTCCGGTTCGTCTCGGGGCACGCGGTAGCCGATGCGGTCTTGGCCTGGGAACGGCGCCTGGCGGACGCTGCCGGAAAAGGAAGCCCAATGGAACTCACGCTGATAGAAAGACCTCAATGCGTGCCCGAGCAAGGGGTCCGCGATGGTTCCCTCGCGGTACACTATCTGCTTCATGCGGAGGATCTGCAGGTCTCTCGGGACGATGGCCGGCGTGAAGCGGATCGCCGCCTCGATGAGCAAAGCCGCGCAAAGGAATGCGCAGAGGGCGACCAGAAGGGCTTTCGCCGCCTGAAGGATGGGGACAATGCGGGGGGGCTTGCTATGCAGATTTGAATTATAGGACAATGCGGCAGGTACGCACTCACCAAACTTCTGCGCAAATAATCTATGAGGCAACATATGATGCAAGCACGCAAGTTCCTTTGGGCCACAGGGTTGTTGCTGGTAGTTTCGACGACAGTTCCGGGTGCTGAGGCGGCGACTTCCAAAACCTCAAAGACCAAGGTCAAGCTCTGCCAAAAAGATGCCGATCGTTTGTGCCAAAATCTAGATCAAAAAAGCATCGCAAACTGCCTGTTTTCCCCTG
>Ga0209211_10003331_pt1 | contig 26367 bp, 30 predicted proteins | sample RifGroA2_FD_183992 | JGI IMG/M metagenome (GOLD analysis project Ga0209211, IMG submission 183992) | Groundwater microbial communities from Rifle, Colorado, USA - Groundwater A2 (SPAdes) (version 2) | ecosystem: Environmental > Aquatic > Deep subsurface > Groundwater | place: Rifle, Colorado...
CCTTGATATAGTCGAGAAGTTTTTTTCTTTGTGCGACCATGCCCAAAAGTCCCCGCCGAGAATGGTTATCCTTCAGATTTTTTTTCAAGTGATCGGTGAGGTGCGAAATCTCCTCCGTCAAAACCGCGACTTGAACCTCGCTTGAGCCGGTATCTTTTTCATGGACGCGGAATTTCTCGATGACTTTGGTCTTTTCTTTGGTGGTTAACGCCATTCATCTATTGTATCATATTTCTTCGGTTTATGCAATACCTACGCCGACTGCGGTTTGAGTTTTCCGAGAATGAACGAGACGTCAAAAACCTCGTTTTTGACAACCCATCGGTAAAGCGCCGGGCTCACGGTAAGCGAAAGCGCAGTAGTCCCCAAAAGATGCATTACGGTAAACGGGATTTGGCCGTAAAACGCCTCTGAGAGCGACTGGCCGAACATAAGCGGGCCTATGGTGAGGCCTGTTACGGCATCATACAGAATCGTTCCGATGATTCCGTACGTGACAAATTGGTACACTTTGCCTTCGCGGTTTCGGAAATAGAGCCATGATCCGAGTCCAACCGCGCCGTATGCGATTGCGGTAATCCATGTCCATTGGCCAATGCCGCTTGTTACGGCGTCGAAAAGCGTGATGCTTAGAAATCCGAATACAAACGCGCCCGCTGCACCGTATCGCTTGGAAAACGGCATCAGGGTCGCAAGCACTGGCTCGACATTCGGCGGCCGGAACGGGATAAGGCGGATTGCGAACACCATAACCCAGCCAATAATGAATTTGATAGATCCGTTCATAGAAATTTGTTAGAAATAAAAACACCTGCCCGTGCAAAGCAAGTTCGACAAAATGCCTGACGCGGGCTATATATGCGAATTCGATCATTCGCATTGCAGAGGGTCGGACTTTCCACCAGAGGCGGATTACCGTTGCGCGACAGTGCCGGAATTTCATTCGACTATTCAGGATTAAATCCTGAGCTTGTCGAAGGATCACCGGACTTCACTCTGCATTAATTTATATCTATATGATACTCTTAATATTTTTTATTGCAATCCCCTCACAAAAAATCGCGAAGTCCAATTTAATCCCCCCACTAGGAATCGAACCTAGATCAACTGATTAAGAGTCAGTTGCTTTGCCACTAAGCTATGGGGGGCAATTTTATAAAACAGATGGTGATTTTTCCCCATCCACTGCGTCGACTGAATTAGTATGATCACTCCCCGACTTTATAGACGTGGACGCCCTCTTTCGTTTTCTGGGAGATTTTTATTGCGACTTCGTCTCCAGATTTTCCAGATGCGACTTGCGCGTGGTCTACCTGCATTGAGGAAACGGTTTCCGTGAATTCGTCGTCTGCCCGCTTGAATTTTATCGTATCTCCTGTCGTGACCGCGCCGGAAAGCCGGACAACTGCAACCCCTGCTTTGTCGAAGTAGTGAATAACCTTTCCTATTTCTTTTTCCTCCATACTATTTTGGGTCGAACATATTCTCGACCTTTGTGCCGCTAAAAGCGGCCTACGCGCCCACCAGGACTCGGTCACAACTCTCGTCGGCTTCCGCCTCCTCGGTCGCGACCCCGCCTCGCGGTGCGGCTCGCCACTTGCTCGCCGCACAACGCTCCGGCTTTCGAGTCCTCTCGCGAGTCAAGCAGTTGACTCGCTTGGCGCTACGCGCCCACCAGGACTCGAACCTGGAACCCCATGCTTCGAAGGCATGTACTCTATCCAATTGAGCTATGGGCGCAATTTTATACATAATAGCATAAAATAATTGAAAAATCAACAGATTTCGCGTATATTTGCAATATGAAGGAGAAAGATTTTGTAATTCCAAAGGAAGTCGGTGAAGTAATGAAGCGTCTTGAGGGCGCTGGTTTCGAGGCATACGCGGTCGGCGGATGCGTGAGAGATTTGTTGCGCGGAGAAAAGCCGAAGGATTGGGATGTGACAACGAGCGCGAAACCCGAAGAAATTATGAAACTTTTCTCCCGACGCTCTGACGTAACGTCAGAGGTCGGGACCCCGACCGATAGCGCCGGGGCGGAATACGATGCGTTTTATGAAAACAAGTTTCTTACGGTTACGGTAAAGACCGCATCAGAAGATCCGACTCTCAAAGAAATTGAGGTAACGACGTTTCGCGAAGAAGGGAAATATAGTGACCGTAGACATCCCGACGAAATTCGATATGCGAAAACGCTCGAAGAAGATTTATCCAGACGCGATTTCACCATGAACGCAATCGCGCTGGAATTTCCAATTTCCAATTCTCAATTTCCAAAACTAATCGATCCATTCGATGGACAAGCTGACTTGAAGAAAAAAATAATTCGTGCGGTCGGAAATCCCGTTGAGCGATTCGAAGAAGATGCGCTTCGCATGATGCGCGCGGTGCGGCTTGTAACCGAGCTCGATTTTGACATAGAAAAAAAGACCTTTGAAGCGATCAAAAAATTATCGGGGAATCTAGCATTTATTGCGCGCGAGCGCATTCGCGACGAATTTATGAAAATTATCGCTTCCCCGCGTGCGCGCGCCGGAGTCGAGCTTCTGCAAGATGCCGAGCTTCTTCGACATATCATGCCCGAGCTTGAAGAAGGGATTGGCGTTACGAATCGTCCGAAGATTTTTACGATCTGGGAGCATAATCTGAAAGCACTCGAATACGGGGCGAAGACGAGGTTTTCTCCAGAGGTTTGTTTAATCGCGCTCATGCACGATATCGGGAAACCGCGCGCCAAGGGTCCCATGAAAAATGACGAATGGACGTTTTACGGGCACGACATGATCGGCTCGAAAATGGCGGCCGAGATTTTGACGCGTCTTCATTTCCCGTCTGACTTCGTAAAAAAGGCGGTGATTTTGATTCGTTGGCATCTATTCAAGTATGATCCTGATGAAGGAGTTACCGATTCTTCGGTCAGGCGGCTTATCAGAAACGTTGGCGCAGAAAACATGGCGGACTTGGTGAAAATTCGAATTTGCGACCGGATGGGCATGGGGGTTCCGAAGGCAGTCCCCTATCGCCTGCGCCATTTCCAATTCCGCGTTGAGAAAATTCTTCGCGAAGAAGAAGCGCCTACGCCCAAAATGCTCAAAATCCGTGGGGAGGACATTATGCGGGTTCTTGGAATTGAACCCGGCCCCAAAATCGGGCAAATCATAGAAGTTCTCATGCAGGAAGTGATTGATGAGCCGAAAAAAAATACGCCAGAGTATCTTGAATCGCGCGTAAAAGAGCTCGGAGGCCTTTCGTCGGAGGAACTCAAAAAAATCGCTTCCGAAGCCGAGGAAAAATTCGAGCTTGCCGAGGACGAGCGGATCTCAAAAATAAAATCAAAATATTGGGTGAAATAGGTTCTTTTTTCAGCAAAAGTCGATGTTAACATTTCTCATACGATCGTATGAGAAATGTTAACATTGGAGTTATGATTGATTTTTTTCATTTTTTAATGTATAACTGAAAGGATTTTCTCGGGCCGTAGTATAGTGGTAGTACGCGGGGTTCGGGACTCCGTAGTCTGGGTTCGATTCCCAGCGGCCCGACCAGTATGAAAAAAGAGCCGAACTTTTATAGCAAAGTATACGACGTGGTAAAAAAAATTCCGGCCGGAAAAGTCGCGACGTATCAGCAGGTTGCGACGATTATTTCAACCCCGCGCGCGGCCCAAGCTGTTGGCTGGGCGCTTCGCGCGCTTCCTACGGGGCATGGTGTTCCCTGGCAAAGAGTAATAAATTCCCGAGGTATGATTTCAATTCAAAATCTCCGCGCGCCAAAATCGCTTCAAGTAAAACTGTTGCGCGAAGAGAACATCGAAGTAAAAGAAATAGACGGAAATTATTTCGTTGATTTACCCCGTTACCAGTATCGCTTTTCGAAAAAGGATATTACGGCAGTTAATGGGATACTGGCGAGGTCGCTCAAATAAAAAGTTACTGGTAACGGAGTAAAGAGAAGTATCTTTGGCGTCCGTATAGAAAATAAGATAATTTCCATTGATATCTTTCGTAGGCCTTTGGGGGCCTATAGTAAAGTGGTATTACGCCACATTCGCATTGTGGAGGCAGGAGTTCGATTCTCCTTAGGTCCACAGGCCTACGAAAGATATTAGCCATCGTGAGTTCGACTTGTGTGAGCGAAGTCGAACCATCCTCACGAGGTCCACATACTAAGTTATATCGAATTGTGGCTTATGGTTTTAGGTAAAATGGAAAAGCCACTAAAATTTATCAAAAATCAAAAGTTGATGGTGATTGCCTCTCGCGACGAGAAGGATGTTTGGGTTGCAAATGTTTATTTTGGCGTTGATGAAAAGGCAACAATTTATTTTATCAGTCCAAAGAACACAAAACATAGCAAGATGATATTGAAAAATCCGAATATCGCTTTTTCAATTGCTTGGTTTGACCCCAGTAATCACAAAAACAGGAAAGCGATACAAGGGCTCGGGGTTTGCCGCCAAGCAAAAAACCCAACCGAAGTAGCAAACGGAATTAAATTGTTGTATAAGAAATTTCCGGATCTTCGCGACATACTTACGGTTAAGTGGATAATGACAAATGTCTGGGGTTCCAAAATCTGGGTTCTCAAACCAACCTATATGAAGTATTGGGACGATGAAATTTATGGCGAGGATGAAACCGAAGAATTTACTCTCAAATAGCTTAAGAACTCCTATGAATGCGCATCAACAAACCCTCGACAAATGGTTTAAAGAAAAAGGATGGGAATATTGGTCTCCGCTTTCTATTTTGGCGCGGCTTATGGAAGAAACCGGGGAATTTGCGCGGCTCGTAAACCATTTATACGGCGACAAACCAAAGCGGGACGATGAAAAAGAGCAGGATCTTGAGGAGGAACTCGGCGACATTCTCTATACGCTCATGTGTTTTGCGAATTCCAAGGGTATTGATCTTGACAAAGCGATTCAAAAAACGTTCGACAAGGTGATGTCGCGGGATAAGGATCGGTATACAAAAAAATGAAAAATTTCAGCATCAAGTTCGTAGATATCATGGTTGGGATCGTTTTGGGGCTTGGATTTCAGTGGTGGCCCGCTCTACAACAACCATGGCAATATGCCGCGTTTATTTTCGTATATTTAGATATCGTTGATTATTGGATCGATTATTCCCCGTCGCTCAAAAGATTCCCTCCGAAACGCGAAATTGACGTAATGCTGGATGTCGGGATTATGTTCTCTCTTTTTCTTTATATCTACGCAACACAACTTACCCTGGTTTATTTTTTAGCCGCATTTGTTGTTTTTAGAGTTCTTGATTATTTATGGCTTTTGAGTTCGAAATACGAGTATCATCCCACGGGTACGGAGAAACTTTTTGTGGATACGTGGTTAGCTTTCAATTTGATTGAGGCAATTGTTACCGTTATCTTAATCGGGATTATCCTTTTCGTTGCGGTGCCGGAACTGACGTTCCTTCTCGTGTTCATCGCGTTCCGGGTTATTATGCGCATTTTCGCGAGTGTGAAATATAAGAAAGTCCACTTTGCATAGGCGCATTGATAAAAATTCATGTCAAAATTAGAGAAAAAAGATCAATATACGAAGGAGTAAATTTAAACGGCTCATCGGGGATCCCCGATGAGCCGTTTAGATTACGTCACTTTCACTTTGAGTTTTTGGACGATGTTTCGCTTTTTTTTGGGCAGGCGGATTGAGAGGAGACCGTGTTTTAAGTTCGCTTCTGCCTCTCCTTCTTCTATTTCTTCCGGAAGTATGATTGAGCGGGAAAACGAGCCCCAGAAAAGCTCTTTGTAATAATAATCCTCTTCGCGGATTTCTTCTTGTTGTTTTCGCTTCCCTCGGATCGTGATGCTGTCGGTTGTTATGGAAATATCTAAGTCCTCGGGTTTTACGCCTGCAACCGTTGACTGAATTATAATCGAGTCCCCACTATCGTAAATGTCAACGGTAAGCTCGCCGTCTTCTTCGCGTGCTTCCGCGGGTTCGCGCGCAGAAGCGTCGTCCGATTCTATTTTTAGATGCATTGAATCCCGTTGAATTGGCATAGGTTTTTTAAATTCTTGATCGAGCGATGGTTCTTTGTTTTGCGGGGGCGCGATCCGCGCTTTTGGCTTTCGGCCCCGTTTCGACGCAAGAGGCGGCAGGTCTTCCTCCGGTGCGGAAAGTTCCGGAGGGTTTGTATAAGGCGACGTGACTTTATCGAAAAATGTGCTCATTCTCGTTCAAGATTTACGTTTCGCTTTTTTAACTGTTCGAACTCGATGAGGACCATGATCGTCATGAGAAGAAGGAGGAAGAAAAGATACATGACCCCCAACGGAAGCGTCCTACTCTCTAGAATAAGGTAATTGAACGCCATGTGCAAGACGCTTGCCACGACAATACCCGCGGCGATGAAGTGGTGGCGGCGGGGCGAAAGAAAGGACTTTGCTATAAAGAATCCGACGATCGCGGATGATAGAGCATGCAGAAGATTTGCGCCCAAAAAGCGGTTTGCCACGATTTCTATTCCGGAAAAAAAGGACTCGCGAAACAAAGGTATTGCAAAAAGCGCGTTTTCAAGGGCGGCAAAGCCCATGGCGGCCGTCATCATATAGATCATGGCGTCCACCGGCTCGTCGAATTCATTTCGTCCGGAGATTAGAAATTTGAAAGGCAGGTATTTCACGTATTCCTCAACAATGGCGATTACAAAGAAGAAAAAAAACGGATTTGCTCCCATCGTGACCCCGAAAAGCCACGGGAAAATTCCTTTATCGTCGAGGAAGAAGTATTCGGCGAAAATCGCGACAATGGCAGATGCCATTCCTCCGACAAACGTAAGAACCAGGAGCATTTTCGGCTCGGGCCTGCGGTCTTCGTGAAGATAAAAAAGAAGCCACAGGATTGGAGGCAGGAATGTGAGAAATATGTATCCCGCGTGGGTGGATATCAATGCGGCGGTCACAATCCTATTATACCGCAGGGATTAGGTATGGTCATCTGACGAAGAGGGCCACGGTTCGATCATGAGGAGATTTTTTGGGTGTTCGGGCAGAAGTGACCAGATTTTTTCTGTGATAAACGGCACGAAAGGATGGAGGAGTTTTATAATTGTCGCGAGCGTAACGCCGAGGATCTCTTTTGTGTTTTCCGAGAGCTCGGGATTCGCGAGCTGGGGCTTTGACGCCTCGATATAATTATCGGCAAATTCATGCCACACGAAGGAATAGATGGACTGAGCCGCTTCGTGGATGTTATAGCGCTCGAGATTGTTTGATGTTTCGAGGACTGCGGCGTTGAGTTTTTTTATTATGTTTTTATCCGCATCGGTTTTTGCGGATAGGTCTTTGTATGTTTTTTCAAAATCAATTGAGTCAATATTGGTAAGGACAAAGCGCGCTATATTCCAGAGTTTGTTTGCAAAGTGTTTCATCCCGCGGATTTTGTCCTCGGAGAGCGGAATATCCGTTCCCGGAGCTGTGCCGAAGATAAGGCCGAAGCGAAGCGCGTCTGTGCCGTACTTTTCTCCGAGATCAAGCGGATCAACGATATTTCCTTTTGATTTTGACATTTTTTTCTTTTCCGCGTCGCGGATAAGGCCGTGCAAGTAGACCGTGCGAAACGGAACCTCACCCAAAAGATACGTTGACATTAAAATCATCCGTGCAACCCAGAAAAACAAGATGTCGTATCCGGTTTCGAGAACGTCCGTTGGGTGATATGTTTTGAGATCATTTGTTTCTTCGGGCCAGCCCAATGTCGAGAATGTCCAAAGCCCTGAAGAAAACCAAGTATCAAGGGTATCCGGATCCTGCAGGACTCCTCCGCTGCAGTGCGGACATTCGGTAACATCCTCAATGCTCACAATCGGCTCATCGCATTTTTCATTTCTCACTTTTATTTTTTCATTGGCGGTACAGTACCACACCGGAATTCGATGGCCGTACCAAATTTGTCGAGAAATGCACCAGTCGCGGAGATTATCAATCCAGTGGTAATAAATTTTCTCAAAGTGCTCGGGGATAATCTTGATTTGCTTTGATTCAACGACGTGGCGCATGAGTTTTTTGAGCGTAACCGTATCGCCGGTTCGTATGCCCTCGATTTTTGAGTTTTCCATTTCGAATTCTTTCTCGACCGCGACGAACCACTGCTCCTTTATCTGCGGTTCAATCACTCCCCCGCCTCGCGAGTTTGTCGCGATACGGTGCGCATATGCTTCATCGATTTTTTCAACAAGGTCTTTCTCTTTTAATTTTCCAACGATCAGGGGCCGCGCTTTTTTAATGTGGACTCCAGTGAATTCTCCGGCGATTGGCAAAAGCTTTCCGTTTTCGTCAATAATTTGTTCGAAGTCGAGTGTATGCCGCTTGGCGATATCAAAATCCGTCATATCGTGCCAGGGCGTAATTGTCATCGCGCCCGTGCCAAATTCCATGTCAATCACCGGGTCTTTGATTACCGTTGCGGTCACTTTTCCGTTTATCCACTCAACGTCGAGTTTTTCGCCGTGAGAATATTTTTTGTAGCGCGGGTCGTCCGGATGGAGAACCACGTATTTGTCTCCGAATTTTGTTTCGGGCCGCGCGGTTGCAATGGTAAACGGCCCGTATTTCAAGTAGTAGAACGGAGTTTTTTCTTCGATCCATTCGACTTCGTCGTCTGAAACCGTGGTCTGGAGCTTCGGGTCCCAGTTTACGATTCGTTTTCCTTTATAGATGAGGCCTGCGTCGTACATTCGTTTGAATGCGGTGCGGACGGCGAGATTTCTTTTTTCATCGAGCGTATATGCTTCGCGCGACCAATCAACCGATGCGCCCATTTTTTTCATCTGTTCGACGATGGTGTCGTGGCTACGCTGCGCAAATGCCTCGACGCGCTTCAAAAACTCCTCGCGCCCGAGGTCGTGTCGCGTCTTTTTTTCCTCCTTATATATGATTGATTCCACTTTTGACTGCGTTGCGATTGCGGCGTGGTCGGTTCCCGGAAGCCAGAGCGTTTTTTTCCCGCGCATGCGCTCGAATCGGATCATGATGTCTTCAATCGTAAGCATCAAGGCGTGACCCATGTGCAATGTCCCTGTAACGTTCGGGGGCGGGAGTATTATTGAAAACGGTTTCCCGTTTTTTTGCGGCAGTTTGTCCGGATCAAAAAACCCGGATTCTTCCCACATCCGGTAGATGTCGCCTTCGGTTTCTTTTGGGTTATAGTGTGGAGGGATTACATTTTCCATTGAAAGTATGTTATATAGTATAACAGTTTTTGCAAGGAGACGCAGAACATGAGTGAAGGCACTGGTACCTTTGCTAGGGGGAAGTTGGAGAGCGCGCAACAGGCACTTGATGAATTACGAAAACAGTTCTTTGGCGTTTGCAATAGGCTTGAACGCGCGGGGCTTAATGCCGGTATGATAGTGATGATTGGAGAACTCTATGAGGCCGCAGAAAAAGAGCGTCTGCGTAAAGCTTTTGATGGTTCCACTGGAGGAAGTGACCGCGTGAGGGATGCCATTCTTTCCGGCGGGAGCGATCCTGCGCCGCCGGTCACAACAGCGGCGGGTCCGTTTAATTTCGCGCGTTCTAGCGCAGCAACCCGTGCACGGATTGAAGAAGGCATTTCTGGTATCTAGCGGGAAAGCCGTAGATTCGCATCCGCGTGGACTTTGTTCCACGCTTTTTTCTTTCCCGTAAAATGTGCTGCGATTGCAATCATTAACGCGTTGTCGCCAGCCATACGTGTATCGGGTATCAGGTATTTGATATTAGGCAGTTCTTTTTTCAGATTTGTTTCAAGACGTTTTCGCAGTTCATGATTTGCCGCTACTCCTCCGCCGAGAAGCACGGTTTTTACTTTTAATGCCTTTGCCGCTCGTATTGTTTTTTTCACGAGAACATCAACGACCGCATTTTGGAATTCTTTTGCGATGGAAGGGCGCAGTTTTTTTGTACGCTTTTTCCCGAGATCGCGCGCGAGATAAAGCACTGCGGTTTTGAGTCCGGAGAAAGAAAAATCAAAATCGTTCGTCGCAATCATCGGCCGCGGAAGCGTGATTTTTAATTTTTCATTTTTCACTTTTAATTTCATTTCGGCTATCGCCGAAATGGCGGGTCCTCCCGGATACGGAAGCCCTAAAATCCGTGCGACCTTATCAAACGCCTCTCCTGCCGCATCGTCCCGCGTTTCGCCGATAATTTTCCATTTTCCGTGTTTTTTTGCGTATACAAGTTCCGTATGCCCGCCCGAGACAAGTAATCCTAATGTCGGAAATGATACGTTTTGAATTTGTAATTTTGAATTTTTGATTTGTTTGGAAATTGAAAATTGAAAATTGGAAATTCTCGGCTCGACTTGTAGGAGAGGCGAGTAGAAGTGTCCCGCCATGTGGTTTACCGGAATCAGGGGCTTGTCCCACAAGACCGCAAGTGCCCGCGCGAAATTGACGCCCACCCAGAGCGCAGGCGCAAGTCCAGGGCCGTAGGTAACGGCGATGGCGTCAATTCCCGGTTTTTTAAGCGGAAGAATATGTTTTTTGAATCGTTCAAAAAGTTCTGGTTCCCGTTCTAATATTTTTTCTATTTTTTTGATTTTAGAATTTGGGATTTGTTTGTGATTTGTGATTTGAAATTTGAAATTTGAAAATCTCGCTTCCTTGAAAGCTCTTTCTAAAATAAAAGTGAGATTTTTCTCGTGTTCCCGCCGCGCAAGATTCGGAACAACACCGCCGAACTTTCTGTGAACTGCAATTTGCGATGATACGATATTCGATAAGACCGAAATCCGCGGCACCGCTTTCGGGCCCGTAAATTCCGCGATTGCAATCGCGGTTTCATCGCAGCTTGTTTCTATTGCAAGAATCCGCATACCGGAACGACTATACCATAGAGAATTGCGTTTTTGTAGCTGGTTTTGTTACTATTGGGCAAGCTCTTCTCATTGGAGGAAACTTTCATGGGCAAAAATGTCCTTGTGCTCGGTTCAGGCGGGCGCGAACACGCGATCATCTGGAAATTGTCACAATCGCCGAATATAGGGGGAATCTTTGCGGCTCCGGGAAACGCCGGTATTCGAGAACTCGCCGATGTGGTACCCTGCCTTGTTTTTGACGACCTTCTTCGCGCGATCAGCCAAAACAACATAGATCTTGTTGTCATCGGGCCGGAAAATCTCCTTCTGAAGGATGTTGCGGGCGATTTGCGCGCGATAGGCGTTCCTGTGTTTGGACCGAGTGCGGCAAGTGCGCGGATCGAGACGTCAAAGGTGTTTGCCAAAAACCTGATGCAGAGCGTCGGTATTCCGACTGCGCCTTTCATTTGCCATTCTGCGGGCGACGTGTTTCGTCCGGAAGACGCTTTGGGGATTGGGCCGCCGTATGTTGTGAAGGCCGACGGCCTTGCCGGAGGAAAAGGCGTTGTGATATGCGAGACCGCGGATGAAGTGAATGCGGCAATCGAAGACCTCCACTTTAAACATGGTAATGCGGCTCGCGAAGTTGTTATCGAGCGGTTTCTCAAAGGCCAAGAGGTGTCGTGCCACCTTCTTTCCGACGGAACCGGGCTTTATCTTCCGTTTCCCGCGTCATGCGACTACAAAAAGCTTGACGGGAAAAACACCGGCGGAATGGGTGCGGTTACGCCAACCACCCGCCTTATTTCATCCGCGCTTATCGGGATGGTGTTTAAGGTTTTCAATCCGGTGTTTAAGGCGCTTCGTGACGAGACCGGTGAAGGATTTATCGGGTGCCTCTATCCACAGTTTATTCCTCCATACATTGTTGAATTCAACGCGCGTTTTGGCGATCCGGAAACAGAAGTGTATATGCGGCTTCTTGATTCAGATCTTTTGGAGCTTTTGTATGTATGCGCCACCGGGAAGCTCAAGGAAATTCCAGCGCCTCGCTGGCTTCCCGGATATGCGGTCTCGGTCGCCATTGCAACGGACGGCTATCCCGATCGTGGCCCTGAGCGGCAAGAGCGGATTTACGGGATCGAAGAAGCCGAGCGCGTAGAGGGCGTCGTGGTATTTCACGGGAGCACGGAAAAGCACGATGGACACGTGTATGCGCTGGGCGGGCGCGCGCTTCACATAACCGCAATTGGCGATCCGCTCGAGAAAGCAATCGCGCGAGCGGATGAAGCGCTCGCCCGGATTCATTTTCCCGGCATGCAGTATAGGACAGACATCGGAGCCGATCTCATCGGCAGAGTATAACTCCCCTCGGGGAGTTTTCTTTTTCTCATTGTCGAATGTCGGGAAAACCAGTATGCTGGAAAGAACTTTCATGATTGCAAAGAAAAAATTTAAAAAAGCGATTTCCCAATGGAGGCGCGCGCGTGTTCGCGTGATTGTGCTCGCGGGCCAAGGAAAAGCGGGAAAAGACGTGTTTCTTTCCTACTTTCGGCGCAATTATTCAAATTTCCGGCATTATCGGATCGCCGAAACTCCGATAAAAATTGCAGAAATTCTCGAGCTTCCCCGCGAGAGGCGCGTGCTTCAGGCCCTTTTTCATGTAAACGATCTTTTGTATCCGATTCTCGGAGAATCCGCGTACAAACGGCGTATTGCGCGGCTCATCGATAAGGAAAAACCACATTTTGCGCTTGTGGAGGCCGTTCGGACCAAAGAAGAGTATGAAGAATTTGTCGTGAAGCGAGGCGGGATCTTGGTCGGCGTTCGCGCGCCGGCGCAGCTCCGGTACGAACGGGCTTTGCGCGACGCAGAAAAACGCGGGAGCGAGAAGAGAGACGAAAAACACTTGAGTTTTCGCGAATTTCTCAAGCGCGAGACGCTTCCGATTGAACGCGATATCGATTGGATCGTCGGCCGCGCGCACTTTATTTTAACAAACGATTTGGATGATTATCCGGCATTCTATAAAAAAATAGACGCCGTGATGCGCGAGCTCGGTATTTCGAAAAAACGCGGCAGAATTGGAGCACGCCGGAATTAATTTCCTGCTGGTTCATCGAATGCGACTTCCGATTCCGAAAACACTCGGAATTTTTTAATTATTTCCCGGATTTCGGGTTCTTTTTGTGCGTAATCTTCCGGGAGTATGTAGATATCGGTGATTGAAATGTCCTCGTGATATTCTTTGAGAACGAACGAATAGTCCCCCACGGGCGCAATCGATGATATCCCAAATTGGCGGCGGACGACCGCAAGGGGCATGGTTGAGAGTCCGAATTGGAAAAGTCCCTGCGGTTTTGTGTCCATGGTTCCGAGAGAAGCAGGCGGGAGGTCAAGGAATTTTCGTTTCGAAGTTACGAGAAACGGCGTGACGCCGATTTGTTTTAATTCCCGCTCGAGTTTTGCGAAAAGTTTTTTTGTTTCCTCGTCTTTGTCCCATATTCGGGCTACGCGTTTTGCGGGCGCGCGGCGCATGAGGCGACCCGCCCATGATTTTGGGTGTATTGCGGCTGCGGCAAAAAGTCCTTCAAGGATTGTTGAGTCGCGGAGCGCCGCATAATCATCCCGGTCTGCGGGAATCCGGTATTCGGTCTCCCCTTCTTCAATCGCGCGCGCAAAATAGTGCTCAAAGCATTTGACGGTTTTGTGCATATAGACCTGGACGTACATGTGGTATCGCGCGAAAAGATAGTGCTCGAGCGCATGAATTCCTTGTTCCGAAATGCTTATGAGGTATCCGTCATTTGTTTTTACCGATCCAAGATTTGAAATAAGCCACGGGATATCCACTTGCCCGTAGACGACTCCCGCAAAGTGCGAGTCGCGCAAAAGGTAGTCCATGCGGTCTGCGTCAATGTCCGAGGAGACGAGGGAGCGCGCGAGCCGGTGAAGGGAATCCGTTTCGATACCGGGTGAAAAATGTTTTTTCCACGAGGCGGGAATTTTTATTTTTTTGTGATGCACCAGAGACGCGATGATTTCAGCTTCGTCGCTTTCAAGCTCGCGCGCCGCCCCTTGGGCAAGCCCCGCAAGAAGGAGCGCCGTGTAGTCCTCATGCGTCGCGATCCGCCGCTCGCGCGGATTTGCGAGCCAGAGTGCCGGAAGCTTAAGTTTTTCCACAAGCGGCATTACGCGCTCCGCGGTGTGGGAAAACGGGGCGTGCCCAATGTCGTGCAAAAGCCCGGCAAGGCGCACAATCTCTTTCAGGAATGTTTTCTCTTCGCGGCTAAGTGCGCGCGCAAGAAAAGAGATTTCTTCGTTTTCAAAGATTTGTTCCGCGATAATACCCGCGACGTGGAGTGTTCCCACGGAATGCGAAAAACGGTCGTGTGTCGCCGCGGGATAGACCCAGGAAACGAATCCGAGCTGGCGGATGTGACGAAGCCGCTGGACAAAAGGGTGATCCAGAATCCGTCGCTCTCTTTTGTGTATGAGAATCCGTTTATGAATCGGATCGCTTATTTCAATATACGGCTCCATAATGTTTTTATATTGGCACAGGGAAGCCGACTTCTCAAGAAACAAAAAACCCCGTCATGGACGGGGTAGCTAGATGCCAAGATCTTTTTTCTTTTTTTCGATTCGCGCGTCGGTTTCGCGGCGCGCGAAATCGTATTCATTCATGTCCGCGAGGATGAAGGACGCAAGGAGCGGGTAGGCACTCTTAAGGAGCCGATATTTTTCTTGTTCCACGTGGCGGTAGTCCGGATGCCCTTGCGATATTGTTCGAAGCTCGATTTGCCAAAAGCTTTGTCGCAGATTTTCGCGCTGGATAAAGCGGACGCGATACGCGAGTGGGACCGCGTATTGTGCAAGATGTGGATCGCGCGCCGCGATTTTGAGAAAAACTGTTTTTGCTTTTTCAAGCGCTCCGGAAAATTCCGGGAGGAGCCCCGCTTCGACAATTTCCGGCGGCGTGTCAAAACCGTGGTGGCATGTGAAAAATTGGTGTTCTTGGGTGAGCATGCGGTGCCGGTGAAGATCGCGCCACGCGCCTATGTTCATCTCGATTTCAAAGAGGGTATATGCGTGTTCAAACGCGCGCGAGACCCGCTGCCAGCGTTTGTCCCGTCCTTCGAGATTCGCGCGGAGAATTCGTTCGCGCGAGCTTTGGGGCATCCGAAGAACTTCTTCATATATTTCTTTCCACGTCCGGTGGCAATTTGGCGCTTCATAGAGCATGCCTGCGATTACTTTTGCTTCGCCCTCGGGGTCTCGCTCAATGAGCCGCACCGTAACTTTCGATGATTTCGTAATTCCGTCGGAACGATCATTGTCCACGAGAAATTCTTTGACAAACGGCGCCATGCGGTTTTTGCGGCCCGCGAGGTATTCCTGGTACGTTTCGGCCGATCCCTGCGCCTCACCCTTGAGCCGCCGGAAAAACGAGGGCCCGATGCGCGAAAGCTCGCGGTATGCTTCTTCCGCGGCCCAGCGGATTTCTCCGAGGGTGTGGCGAAGCGAGCGCGCCATCATATATTCAAACGCCTGGCCGTTTCCGAAGAACGACACCTGCGAAAGCGTGGCCATAGGAAGAATCCCCCGGAGCGTATCAAACGCTTTTTTCTCAATTACCTTCTGGGGAATGTCCGGAAACTTCTTTTGGAGCGTTGCGGCAAGTCGCGGAATAAGGGCGGTATAGGTATTGAAAAGTCCGTCCATCGCGGCTTCGTATTCGTCCCGGAGTCCGAGGTCCTCGAGCGAGGGATCGGTGTAGTAGAGAAACCGTCCGTTTACTTTTTTCGAGTAGTCGACGTAGCGCGTTGATTTCTCGATCGGCGCAATTCCGATCCGCATGTTTTCAATATGCTTGATCGCGACCTGCGAGATGCCGGAAAACGCGAGGTGCATTCCCGCCATCTGCGCGATCGAGTCGTCTCCGTACTCCGCGAGCCACTGGACGTAAAAGCGCCGCGCGCGCGGATTTGCAAAAAGCGTTTCAAACGGGTGCGCCTCGAGAAATTCAATGAAATATCGAAGCTCATTCCCGTAGGTTCTACGTTCAGCAAACGCGTCGTCTGACTCCCCAGGGAGCGGGTCTGGTGCAAGAAACGGGTCTATGAATTCGCGAAGGAAAATCGCCCGAATGTCTTGGGTCGCGCGGCTCATGCGCGAACACAAAGCCCCCACAAGTTCGGGTGACGGAATCAAAAGTGCATAGACCGAGCGGTCGAGGTTGGTAAAGAACTGCTGAATCCTTCTTCGGTCCTCACTCGTATAGGCATCAGGAATGAATTGCGGCGCAAATGATTCAATGGGTCGCGGCATGGTAGTAAAGCAGGGTCAGACCTTATTATTGGTCATATTGATAATCGGCGCTATCGCACTCCAGATTTTTTCGTGAATTTTTTCAGGCGGCATGAGTTTTCTTTTTTTCATGCAGTTAATTAATATATGGTTTTCCGGATGCTTTTTGGCAAGCCATAGATAGGAATCCTGTGCGTTTTCAAGATGGGTTTTGTCGGCTTCGAGGATGTCGTGCGTTTTCCCATGCTTGAGATATTTGCGTGCGTCTTTTTTTCCCACGTTTAACTGTGCGGTTGCCGGATCGATTGTAAGAATGAGAACGATATCCGGCTTGGGAACTCCAAGAATTCTATATTCGGTGTCGTAGAGCCATTTGAGAAATTGTCCGCGCGCGCTTCGGTCAGAAATTTTCGCGCCTTGATGCCCGGCGTTTGAGTCAACGTAGCGGTCAAGGATAACGATGTGCCCCTCATCAAGAAGTTTTCTAATTTCGATTGATGCGTCAAAGCGGTCAACGGCGTAAAAAAGGGACGCGGCATACGGATTTACGTCCTCGTACGTTCCGTTCAGGTATTCTTCAATAAGCCCCGCGGATTTTTTCCCGTACTGCGGAAACGAAATCGCCTCGGTCTCGAACCCTTCGCGCGCGAGCCGCTCTCGAAGAAGTTTTGCCTGGGTCCCCTTCCCGCTTCCGTCGATTCCCTCAAGGACAACGAGTTTTCCGTTCTTATTCATCTTTTTCATTCTTTCAGAAAAATGATGTTACGGCAATATGAGAGCGGCGCATTTGTGTTACAAAAAAAAATACGCTATCGTGATTTTGTATGGAAAATCCGATTATAATTGCCATCACCGGTACGTTTGCGTCCGGTAAGGACACGGCGGCCCGTTTCCTCGAGAAAAAAGAGTTTTGCCATTTTTCGCTTTCTGACGAGGTTCGGGAGATTATCCGCGAACGTGGTAGCGAGCCGTCGCGCGATGAAATGTTTCGGGTCGCGCAGGACGTATGCGTGCGGTACGGAAACACATATCTTGCAGAGCGGGTGCTCGAAAAAATAAAAAAATCAGATTGCAAAAAGTATGTAGTGACATCGGTCCGCCGCTCCGAGGAAGCCCAAGCGCTAAAACGAAGCGGGGCAAAACTCTGGGCCGTGGACGCGCCGTTCGAGATCCGTTTTGAGCGCGCGCGCTCGCGCGGCAGAATCGGAGATGGAATCACTTTCGAAGCGTTTAAAGCGCAGGAAGAACGTGAGCTTGCGTCCGAGGACCCCGGTGGCCAGCAGATCGGAAACGTTTTGCGCCTCGCGGACGAGAAATTGGATAATGGCGGATCAGAGAAAGATTTTAAACGCGTGATTGAATTACTTTTGGAAAAAGTGTAGTCAGGAATCCCAAAACCGCCGTGAGGCGGTTTTGGGATTTGTTTTCTGTGCCCTCGTGAGCGTAATACTGTTTCGAGACAATAGGAAGACAAAATTGCTTGGTTTGTGCGAAGCACAAAATTTTGTCTGACTCTTAGCGAGTCGGCCGCTGGGAGCCGACGAGTCGTGTCGCGAAACAGTATTACCGAATCTCAATTCCCATCGAACGCGCGGTTCCCTCGATGATTTTTTCCGCGGCTTCCACGGAATCCGCATTCAAGTCCTCCATTTTCCGTTCCGCAATTTTTCGAATGTCCGATTTTGATACTTTTCCAACCTTTGTTTTATTCGGTTCCCCCGATCCCTTTTCAATGCCCGCGGCTTTCCGGAGCATGTCGGATGCAGGAGGGGTTTTTAGTTTAAACTCAAAGCTACGGTCTTCATAGATTGTAACTTCAACCGGCACGATTTCTCCGGACATTTTCCCGGTCGCCTCGTTATATTTTTTTACGAATTCACCGATATTGATGCCATGCGGCCCGAGTGCGGTTCCCACGGGTGGCGCGGGCGTTGCCGCACCTGCCGGAAGCTGGAGTTTTAGTTTTACTTTTACCTTTTTTGCCATGAGAATATTAGTAGCTTAGAGTTTCTTTATTTGCAATGAGTCAAGCTCGACCGGCGTGTCGCGGCCAAAGACGTTCACGAGGACTTTCAATTTTCCGCGCTCCTGGTCAACGTCGGAAATCTTTCCGTCATAATCTTTGAATGGTCCGTCGGTTATTTTCACCGGGTCTCCTATATTTACTTCAATCTTAAATTTAGGTTCGTCCTGGCCCATGCGTTTCAAGAGCATATCCACTTCTTCTTTTTCAAGAGGCGTAGGCGTAGTTCCCGCGCCGACAAATCCCGTGACGCGCGGAGTGTTCCGAACGACATACCACGAGTCGTCGGTTACCACCATTTCAACGAGGACATATCCGGGATAGATTTTTTCCTCGACAACGCGGCGCTTCCCGTTTTTTATTTTTATTTTTTTCTCAACCGGAACAAGGATGCTGAAAATTTTGTCCTCCATTCCCAGGGACTCAATGCGCTGTTTTAGGTTCCGCGCGACAGCGTCTTCATATCCCGAGTAGGTATGAATAGCGTACCAATTTCGTCCAAATTCCGATGTTTGTTTTGGCATGGCTTATGTGCTCGGGTTTTGTCCCCGAAGAGTAGCGCGGCCGATTTTATCTTTGTAGCGAGGTTTTTGCGATGGACGTTCGCCGACACCTCTCGGTCTTATAAGTTTATCTTGTGTCGCTGTGTTGAGAAGCGAGCCGCTTTGTGTATCTGAATATTCACTCCGCGTACTGTCATCGGTTTGTTCTTGTGTTGGGCTTGTTGCTTCTTCAAAAGTTTTTTCATCCTCATCGGCTTCGTCCCCGTCCACGTCATTATCTTCGCCTTCGGTGCCGCCATTGCCAGGGGTACTCTCAATTCCATCTATATTATGTACGCCCTCTTCTTGTTCGATGAGTCGCTGGAGAGGATCTGATTCATTTGAGATTATATCTTCAGAAGTCCCTTTTTGACGTACTCCGCCAGAAAGCCGTTTTTCCTCTTCAATTATTTCTTCACTACCACCCCGCCCGAGTCCTTCGGGTTCGCCGAGGATATACGGCATCTTTGGTTTTTCTTTTTTCATATTATAGTGCGCGTGTTGGTCGTTAGTTTTTAATTTTTCAACAAAGATTTTATTACAATACGAATTTATCCAATACGAATTGGAACAGAAAATCGAGGATCCCCAAAAAAAGCGCGACTGCGGCGCTCACGACAATAACGCTTATGGTCGAGTTAATCGTGGCTTGGCGTGTAGGCCAGGTGACTTTTTTAAGCTCAATCCGGGCTTCTTTAATAAAAGTGACGAGTCGTTCCATGGATTTTGGAGTTTTTTAAAAGGCCCGAAGGCCTTATGGAATACACGGCAATAATAGGCCAAAGCTCGTATTTTGTCAACATGTCGCGCGAAGGATATAATAAAGAAACTATGAAGCGCGTTCGAAAGGGTTCTCGGTTTTTCCACGGCGACGATCTCACCAAAACCGCGCTTGACCGCAAGCGCCGGTCAAAAACCGAGCCGTGGGAGAAAAAACGGAAGAAAAAATAGCTCCTTCCTCACCCAGAATTATTGTGAAATCGTAAGCGAGGACACGATTCCGTTTGTTATTTCCTGCGGAATTATTTTTGATTCCGGGCTTTCGTTATTCGCAATGCGCATGGAAAGGGCTATTCCGTTTTTTAGCTGTATGGAATACGAAACAGACGATGTTCTCGCGTCTCCACACGAACGTTTTATTGCCGGTATGGCGTTCAGTTTGGTATCTATGCTTTGGCAGATCTCATCCGACGGTGATTTTTTTACTATCCCCTTGATGAGCGAAAACTCAATCGTGTTTGCGCTTTCGTAGGGCGGAAATACCACGATGACTTTCAAGGGAAAATTCTCGCTGTATTCCACTGGCCGGCTTATATCCAAAGAAAAATCCTTTGGATATTTGAATGAAAATCCGTATTCGTCTGTGTGCGTTTTCCAGCTGGCGGTGGAATCTGCTGCTGCGGTTTCGTTTTGCTCATCGGTGATGACGGTTTTTGATTGCGGGGGTTTCTCTCCTTCTGGCTGTTTTTGCGGTCGCGTGTAGACGTAAAACACAGCACTCAAAAGCAGGATGACGAGAAGTCCTTGAATTATAACAAACTTTTTGAGAAATCCTCTCTGCATGCAAGCGAAACTCAATAGGGAAATCTTACAGATTTTCCCCTTGGCGGCAAATTCTTTGAAAAAATTTAGAGTCCCTGATTCTTGGCTTGGCGAGCTCGCTGGATAAGCTCATCGCGAAGTTGCTCGGCAATTTCTCGAGAGAGTGCTGGCAATCGTCCTTCAGAGCCAGCACCAGATATGCCATATCTTCCAACCGTTGCGCTCATTCCAGCTGTTTGGATGTTAAGGTCAGACAATCCAAGTATGCGAGCCAGGATACCGCGATAGATATCAACGTTCTGAATGCGGTCGTAAGGAATGGTTACATATTTTTTGTAGATAACCCCGAGCTCCTTGCGAAAACCGGCATCGGTGAGTTCGTAGCGGTAGAAATGATAAGTGAGTTTAGCCCAGACGAAACACAAAACAAGAAAGGATGGAATAATAATCCATAACCAATTCAGAAAGGCAAACGAAAACTCACTATCATCATAAAAATTTTCGCTAAAGTCGCCCAAGAATGCCGAGCCCCAAATACTCAAAATTATTATTGGTATGAACGATCGCAAAACAAAACTAATGAAAAATAACCAGACTGCTTTTGGATCAAGTTGTTTCATAATTTATAAATTAGATTTAAGTGGAAAAGTCGACCAACTTTTCACAATAATTATAGCATATATGATTAAAATTTTCTTAACCATTTCGACTTGGTTCGACTGCGCTCACCACAGGTCGCTCAGTGCAAGCACTTCGACTTCGCTCAGTACAGGCAAAATTAAAATATGGTTCGAGTCGATGTCTTAGTGCGGGTAGGGAGAATCGAACTCCCATTTACTGATTGGCAACCAGTCGTTCTACCACTAAACTATACCCGCGTTTCAAGTGAGTTCTATTGTATCGCTTCTTTTTTGCATTGTAAAGAAAATCCCCCGACGTGCGTCGGGGGATTTTCTTTAATCAATCTTGAACAGGTATTTCTTTACTTCTTGGTCTATAAATATCAGGATCTATGGTTCGTTCAAAGCACACTCGTCCTTCTTTATGCTCCCAATTTTCTATTCCTACATAGGGCTCGGCGGGAACGGACTTTTGCGTTTGCGCGCCATATGTCTCCGTTGGTCGGCTGAATGAGGCGCAGAGCGCAAATTTCGTTTTTTCAAGGATTTTATATTCATACTCCGTTCCGGTTTCCGGATCCTTGGGAATCGAAACGCTCCGGATGTCGTCCCGAAGAAGCGAGAGGTTTTCCGGAAGTTTTTGTTTGTTCATCCAGTAATTTTTTATCTCTTCCTGGAGGAATTGAAGATCCGAAACGCGCCGTTCGTCGAATCGCCGCACGCGCCCTTCAAAGGGCGAGCCAACGATGAAAAATCCCGCAATGATGGCTGCGGCAACAATACTTATAATGGCATAGACAAAAATTTTCATAATTATTCTTCGATGCTATGCCGTTTGAGGTCCCAGAAATAATAATAGAAGATTGAGCCCGCGGCAAAGAATACCGTTGCGGTTTTCAGAAGGAATCGGGTTGTGAGCTCTCCCCCGAGAAGGTTATAGATGAGCGTGATAAAGTCTCCAATGATGATGACCGATGCGGCAAAAAGCGTAAAGTATGTGAGCCATTTCCGGATGCGGAGATTCCGTTTTTCCGGTTCTTTCGTGTAGCTTTTGTTGAGTATCCAGTTCATGGCGATGTATGTCGGAAAGATGACGATGAGGGACGCTATCGCCCACCGGATGCTTTGATATGCTGATTGCTCTGCGTAGTACCCGCCGGGATCAAGAACATCGGGAATGAGAATATTGATGTATTGGAACAAAAGCACAACAAAACCTATGGCGCTTCCGTAGAGCGTGACAATTGTCAAAAGATGCATGAATACGTCCTTCGGGCTTACTTTTTTTGATGGAGATGTCAGTTGTATTTGTTGGTCCATACGTCTATATAAAATATAACGATGCCGAGGGGGAGAATCGAACTCCCTACGCCAGCCTCTTCCAAGGCAGTGGACTATCTCATCATCCCAAAAAATGTTTTCTGGGAGCTGGGCGCTTGTGCAGGATTATTGTTGGGACTCACCCGCTAGTCTCTACACCTTTCCCGATACTCGAACCCATCGGGATTTGGCTCGGGATTGTTTCCAGTTTTCTGAAAAGTTTCCCCGAATTCACCCAGTTTTTCTCATGATTCATTGCTGGATCAGGCCCCAAAGAGTTTAGGGCTGCGCTCTACCAATGAGCTACCTCGGCGTACACATTATTCTATATTGTTATTCTCCCTTTTTCAAGTTGCCCGTAAGGAGTTTCGTATATGATTCCGGCGTACTTTTCGAAAAATCGAGGCGGAGTTTTTGAGCAAGATTTTTGATTCCCTTGTGCGTTGATTCGATTTCAGCGAATTTTCTTCCGTCTTCGAGAGTATCGAGTTCTACAAATGATGTTCCGATTCTCCAGTGTTCTCGATATTTTTTGTAGTGGAGTGTTACGCTGTATCCGAGTTTTTCAAGAATAATGCGTCCGATCTTCGCATCGGTTATCATGATTTGGTGTTCTTCTGCAACTTTTGCACCTTGGACAACTTTCTTTCCTGTTTTCAGTGTGAGGGATGTATCTCCCATTGTTTTTATACGGAGCGTTTGGTTTCCTTTCCAAATTTTGAAGTCCGGCGTATCGAAAAGCCAGTTTTCTTCTGTTCCCTTCCACAATAATTTTGCTCCGAGCGCGCGGAGTTTTTTTCGGATGGACGAAAAATCGCCGACTCGGAATTTGAGCTCGATTTCTTTCATGTTTCGAATTTCGATATTCGAGTTTCGGATTTCTACTACCTGGCGTATTCAATAACGCGGGTCTCCCGGATGACCGTTACCTTAATCTCACCCGGAAACTTAAGTTCCGATTCAACCTGTTGGGCGATTTTTCGCGCAAGCTCATGCGCCTGGAAGTCATTCAATTTTTCCGGCGTTACAAAGATTCGGATCTCGCGGCCCGCGGAAATCGCGTATGATTTTTCAACGCCTTCGTAAGAATTCGCGATTTTTTCGAGATCCTCAAGGCGCTTCAAATAGTTTTCGATTGAGTCCCGGCGCGCGCCCGGTCGGGATGCGGAAATCGCGTCAACGGTCTGGATGATGATTGATTCAAGCGTTTCGTAGGGATACTCCTCGTGGTGCGATTGCATTGCTTTGATCACCCGTTCATCAACGCCGAATTTTTGGAGGATCCTGCGGCCGATCTCAACGTGCGTGCCGGTTACTTCGTGGTCAACAGCTTTTCCGATATCGTGTAAAAGTGCGCCTTTTTTCGCGATCGCGACGTCCCCGCCGACTTCTGCGGCGAGCATTCCTGCAAGGTGCGTCATTTCAATGGAATGCTGAAGCACGTTTTGCCCGTAGCTTGTGCGGAATCGCAACCGCCCCAAAAGCGTGAGAAGCCGAGGGTCGAGGTCAAAAATCTCCACTTCGTAGGCGGCTTTTTCTCCCGCTTCCCTGATTTGCTTTTCAATTTCTTCTCGCGCTTTTTCAACGGCTTCCTCAATCCGCGCGGGCTGGATTCTGCCGTCTTGGATGAGCGTCTCAAGTGCTGTCTTCGCTATTTGGCGTCTGACGGAATCGAATGAAGAGATGACGATAAAGCCGGGCGAATCGTCGACAATGACTTCAACGCCCGCCGCGCGTTCGAGGGTTTTAATATTTCTTCCTTCGCGCCCGATGATTTTCCCCTTGAGGTCTTCTGACGGGAGCGGTACCGATGTGGTCGTTACTTCGGACGTCGTCGGAGTTGCTAGGCGCTGGATAATCGTCGTTAAAATGTTTTTTGCTTTGCGCTCGAGCTCAGTGATGCCCGACTGCTCGAGTTTTTTCATCCGGATCATCAGGTCTTCTGTGTGGTCCCGCTCAACGCGGGTCATTACTTCGTTCACCGCGTCGTCTTTCGAAAGGCCGGAAACCCGCTCAAGTTCCGCGAGGGATTTTGCTTTTACCTCCTCGACCTCCGTTTTTATCGCTTTTACGCGCTCGATCCGCTCTTCGAGCTCCTTGTCTTTTTTTTCGGATTCCTTGACGCGTCTGTCGAGAGAATGCTCGCGCTCAATAATCCGCTCCTCAAGCCGGCGGAGCTGGTTTATACGCTCTTTTTCTTCGTTTTTCGCTTCCTCGACCGCTTTGGCGGCACGCTCTTTCGCGTCAAGGAGAATTTCTTTTGCCTCGGTCTTCGAGTCATCAATAAGTTTTTTTACCCGTTCCTCAACCGAGGATTTTTTTTGTGCGGCGATGAGCTGGCGGAGAAAGTATCCCGCCGCGATGCCCGCAAAAATGCCGATCGCGGCTGCGGCGATAGTCGCGCTTGTAATCATAAAAAAAAGAGAAAAAACCCGAGGATATGCCCGTCGGCGGAAACGAATGAGTATGCGCTATCAAGAGAGAAACGAGGTGTAGAGAAATACTCCCGTGCGTGCGGGTCGAGCTAAGCTCGATGGGATTTAGAGCGTGATTGAGCGGCGTTTGAAAGACAATGAAGTCCGAAGCGAAGTGTTCATGCGAATCCTCGTTTCTTTTGGCATCTCGAATGCGTGTCTTCGTTCGTCCGCGTTCGCGGCGCATCAGAGAGAATTTCCTAAAGTTAAAATTCGAACAAATAGAAACATCACTATCATATCAAATCGCATCCGGGGTGTCAACAACTCCGTGTTAGAGTGATTCAAGGATGCTTTTTCCGGTCATATCCGAGGGTTTGTGGATTCCCAGAATATCAAGAACGGTCGGCGCGACGTCGATTAAAATGCCTTTTGTTTCGGATTTCACGCGCATAATTTCTGCATCGGTCCGAGGCTCGGGAAGCTTGAGATTTTTCGCGACGAGCAAAAATGGAACCGGATTCAGGGAATGCTCGGTGAGCTGTTCTCCGGTTTGGGTGTTTCGTTTGAGTTCAATGTTCCCGTGGTCTGATGTTATGATCATAATGCCGTTTGTTTTCATTATTTCGTCCGAAAGACGCTTGAGGCATTCGTCGAGCACCTCGACTGTTTTTACCGCGGCCTGGAAATTTCCCGAGTGTCCGATGAGGTCGGCGTTTGCAAAGTTCGCTATGATGACGTCCTCGGCGTAGTAGCGCTCAAGAATCGCGTCGGTGATCTCTCGCGCGCGCATTGCGGGCGTTTCATCGAAGTGGGACGTCTCTGTTGACGGGATCAGGACTCGCTCCTCGCGCGCAAACGGCTTTTCCTCACCGCCGTTAAAAAAATACGTTATATGTGCGTATTTATCGGTTTCCGCAATATGGAGATGTGAAAGTCCGGCACTCCCCAAGACGCGCGCAAGAGGCATCGGAATCTCAAGGGGCGGGAATGCGACCGCGACGGGAAGGTCTTTTTTATATTCCGTCATGGTGGCAACGAAGAGGTTTTTAAGTTTAGGCCGCGCGAATTTGTCGAATGTGTCTGCGGCGAAGGCGGTCGCGATCTCCCGCACTGAATCCTCCCGAAAGTCGAAAAAAATAACCACATCCCCTTTTTCTATGACGCCAACGGGTTTTTTATTTTCATCGACAATGACCGCGGGCGGGATGAATTCGTCGTTCGCTATGGTCGAATACATCCGTTTTACGTATTCGGACGCGATACCTACCGGTTCACCTCGGCCTTCGGTAAGGAGACGGTACGCAGTTTCGATTTTGTCCCAATTTTCGTCGCGGTCCATGGGAAATATTCTGCCCGTGACCGATGCGATCTGCGCGTGTGGCCATTCCTCGGCCATGCGCCTCTCGAGTGTTTCGAGAAACTGGGCTCCGGATTGCGGCGGCGAGTCCCTGCCATCGGTGAATGCATGGACGAAAACTTTTTCCGCGCCCTTTTTCTCGAACATTTCAAGGAGCGCGAAAAGATGCTCGCGGTAGCTGTGAACCGAGCCGTTAGAACAAAGCCCGAGTATATGGATGCGGGAATTATTCTTTTTCGCGTGTTCAACCGCGTTCAAAAACGCCGGGTTTTTTTCAAAACTTCCGTCGTGGATCGCGTTTATGATCCGCGGCAGATGGTGGTAGATTATTTTTCCCGCGCCGATCGTAAGGTGTCCCACTTCGGAATTTCCCGCTTTTCCCCACGGAAGCCCGACGCCGATGCCGGATGCCTGAAGGGTTGCGGCGGG
>Ga0209211_10003332_pt1 | contig 26364 bp, 24 predicted proteins | sample RifGroA2_FD_183992 | JGI IMG/M metagenome (GOLD analysis project Ga0209211, IMG submission 183992) | Groundwater microbial communities from Rifle, Colorado, USA - Groundwater A2 (SPAdes) (version 2) | ecosystem: Environmental > Aquatic > Deep subsurface > Groundwater | place: Rifle, Colorado...
AAAATGCCCTTGATGATTCTGGGCTATGCAAAAACCCTCGTATAAGATTATCTGAATTGCCAAAATCGGCGCTTATTAAAATCAGGGAAATAAGATCTAAACATTTGGACCGAATGCTCTGGATAGAAGGCATTATAAGGCAGGCATCTGATGTTCGGCCGCAAGTTGTAAACGCAAAATTTGAATGCCCAAATTGCGGTGCACTTTTATCAGTAATGCAAATAGATAACAAATTCCGCGAGCCATCAAGATGCACTTGCGGATGGAAAAGTTCTTTCAGGTTGCTTTCGAAGGAAATGGTCGATACTCAGCGCCTGGTATTAGAAGAATCTCCTGACTCCCTTGAAGGCGGAGAACAGCCAAGAAGAATCAGCGTCTTTTTACAAGAAGACCTTGTCGATCCAAAAATGGAAGAGCGCACGACTCCCGGAAGCAAAGTGAAAATATTTGGGGTTTTAAAAGAAGTCCCTATTCCATTAAAAACCGGCTCAATCTCAACTCGCTATGATATAGCAATAGAAGCAAATAATATAATACCTTTAGAAGAATCATTTGAAGATCTTAATATTAACGAAGAGGAAATTGAGCAAATTTTGGAATTAGCGGCAGATCCAAATGTATACAAAAGACTGTCTAACAGCATTGCTCCAAGCATATATGGTTTTGAACAAATAAAAGAGGCAGTGTTATTGCAATTGATTGGCGGAATTAAAAAAACGAAATCAGACGGAGGCTCTACGCGTGGAGACATTCACGTTTTACTTGTTGGAGATCCTGGTGTAGCAAAATCAGTTATGCTAAAATTCACATCCACAATTGCGCCGAAGGGCCGCTACGTCTCGGGAAAATCCGCCACCGCTGCGGGATTGACTGCAGCAGTTGTCAAAGATGAATTTCTAAGGGGATGGTCTTTAGAGGCGGGAGCAATGGTTCTCTCGAACAAGGGCACTGTTTGCATAGATGAAATTGAAAAAATGAACGAACAGGATAGAAACGCTATGCATGAAGCATTAGAACAGCAAACTGTGTCAATTTCTAAAGCAAATATTCACGCAACCTTAAGGGCGGAAACAACAGTTCTTGCCGCCGGAAATCCGAAATTGGGCAGATTCAATCCTTATGTTCCGATACCTGAACAAATTGACATTTCTCCCGCACTGTTGAGCAGATTTGACGTCATATTTGTAATTAAAGATCTTCCAAACAAAATTCAAGATGAAGCAATTGCTACTCATGTCTTAGAAGAACATAAACAAGAAGTGATAAGGGACATAATAAATCCTAAACTGCTAAGAAAATACATATCATACGCAAAACAAAAGTTCAAGCCAAAATTGACTGATGAAGCGATAGAAGAAATAAAGGAATTTTATGTTAAATTAAGGGGCCAATCAACTTCTTCAGAATCATCAATAAAGCCCATCCCAATAACTGCTAGGCAATTAGAAGGCATAATTAGGCTGTCAGAAGCTCACGCAAAAATGCACTTAAGAAATGAAGTCAAGAGAGAAGATGCGAAAAAAGCTATTGAATTACTTAGAATTTCTTTAATGCAAGTAGGCTATGATGAAGAATCTAAGACTTTTGATATTGACAGAATAACTTCAGGAATCACAGCAGGAAAAAGGAGCAAGATTCTTGTTGTCAGAGAGGCCATTGCACAGCTAGAATCGCGGCTTGGAAAATTAATTCCCTTGGAAGAATTGGAAAAAGTATTAGAAGGCAAGCTTTCATCTGTAGAACTTGAAGATTCAATAATGCAATTATCAAAATCAGGAGATATTTTCCGTCCTAAAAAAGGATTCATTCAAAAAACCTAAAAAGGCAGTTAAAATATACATTATGAACAATTTGGTTGATTGTGTTGCCGTTTTTCCAAATTGTCCATTAGAGAATTTGGGACAAAATGTAACATAATTACCCAAATTCTCTTTATCTCTGCATATATGAAGGGTGTTTTGAGGGAAGATGGAGCTCGGGAAAAACATATGCGAAGATACAAATATAGTAAAAAACAATATAAAACCTTAAAAGCCCTGACAATTAAAGACAATTGAGCTAAATGCAAAAAATGGAAAACAATTCAACAAATCAAATTCAGCAGATAAACCAGCCAATAAAAAGAAACACTGCTTTTAAACTGAGGATTGGCTCAATTCTGAATGCAAAACAAGTGACGGAATCAGAAAAACTTAAGCATATAGAAATAGCAGATAAGCAAATCAGCAGGGTTAATGTTATCGCCAACGTGATTGAAAAATATATTCAAGAAGGAGAGCGCAAATTCGGCTCAATCACATTAGATGATGCTACAGGTCAATTAAAAGTTAAATCTTTTGGAGATGATGTGGATCGTTTCTTTTCAAAGCTAAATCAAGGTGATACAATATCCCTAATAGGATTCATACGTTCATGGAATAATGAACTTTACATTGCCCCAGAAATAATAAAAAACAAAGACATAAAATATCTTTTAGTAAGAAAGTTGGAAATTGAAGCAGAAGAGTCCAAGATTCAAGACAAAACACAGCTTTTTTTTATTAAAAACAAAATACTCGATATGCTAAAAGAAGCTGAGAAAGATGACGGTATAGACATTGAAAAGATTATCCTTGGATTAAAAGAAAGCCCAGATACAATTAATCAGGAGATTAAAAAGCTTCTCGAAGATGGTGTTGCTTATGAGCCAAGGCCGGGAAGAATTCGTTGGCTGGGATGAATATCATTCTGAAAATATCTCTCCCATCGCTCTATATGCCTTAGCAGTATCATTATAAAACTTCTGAAATTTTCCATCTACCGTTTGAGTAATTTTTTGGTCAAGTTCTTTCTGAGTCTCATTCATTCTTTCTTCCAGCTTATTTCTTGCATCATCAACTTGCACAGCAAGTAAATTGACATCAAACAGTGTTTTATTCAATTTTTCAGTTATATTCCCATATTGATACATTTGATTTATCGCAATTTGCTGAACAAGATTCATTGCTAAAGAAACATGAAATGAAGAAGAAGTTGTGTACTTTCCACCCTTGCCTGAAGTACATGTCACAGTCTCTTCATAGATCCCGACTGTTGTAGGCGTTATAAAGCTTATATAATAATTCCCAGCCACCAGAGAAGAATGCATCGCCTTTTCAAATAAGAAATAAGTCTTATTTGGATACAAAACTATGGATGTACAATTAAGACCCATAATTGCCTGTCCATCCCGATTGCTAATTCTAACAATAACTTGTCCAGATTCACCACTAATATATTCCGTGCCGGATACAAAACTGATTACTGGTTCAACCTTGATTGCGTAGTTATAAATCAACACTACTAATAAAACTAAAAACAATGCCCCAGCAAAAAAAACGATAATTTTCTTCTCCCTTAACTTATTTAAATACAAATTATTCATAAAGTCTCCCTCCACGATTGAAAATTTGGCAATAAAAGTTTTCAATTCCAAATAAAACTACCGAATTATCAATAATCCGTCGATAAAATTCTTGATCTGAATGTTTAATCTGTTCAAACTCCTTAATACTTAACACCATCATTTCATTAGACAAATCGGAATTCTCAGTTAAATTAAGTCTGTGCTTCTCCGCCTTTTCCAATGAATTAAACAAATAAAGAAATTTAATGTTTTTTCCAGCACATTCTATAGGCTTTTCAAAAACCGCCGCTGAAAACTCTCCGGTGCCATGCACGTGTAGCAAATTCCGCATGGATTGTAACAATTCATCGTTTAATCTTACTCTCCCCTTTCTCTTTTCAAGAAAATAAACATAAATGAAAAATAACTCTGACCTCCGCTTATTCAGTTTGAAAATGTTTACATTTCCCAAACTCTTTTTTGAGACAAATCCTCTTCTTTCAAGATTTTTCAACACAGTATGAACCCTTTCATGAGAATAACAAACTTCTTGTTCAATTTCTTTTGTGGATTTAATCTCATCTACAAAGGGGAAAAAAGCGGAAAGAATGTCTAATTCCGTCTTTCTAAGTTCATTCAATCTTTGATTCCCCTCTTTTTTTGTTGACATTAAACATCCTCAGTCGATTTTATTAATCGATATTTGATTTTTCAACTCTTGAAGACAAAATCAGAAAAACAACAAAAACTATTAAAAAATTTAACTAATAGGATTAATATATACTCTACTTTCTTCTTCGGACTTCCACTCTTCAAGAGTCTTATTAATTTGTGCGGTTTGCCCCTTTATTATGCCTATATTCTCGAGCAAAGCATCAATATTTAATGCTATTGTACCACTCAATAAATTCCATGTATTTGTAGTAGTTTGATTTAATGCGGCAAAATAATCTCCTTGCTCATCTCTAATTACATCAAGCTTAGTCTTTAAAGAATCTATATCGTTGCATAATTTAGACCCGCTTGTCTGAGCACTATCACAAAATGCTTCTATTGCACTAATATTTGCATCCAATGAATTAAATCGCTCATTGATCAACCCCGTATTCGGTTGATTCAAGGCATTACCAATAAGCCATTGTGTATCAGTATATATATTGTTTGCAGTCTGATTTATTGAAGGTAAATAATTAGAAAGATAGCTCATAACTTTGGCATTCAACGCACTCATCAGTTCGCTTACTGAAGAATTAATATTACTCAATTGAATTTGTATCGCGGACTTCGTTTCTCCTAAAAGTGCAGTAAGAGTAAGGTTTACATTTCCAAGATTTACATTAATATCGTCCTTTGCACTGCTTAATTGAGAAGATAAATCGGAATTTGCTTGATCAATAAGGTCATTTAAATTAGTTTCCGCCAAATCTATCCGGCTTACAATTGTTGCTTCAACCCGATTCATCAATCCAGTAATACTCACATTCACATCATTAAGTTGACTATTCAAATCTGCCCGTGCACCATTCAACCTATCTTCCAAATTAACGTTCACAGAATTCACTAAATTGTTTAAATTAGTTTCCGCCAAATCTATCCTTGTTTGTATCGATTCGTTCGTTCCTGCAATATTTGCCAACACAACTACTTGCACATCACTCAATGGCGTACTCAAATCCCCTTTAGAATTAACAAGTTGTTCGAATAAACTTAGATTGATATCCCTAATCAAATTGATAAGACTTGTTGAACTCACATTAATATTTGTACTTATACTCTCTTTAGCATCATTAATCTTTCCTACAATGGTCAGATTCACACTGTTCAACTTGGAATCCGCTGCCAAGATGTTAGCATCCAAAGTCTTAATATAATTTAATGCCGGATTTACATGAAATGACTGTGAAGTTCTAACTTCTTTATTATCACTATATGTACAAGTCACTTCTTGCTCATACGTCCCTTCAGCTGAAGGAACAGGATCAGCCCGGTACCAGTTCCCAATAACCGGTGAAGCAATCATTGGTTGATTTGAAAGATAAACGCTCTTATTTGGATATAAAATAGTAACCGAACAAATGTCTACTACAAAAGGGGCCCCCTTAAAATCAGTTAATCGAATTATAGTGGAAGCCAATTCATCGGCACCTACACCATTAGAACTCCAATATTCTGTATGAGACACCCATTGAACCTCCGGAATCTGAACAACCGCCTTGCCGTTTCTATACGCAAACACAAATAAAATAAAAAGTAAGAAAACTACAATAACAATAATCCACCCAACTCTTTTATCAAATATCTTCATCTTTTTTCTGAGCCCCTCAACAAAACATTCACTTTAATCACGAGCTGTTTAAATATATTATCTCAGTTTAAAATGTATTTCAACAAATAATATAATATAACAGTCGGTTTCAAATGTATCAAATTACAAAATGCCTCTTCAAACATCTATATTGAAAAGAAATTAAGAAAATCGGATCAATCGCTATTCTTTTTTCCGTCCATATATTTCACAATTCTCAAGTACTATTATAACATCATTATTATCTTGACTTCTTCCCAAACCTAACATTTCTATTTAATCTTAGAGCAACCCAAATAAGTAAAATCAATGCAAGAAGCAAGAGCAAGAATCTCCAGACATTTGTCAAATTTATCCAGTTTCTCATTGAGCCATAAAATATTGCTCCAACTCCTGACGCCATCAACGCAGAGCCGACAGGCTCAACATTTAATACTCCATACCCTATCAACAAAACGATTATACCAACTATTAAAGCAACAACAAACACCACTTTATCATGCCCTGCCTGCTTACTCGTAAATTCCTTATTGCACAAATTACACTCTTTTACAGCGACATTGCACCCATTTTCATCATATTCATAAACTGGCTGTCCGGTTTGTTCGTAACATGCCTGCTCTTGCTCTCTTAATTGCTTTGAATATGTGCAATTTGCTGAATATGCTGGAATTTTTTCAGGGTAATAGCCCATAAATTCTCCGCGCTTGCAAAAATCTTCATATTTTGGACTCGCATAAAATGTTTCAATGCCAAAATGCAGCATTAGTAAAAACACAATAAATATGCCTACTCCCAACACTAAATTTTTTACATTCATAAATTAATTAGATAAACAAAGCTTATAAACCTTATTTTACCACTAACTTTCATGGAATCTTATGAGCGATTATTAGAAAAAGCATACAAAGAAGTAAAAGTCATAAAATCAAACGGGGAAAGGTTTGAAATTCCTAAAGTTGAAGGCATGGTTTCAGGAAAAAATACAATTATTAGCAATATTATGCCAATAGCAAATTACATTAGACGCCCTGTAGAACAATTAGCAAAATTTCTGCAAAAAGAACTTGCAACTTCCGGAAAAATTGATAATGAGCGTTTAATTTTAAATACTAAGCTTAGTTCAGAAAGAGTAAATGAAAAAATATTACTTTACGCAAAAGAATTCGTTTTATGCTCTGAATGTGGAAAGCCCGACACTGAAATAATAGCTGAAAAGGGTATAAAATTCAGGCACTGCCTTGCTTGCGGGGCAAAATCACCAATAAAAAGAAAAACCTAAAAATGACTATCTCTATAAAACTACACAAATCATACAGAACAGTTTTAGCTGCCTGCGATTTAGAATTGATTGGGAAAAAATTTGAAGAAGGCAAGATACAATTGGATGTGAGAGAAAACTTTTTCAAGGGAGCGGAATTCAATGAAAATGGTGCTGTTCTTTTGATGCAAGAACAGAACAAAGAAGACGCAACTTTCAACATTGTTGGAGAAGAAACAATAAATGCTGCATTAAAAGCAAACATTATTGCCAAAGAAAGCATCATCTATGTGCAAAAAATCCCGTTTGCTTTAAAGCTGCTTTAATCTTCAAATAAAAAGATAAAATTAAAAACTCATCTCATCTTACCTCAATATGGAAACCTTATATTTCAAAAAGATTACTGAATTAAAAAGAGAAAAGATGCTCCTGGAGAAGGCGTTGGGCGTTAACATAACTCTTGTCGGAAAAAAAGCTAGTATCCTGGGAGAGCCTCTTGCAGAATATGAATCCCTTATTGTCCTAGAAGCAATGCAATTTGGCTTTTCAGCAAAAAAATCTTTATCCTTGTTAGATGACAATTTTATCTTCAGGAAAATACCAATAAAAAGATTCACAAGAAGAAAAAATCTAAAAGAAGTCAGAGCACGAATAATAGGCAAAGAGGGAAAAACAAAGCACACAATTGAGCAAATATCGAATTGCGATATTGTAATAAATGAATATGAAAATGAAATTGGCTTAATAGGCCAAGCAGATGAGATAGAAGAAGCCACAACTGCATTAACTAATCTTATAAGGGGCACAAAACAGGCAAATGTTTATCGTTTTCTAGAAAAAATAAACGCAAAAAAGAAAGGCTTTTCAACCGACCTTGGTCTTAAAATAAAAATTAAGAAATAAATCACCGATTAATTTAAAAAGAAAGCATATGACTAATTAAAATATGATTTTAACGGCAGAAGACCGGCGCATTTTAGATGCACCTTATAGAAAAGAAGAAACTACTCGAGCAGACATTGAGTTTTATATGAAGTATCAGTCCAGGGGCGGAGATTTCAGATTATCGGCGGGGTTGATTAGAACTGAACAAGAGCAAAGAGATTTTATCGAAAGAAGCTTAACAGTCAAATTGCCAAAACCTCTTCAAAAGTAAATAATAAAAAAGTTAAATAACAATGTTTAAATAACTATTTTTTCTTGCTTCTTTAAGTCCCCTTAGCTCAGACTTTCCGTGACGCTAAATAACGTTAGGAAGGGAGCAATTGGTAGAGCATCTGACTGTTACAGACTAACCGTAGCTTTCCGTTGGAAGGCCCTATAGAAATCAGAGGGTCGGAGGTTCGAGTCCTCCAGGGGACGTTTTTATTTAAAGATGAAAAACATACCATATCCTTTATTCTATGAAGATATAGCAACATTGAGTAGATTGCCTTGTCTTCAGGATTGGGTATATTTCAGACGTTTACAATTGCTGAAAAATTTAGAGAGCGTATTGGTATATGTTTATACGGTGTGTATGGCTGAACTATATAATTCTGACTTTAACAGAGTTTTTACTGAAGAAATAATATAAAAACGTTTTAGAATCACCTTTTAACTAGAATATACCCTAAAATCAATAATATAACAATTACAACAACAATCCAAAATATAATCTTGCTCTGCCTTTCCCTGCGCTTTCTTTCATCGGCTTCCATATAACCCAACTCGATAGCTCTTTTTCTATTATCATCCAATTTCAACACCCTATCTCTGCCATATTGAAACTTCATCAATCCTCCAGTTTGCACTTGTTCAGACATCCAACAACAGATATATACAATCTTATAAACATTTTGGCAAAGCACATTTAATTACCTTCTCAAAGTAAAAACATTATTAACATCTCAAGTATTAAATTTTATTTCAGATAAAATTAAAATTTTTATGATAATTATCCGTGAGCGTTTCTATTGTGCATTCAAGGTTTATCCTCAGCAGATTTACAAAGTTAAACTCTTGCGCTAAAGCACAAACATAAAAAATAAAATAGGACAGGGAATAACTCTCTATCCTAACACAAAAAAATAAAAAAAACTAAAAATTGAAAAAAGAAAGAGTCAACTAACGTCTTTTCTTTTTCTTTGCTTTTTTCTTTGCCAATTTACTGATTCCTCTTTTTGTATTTTGTAATATTCAATAGGCTCCCTTGTATTTAAATCTTTTCTAAAAATTTCAAAAAAATAAAAAACTGAAAAAAAGAAATAATTTTTCTCGTCGAGAAAAAAATTTGGAAAAAATCACAAAAAAGTAAAAAAATAAAATATGTTGTTATGGTTTGCAACAATAAGCAGTAGTTGTATCCGATCTTCCAGTTACATAAGGAGTACACTTCTGAATCATATCATTTGATGAAAAACGATCATAGTTAATCATCAAAATACAAGTTCCCGCATTTTTTTCTTTGCAAATATCATCTCCAGTTACCTGCCTTGTTGCATTTGAAACTGCAGCACTCCAAATAGAACATCGCCTATTCAACATATCTATAACTCCTTGATTTGTTGTAACATTTTGCAATTTAGCATCGATTTCAGCAGTTGTATAAACTTTATACTCTCCGCGCCTATCTTCTTTCAATCTTATGACATTCCCAGTTATAGAAGCAGTTGCAATTGAAGTAACAACCGCAACAACAAGAGATACCGCAATAATCGTCCACAATTGTCCTTTTTCCATTTTTACACCTCCTTTCATAGAGATTTTTAATTAAAACCTTAAATTTTTAAGGGAAATATATATATATCTTTCTATTTTCACCTCAATAGAAATAAAATGAAAAACAGAAAAGAAAGTCAAAAAACAGTTGTAATCGGCCTTTCAGGAGGAGTTGATTCCGCAGTAGCTGCACTTCTTTTAAAAAAACAAGGTTACAAAGTTATCGGAGCATTCATGAAAAATTTCTCAGATACAAAAAACCCTTATACAAAAGAATGCTTTTATCTCGAGGACAAAAAAATGGCTCAAAAAATTGCATTGCAACTAAAAATCCCGTTTATAATATTCGATTTCGAAAAACAATATAAAAAATATGTAATTGGCAAAATGTATAAAGATTACAAATCAGGAATAACTCCAAATCCAGACATTTTATGCAATAAAATAATAAAATTCCCTCTATTTTGGCAAGAAGCTCAACACTTCAAAGCAAATTTCATAGCAATGGGTCATTATGCAAGAATAAAAAAAACAAATAGGGGCTATAATCTGTTAGCAGGAAAAGACAAAAGCAAAGACCAGTCATATTTCCTCTCGGAATTATCGCAATCAGATTTAAAGCACACACTATTCCCACTCGGTAATTTAACAAAACGAGAAGTCAGAAACATAGCAAAAAAGAATCATTTTCCAAACTGGTCCAAGCATGGCACTGTGGGAATTTGCTTCGTTGGTCAGGTTAACATGCAATCTTTTCTAAAAAAGAAAATTAAACCAAAATCAGGAATAGTCAAAGACCCAGATAATAATATCGTTGGAACTCACGAAGGAGTCCAGTATTACACAATAGGTCAAAAAGTTGGAGAGCATATTGGAATAAGCATTAAAAAGCCAAAATCTTTTGCTCAAAAACGCTTTTATGTAGCAAAAAAAATAAAACCAAACACTCTCATCGTATCTCCAGAAAACCACCCTCTACTTTTCAAAAAGCAAATCAATCTAAAATCACTGCATCTGATAAATCCAAGAGATAAAATGTCAAAATCAAATCTGAAAGTAAGAATAAGACATCTAGGACAATTACATTCAGGAAAACTAATGAAAAACACTTTTATATTCGATAAACCAACAAAGTCAATTGCTCCTGGACAAATAGCAGTTCTCTATGAAAAAAATAAAGTCATCGCCAGCGCAGAGATAATTTAGTTTTACTTCTCAGCAGTCAAGTAAAAGAGATACCATCCGACTTTGTATTTATTTTTTATTTTTTCTAAACCAAGTCGTTTTTTAGCTATTTGCAAAGATTCACTTGGAGAACCTTTCGCGTTATGAATCATATGAAAAAATTCTCCAGCTTCTCGTTTACTATCAAATACCAATGGTGTTCTTTCAACTCTGAATTCAATATTTTTAAAACCTGTTTCGCCACATAATCTTAGAGCAATATCTTTATTCAAAAAATCATGCGGATGCCCTCTAGGCCAGCAATAGGCGGGGCTATTTGGATTATCCATTTCTTCATCAAAATATCTTTGGTTAACGGTATCATCAGCAATATCCCCGATTATTAATTTACCTCCAAATTTTAATATTCTATAAAATTCTTGCAAAGCTTTTTTTCTTCCGGTTAGTCCAGTATTGCACGAACGATCATCATAGTGATGAAAAGCGGCAATAGTAGAAACTTTATCAACACTATTATTTTCAAATGGGAAATCATATCTTCCAGTTTGTGGATTATTGATTTGCGGTGCAAATATAATGGGCAATGCTTGAGTATTTTTACATAATGCAATATACAAATTTTCTTTTCTGTAATCGAAACTATACACTTTTCCATTTTTGCCTACTGCATTAGCCATGGGAAAAGTTAATATTCCGTTTCCGGTTCCAACCTCTACAATGGTTTCCCCTTGTTGAGGATTCAAGTAAAACATTTGTCTACCTAATTCGGCTTTCCTTACATCTGGAAATCTATCGTTAGCTTTCGCATATTTCTTCCAACGTTTTTCTTCTTCTCGTTCACTATATTCTATATGTCTTTGCATAGTAGTTACAGAATAAAAGTATATATCAAATATAGTCCACCAAAATGGATAACAATTAAAAAGACTAAAAATCTAAATAAAGATATGGAATTAGCACTGCCCTTAAAAGAATATGGATTAAGTGAAAAAGAGATTGCAATTTATCTTGCTCTTTTACCGTTAGGAACAGTAACTCTTCAAGAAATAGCAAAGAGAGCAGACTTTCCCAGAACAACGGTGTATAATACTCTCAACTATCTTTCACAAAAAGGATTGGTTTCTAAGATAATGAAAGAGCATACTACCTATTTTACAGCAATAGAACCAAAAAAATTAAGTGATAAATTAGAAGAAAAAAAGAGGCTAATTGATTCCATAATTCCCCAATTAGAGGGATTAAGAAAATCTATTAGTGATGTTTCAAGTGTGGAGATATTTGAGGGATTTAAGGGCATATACACGATAATTTCAGACATATTTAAGATAAAACAAGAGGTATATTATTTGGGGGGCTATAAAAAATCGACAGAGATATTAAAGCACTTGCCAGAACATGCAAGAATGATGAGGCTAGAAAGGGGGATTAATGCAAAAATAGTCATTGAGCCCTCAGATGAAGAAATATTTCACACAAAAAAATACAAAAAGTTTACTGAAATGAGATTTCTTGATTCATTAAAGGATTTTCCATTGATGATATTTGTATATGGGAAAAAAGTAGCATTATTTACTTCAGAAAAAGATTTAGTGGGTGTTATAATAAAAAACGAACAAGTTGCTCAAGCAATGAAAATGATGTTTGATCTTTACTGGTCACAAGGAAAGCCTGCGAGATTATAATTTGTTTTCTAAACCTACGAATACGATGGCCCCATGACAAATAGCAGTTTTTTATCACAAAGATAAAGTTCTTGGTTGTGCAGAAATAATATAAACGCAACTTATAAGTAGTTACAATTAGAAAGGTTTAAATATATATGATTCCGTTGAGAAGTATGGAAAATTTAGTAAAAAGATTGTCGACAGGAGCATTAACTGCTGGTTTAGCTCTGAACTTAACTGGATGTGCAACAGAAAATCTTAAAAGCAGATTTGAGAAAGCAACGGCCCCGATAGTCTCCACAACTGCAAAAAAAGATAGTTATATTAAACTATTTCTTGAAAGAACAAATGGTTCAAATTCACTTAAATTCAATTCATTAAATTTTCTTGATGGAGATTATAGCGGAATGTCCCGACCCTATTCTAGAAACAGTCCATCAGAATACGTCCTAGAAACATATGACTGGGAAGGTAAATTATTAAGTCAATTCGATTTAAAGCTACCTGGACCGATTATTGTAGAATCTTTTTCAGGTAAAGAAGGCCAAGCAACTTTTCTTAATAATCCAAGAAATGTATTCGATGTTTATCTCCCCTATGATCCGCAAATACATTCTTTAAAGATAAATCGCTGGGGAAAAAGAAAAGACCTTGAAATAAATCCTGCATATCTAAAACCTTAAAATTTTACAATCATATCGGTTCAACATCCATATTACTGCAATCCACAAAGTAAGATTTTGGATTTCCTCCCTTGATAGCAGCCAGACAATATCCACAGCTGACTACATTAAATTTATCAGACTTTTCAGCGTTTGCTCTTGTGGTACGCATAAGACTTTTTTCAGTAGGGCGATAAAAATATGTCCAAGTATTTGGATTCGGGTCTCTTGACGCTTTGTAAAGAAGCGTGCATCCTTTAAAATTAGATGAACCATAAATATTGTTATCAGTACCTCTATAATCAGATTGCGGAACAAGAGCACAATTTTTTCTTAATATTCTTTTATTCCATTCACTTCTGCCGAGAAAATTTTTATCATAAAGATATTCATCATTTATACCGCAAAAAGCATGTCCTATCTCATGAATAACTACCCTAGGTTCCGACTCCAATCCTGCAGAAAAAATAGAAAAAAGCTTTTCAGCTTCTTCATCATACGACAGATAAACTTTTCCATCACCAAATTCAACAACTGCCCCGCCACCACCCATACGAGAATTATTATTATTAGCGAGTATTACATATGCCTTTCCATCTTTGCAGCTCGATTTTTCTTTTATATCTTCTTTTAAATATCCATAAAAAGAGTAGTAGGCTATTTTATCAACTAATCTTCTATCTACTAATTCAGAAGTCATGCTCTTGATTAAATGCCAGTCTGAAAGAAAATTCCTCAAATCAGCATAAAAAGAAAATTCATCTATGTATGTCTTAAATGGATCAATTTGTCTAAAACCCCCTTCATCAATTCTTTCGGTCTTGAGAATGAGTTCGAAAGGGCTTAAATAAATTTTTACTCCAAATTTTTGATAAAATTCCTTAAAAGATTCAACTTCGTGAGGAGAAGATCTTTCAACAACAACCTTATGTTTCCCATCCCCAGAAACATGCACGCAATTCGTCATCGGAATTTCAATCTCATCAACAAGCCTATAATAACCATAATAATTGGGATCACTAATATCATCAGGTCTAAAAATCATTGGGGGCAAAGAATAGACTGTTAAGCTGGGATTTCCGTAAAGTTTTATTTTTATTTTTCCATCCCTGTCAATCTTAGATATAAACTCTTCCATAACCTCATCGGGAATTCCCTTAAAACCAATCCCCATTTTCTGCGTTCCTCCAGTTGTTGAATCAATTTCAACATCAAAATACCTTGCATAATCTGTCCCCGCTCTATAAAGAGTTCCATTCAATTCAACATATGCGGCCAAATTAACTACTGCATCCAACGAACTGCAATTTCCATTAAGAACCTGCTCTAAAGTCACAACAGTACGACACAAATCACCTTGAAGTAAATCCGGATCAGTATCTGCAGGCATAAAAGGACAATTTGTAGGCTCCCAATTTAAACCAAACTTAAAAGTAAATTCTAATTCATCAAATATCGTATACGGAGGTGTAAGCGCAAAACCTTTTTCACTTTTTACTTTTTCCGCATAATCAGGATCATATCCCTTGCTAACAGAATAAACATGCTTATACCCCACAGACGCTTTATTGCATTCATACGCTAAAACGTTATTAAATTGCAAAAGTAAAAAAGCAAAACAGACAATAATAAATAATATTTTTGTTAATCTCATTTTCAAATAACCTCGATATCTATCATCCTATCAACTCCATAATAATTACATTTCCAAACATCTTCAGCAACATTTACCATCCGATACTCATCACAACACACCTCTCGTTTTGTCAAATCAATAATCTCATTCTCTTTCCCGCAAGTTCTTTTACATTGAATATCATTCGGCAAAATGTTAAACTCTGTCTTTTCATCAGCATAGTCTACCTTTATTTTTGCAATTCCAGAATTTACAACTATTTGTTCCGAAATCCCTTCATCCAATTCAATCATTCCTCCAGGATTCTCATCTTCAAATGTATCATAAAACACAATTCTCGATGATTCAAGAGGATGTTTAGATATCAAAGCATCAGATGAATCATATAATTCAGTATAATAAGGACTTTCCTCTCCTTCATATGTTTGTTTAACCATATGAGAATAATCTCCATAAATACTGTTCACATTTTCCAAGCCAAATTCTATTTTTTCAACCTCCTCAATATACTCTTCATCAACCCATCCGATTATTCCATTAAAATTAACTTTCCACCACACTTTTCCATCGGCAAATCTTGGTCCAACATTTTCATACCAGAAAAATCTTCTTGAAGGTGCCTTAATGTTTCCATATTCAAACATATCAATTGTTGTAATATTTGCAGCAGAATTAGAAGGATTGTTTTTGATATTTGTTTCAGCAATTGTAAATATTTTATCCCCTATATTAAACTTCCTTATAGAATTGGATTCTGTCTTGTATATCTTTTCTAATTGCTCTTGAATCGCCCATCCATCTCCTAAATCCGCTCCTCTTTCATTGAAGAAATCAGCATGATACCATGTATATCCATCAGCTTCAACAAGCCCAGAGGAGATTATTCCAATATCTCCAATCTCAACAAAATTCTTAAGCTCCAGCGAATTAATAGAAGGAGAAACATGAACACCAATCTCCCCTTTAGCATTCATATCATCAATAATATATTTAACATAATCTCCAGAATTAAATTTAATCTTCTTTTCTTTAATCATTAATTCCAAATAACACAAACTATAATTAATATCGCTTTGATTTATTTTTTTCAGATTTGACTTTTCAATATCTCCTTCAGAAATATATCCATTTAAATTTCTACCATACGTAATATCCCTATTATTTCTATCAAACTCAACCCCCCAATAATTCGAAACAAGACCAATAAACGGAGATTCTACTCCAGAAAAACTTGTCGGCTCCCTAGATAAAATGGTTCCTATTTTTCCAACTCCTACCGTACCAACATATCTTCCAATTTCATCAATAACGGCTGAATCTCTTAAAACGATAATTTGATCTCCAAATCTAAATAGCCTATTTGTTATAGTTCCCCCGCCTCCTCCAACGCATCCACCCTGAGCACATGTCTGTGGCGGCACACACATTCCACATGGGGTTACTGTCCTTGTTGCTCCGCAGTTATCCGTTCCAGTTACAGAATCACAAGTCTTTCCAAGTCGAGAACAAAATGTGTAATTTGTTTCAGAGATGCATGAACCTCCTCCAGATAAACCAAGTCTACCTTTTTGATTTTGATATATACTATTTACTTCACTTGCTAAAAGAGCCTTATTATAAATCATCAATTCATCAATAGAACCATTAAATGAGATTAATGCGCTCTTTAATCCTCCAATCTGCGTTAATGTTGGAGCAACTCCTGAAATTCTTTGTTTTGTCCAGGAAACATCTTTTACCCCATCAATATATAGAGATGCATTAGTTCCTGATTGCGTAACAACAATATGATACCATGCACCTGGCAGAATATTTCCATTTGAATAACTCCATCCTGAAGCAGTTCCATTTCCTGTAAAGAACCAAACTTTATCTGTGTTTGTTATTCCAAGCGCGTATCCCCCAAATGTTCCTGCATTATAATACCTTGTAAATATCCTGTCATAATATCCCGCTCCAGTTCTGTTTACCCAAACAGATATAGTCATATCTTTCCCGCTCATGTTTAACCCTTGATAACTATTTGAAAAAGAAACATAATCATCAGCTCCATCAAGCAAAATTGACTTTCCACCTATTCCCGAAGCCATTACTTGCACACCACCATATGTAATCCCATGATTATTCCCAGCAGAATCAGCAACCTCTCCTGCCACTCCAGAATAACTCTCTTGTTGAAATGAATATTGAGAAACAAGTCCATCAACAGGAATTTCATAAACGGGATTCCCAGTTACTTTTAATTTTTGTAATGCTTCTTTAATCCAATCAATCAGATTAAAAGCAGAAACATTCACAACAGACACAACTAATATTAAAGAAACTGCAAAAGCATAAACACCTCTTTTATCCATTATCCTTCCTCAATAAAAGTTTACAAATTAAACTATATAAACTTATTTTTCGCAAAACTCCCAGCAATAATCAACGGAAAAACAATTGTTGCATCTGCAAATAATTTAACTGATTCAGCTTTAGGAAGTATTTTCCCCCAACTTACAGCCTCCTCAGGCAATGCTCCTGCGTCCGAGCCATCATATTCCTGCGCAGTGTTTACATAAACTGCATAATCAGCCCCATTTCGAAGCATATTTGCATTTAAAATAGAATGTTTAACAACTCCGCTCCCCAAAATAATCACTCCCGATTTTTTAAGTCCTATTGTAGTATTATTAAATTCAACTAAATCAGAAACAACATCAATCTTAAAATCATCATGCTTAAAAGAAAAGAAATATATATTATCCCCAAGCGCCCCATCTAATAAAGCAGGGCAATAAACTTTTATTTTATTCTTCCACGCCCAATAATATATGCTATCGGAGTTATTTATTTTCTTTCCAAGTTTCCATATTATTTCACTCGCAGTGATGATCTTGCCCGTTTTTTTCTGTTCCAAATACAATTCTTCAAGAATGGGCTGCACGAATTTCTCAAATTCAACATATCTATTGTTCGGAACATATATATTTCCAATACGATTTATCCCTTTTTCCCTTAAATCTGCGCCAGAAGCCCTGAAATCTCCAAGTTTGAAATCCCCTAAGCATTTTATAACATCCTCTTCAATTCCTCCAGCGGTTGTCACAACAACATTCACTTTCTTATTTTTAACAAGATATCTAAATACCTCCCTAAGCCCAGAAGAAACCATATTTGAAGTATATCCTAAGAATATGAAGGCCTTTTCAGATATCATTTTATTAACAATTTCAATAGATTTGTGCAAATTTGAAGCCTGAAATCCCGTACTTTCATAGCTTTTAATTATCTCTGAAAAATCAGCATCCTTATCAAAATCATATCCTTTTATCTTTATTCCTTTTGTTTCGGAGCTTTTCCTAAGAAGATTCTTCTTAGCTATTTTTTCATTATTCTCTATGCTCATACATATAATCAAAATTCAAGACTTAAAAGCTTTTGGACTGCCTTTGATTTAATGTTTTAGTAGGTGATAATTATACCAGAATAATAGTAAAGTATATATACTCTAAAGTAAATTATACCATTAATATGGTAAATATTGATAATTTAATAAAGAAAGGGAAAATCTCGAAAATCAAAGAATTTGAACTGGAGAGATATAGAAACTTTCTGGAAAGCTCATACAAAAACAACATAAGACATTCTAAAGCAAATATGCTCTCTTTTCCAAGGTGGAGCATCATATCAGGATATTATGCCATGCACGATATAACTAAATTATTTTTAACATTGAAATTCAATATTAAAGTTGAAAAAGAAGTGCATTCAACAACAATACGTTTATTCAAAGAACTAACAAAAAATAAAGAATTATTCAATCTTATCAACGAAGGTTACAAAGAATTCTTATCTCTAGCTCAAGATTTAGAAGAAGCAAAGAAAGAAAGAATAAAAGTTCAATATTACACAAACACCAAATATTTATACGAAGAGTACAAGAAAAGAGCATCTGATTTCTTCAATAGATATTCATTAAATTTCATAAATAAAATGCAAAAACTAATAAAATGATAACTCAAATTTTCAACCCGAACATAGCAAAAATTTTAACTATTTTTTCAATCTCTCCAGGCTCAAGATTTTTAAGAAACGATATAAAACAAAAGACAAAATTGAATAACGCTACATTAGATGAATCTCTTAATATTCTCTTTACTTCAAAAATATTGAAAAAAGAAAAAAAACTGATTTGCCTAAACCTTGAATATAAAGAATTAATTTTTATGCTAAGAAAAGACCATCAGCAATTAAATGAACTTTATACTGGATCCTATTTTCCAATAATGGACATCACAGCACATTTATCAAAATTAAAATATATTAAAGTCTATCTTTTTGGAAGTCACGCAAAGTTAATACATAATGATAAATCAGACATAGACATAGCAATAGTATCAAATAAATTATCTCAAAAACAAAAAGATAAATTATCTCTCCTCATAAGAAAAATTGAAAAGAGATACAATAAGCCTATTGAAGTACATTACTTTACTAATGAGTTCTACAATAACAAAAAAGATCCCTTGGTTAAAGACATTTTAAGAAATGGAAGAAAGATTATTTAATATTACTTTTTCCCATTTTTCTCCAAATCCTGCCTCGCAGTCGCCCCAAATCTTCTCACTCTTTCTGAAAATAATTTTATCGCTTTTCTAAATTCTTCAGGCGTAAATTCAGGAAAATAACAGCTGGCAAAATAAAGCTCTGCATAAGCTGCCTGATAAGGCATGACCCCAGATGTCCTCTGCTCCCCAGATGTTCTTATTATTAAATCCAGATCTGGAATATCTTTTGAATCAAGGTAACTTTCAAATGTCTTTTCATCAATCTTCTTCAATCCAGATTTCAACATTTTATTTACTGCCCTTATAATTTCATCTCTTCCGCCATAATCAAGTAAAAGATTCACATTGAAATCAATATATTCTTCTGTTTCTTTTTCCAATTTCTCAAGAGCCTTAAGCAAATTCAAAGGCAATCTGTCTTTTCTTCCAATATGTCTAAATCTAATTCTGTGTTTATGCGCCAACTCCTTCAACTTATCTATTTTTTTATAAACTAAATCAAAAATCGCTTTTATCTCCCTCTGATCACGTTTCCAATTTTCAGTTGAAAACCCCCACAATGAGAGATGTTTTATTCCCATTCTTTTTGCCTCCAAAAATAGCTCAATTATCCTCTCATCACTCGTTGAAGTATAATGCCCAAAACTTGCACTTAATCCGCGTTCTCTTGCCCAGCGTCTGTTCCCATCAGGAATAATAAGCACATGAATAGGAATATTTTTCTTATTGTCTATAACCAAAGATTTTCCCAAGTTCACAAGGCTTTTTGCCTTATCAATCAGATAAGAATCTTCCCTCACGATATCAAAAGCAGAGTATCTTGCTTTCGCTTCCTTCCAAAAATAATTAGCCTCTTCGACTAGAGAAAACCCAGGGCTTTTCTTAATCCATTCAATCAATCCATTTAACTCTTCTTCCCCCCCTTGAGCAACAATCAATACATTTCCTTCCTTTCTATTCATAACATATCCTTTAATTCCTAAAGAGATGCAATATTTTTTAATTACATTTCTAAGATTAACTCCTTGCACCCTCCCATAAGCTTCTATTTCAACTTCTTTCAATTTCTTACTCTCATCATCCATTGCAAGACAAAAATTAATACTCTTTATAAAACCATATGGTTTTATTTAACATTGATCTCTTTCTCAATCGCTTCCCTGAATCTTGCCAAATCACTGCTTTTTATCCTTGCTCCTGCGGCATCCTCGTGACCGCCGCCAGATGCACCCTCAAACTCTTTTAAAATCTTTTCCAATAATGCCTTAACATTTCTGCCCCTAAGAGATATATTGGCTATCCCTCCCTTGATAAATGCACTAACTACATATTTATCAGGATGCAGATAACAAAGCTCATTTGCGATTTCTGCGCTTATACTTAAATCTCCAGTATAAACAAAAAAAACCAATTTGCCATATACCTCTTTTTTTCCTTTTTCAACAAGAGAATCATACTTCTTCCTAATTTCATCAACTCTTTTTCTGAAATTATGGTTGATTTCCAATTCCTGGAAAACATCCTCTGGTTTTTTGCAGGAAATCAAGAAATTCTGCATCTGCACAACATGAGTTATTGAATCTTTTAGCCCGAAACTTAATGATTGAGCAATCTTCCCTATTTCTGTTTTATAATACATATCAAACGGATCCTTTGCCTTTTCCTTGGAGCAAAATTCAGGATACTGCTTCTCAAACGCGTCTATAAAAGAAGGGATATAATGGTCTGCAATACACCCCATGACAGCAAGCCACAAATCCTCCTTTCTCTCAGTTATTTTAAAAGCTAAAAAAGTGGTTGGCTCATTGCTTTTATCTTTTCCTTTGTTTTTAGAAGGATTATAAATAAAAATAGAATTCTCTTTCTCAATTTGCTTTTCAATAACCTTTTCACTTCCTTCAATATCGTGATGATCTATCCAGACAAGAGGCAATTGCATTTTATCAATTTCAGAAACAAACTCTTTAGAAATAAGTGGCTTGTCTAAGACAAAAATATAATCTGCATTGAATTCCTGCGCTCTGCGCGCATATTGAACATTTAAATCAGGATAACTCTTTACAGCAACCCCTTTCCCTCGGCCAATAAATTTTCTAAGTAAAAGAAAACTACAAAGCCCATCAACATCATTATCATAATAAAACACAGGATTTTGCGCTTTCTCAAGATGTTCTTTAATTTCATTAATCTGTTTTTCAGTTAACATATTTATGCAGGGAAAAAACAGCTTTTAAGGTTTTGTATGCCTCCTCATTAAGGAAGAGGATGAGATGTTTGTAAAGGAAATTCTGCATGCAATCGGTAATATCTTACTCTCTTATCACGATGGAAATATGCCTTATATTTCAATCTGAGAATATTGCCTATTGGTTCCTCTTCGAGGTAATCCTCTATTCTCATTGGAACAACATTCCATTCATTTAAATCTATTGATTGCTCTAAAATATAAGCATTAAGTGCATTTCTAAAATCCTTATGGATTTCCAGAGAAATTAAAAAGTATTTTTCATGAGGAAAATTCTCAAGGTCTATCGCAGAAGCTACATCAAGATGAAAAGCACCCATAGCAGTAACCTCATTTGACTCATTTGATTCTAATCCATCAGCAGTATAAGCCGTAGCAGTAAACCAATTTGGTCCAGGTCTTGTAATTACATTTGCCGTATTTACTCCAAAAGGAACGCTTACAACTCCCTCCTTCCGGTATGAATCCGTAATCATATTTCCCTCGCTATCAAATTCCCTCCACTCCTGATATATGTGATATCCAAATACCCATGCATCAGGACTCGGGTCCCATTCAAGAGTCACTATTGTTCCAGCTTTCCTTACAACATTTGTGAGATCTGTATCTGGAGTAGAAGCCATGCTGCCACCATCCGAATTTCCAGCATTATTATTAAGAATATTAGAATAAGAATTAGCATCTTCATTTTCAAAATTAGTTCTGGAAACCGCATAATTAACCCCAATTTCATTAGAAGGCAATTCCCTATTATAAATTAACAAATCATCAATAAGTCCATTGAACATTTTATTATCTTTCTCTGAAGAAGCATAAGCCCCAATATATAAATTTCCGTTTCCTTTAATAAAATCTACCGGACACTTCTTCTGTTCTTTCAAAATACCATCAACATAAACCATAATTGTTTTATCTCCTCCACGTGAAACACCTATATTGTGCCATTCTTTATCGGTAGGTATATTCGCATCTGAAAATAAAAGTTCACAATTGGAATCTTTATAAATAATATCCCACTTAGAATTTTCTAAACTTTCGGCTTGTATACTTAAACCAAAATCATCATTAATCTTGTCTCCTTTTCTTAATATTTGCTGCACACCATACTTAGAATAATTGTTCCAAACACTTTGCATTTCCTGAGTTTTTATCCAAAACTGAATACCCATATCTTCAAACTTAAGATTATCTGAAGAAGGAATCTCAATGTAATCATTATATCCGTCAAATACTCCAATAAAATTTCCTCCAGGCAAATAAACATTTTCTATTCCGCCCATCCCTATGCCAGTATTGCTGCCCAATGAATAATCAACAAACCCTAAATCAAAGTTATAACATCCCACAATCCCATTTTTCACTCGAGCTTGACAATCAGCAGCCTCCCAATTAGCACCATTAGAATATAGAACAAACCTTATAGAGCTCGCATTTGAACCATTAACATACATAGGGGTTAAAATAACAGAAGAGACAAAATCAAATAAATGATATACTGTAACTTTCTCATTACTTCCCGACCTAAGATTCGGATTAAACCGATGTTTAACTATTTGAGAATTACCATTTGATGAATAAACATCAACTATTAAGGAAGATATATCTGCTCCAGAAGCAAGATATTCAAAGTCAAAAGATAATTCTTGTGTCCAATCATCATCGTTCATATTAGAAATACGATAAACAGGATTCTGCTTACCTGAAACTACATTCTCAATTGCGGGCTCAGCTATCCATCCTGTTGCTTCAGACCAATCAGCTCCGCTTTCTCCGAAACAATAAACATACCAATAATTTATAACAGGCATTTCACGAACTTCCCAGCCAAAATCCTGCCCCCGTATAGACAGATTATTTCCTATTTGACATCTTGTATTTAATGGAACAGAAAATCCTTCCCCCCCATCTTTCTCTGTAGGATCGGCATAAAGAATTGCCCCGTCTCTGACAACATTAACCATTGTAGGAATCTTAAACCTATATGTTGGGCTTGGATTCTCACTCCAATCTGGACTCTGGTCTCCCGGTCCTCCACCATCACCCTCATCTGCACCGTCCTCAAATTCTCCAATACCTTCTTTCCCAAACAATTCAATTGCTTTTTCAATCCCAAGTTCTTCAATAACACACCTCTTAAAAGCATCATCATCAAATAAATACATATTTTTGCAACTTTGAATAACAAGTGAATCTTCAGTCTTGCGAGAATTATCTATAACCAAAACACCTATGATTGCAACAGCAAAAACTGCGACAAAAACAATCAAAACCGTCTGAACTACCTTGCTCTGCCCTCTTTTATTATAACTTAAAAACATTACAAAATTAACCTCTTCAATGTTTATAAAACTTCGTCTTAAACAAAATTAAGAATAAATTACACATCCACTCTCAGTATTATATAACATGTTTCTATTATACAAATATGAAATTCTTTCGCAATACAAATCAAATAAACCATTTTGTAGATATGTTCCATCCGCAAAAACAGTTGACGAACTCAGAATTAAACCATACTGGCTATTTTGTTCAGAAAAAACATTATTTAAAGTTATATTGGAAGCAGTATAAACTCCAATGCCGTTCATATTGAAACTCGTGTTCAAACCATAAAAACTATTATTGGCAGAATCCCATATTCTAACGCCTTCATATTTATTATGCGCTGAGATTATGTTAAAAAAATTGTTATCGTCGCTTCCTGCACTCAATATCAATCCAGCACCTTGATGACCAGTACTATTGCTTCTTGTTACATTTAAACCAGTTATTGTATTGTTCAAACTTCCCATTAAATTAAACCCTTCTTTATTTCCATTCAACATCAAATTACTCATTAAATTATTATCTGAATACCAAATACGCATACCTTCATAATTAGATGATGAATTCAAATCCGTAATTTTAGAATCTAAAATAAGATTCAAATAAATTCCCGCCCCATTATTAACATTTCCAAAATCAGATATCTCTGCAAAATTCTTTATCGTTATATTTTTGACAGAATAAGCATATATTCCAAAATCCACTCCTGAATCATCCCCATCTATTTTATATCCATTTCCATTTAATATTATATTGTCTTTAGTTATACTAAAACACGTTCCAACATGACTGAGTATATCATTATTTAATCTGAATTCCTTATTACTTTCATTTATCTTTCCGCAAGAATCAATGTTAACTACTTCCAATGTGGATGTAGGCGGAGGTATGAATCCATCCACAGAAAAATTAATTGCATAATCATCACTATTTGCCATTCCCTCGCTAGAACATCTAATATAGTAATTATACTCGTTTCCATTCTCTAAATTGTTTATCGTCACGTTGTGAATTAATCCCACAGTATTATCAAAATCAGTCCCCAAATCATAAGATGTTCCAGCAATTGTTGAATAACGACACAAAGCATTCTTATCTGTAGCAACTTGCAAAACAACACTTGTTGTTCCAGCACTTAACACGCCGCTCGGAATTCCTTCAGATATAATTGGAGGATTAATTCTAGTCAAATAACCGCCCCCACCACTGCTCCCTCCACCTCCTCCGCCACTAGAATGATAGGTAGGTTCTCCTCCTTCAGAAATAGGACTTTCTTTGGGGTTTTCCGATGAGGGCAAATTACATGCGACCTCGATATAATTTGGACAAACATGCAGATTCCCATTGGAATCTAAGATGCTTGCAGTTATCTTAAAATTAAGAGGATTATTTAGAATATTATCTGAATAAAATAAAAAAGAGCTAGTTTCAAAATTATTCACTTCTGTTCCATCAATATATTTTAAAGTCGAATCTCCGTTTTTATTGTTAAATATTAAATACACATCTTTCAATATGTTTTCACCTGAGAAGATTACTTTAAACACGCCGTAATTATTTGTATTATTATAAACGCACTCTATAGGAGCCATATCAATTTCATCGCATGAAAATGCAACCTCGATTTCAGAAGACGCCTCTTTGGTTGTTTTGAAAACAATAGTCCATATAATAGAAACAGCTGCAACAATAAGCAGCATAATCAAAACTACAACAACAATATTAGAAACTCCTCTCTTTCTAATAAACACCATGTCCCAATAAAACAAAAAAGATATATAAAAGCTTCTATCTTTGTCTAAACAGCCATCAAACGTTCAGCATATCCATAATAATTCTGCTCCCCATATCCCAAATCAATTTTATTAACCTCTCGTAGGTTTGACAAATCATTTGCTTTTATCATTCCTTGGGATATTGTATAAAGCGTTGAATCCATATACAAACTTCTCTGTATTCTTTTCTGCCATGAATAATCATATGGCTCATAATCTGTTCCTCCAGGCAAAGAATCAATTTGCTTATCATTCATCACATTTTGATAATAATCATAATTTCCCTGCTCAGATGCGATATCATTGACATATAATTTCCATTCATTATAGTCCTCTTTTACCCATACTTGCCCTGATGAATATCCTTCTCTCTCTGCTCCAATAGCCTCCTCTTTAGCAGATACATATTTTGGCTTATACCTTTCAATATGTGTTATTTTTCCTTTTAGCTCTATGCTGTTGAAATCAATATCGAACACATACGCCCCATTCCAATTTCTATATTTCTCTCCAAAATAATATGAATACTGTATCGGCACAACCAACAAATTCTTTTCTTTATCAAATAAAAATGCCTTATGCTCATAAAGCGCTTCAGAACTGCTCCACGTCCATTGCCCTTCACTCTTAATCTCATATTTCGCATTCTCCTTAGGATTCGAAACATCAGAAACATCAAACAAAGCTATCTT
>Ga0209211_10003334_pt1 | contig 26350 bp, 22 predicted proteins | sample RifGroA2_FD_183992 | JGI IMG/M metagenome (GOLD analysis project Ga0209211, IMG submission 183992) | Groundwater microbial communities from Rifle, Colorado, USA - Groundwater A2 (SPAdes) (version 2) | ecosystem: Environmental > Aquatic > Deep subsurface > Groundwater | place: Rifle, Colorado...
TTGTCCATCTAAAACTGCGCTGGTCTCCGGAGCAGATTACTGGACGAATTCACCTTGATCTTAACGAGCGCATATCTCATGAAGCCATATACCAATTCATCTATGCTCAGATTCATAGAAACGGCTGGGGACTATTAAGGTCTAATTGCGAAGATCTACGGCTATATCTGCGCAGAAGGAAGAAACGCCGAACGCCTAAAGGTATGAGACGTTGCCAGAAAATGTCCGTTTCGCAAGGGTTGTCTATTGATTTACGTCCTCAGATTGTTAATGATAGAATGCGTGTCGGCGACTGGGAGTCAGATACCGTAGAATCTTGCGATCACAAGCCGGGCATTAATACATTTGTTGAAAGAAAGACAGGTCTGGTCTTTCTGACAAAACTCAGAGACAAAACTAGCGAGGCAACAGTTTTAGCGATAGAAAGCAGGATTAGGGATCTGCCAGACAATGTAAAACAAACCGCAACGTTTGATAACGGTCCAGAGAATCAAAGGTGGCAAGAGATTGAAAAAAGAACAAATCTTAAATGCTTCTTTGCTCACATCTATCATTCTTGGGAGAGAGGAACAAATGAAAACACCAATGGCCTAGCCAGAGACTTTTTTCCAAAGAAAACGGATTTTACAAAAATATCCAACGAAAAAATACAACAGGTCGAGGATTTAATTAATAACCGGCCGAGGAAACGTCTTGGCTGGAGAACGCCCAAAGAGATGTTTAGTGTTGCACTTCAAGGTTGAATGTAGTTTTGTTTTTATTGACTTAAGCAGGAATGACGGTTCGGGATTGCGGCGTAGCGTCGCTTCCCAGTTGAAAACCAGACAACCGAAAGGAGCTGGACTATGAGCAGAGCATCTAAGTCGTATCTTAATCGGAGACGTCCTCCAATAGTAGAGGCAATGAAGTTGGAAGGCAACGTCTCGATGGATGAAGCGCTGAAATCACTCGAACAGAAGGGTTATTTCACTCCTCGTCCAAGACCGTGGCGAGTGGGCTTCAGAGACAGAGGACTTGGCAGAGGAGATTTTGCGGTTCTTGACCGTTTTGGAGACCTTGTTGCCGAGATATCCAGCAAAGAGGACGCTGAACTCATTGTCTCCGCGGTCAATGCGAAGAAAGATGACAAAGAATAACCTCTTTGCCGTAACAACATACTCGCCATAACATCAAGCCCCACGGAATCCAATTCCGCTTGGGGCTCAATTCTTTTATTGGTATAATTGCGATAAATTAAAGCGAATTAACGACTGGTTGGAGCACTTCTTGCCAAAACTTTAACTCTTGCAGTATTCGGTTCCAATCCAGTCCCCGTAAGGGCACCAGTAAGGAAATTGCAAGTTTTGAAGGTTCGCCTCGCTTCGCTCGGCGGCCATTTCATATTGAATTTTGGGGGCTGGCCGTCGTCGCCGCAGGCGGCGAAATACGTTCGAACTATTTTAAGAATAGAGCACTTTAAAAAATACGGGCTTTTTAGGTCCGTATTTTTTAATATCCTAAAGGAAATTTTTTCATTAGATTTTTCGCTTCCTTTTTTATTTTTTCAGAATTTTCCTTGTCCTTCAAAATTCGTTTTATCCAATTAGCAACTTCTCTCATTTGTCCTTCTTTCATTCCACGGCTCGTTATATAAGGCGTTCCCAATCTTATGCCCGAAGGATTTAGGGCTTTTTGGTCATCGGGTAGCATTTCTCTATTCACTAAAATTCCGCCTTTTTCTAAAATTTCTTCCGCCTCCTTTCCGCCAATGCCCATATTTTTTAAATCTAAAATCATCAAATGATTATCTGTGCCGCCCGTTAAAATATTAAATCCACATTTTTTCAACTCTTCTGCCAAAACTTTTGCATTTTTAATAACTTGCTTCTGGTATTTTTTAAACTGAGTGCTTTTTGCCAATTTAAACGCTACTGCTTTTGCCGCAGTAATATTATTGTGTGGTCCGCCTTGAACGCCCGGAAAGACCGCTTTATTTATTTTGTCTATTAAGTCTTTTTTTGCAAAAATCACAGCTCCGCGAGGCCCGCACAATGTTTTGTGTGTTGTCGCCATTACTACATCCGCAAAATAAAATGGAGACGGATGCAAATCAGCGGCAATTAGACCAGCAACATGGGAAATGTCAGCCACTAAATACGCGCCTACTTTTTTAGCAATATCAGAAAATTTCTTAAAGTCTATCTCTCGCGAATAAGCAGTTGCTCCGGCTATAATAATTTTTGGTCTTTCTGCTAAAGCGATTTTTTCTATCTCTTGATAGTCCAAAAATCCGTCTTTATTCACTCCATAAAAAACACCTTGCCAAAATTTTCCGCTAAAGCTTATTTTTGTTCCATGACTCAAATGCCCTCCGGCGGCCAAGCTCATTCCTAAAATTTTTTCTCCCTGGCCAATCAAAGCTCCGTAGATCGCTAAATTCGCGGGAGTACCCGAAAGAGGCTGGACATTCGCCCCCCACTCCAAATCACTCAAGTTAAAAAGCTCCAACGCCCTTTTTTGGCACAGTCTTTCAATCTCATCATAAAATTTAACACCCGAATAATATCTTTTTCCCGGATACCCTTCGCTATACTTATTCACTAAAGGCGAACCGAGCGCTTCTAAAACTTCTTTGGACGCTATATTTTCCGAAGCAATCAAATCAATAGTCGTTTCTTGCCTTTCAATTTCCGCTTTTATAAGCTTGGCAATTTGAGAATCTTTTTTTGCAAGATTTTTAAAATTCATATACCATAAATATACACTAATATAAAAAAATGACAATTCTAAAATATCAAAAAATAAATAGGGATCACTATAGGGAGCTGTCTACTAGACGTCTTGTGTCACAAAGAATTACGCCAAAAGAATCTTCTAAAAATAAATTAGGCGATAGACAAGCAAAGGCGCCCGCTGTGTTTTGTTTTACATGCTGGGCGCCTTTAGTATTTGATTATTAAAAAAATAGTAGTAATCGTAGAAACGACTACAAGAAACAACAGGATATCAACGAAAATAACTAACAACATAAATTTATCAAAACGCTCCTTGGTTGCTCGCTTTCTCTCCTCCAGATAAACCCAGAAAGTAGCAACCGAGATAGCCAACTTAAAGAACCATGCCCCTGTCCAACCAAAATATTTAACCAAAAAAACGACAAAGACATTAAATTCCGCATGTGAATCGTCCAAGCTAAGGATCCACACGGTCAAGAGCATATCCAAAATATTTAAAAGAGCAAGAAGCAGGAAATATTCCCGCCAAAATTTAAACAATTTGTTCATCTCACACCTCCTATTTTTATCGTACTCAAAATTTCAAAAATGTCAAGCTTTTTGTTTTTTTGTTTCACCTATCATCCTATCCAATACAGTCCTGAGTCTTTTTCTTTTGCCAAATCTTCAAATCCTAACGCCTTCATTGTGGCGTTATGGCCTTCTATAATTTCTTTTTGAGGCGAGCGCGGATGATACTCTATCTGCTTACCGTCCAAAACTATTCTGCCCAAGCCAGAGAGTTTCTTTTTGTTTTTTTCAATTCGAGAAACAATTATTTTTCTGAATATTTTTTCCAAGAAATCCCCTGCCCTGCCCTGAAGCAATTTTTCTGTCATATTTTTAAGCCATAAAATACGCCCTGTGTTTTCTATCTCTTTTTTTTCAAGTTTGGCATCAATATGAAAAAAATAGCCTTCCATCCATTGTTTATTACATTGAATAAAGTTTTTAAAATGATTCCCCTCATCAAAAACCGGCTTCATTTTTAAAAACTCTGCCGCTTCGTAGATGCTACGCGCAGACATTTCTTTGTCATCACTTACCACAAAATGATTCAAGCAGAAAATATTTTTAAATCCAAATTTCTGCCATTTTCTAAAAAATAGCGCCGCCAGTAAAGACACGCCGAAAGTGGCCGTATAGAGACGGCCTTTTTGAACTAAAAAAAGCAGATCCCAATCACTATCTTCCCTGATATTTTTTATAGCTAAAGACCCTGAAAGAGCCACGCCACGCACAAAAGGAACTGTCGAAAATAATCTTAAATATTTATTTAGGATTTTAAAATGCAGAGCGCTTATTTTTTCTCTTTCTTTCCTTATCGCCACCAGACTTTCTCTGCCTTGCAAAAAATAAAAACCGTCTTTGGTGTCAATATATTTTTTTAAATTATCTTTTTTTAACAATTCGGAAATTTCCGCAAACGAAATGCTCCTGGATGGCAAATCTAAATGTTTTAGACTTACTAAAAACTTAAATAAATCTTCCAAGCTTAATGCGTGATCAAAACAATCGAAATAGACCACCGTTGATAAAATTTGTTTTTCCGCGTTTTCCATATTACATAATATTCTTCAGCCATTTGCCTGTTTCAGATTTTTTATTTTTCACTATTTCATCTGGCGCGCCTTGAGCTATTATTTCGCCTCCCCTTTCTCCTCCTTCAGGCCCAAGATCAATCAGCCAATCGGCGCATTTTAAGACATCCAAATTATGCTCTATTACTAACACCGTATTTCCTAAATCCACTAAACGTTGAAGCACAACCAATAACTTTTTAATATCGGTAAAATGAAGCCCCGTGGTTGGCTCGTCTAAAACATAGAGCGCTTTGCCGGTTGATTTTCGTGAAAGTTCTGTGGCCAACTTTATTCTTTGAGCCTCACCTCCAGAAAGAGTGGTAGAAGATTGGCCTAACTTTATATAATCCAGCCCAACGTCTTTCAGTGTGTCTAATTTGGATTTAATCTGCGCGAAATCATCAAAAAAATTATCCGCCTCCTTCACGCTCATTTCTAAAATTTGCGCTATATTTTTCCCCCTAAATTCTATTTCTAAGGTCCCTTTGTTGTATCTTTTGCCTCCGCACTCTTCACACTCCACATACACATCCGGCAAAAAATGCATCTCTATTTTTTGCACGCCCTGCCCTTCGCACACCTCGCATCTTCCACCTTTTACATTAAAACTAAAACGTCCCGCCGAATATCCGCGCATTTTTGATTCTTTCAAAGACATAAAGATGTCTCTTATGGGCCCAAATATTCCCACATAAGTGGCAGGATTTGATCGCGGAGTGCGACCTATGGGCGACTGGTCAACGTTCACAATTTTATCAATATTCTCCACTCCTGAAATTTTATTAAACTTTGCCGGCTCAGTTTTAGCTCTATAAAATGTTTTTTCCAAATGCCTCACCAACGTATCATTAATTAAAGTACTCTTTCCAGAACCCGACACTCCTGAAATTGCTACAAATTTTCCTAAAGGAATTTTTACAGAAATATTTTTTAAATTGTTTCCACTGGCACCAACTATTTCCAAAAATTTTTTATTGCCTGACCGTTTAGTCTTAGGAATTAAGATTTCTTCTCTGCCCGATAAATAATTTGCAGTGGGTGTGGATTTTTTAATTAAATCTTTCAATCTTCCGGAAAATAAGACTTTTCCTCCTGCCTCTCCCGCTCCCGGACCAATATCTACTATCCAGTCTGAAGCGCGCATAGTCTGCTCGTCGTGTTCCACGACGAGCACAGAGTTTCCTAACGCGCTTAATTCTTTTAAGGTTTTTATCAATCGCGCGTGATCTTTTGGATGAAGACCGATAGACGGCTCGTCTAAAACATAGATGACTCCGGAAAGCTTTGATCCCAGCTGCGTGGCAAGACGAATTCTTTGAGCCTCGCCTCCGGAAAGAGTTTCGGAACTGCGTTCGAGTGTCAAATAATCAAGTCCCACATCTATTAAGAATTGCGCGCGATTGCCCATCTCTTTTAAAAGTGGCAGAGCGATTTTAAACTCGGAAACACCAAGCGGTTTGAATTTCTTTTTTACAATAGATTGCGCGCCTGCTAATTTTCCCGATGCCAAGCGTAGCACAAAATCTTTAAACACACTTAAAGGTAAAGCAACGATCTCATCAATGCCCGTATCTAAAAATTCCACCGCCAAAGCTTCTGGCTTTAGACGCTTTCCTGTGCAGGCCGGACACACTTTAATCACCATATATTTTTCTATCTCTTGTCGGGTCCATTCTGAATCCGTTTCTTTCCATCGCCTTTCGAGATTGGACACCACGCCTTCAAAATGCTGGTGCGCCTCGCCTCCCGGAATTTTCTTCTCACCATAGAGAAGTAAATTTATGATGTTTTTTGGCAGATCTTTCACGGGATCATTTAAAGAAAAATCATATCTTGACGAAATGTCTTCCAGTAAAAACGCAAACCATCCCTGCCTACCGGCAGGCAGGCCCGCATTGCCCACTTTGTGCGACGCCGAGGCCCATGGACGTATCGCTCCTTCAGCAATAGTTAAGTTTAGATTGGGCAATACAAGCATCGGATCTACCTCCAATTTCTTGCCCAGCCCCGTACATTCAGGGCATGCGCCATAAGGACTATTGAAAGAAAATGTATGCGGCCCAATGTCATTGATGCTTATTCCACAATGAGAGCAGGTTAATCTTTCATTAAAAAGAGTATCGGAAAAATTTTTATTTTTTAAAGATGAAATGATTACCATGCCTCTTCCAGTTTTAAGCGCCAGCTCCACCGAATCAGCTATACGAGCGCGCTCGGATTTACTCGAGGCGTCTATTTCATCAACCACTATCTCTATGGAATGTTTTTTGTTTTTTTCTAGCCCTTCATCTGGCGCTTCCACTATGCGCATAATAGAACCGTCAATTCTTACTCGCAAAAATCCAGCCTTCTCAATTGATTCTAAAATGTGGCGATGCTCTCCTTTTTGCGAACGTACCACAGGCGCTAAAATTAAAGTTTTATTCTTCAGGGGCATCTTTAAAATCCTATCCACTATTTGACTGACGCTCTGCTTGGAAATCTCTCTTCCACAATTTGGACAATGCGGCCTGCCGACCCGCGCATATAAAACTCTCAGATAATCATAAATTTCTGTCACGGTTCCCACGGTTGAACGAGGATTGCGTAAAACGCTTTTTTGGTCAATGGCAATAGATGGCGAAAGACCTTCAATAGAATCCACGTTTGGCTTTTGTCTGGCGCCCAAAAATTGCCGCGCGTAAGAAGACAGGCTTTCTATGTATCTTCTCTGCCCTTCGGCATATATGGTGTCAAACGCCAAAGAGGACTTTCCCGATCCGGAAAGTCCGGTGATGACTACCAATTTATTTTTGGGAATCTTAAGGCTTATATCTTTAAGATTATTCACCTTAGCGCCCTTTATAATTATTTGGTCGTTGTTTGACATGTAAGTTAGAATTTAGTATCTATAATCTAACATTAAAAATTAGAAGTTGAATAATTGAAAATTGATTGAAAATTATACAATGGATTCTAACTCCTAGATTCTTTTTAATTGGTTATTATAGCACGGATTTTTTATATTTGAAAGACACTGGGTATCGTTTCATAATTGCCATTTATTATTCCTTATTCGCCTATTCGCGCGCCTGCCTGCCGGTAGGCAGGCTAATGAGAGAAGAAGGGAAATTTTATTCTACCTAAAAACAGACGGTCGTTCATCTTAAAGTAAGATGGAATCAAAACTCTTTCATATAAACAAGGCTGAATCCATCCGACAAAAACTTAATCGTTCCGTTTAAATCTGTGCGGAAAATTTTAGAACCCACTACGGCTAAATTACGAAGTGCGATGTCTGCCGGATGTCTGTAGATGTTATTTTTTCCGACCTCGATTACACTAATTTGGGGACTAACTTTTTTAAGAAAAACAAGAGAGCTTGAGTTTTTAGACCCATGATGACCAACCTTCAAAACATCCGCCCTCACATCAACACCCTTAGAAACAAGTTCATTTTCCAAATCGCCATCCGCGTCTCCCATGAATAAAAAGCTCTCTTCGCCAAAATCAAATCGCGCCACCACCATAGAATCATGAGTGTTGGTGGGGCCTTTCCCCAAAAAATTCAAATCAAGGGGATGTAAAATAGTGAGTTGTCCCAAATCACCTATTTTTATTTTTTCTCCCGCCCTTGCCAAAATAAAGGGAATTTTTTGATTTTTTATTTCTTCCAAAAAGGCATTGTACTCTGGAGTGCTGTATACGACTCCCGATCCAACCACCGCTCCCACTTCGTATCTTTGCAAAACATCCACCAGCCCAGAAACATGGTCGGCGTGAGGATGGGTCAAAATAATCACATCAATTTTTCTGTTTAAAACCGGTAGTGCCTTGCTTAATTCACTTATGACGGACGCGTTAGGGCCGCCATCAATTAAAATCGTATGCCCTCCTTGAAAAATAAGCTCGGAATCGCCTTGCCCTACATTAAAAAAATAAACTTCTAAATTTTTATCAAACGATTTGTATAAAGTAAAATTCAAAATCCAAACCAAAACCAAAACAAATCCCAAAACTGCAAATGTCATTAAAATTAATTTCTTATTCAATTTTTTATTTTTTTCTTCCATACCAATTAAACTTAATTAACTTGCACGAATATTGTTTTGAAAAACAATATTCGTGCATATTTGTTGTATAAAAACTTATTCTTTGGTAGAGCTCGCAGAATGACTCGTCCTCCAGATAAAAATTAAAATGACCGCAAATAAAACTACGCTTCCTAAGATTTGAGACGTGCCAAAACTCATATTCCATACTGCCAAGGACCAGGACGCGAAAAAGCTTATTATGTGAATCGTCACGCTTGCCATCAACCAAGTCGGCAGATTTATTACAAATCCCAGAGTCGGACTAACAACGCCAATCGCTCCTCCAATAAATCCGGTCAGCATTGTCCAAGGAATGAAAGGTAGCACCAAAACATTCACCAGAGGCGAAACAAAGGAAATTTTTTGAAAGTTAATGATTAAAAGAGGCAAGACAAAAATCTGCGCCGCCAACGTAGTCGCCAAATTTTCACGCAAAGCAAAAAAACTAGTCAGACGTTTTAATTTTTGATTAAAAAAATCAGAAAAATATACCAGCCCTAATGTTGCCAAAAACGAAAGCTGAAACCCTAAATCAAATCTTAAAAGAGCTGGCCAAATTGCTATCATCAAAGCACCGGCAAAAAGCAAGGCAAATTTGTTGCTATAAGCTCTTCCGCTACGCAAAGCGATTAAAGATACCGCGCCCATTATTGCCGCCCTCACAACCGAAGCCGAAGCGCCTGTGCCTACGGTAAACAAGGTTATCCCCAAAATCGCCGCAAAAAAGGACCCCCCGGCAGAAAACGATAAAAAGCGCGCTGTGTTTTGTATGAAATTAGCAATGATCGTGATGTTAAATCCGGACAAAGCAATGAGGTGCGTAGTGCTAGTATTACTAAAATCCTCCTGAAGCTTTTGCGGCATATTTTGTTTGGCACCCAAGAGTATTCCGGAGACAAATGACGACTCGGGCTCAGGTAGAGATTTTTGTAAAGAGCCTATTAGCTTGTTTTTTACAGCAAAAAGCGATCTTTGAACGAAAGATGTTTTACTAACTCCAATTTTTTCTATTTCAGCGTCATTCATTATGCTATAAATTCCGTCCTTGGCGAGATAACTTTCATAGTCAAATCCGGAAAAATTTTTGGGGTTCTCCAGAAAGCCGGCTATTTGCAATCTATCGCCTATTTGAAATTCTAAAAATCTGTTTGCCTTTACACGCACTTTACCGTCAACATCAGTGCTCTGAGCGGAAGAAATTACTTTTTCAGCTTCAAAAATCAAATAGGTTTTGTCTGTTCGCTCTTGCGGCTCACCACGCACCACTCCCGCCAATATAACTTTTTGGCCATTCCAGTTTTGAATCATGTTCTGGCCTCTCGCACTTTGATTCATCAAACTAAAACGCAAGATTCCTAAAAATAAACCTGCGCACAAAAACGCGGCAATAAAAGCCCTCTTCTTTTCTTTAAACCACCCCCACAAAAATAAAAAAGTGGAGAGCGCTATCAAGCAAAACACCAACAAGGCCGGCATGTCCCAATAAGAAGCAACGCCAACGCCAGCGATAAAAGACAGCGATAGCCAAGACAAAATTTTATTATAAGAGATGTTGAATTTCACGTTCCCACTCTATCAAAAATTTCTAAAAAGTCCATTCAGGATGCCGCACATAAAATCAATATGACCCAAGTCGATAATCTCACATTTTAGAGTATATTTACAACAAAGCTCGAACCTATTTTACCGAAAATCTCTGAAAAAATCCAATCGCTCCGCTCCGCCACCGTGCCGCCAAGCGGCACTGCCTCGCAGAAAAATTGCCTTTTCCTTTTAGAAAAAATCGGGCGCGCGCAAAAAAAATGTAAAGGCAATTTTTCTGCTCGGCTCTGTTCTGACGAACAGGGCGGCGGGGCTACGCTTTGGCTTGGGCGGCGACAAAAAGAAAAAGGGGTGTGGGGAAAATGAATTTTTGCCGCCGCCCTCGCGCTTCCGTTTTGAGGAAAGCGGAATTTGCTTAAACTATCAAAAAATCGTATTATTTAAGTAATATGAGATGGAATATTTTTGAAAAACCGAGGGGAGAGCCAATTCCGCCGCCTCCACCGCAAGAAGAAATGTCAGAACCTCACGAACTATTAAAGGACTTAAAACAAAGCCCTGATACTTTTCGTGAGCAAGCAAAAGAAAAAACTGAATTCAAAGACCCGAGCATAGACCTTATTTTTGAAAGTCCCAAAATTGACTCCTATACAAGAATTAATTACTCAATTCCAGAGTACGAAGGCCGAGAGCTAAGACCTGGCCGCCGATTGATGTTCGAAATTCCGGAAGAATTTAAAAGGCGAATAATTCGCGATGTAATTTTACGCCATAGAAAAAGTTCAAAGTATGCGGTAAATATCGGTTCTGATGGATATGATCCAAGCGGCGCATATAGCCGAGTAGAATTACATAATAACAATACTGGGCAATGGACAAGCTGGAAAGACCCGGCGGGCTATCGAACCGATAAGTTTGCCGAACCTCGCGGAGCCGAAAATCCAGAGGAAGAAGTCTTGCATGACTGGATAGCTACAGTCGGACCAATTTCGGCAGACGCTGTACGTGTAACTAATGTTGGCGAGAATCCAGATCTTAGTATTTCTAATGTTCACGGATTGGAAGTGGTATTTTATCCTGAATTCAAATCAATTAATTTCAAAGAACAAATATACACTATTGGAACTAAATTTGTTGATTTAGATAAAAAAGAACTTCTACCGGAGTATGGCGCCGGGGAATTCAACGAAGGAAAATATACCGGGGCAATTGCGCTCAATCGGTCAGGACCGACACTATTTGAATTGGGAAAGGACCCTGGGCCCGAAACTCAAATAGAAAATGGGGGGCTAGTTATAAAACTTGAATCGGGAAGAGAATTATTAAATGTGGAAATTGCCATTGGCGATACTGAACACCTGGATCATAAAAACCCTGAAACATATCGAAACACACGTTTGGGGTGGGCAAAACTTTGGGTGGGGGTCAGGAGAGCCAAGACTGGTAATACTGAATGGTTTATAAAAAATGCTAATATCCCACCACAGGGCGTAATTGCTGGCGGTCCTCATTTAGAAAATTCTAAAGTAGAACCAGGCGATGAACTAATCATAGAATCTCGAGCAGATGCCTCCTATGTTATGGGTTGGAGATTAGCTTATAAATAAAGCCTATGTTTGAAAGATTTACCGAATCGAAACCAATAGAATCTAAAGAGGCGACCATAAAGAATCTAGCAAGAGAAATGCTAGAAAGATTTCGCGCGAGATTTAAAAAGGGAGAAAAAACTGAACACATTGAAGAACCAGTGTCTTTATCAGAACCCGTTATTACCGAAGATGTTGAAGTTACAGCCGAAGAAGAAAAGCCAGAAGTCGTACCCGAACCACAAGAAACCGAAAAATCTGAATCAACAGAACTATTGGAACCAAAAACGGTAGAGAAGGCGAAGCCTATTAAAAAAGAAAGGGAGAGAAAAACAGATAGAGGTACTTTTGAGTCCGTTGCAACAAATAATTATTTTGAGGGTTGGGACGAAGATATAGAGCTTAAAGGCAACCCAGAAATCAAAGAACAGATTAGACAAAATATCATACAAGCAGAAAAAGCAAATCGGGAAAGATATGAATATGCTGCTGCAGATTTAGGTGTTTCGGTTGAAGAATTTAAAGCAAGATTGCAGGCAAAAATTGAAGACATGGTAAAACGCTCAAATTTTTTTAGAGCAACTCAATTTGAAATTTTGGAGAAAATAATGAACGTGGATGGCCGATGGAAGAGCCAATTTGAAACAGGCACAAGTCAAGGAACTCCTAATCCTGGATTTAGAGCTGCATCTGAAATGAGGATGTTTGGCTTTAATAAAATTAGCGATTTCAATATGCCGATTACGACATATGGTGCAGAAATTCCAGAAGCAGTCTTGCAAAACAATAAGGAAAGAAGGCCGATATATGGTTATTTTTCAGATGAAGAACATGGAGCCATAAATAGCTACGGCAAAATACCCCCCCCTACAAATGTAAGCTCGTATGGAACAATTAATTTTAAAATAAAAAAAGAAAAAGCATTAAAAAAAGCAACTCTTACTTTTCATGATAGCCTTTCCCCAAGTAACGGTTGGCCGCCTACGCCAGCCGCAAAACCACACTTCACAAGTTTTCGTCTTAGCTACTTTGGTGGTAAAATATTAAATGAGTTAAAGAGTTCCAGCGTGACAAACTGGAACGAGAACTATACGGAAGTTCAATACCATGACGGTCTGACAATGGATGACGTTGAATCAATTCATGTATCAACCCACAACGGCGTCTATCCGGAAGAGATTAAAGAGATTCGTAGGATTTTCAAAGAATATAAAGAGCAACATCCGGAATCCACAATTCAATTAATTGAATTTTAATTTATGAACGAAATTTACCCTGTAGCAAAATTAGGATACCAAATACTTATTATTAATAAGGACGACTTGCTTTTCGTAGGTAAAGAAATGGCCCTCGAAGTTAAATGTATAAAAGTTGATTTAAGGCACAAAGTAATTGATCCTCCCATTGAGTTAGAAAAACATCTTAAGTTTAATCCATGGGAAGAAATAACTGACAAAGAAAGAGAGGTGATATTACAAGAATTAGGCTCGAAATTTTCTGATGAAGAAATTTTGGGAAAAATAATGGAACCTTTGGTTAAAAGTTTAATAAAATCTCTTCAATAAGCAAATTCCGCTTTCCTCAAAACATGAGCGAGGACAGCGGCAAAAATTCATTCCCCCCCCACCCCTTTTTCTTTTTGTCGCTGTCCGAGCGGAAACGAAGGAAAGCCTCCTCCTGCTCTGCAAGAGTAGAACGCCGAAAGCAAAATTTTCTTTACATTTTTTGTTTTTTGCGCGCGCCGGACTTTTTAATCTTAAAGGAAAATCAAATCTTGGAGCGGGTAACGGGAGTCGAACCCGTCTATCAACCTTGGGAAGGTTGCATAATACCGATATATTATACCCGCGCCTAGTTTACGCCAAAAAAATATTTCGCCCAATTTTTTGGGTTTTCGCCCAATTTTCCAGCCCAAAAAATAATTTTATCTTTTAAGTTATTTTTTTCAAGCGCCAAAGAAGACGTCGATTCTAAAAAAACAAACACATGTTCTCCCGGAAGCTGATAGTTGAATTTTTCTCTTGCTTCAAGCTCTAAAAATGCCGGATCTTTCTGCGAATTTAATTTATTTTGGATGTTATTCTGTTCTTTGCTAATATCAATTATGTCTTTTTGCAAAGAAGATACCTGACTACGGGCCTGCCAATATCTTATTCCTATCTTGGTTATGGAAAAAACTAACGAAACAACAATGACGCTCAAGAGTGCCACCAGCACCCATTGCATGGCGCTCCCTGTTTCTTTTGCGCTGGATATACATTGTTTTATTGATTTTTTCATACCAAAATGATAGGCTGGGCTTGAAGTAATAAATTTTTATGAATTACAAATTTAAAAAAATTGCTAATATTTTCATGGTGATTGCCGCTATTTTTACCGCTTTAGGCACAATACTATTTTTGATATACCCCGCTTTCAGCTTTTAATTTAATCTTTCGGCGAGGCGATGCCCGCTTTTTAAATTTCAATCTCCCTTTTTAAATAACTTCAAGAAAATGTCGCTGGGGATTTCCACATGACCTCGTGCGGTCATTTTCTTTTTGCCTCTTTTTTGTTTTTCCCACAATTTTCTTTTTCTGGTAATATCTCCGCCATATAAATATCCAGTAACATCTTTTTTAAGAGCTGGGATGGTTTCGCGCGCTAACACCTTCCCTCCAACAACCGCTTGTAGCGCTTGCGGGAACATTACGCGCGGCAAAAGATCTTTTAGCTTCTCCACCATTTCTTTACCCTCATAATAAGCGCTCTGTTTCGGAATAATGCGAGACATCGCCTCCACCTTTTCTTGCGCCACAAAAATATCAAGCCTCACCAAATCTCCCTTTTTCCATCCTATAATATTATAACTCAACGAAGCAAATCCCGAACTTAAGCTTTTTAGGCGATCATAAAAATCAGATATCATTTCAGATAGCGGAAGCTGGGCTCGAATCACCACTTTTTCGCCTGATATAAAATCATTATTTAAATTTATGGCTCGACGGCCAGATAAAAGCTCCATCAAAGAGCCCAGATAAGAAAGCGGCGTGATAATTTCTATATCTGACCACGGCTCTTCAATGAGAGAATATTGGGCATTGTCCGACAGATGCGTCAGATTGGAAATTTCCAAAACTTCACCATTTAGCATATGAATTTTATAAGCAACCGATGGCAAAGTAATGACCGGCTCTATATTAAATTCTCTCTTTAGTCTTTCTTTCACTATCTCCATGTGGAGTAACCCCAAAAATCCACAACGAAATCCCCTTCCCAACGTCCCTGATTTTTCCGGCTCAAAACGTAAAGCGGCATCGTTGAGTTTTAATTTCCAAAGCCCATCGCGCAATACCTCAAAGTCTTTGTCTTGTTCGGGATAAAAAGATGAAAAAACCACCGGCTGAATTTCTTTATATCCTGGAAGCGGTTGCACTACGCTCTCTATTTCAGATATAGTATCACCCACCCTGACCAAGTTTATTTCCTTAAGACCGGTGGCGATATATCCTATGGCTCCGGTTTGTAACTGTGCGCAGGAAGACAATTGCGGTTTAAAAATTCCTACCTCCTTGGCTTCAAATTTTTCTCCATTGCGCAAAAATTTTAATTTGGTTCGGGTGGAAGCCTTACCGTCAATAATTCGCACCTGGGCTATCACTCCCAAAAAGGGATCGTAAAATGAATCAAACACCAAAGCGCGAAGTGGCTTTTGAGGATCGCCTTTTGGCGCAGGAATTTTTTCAATCACTTCCTCCAGCAAACTTTCTACGCCTGTTGAATCTTTGGCGGAGATTTTAAATATGGACAAATCTTCTCCCACTAAAGATTTTATTTCTTTCTCCACTTCTTCTATTTTGGAGCTCACAAGATCAATTTTATTTATAGCAGGAATAATCACTAGATTTTCTTTTTGGGACTGCTCAAAATGCGCCACCGTCTGCGCTTGGACCCCCTTAGAGGCGTCAACAAGCAAAATCGCGCCCTCGACAGCCGCAAGTGACCTGGACACTTCATAAGAAAAATCGGCATGCCCCGGCGTATCTATTAAATTCAAAATATAGTCCTGATTTTTATAGACAAATTTCATCTGAACAGGCGCAAGTTTTATGGTAATACCTCTTTCCCTCTCTAGTTCCATTTGATCCAAAAGTTGAGGTTTCATTTTGGACATTTCGATAGTGTGGGTTAATTCCAAAAAACGATCCGACAAGGTGGATTTTCCATGATTTATATGAGCGATGATACAAAAATTTCTTATGTTTTTTTGATCCATTTTGAAAATTTAATTAAAAGGTTCTTCTGTGTCCGTTTTGGGATCCAAAAATGTTAGGCGTAAAAAATTGGGCCAAGGGAATGATTTAAAAAGCAAAGTGAAATCATCGCGGGAAAGAAGAAATAAAAACATCAAGTAAATTAATGCTCCCACCAAAAAAGAGATGCTCGTGATTAAAATCGCCTGCCAAAAATTCACCGCGCTAAAAATTGGGAATTTCCCTAAGACCGCTCCGCCAAAAACCGCTCCCGAAAATGCCGCAAGAAGCACCCTAGAAAATCTTTTCAGAAGACTTTTTGCATTAAAATCTTTAAATTTTTTGATAAATAGACAAAATATCACGATACCTGTAATAATGCTGGAAAAAGAAAATCCCGCCGCTAAAAATACTATCCGAAAATCCACATCCGAAACTATCCCCAGCAAAATCCTCAATTTCTCATAGGAAGCTGGGTAAATCTTTATCCACCATAAAAATAAGAGCGAAAATAAAATATTCAAAACCACCCCCAAAACCACCACTGAAGTCGGTTTCCACATATTACGCACCGCATAAAAAGCCCGCGCCAAAATAGTTAAAAAACTATCAGCAATCACGGCAAAACAAAAAAATAACATTGAGGCGCCCACCAGTTCAATATTTTCTGCCGAAAAAACTCCCGCTCCCAAAATTATTTTTACCAGATAATTTCGCGCTATCAGCATAAAAGCCGCCAACGGCAAGACATATAAGCTTACTTGCATCAATACCTTTTCTACGGTTTTTAAAAAGTCTTCGGTTCGTCCTTCAGCGCTTAATTTAGAAAAAACAGGAAAAGAGGCGGCCGCAAAAGACATCGCCACCACACCAAGCGGCAAAGCATACATATTGTTGGACAAATTAAAAATTGCCACACTGCCTGCGGACAAAAACGAAGCGATGGAGGTCACCACCCAAAAATAGATTTGATTTGCCGAAAAACCAGTAGCCGTGGGTATCATCAGCTTAAAAACATTACCCACCCCCTCAAAAGAAAATTTCAGTTTTTTAAATTTGGTTGCCCGAAAAATACTGGGTAATAAAACTAAAATATAAAGCAAGGCTCCCAAAAAAACTCCCAAAGCTAAGCCTGTCACGCCATATTTGGGCACAAGATAATTAACGCCAAATATTATCCCTAAGTTATAGACCACAGGACTTAAGGATGCCGCAAAAAAAAGATTGAGTGATTGCAACACCCCAACTAAAATTGCCGCCAAGCCTAAAATAACTGGGCTTAAAAACATTATGCGCATCATTTTAGAAAGAAGTTCTAAATTTTCTGGTGAAAACCCCGGGGACACGACCCTCGCCCAGAAAGAAGCGGTGAAAAATCCCACCACAGCCAGTAGGGTCAAGATGCAGGAAAAAACAATTAAAAATGAATAGGCAAAATTAAATCCTTTCTGCCTATCTTCGTTTAATTTTCCGATAAAAAGAGGAACAAACACGGCGCTCACGGATCCAGCAATTAAGAGGCCGTAAATAAGATCCGGTATACGAAAAGCGCTGTAATAAATATCGAGCGTCTGCCCCGCCCCAAAATGCGAAGCCAGCAAGCGATCGCGCCAAATTCCCAACAAACGACTTAAAAAATACATCACCCCAATCAAGGCAGCATTTTTATAAATCAGCTCGCCCACATTTTGCGAAATGGGCTTATTTGTTTTTTCTGTATCTATTTTCTCCATAAAATTCTGTTTATTGGGAAAAGCTGGCGAGACCTAAATTGATATTTAAATTCGAGGTCTTGTATTTTTTACTGTTCAAAAAAAATTCATCCGGCCTAACTTGGGCTAAAACATTCTGGCCATACAAAGAAAAATTATATCCGCCTGACGGCATAATGCTCAAATTAAAACTTGAAGGTAAATTTAAGGCGGCATTTTTCCAACGCAGAGAAAACCTTATAGGCCCCTTCAAGTCTTGGCTCTTTAAAAGTTTTCCGAAGCCCGTCCTGCCCTGACTCATAAAAATATCCGCGCCTAAGGTTTGATCATGAAAAAACTTTAAATTGGAAGGGCCTTGGGCAAAATAATCCTCCAAATTTCCGCTAAAAGTAAACTGTTTGCTCTGGGCATATTGAGGATATGAACTTTCAAGAATAAATTCCGGAGGGAGTGCCAGCTTAACGTATAAAAAACTATTAGCCTTCAGGACGCTGGGAGGGGCTATGGTCAAGTCTTCCAAAATGTCATTGCCATCTTTTTTAAAATCGGCGCGCACATTAAAACTTGGAGGCGTCTGAAAAATAGTGTGGCCTAAATCTAAAATAGAAACTTCCTGCTCGTGCTGGCCTTTTTTATAAAAATTTTCTACATTTTCCCACAAATCATTACTTTCTTGGACTGAAGATGCAACAAAAAGATTTTTTTGAGCTACTTGCGACATTAAAAAATCTTCGCTATCTTCTTGTGACAAACTTTCAATCGCCTTAAAAAGTCCCGCGGATGCCTCTGATAAAGCATTGTTCGGTTTTATAATCGTCAAACCTAAATCTTTTTCCCGGACATTTCCAAAAATAGAATCTATATTTTCAGCGCTTATTACTTGGTTTTTAGTTGGAAACGAACCGTATTTTTTAATAAAATCGTCTATAAAATTCGTGCTGATTATTGCCAAGCCGTCTATTTTAGGATAATTATTTTTTTGCAAAATAAAATTTATTAAATTGGCAGTCTCGCCAAAATCAGACAGGAGGTCGCTATCGTGTATGCTCCAAACATTTGTTGTTGAAGACAGCCCTAAGGGAGGAATGAATTGCTTTGTAAAACCCCCGTCCAAATTGTACAAAGATCCAAAATCCTCTATTTTTACATCACTGCCCTCGGAATTAAAATTCATCAAGGCATAGTTTGAAAAAAATCCGCCCAAAGGTCTTAGAGTTCTGGCATCGGAAAATATTACAAAATATTTGCGTTGCCCCGACGCGGGCCAGAATAAAGAAAGCGCGCTTTGGGAAAAGCTGACAGAAATTTTATTGGGATCTTGAGATTTAAAATCAAATGTTTTGGTGCCCACAAATTTTAAAGCGCCCAAAAAACCTAAGACCACCAACAAAGTGATCAAAAAAACTTGAACGATAAATTTAATTCTTTGCCTTTTTGTGTTTTTTTTCAAAATAATCATTTCACTTTGCAAAATGTTTAAATTTTTTGAAAAAAAAGAGACGCGCGACGGATTTCCTTTTTTAAAATCCAGACGCCAACTTCCCAAAAATGACTTGGGGTCTTTTTTTTGCGATTCTCTGAAATCATTTGCCCACTTTCCCCAGTCAGAAAACTTCACGTCTGTCATTATATTTGATATGTTTTTCGCCCTCTTTTTCATTTTTTAATTATAACACAACCCTGTGCCTTATTTAAAAACAAAAACCGCTATTTCTAGCGGGTTATATTTATTTACTTCTTAACGCTGAATTTAAGGCTTTTTACTTCTTGAATTATGGATTTTGCTAATTCAAAATTATTTTCGGCAACGGCCTGGCTGAATGCGTGGCCCAATTTCATAATTTACCCTTTAACAACTTTATCATCAGTCCAGTCGCCTAAAAATATTTCAGTATCACGACAAGAACACTCACAAGAAAGGCCCGTACGCTCCCCAAGGATGCGGGCATTATCTCCGCAACAACGACACTCAAAAGACCCTCTCACGCAACAACCGTCACAAATAATTTTAGACATTCCTCCTCCTTTTTCGATTTTCAAAGTTCTCAAACTTAGACTTATAATACACGGCGTTTAATTTTTGTCAATCAGCCTTTGGTAAATTTTATGAGCTTTTTCAGCTGTATCCTGCCAAGAAATGTTACCTTTTAAAACAAATTGGCGGCACAAAGATTGAGGATTTTTTATTTTATCAATCATTTTTTGGACAAGCTCGTCAGTATTTTCCGGACTGAAAAACTCAACACTTCCTCCTGATAGCTCTTTGGCTCCCACATTTTTAGAAGAAATCAGATCGCCTCCGGCAAAAAGAGCCTCCGGATAAAAAAATCCGAACCCCTCTAAAAAAGATGGCAAAATGTTAACCAACGCCCCTCTCATAAGCAGAGCTTGTTTTTCCGCGTTAAGTATTCCTAAAAATATAATGTCCTGATCGTTTTTATATTTTTGAAATAAATTTAAAACGTCCGGAAAATTTTTATCTGCTATTCCTCCAATTAAAAGCTTTACCCCCGCACCCATAAAATTTTCACCGTCAGATGTTGATTTAAGCATTTTTTTAAAAGCGTTTATAAGACCTTCTAAATTTTTGTGCGTTCTCCAAATGCCCGATGCAAAAAAATACGGACCACTTATATTAAATTCTTTTTCTACCATTTGACGGACATCTTCTTTGGATATTTTTGCCGCCTCCTCATATGATTTTTGATTAACAGCGCCTGAATATACGACTTCAATTTTTTCTGGATTGATTTTTAGGCGATTTATTAAATCATCGCGAGTAAAATTTGAGATAGCAATAATTTTTCGCGCTTTTCGTCCCAATATTTTCAACGCTAAATAAAAATATTTTTTGCGTAGCCATTGCGACAATTTTATCCTTTTTGTGGAAACAAAATTCAGAGGAACTAAATCGTGAACCGTCATAACCATTTTACCATTATAAAAAACAGGCGCATTCCAATGAGGCACGTGCAATAGATCAAGATTCTCTTTTTCAAATATTTTTTTTAAGCGACATTGTTCAGCAAAACTATAAATCGATACGTCTGCCAAAACTTTTTTTATATTAGATATGTCAAAATTTTTATTTCCAAATTCTTTTGGTTTTAAAAATAAAACAAACTCATCTTGAGGATGAATCTTTGCCATATTGCAAACCAAATTTTCTATGTAGGCTCCAATCCCACCGGGCTCCCCCAAAATTCTTGCATCAATCCCTATTTTCATAAGTTTTTTCTACAAAATTTTTAATGTTTTTCAAAAAATTGTCCTCACTAAATTTAAGCGCTGATTTTCTAATCTTTTCCCTATCAAATATTATATGAGAAAATTTCTCCACACATTCATTTATAGACTCGGGGATTTGCTCGTTGAAAAATATTCCTGAAACATTTTCTTCTACAATTTCTAGCGCTCCACCTTTTTTATATGCCAAAACTGGCGTTCCGCAAGCAATTGACTCCGCCGCCACAATTCCAAAGTCTTCAACTTGGGGAAATATCAGCGCCTGAGCATTTTGATAAAGCGTTCGCAATTTTTCTCTGCTCACCCCACCCTCAAAAGAGATGTTTTTGCTGGATCTAGCGATTTTTTTAAGATATTTTTTTTGTGGACCACCTCCCACTATTTTTAAATTTAAGCCGTTTTTCTTAAACGCCTCAATGACTAAGTCGATTTTTTTGTAAGGAAGAAATCTGGAAACAACTAAAAAATATTTTTCCTTGCCGTCAGATTCCTCACTCGGAATAAAAAAATTTGTATCAACTGGCGGATAAATCACTTTCGCATCGCGCTGATAATACTTTTTAATTTTTTGAGCGATAAAGTTTGAATTGGCGATAAAATAATCGACTCTCGTAGAAGCCATATGATCCCACAACCTCACATAATGTATTAAAGTTTTTGAAAGAGGCAAAAGTTTTTCCAAAGCCCCAAATCCTTTTAAGCTGGAAAAGGAAGGGTCCCAGGCGTAGCGTACTGGGCTGTGGCAATAGCAAATATGCAATGTGCCCGGATGAATTACTGCTCCCTTGGCATATCCAGCCGAGGAAGAGATGGCCAGGTCATATCCTCGCAAATCAAATTGTTCTACCGCCAAAGGCATCAGCCAGGAAAAATATCTATAAAATCTTTTAGGAAAAATCCAGCTATTCAAAAAAGAAACACGAATATCATGACCGGCAAATTCATCGCCCATCGTTTTTTTGTCGTATATCAAAGTATATATGGGAGCTTCAGGATACAAACTCGCCAAACATTTGAGAACTTTTTCCGCTCCCCCAAGTTGTGTTAAATAATCGTGTACTAATGCAACTTTCATATTACCAGGCCGATTTATCTGTTAATAAAATTTTAATAGTTTTGAGTATTATTTTAAAATCCAAACCTAAAGACCAGTTGTCGCTATAATATTTCTCCAGACGAACTTCCTCGGAAAATGGCAAAAATGGTTTCTTTTGTTCTGCCCCTGTCACTTGCGCCATGCCGGTAATGCCGGCTTTATTTTTTATTAAAATTTTTGATTCTTCGCTAAAGCGCGCCACCTCTTCCGGTTCGTGCGGCCTGGGACCCACCAAACTCATATCCCCTTTAAAAACATTTAAAAGTTGGGGGAGCTCGTCCAAACGAGTCTTGCGTAAAATTTTCCCGAATTTTGTGACCCGCGGGTCATTTTCCATTTTAAAAAATGGGCTATCGCTACGAATATTACTTTGCGCCAAATCGCCTTTGTGATTTTGCGCACCCTCAAACATCGTACGAAATTTCCACATTAAAAATTCTCTGCTCTGGCTTATCCTTTTGAGACGTATAATGGGCGCGCCATTGGAGTCCAACAAAATTAAAACGCTTATCACTAAAAAAACCGGGAACAAAAAAACAAGGCCCAAAAAGGACCCCAAAAAATCTACTGTGCGTTTTATTTTTCTCGAAAAATTTTTCCGCATTTGAATTAAAAACTTTTGGGGAAGACTTAATTGTACTATAAGCCGGATTCTGTATCCAGCCCCAGTTTTGACAACAATGTTTAATTTTGTCGCATTCTAAATGTGTAAAAATTATATTCAATATCAAAAACATTGGCGCCAAAACTGGAGCTGGACGGCAATCATCTATCTAGGCCAGCGATTACTCGACGGCTCGAGCGATCTACTTTTTCAGCCCTTGCCCGCGATAAAAAACGCAGACAGAAGCACTTGATCTTGCACCAGGTAGGGTTTGCCACGACTTGAAGTCACCCTCAAGCGAAAAGAGTAGCTGTAAATTTCTCCACAACACCTCCTTACTTTTCACCTTTCCCCAGCCCCAGTTTTGGATTTAATTCTTCTAAAGAAAATTTTAATCTTTTTCTTAGTTCGACCAATCCTGATCCATGAGACTTAAGTTTTTTCTCACGAATTAAGGCGTCTTTCTTTGATTTATAAATTTCAACATAAACCAATTTCCAAAAATCATGCTGGTTTTTTGTTGAAATATTTTTACCACTACAGTGTTCTATGAAACGCCTTTTGATATTATTGGTTTCTCCAATATAAAATTTTCCTGTTTGAGTATTAAATAATAAATAGACAAAATGCATATGGCTTATTGTACAATAATTTATTTAAATCCAAAACTGGAGCTGGGTAGTATTGTCTCTGTGGCACTCTCCCTGAACTGACATCGCTGCCAGCTCGGTGGACGTTATCCATTACCCTTGCCAATTTTGCTAAAAACAAAATCGGGATGTCCGGACTTTCCTCCCCGCCCTTTTGATGTTATTCTTCCGAGCTATTTTTTACTCGCTTTTTTAAGTGACCTATAACACTGCCATGATGCTTTAACTTATTTTCTCTAATCAAAGCATCTTTTTTACTACAATAAGCTTCGTAGTAGATCAATTTAAAAGGAGCATGGTGCTTGGTGGCTAAATTTTTTCTATTATTATGTTCAGAAAACCTTCTTTTTAAATCGTCAGTTGAACCTACATAGAAAAAATTTTCTTTCAAACTTTTAATTAAATATACATAGTACATATCAACTAATCATAACATTAAGATAAAATAGCATCAAAAGGGCGGGGTGATTGCCCATATAATTAAGTTTCCCCCAGAAATTTTTAATTTTTAATGCGCTTTCCTTTACGCTTATATTATAACAAAAAATGGGTATAAGTCAAATAAAAAATATATTTATTTCAAAACACATTTATAAAGTATGAAAAAATAAGAAGTGAATAAAAAGTTATAAAAAACTCTCTTGATTTTTATCAAGAGAGAAATGAAGAAATCTTCGAGAGACAAACACGAAGCGATTGTCAGCATTCCAGAAGTTGCTCGGGTTGCCATAGTTAGCGTTGAGCCACGACTTACCGTCATCATTGCGCTTCACGTTGAACACGTTGAGGTCGCCATCCGAGTCAGTAATTGTACAAAGCGCCATCTAGACCACCACCCATTGAGTTCTCTTTGGGTTGAATATTATTTGGGATCTTAAATCCTCCGACGCCTTGTACCAGATAGCTTCATTTTTTAGAAAATACACAGGCACGCTAACGCAAAACCCAATATATTTTCAGAATTCGGCCGCACGAAGCCTTGACCGCGCGCAGATTCGCCTAATATCTTTATTCATAGTATTATTATTTTTTAAAAAAAGAAATCCCCATTCCGCAAATGCGGAATGGGGATTAAAAGGACACAAGATTTCAAGTGTCCAGAAGCTACCTGCGGGAGACAAACACGAAGCGAGAGCCAGCAGCCCAGAAGACGCCCGGGCAGCCACAGCGAGCGCCGAGCCACGACCCACCGCCACCAACGCGCCCCACGAGGAACACGCAGAGGACGCCATCCGAGTCAGAAATAGGCTCCATAGCAATGACAAGCCACTCGCCTCTGGGCTGGTCAGTGTACTGGAGACGGAGCTGGGGACCGACTTCAGCGGGACAGAGATCCAAACCAGACTCTTTGGCTTTGGCACATGTTTCCGCAAAAGTGGCTCCTTTGGAAAAGCCGAGATCAGCATTGGAGACGACGATCAAGTTCAAAAAAGTGGTGGGAGTGGAAGCGAGAGTGATTTTGTCCAGAATGTTATTGGCCCAGTCGCCGATTGAGTGACCGCAGTTGCTAAGACTCGCGCGGAGAGAGTTGATGGAAGAGTGGGTGCCGAGTTGGATGGAAAGAAAGATGGGAAAGTTGTGAAATTTCTTGGCATTCTTGACGACGAGGGCGGCGAAATCGTCCACAAGAGACGAGCCGTCCTTGAGCGCCGTGTAGATGTCTTCGGCGCTTCCGCCCAACTTCTCCACCGCCTTAAAAAGCGCGATGACGAAGCTGGCGATGAAGCCCGCTCCGCTGATGAGACCTGGTACATTCTTCTTGGACATCTCGACCTCCTTTGGCCCCTCTCCCGATCCGCCAGCTGGCGGACTAAGACTCAGGCCACGAAAGTTCTGCGCTTTTTCTTTTGGTGTTTTCGGGACCATCCCGAAAGCAGACTGTCGCGCGCAGATTTGAGCTCGCAATTTTATCACGGACTCAAATCTGCGCGCGAATTATTTAACAAGCAACTATTTTTAATTAAAATCTTTTCAATGAACTATTCAAATATGCAAAGACATTGTAGCATAGAAATTAGTGCTTGTCAAGCATTTCTTTACTCGTCTACAATAGACTTTTTTATGATTTTATTCGAAAAGACTCTTCTTAATAAAGTCATGGGGGATTAAAAAACGAAAGAAACAAAGCGTGACTGTTGTTTTGAGAAACCATCCGCAGGAAAATTTGCTTGGTTTCTAAAACAAGCATCTTTTGAGAGATGCTTGTTTTAGAAAAATTTTCCGAGGACGTGACGAAATCGACCGCTGGAGGAGATTGAGTGTGTTTTGAGAAACAACAGTCACGCGCTAAATGCTGAGATAAAAACAAAACATGGCGGCAAATTGCCGCCATGTTTTGTTTTACTACCAATTTACTTCTTTTTCTTTATCTCTACTTTCGGCCCAAGGCCGACCAGCCTCGGGCTGGCCTTAATCTCTTCTTCCAGCTCAAAATCGGTCAAGGCATCGTTTTGAGAATTATATCCGCGACCGGCAGGGATTAATCGTCCCACGATAACGTTTTCCTTCAGCCCTTTCAGATAGTCCACCTTACCACGCAACGACGCGGAGATCAAAACGCGAGATGTTTCCTGGAATGACGCCGCCGACAAAAAGCTGTTGGTGGTTAAAGAAACTTTGGTTATTCCCAAAAGAAGCTGTTGAGCGATGGCTGGTTTTTTGCCCGCATTTTTGGCAAGCAAATTTTCTCGCAATAATATCGGTTTTTCTTCAATTTCTCCCACACTAAAGGAGGTATCGCCGGGATCTTTTATTCTAACTCTGGAAAACATCTGGCGAATAATAACCTCAATATGCTTATCGCTAATATGCGCTCCCTGGAAAGTATAAATTTTTTGCACTTCTTTCAAAATATAGTTATAGATCGCGCTTTCACCAGCCACTTTGAAAAGATCTTTCATATCCACATGACCTTCGCAAAGTTGTTGGCCCAAGGAGACTTCGCTTCCTTCCTCCACAAAAAGTCCAAAGCCTTTGGGTATGGTGTATTCTTTCAATTGATTTTTAGCCTGCTTGCTAACAGGTAGAGATTTTTTATTTTCCTTAGATTTAGGAACTATATAAACGACATTGTTTTTCCCTTCATCTTTAATTTCAACCACCACGCCGTCAACTTCAGAAATAGGAGCGGGGCTATTGGGCGTACGAGCTTCAAAAACTTCTTCCACGCGAGGCAAGCCTTGAGTGATGTCACCACCCGAAGCCACGCCCCCGGTGTGAAAAGTACGCATAGTCAGCTGAGTGCCCGGCTCGCCAATGGCTTGCGCCGCCACA
>Ga0209211_10003335_pt1 | contig 26336 bp, 24 predicted proteins | sample RifGroA2_FD_183992 | JGI IMG/M metagenome (GOLD analysis project Ga0209211, IMG submission 183992) | Groundwater microbial communities from Rifle, Colorado, USA - Groundwater A2 (SPAdes) (version 2) | ecosystem: Environmental > Aquatic > Deep subsurface > Groundwater | place: Rifle, Colorado...
CTTCTACAATACCAAAAGAGTCCACTATGCGTTCAAGAACAAAATGACACCGCTTGAGGTATTAACCGATTCCAAGTATTATGTGTCTAAATTACCAGCCGAGTGCAAAAATGGGTGGGGTTATGCAAATGCTTGACTTTTTTGATGAAATAAGGTAACATTTCAATATATTGTATTTTGAAATAATTTTTTAGAAAACTTTTTACTTTGAAAGGAGAGCGGAAATGTTTGAATTTTTGACTACTTTGAAGGGCGATTTAAAAAAAGACATCACCGACATTTTTTTGTTGGTGGTAATATTTCTGCTGTTATTCATTTTGTCCGGCTGCGCTGGGGGGTATTACCAAACCCCATGCAGTCCTCCGCATTTGGTTGTGGGGGACAAGGCGGAGGAATTAAAGAGGGGCAAAGATGACAACGATGTCATCAAATGTCCCGTGTGTGGAAAAGTTTTTCCTTCCACACTTTTTATAAAAAAAAGTCGCCATACTTGCGATGGCGACGAAGTAAAATGGTATCACGGATTCTGGCACTGGACCGGTCCGTATGGATATTATCCCAATGTCAAGGCGAGACCTTGACATTGGGAATTTTTTTTAAATTACTCTTACTTATCCACAGTTTGGCCTTAAAAACGCCAGTTTTATTATTTAAAAATGATATAATAAGAGCGCGGTGGAGAGCCGTTCCTTTGGCATACTTACCGAACAAAAAAATATGGTTTCTTCTTATTTTTATCCTGCTGATTTTCGCGGGCTGGTTTTACTTTTCCGGTTCTAAAAACGGGCAAGCGAAATATGTCGCCGAGCAAGAAAAAGGCCCTTTAATCGTCGCCTTGGAGCAATCAAGTCAACTGGATAAAGACACCGACGGCGACGGGCTAAAGGATTGGGAAGAATTGCTTTGGAAAACCGACCCGAACAAAGCGGATACTGACGGCGACGGAACAAACGACAACGAAGAAATAACGCTCAACAGAAATCCGCTAAAAGACGGCCCGAACGACAAAGTTTCGGACAGAGAAGACCTTGTCGCTCAAGAAAAAGCCATCGCCAACAGCAAAAAAAACACAATGACCGCCATTTACGCCAGGAAGTTTATGTCCGATTATTTGACGCTTAAAACGCAAAAGGGGGAGTTGACGGAAGAGGATAAACAAAATTTGGTGGTTAAAACAATGAAAGGTATTAAACCTCCGGATCTGGTTGATAAATACAAAATTTCAGATATCCATATTTCCAAAGACATTTCGGAAGAATCAATAAAAACATACGCGATGGGGATGAAATCGGTGTTTATTGACATTAAAATGCCGCCAAAAAGCGAAATAGAACTTTTTACCATTCTTTTGAGCAGTATAAAGGAGGAAGACTTTAAAAACATTGAAGCGACAGTTAACGCTTTAAATAAATACATTGCCTTAAACAAAGAAATTGCAAATTTGATGTTGTCGCCGAGTATTCCTGAAAACTTGTCTAAAAACCACCTAGAGGTTGTAAACGGGTTTAATAATCTTGTGTTTAGCGTAGAAAATATGGCGGTTGCCGAAACCGACCCCGTAAGAGCGATGGTCGGACAGAGATTATACACGGAACAAAAATTAAGAATTTATGATGCGATGAAAAATATTCAAGAAATTTTCAATAAATATGAAATCACTGTTTTCAAATAAATCAAAAAAAAATATCGGCGCTTTTTTGGTTTTTATTTTTTTATTTAACTTGTTTTTCAATGCCGTTTATGTAAAAAAGGCGGAAGCATATCATGCAACGGAAGCAACGCAAATAGTTAATTCAAGTCTTCTTGGAATTATAGCGGGAGCAACTTCCGCAATAGAGGCGGTAACTGTGCCAGTAATAGCTCCGTCAACGGCGGCGACGGCGGCGGCAACCCAAGTGGCGACAAAAGATCAGTTGGCGGGCAATTGGTGGCACAGGGCGGTAGAGTGGGTTAAGACCAGCTGGTATCAAATAAGCGACACCATTACGCAAAAATCACAGTTATTGAAAGAGTATGTTCTAGACCCTCTTTTTTGGTCGATGGCCAATGTGGTGATAGACCAATTCGGCGATGCTATTGTCAATTGGATACAAAACGGTTTTGAGGGAAGTCCGATGTTTCTCAGCGACCCGGAAGGGTTTTTTAGCGATACGGCCAATCAAGCAAGCGGAGCGATTATTGACAAGTTGAATATAGAATGGTTATGTGATCCTTTGGGCAAACTGCGCATAGACTTGGACTTCTTTCTTCCTGGCACCGATCGCGCCAAATACAGATGCACCTTCAACGACATCGCGGCCACTTTTGAGTCTCTTGCGGGCAGAGAGGACATCAGCGACTGGATAAATATCAATGTGAATGTCCGCAAAAGAAACATAGTCAGAGCTTACGGCAGCGATTACAGAAACGGCGGGTTTTTGATGTGGCTATTCACCGCCCAGAAAAAAAACAACGACTTGGGCCGAACTATTCAGACCGCCAATGACGCTTATACCGCCGCGAGGATAAGCGTTGGGTCTGAAAAATTCGGCCTTACTCTAAACTCCGGTTTTTTTGGAGTAAGAAAATGCGTGGATTATGAAAGCGTTCCATTAGAAGAAGGAGGATTAAGGACAACCAGCAAATGCCTTAAATATATTGACACCACTCCCGGACAACTTGTTCAGGACCAGCTTAACCAGGCGGTCGGCGGGGACTTAAAAAGACTGCAAATTGCCGATGAGGTTGATGAGATTATCGGCGCTTTGGCGTCCACGATGGTCGGCTGGATGCTTACCGGCGGCAACGACGGCGGAGGCGTTCTCGGTTACGATAAAAATGCCGGCTATTCCGCCAGCAACAGGGATCACTTTGGGGCATTAAAGAAAAGTCAAACGGTCACCAAGAAAAAAACGGACATTTCCGGGCAGATTATAATTATTAAGGACGGCAATGATCAATACAACAACGCCATAAAAAATTACAGAGACTGGTCCAGCGAAGCGGAGAGCGACAGAGGAACAGTTCTGGCAAAACTTAAATGTATCAGAGCGACCAGCGCTAACTATACAGACAATATTTATGACGATTCGGCTTGTTTGGGCGCCAGCGAAGAAATAAAAAATGTCAAACTGACGCCGGAGCAGGTCGCCGAAATAACCGTTGATATTGATAAAATTGAGAGCGATGCGGAGCAAGACGATTCCGGTAAATATGGAGAAAACGAAATCGCTGTTTCAGCGCGAACGGCAGAGTTGCTTGATGATTTTGAAAATAAGGTAATGATGGCAATCGCTTTGGAAGATATAGATGATGTAATAGGCGAGTATTGTTATTCTTATGACGAAAGCAAAAAAACTGGAACAATTTGCGGTTTGTATGCGGACAAAGAAGGAAACACTAAACAAGAAACGCACACTACGCATAGCGCGGAAGAAGCCGAGGCGATAAATGAGGAGACAAAGAGCAAGATTCCAGAAAGTAAAACAGCGGAATTAAAATATGTTTGCATTCTTGACAAATATGTTCCAGTTAAGGGTTTGATGAAAGGAGAATGCGTGGCTTTTAAGCCAATTGGTCAAGCCACTTCAACGCCGCAACAAGAATAATATGCTCAAAAAAATCATCACATATTTCTTAATACTCGCAGTGGTCTTGCCGGTGTTCGCTTCGGTGGTTCCGTTGGGTATGAATGCAAGTTACGCGCAGGAAGGTGAAGGCGGAACGACAAGGACTCCTGTTACCAAGAAAACCAGTAATAATGGAAGAATTAACGACCCTTGCGATCTTTGGACGATTGCCGGGAACGGCACAGTGATGGAATGCCTTTCTAACACGATAGCAAACCTTTTGTATGATTATGTTTTACAGGGGGCTATTGTTATAGCCGGTATAGCGGGGAATCTTTTTAACGCCAGCATTCAATTTTCCTTGACTGGCAAAATTTTTGACGCAGACAAAAACATAATGATAAAAGACGGCTGGACGATGGTCAGAGATTTGCTTAATCTTGTCTTTATTTTCATTCTTCTTTATGTGGCGATATCCACTATTTTGCAATACGGCAATATGGATATTAAAAAAATACTGTCAAGCCTTATTGTCGCCGCCCTGCTGATCAATTTCAGTATGCTCATTACCAAGATGGTTATAGACGCTTCCCATATTTTCGCCTGGGAATTTTATAATCAAATAGATGTCAAAAACGAAGAAAAATTGGGTGACGGAAAAACTGTCGCCAATATGAATAATGAAATAGAAGTATACGGCGATTTTGAAAAAAAGAATTTGGCCAATGTTTTTATAGCCGGTTTTAACCCCCAGGAACTTTTAACAGGAAATGACAAAGATGGTGGCAAATCTCAATGGAAACAAGTTTTGGATGACGCAATAAGCAAAGGGGGAACATACACCAGCACATGGTGGCAGATGGCGCTTATTTTATTGCTTGAGTCGGCCTTGGCTCTTTTTGCCGGCTTCATCTTGTTGGCTGGGGCGATTATGTTTGTCGCTCGAGTAGTGATTTTGTGGATGGTGATGATTTTCTCGCCTTTGGCTTTTTTGAGTATGGTTTTGCCGAGCATGGGAAAATATTCCAAAATGTGGTGGGAATATCTGATAGGCCAAGCATTCTTCGCGCCGGCATTTTTGTTTATGTTTATGCTAGTAACGAAATTCATAAACAGCGATTTTATTAACAGTATTTTTGAATCTTCAAGTGATTCGGACTTGAAGATAGTTTTGGGGTTAAACGGAGGAAAGATAGTGCTTACTTTCTTCCACTTTTTTATTGTTGGCGGACTTATGATGGCTTGTTTGATTGTGGCCAAACAACTGGGCGGAAAAACGGCCGAATTCGGAATAAGTTGGGCGCACAAAGGCAAAGATTTGGCGCTGAGCGGGGCAAAATACGGAATTAATAACCGAGCGACGAGATGGGTTGGCGGAGCGGCGTTTGGCGACAGGAAATGGTTTGCCCAAACAATCGGGAGAATCCCCGGTGGAAATATTCTGGGGAGAAAGTTGGGGGCGATGAAGAAAGCCGATGAAGACAAAGATAGAAAAGCGGCGGAAAAATACGCTGGGACATTAAGTTCTGCCGGACGCACGTCTTTGGACAAAGACAAAGGAAGAGGTCTTGTTGGTAGAGCAATATATGGCGGAGGAGTGTTTAAATCAACTAGAGAGGGTTATGAGAAGATAATAGAGAAGAAAAAAGTGGAAGGAGAAGAAAGAGGAAGGATTGCTGACAAAATGATTGAACTAATGGGGAGTAAGTTTGATGAATTTGCAAGTGGATTTAAAAAAGGCGATGCCAAAGAGAAAATAAAAGCCATATTGCTTCGTGGCAATACGGAAGAGTTGGATAAATGGATAGAGTTAGAGGACAAAAAAGTAGAAGGTGAAAACGAGAAAGAAATAGATGAAAAAAATGAAATTAAAAGAGATTTTGATAATAAAATTAAAGAAATTAACGACAAGCTCACCATAGCCAGAAATAAGAGCGAAAACACCGATGAGTTGATGAAAAAATTATTGGGAACAGAAAAAGAAGCTTATGAAAACAATAAAAAATTAATAGAAATAATAGGAAAAGAAAAGCATAGGGAAAACTTACAAAAAACTATAGACAAGTATGAAGGCAAGCAAGTTTACAAATCTGGCAAGCCTGAAGACAAAAAAGAAGAAAAGAAAAAAGATTAATTAGTTTTATCTAAAAAATTTATGAAAAATTTTACCGAAGAACAAATAGCTCAAATGTACGACAATCTTCCTGAAGATTTAAAGGAGGCTGTTTTTAGCGTGGATATGAGCGAGGTTGTGGAAAAAATCGGGCGAGGACATCAATTAAGCATTGATAAAATTGGCGACCTTGCCAACGAAACTGGAATGGTGATGCTAGGCGTTACCCATCCCAACGAGTTTATAGGCAACCTTGCCGACAGATTGGAGGTGGACAAAGAAAAAGCCCGGGCGATAGGCGGAGAAATAAATGAGCAGATTTTCAAAAAAGTGAGAGAATCGCTCCGCAAGATTCATAATATGAGAGAAGGCGCGGAGGAAGAAGAGCAAGACAAAATCAAGGCTTCGCCTTTTGAAAATTCTCAAGGCGAAACCTTACCGGCAAACAGTGTCAACAGAGCAGATATCCTTAAAGAAATAGAAAAAGACTATGCTAAAGAAAACGACATAACGGATATTATGAAAGGCGACACCAATCCGTTTGAGGAAAAAATGAAAGAAGGAGTGCTGATAGCGCCGGTGGAAGAAAGGCGTTATATAGAGGATAAAGCAAAGCCGGCGATTTTGCCTGAACCGGAAAAGCTGAAAAAATATCAGGGCTTTGATCCATACAGGGAACAATTGGAATAAATCCGAAGCACGAAATTCGAAATAAATTTAAATGACAGAAATTAAAAATACAAAACGATATGATTTAGAGAAAAGAACAATTGATTTTGCCAAAGCTGTTAGGGTTTTTATTAAAAAAATTCCTAAAATTATTGCAAATTTTGAAGACGGAAAACAGGTAATAAGATCATCGGGATCAATAGGGGCAAACTACATTGAGGCAAATGAAGCATTAAGCAAAAAAGATTTTGTCATGAGAATTAAAATCTGCCGCAAAGAAGCGAAAGAAACAAAATATTGGTTAGAAATTATTGATACCAACAACGACAAAGTTCTAGAAAACGAAAAACTAAAATTACTAAACGAAGCAACCGAGTTAATGATGATTATGAGTGCTATAATGAGGAAGTCGATGTAGAATTATGTTTATATTATTTGAATTTATAATTTAGATATTGTTTCGAATTTCGATATTCGGATTTCGAATTTAAGCATTTTATGCGTTTTCAAGTGCCCCAATTTATAGAAATAGAGAGCAAAATTTTCGGACCACTGACCTTCAAGCAGTTTATTTACCTGGCCGGCGGGGCGGGTATTGCTTTTCTTATCTACATAACTTTGCCGTTTTTTATCGCCGTGATGCTGATTGTGCCAGTCGGCGCTTTCGCCGTCGCTCTGTCTTTCTATAAAGTTCACAACCGGCCGTTTATAAAAGTCACTGAAAGCGCTTTCAGATACTTCACGGCGCCGAAAATTTATGTCTGGAAGAAAGAGAAAATCCAACAGCCGACATCTATTGACAAGCTGACTTTGAAGCAGGCGGAAAGAGGAGTAAATCCTCAATACATACCCAAGCTTACCAAAAGCAAACTGAAAGATTTGGCCTGGAGTTTGGACATAAAACACAATATAAAATAACTGCTATAATTAAAAAAATGGCGACAACGACCAAATCAACCCAAGAATTCATTCCGATAAAAGAGATACGCGACGATGTTTTTATATTGAAAGACGGTTCTTTGCATATGATTCTTATGGCCTCCACTTTAAACTTCGCCCTTAAATCGGAAGAGGAGCAAAACGCCATAATAATGCAATATCAAAACCTTCTCAACTCTTTGGATTTTTCGGTCCAGTTTTTCATCCAGTCTAGAAAGCTCAACATTGATTTTTACATCTCTATGCTGGCCGAAGCCGAGAAAAACCAGGATAACGAGCTGATGAAAATCCAGACGAAAGAATACATTGAGTTCATCAAAGGTTTCGTCAAAATAAGCAACGTGATGGCCAAAGCTTTTTATATTTCCGTTCCTTATTCCACGGCCGGGATGGAGGTCAAGAAAAGTTTTATAGGAAATCTTGCGTCCGGTTTTTACAAAAAAACAACCCAGCAATTAGCGGATAGATTTGAGGAAAATAAAATCCAGCTTCAGCAGAGAGCGGACATCGTGTCGCAGGGATTGGCGCGCGTCGGGGTCAGAGTGGCGCCTCTTAACACCGAAGAATTGGTAGAATTATTTTACGAACTGTTCAACCCGGGCGAGAAGGAAAAAGGAGGAGCGGGAAAAACGCAAAACTAAAAACACTTTTTATTATGGATATTTTTAATAATTTATTGGGCAAAAAAAATAAGGCGAACGAGCGGGAAATCCTCCCCGTTATTCCCCGCGAAATTTACGAGGCGGGCGTATTGAGGCTTCAGGATATCATCGCTCCGTCGGCCATGGAGATAACTTCCAATCACATAAAAATCGGCGAAAAAGTGGCCCGGGTTTTGTTTGTGATGTCCTACCCCCGCTTTCTGGCGTCCAATTGGTTTTCTCCGGTGATAAATTTAGACAAAGTTTTTGACATTTCCATCTTTATTCATCCCATAGACACTGCGTCAGTCTTGAGGCAGTTGCAGAAAAAAGTGGCGGAAGTGCAGTCGCAAATTCATATGAAAGAAGAAAAAGGCTTTATCCGCGACCCGATTCTGGATACCGCCTTCCAGGACTTGGAGGACTTGAGAGACAAGCTTCAACAGGCGCAGGAAAAACTTTTCAATGTCGGAGTTTATCTGACCGTCTATGCCGACAACGAAGAAGAGCTTAACCAAACCGAGACGGAAATAAAATCCATTTTGGAATCCAAACTGGTTTATGTAAAACCGAGCTTATTCCAGCAAAAAGAGGGATTGGAGACTGTTTTTCCGTTAGGAACGGATAAACTGGATGTCAGCACCCAACTTAATTCTTCTCCCATATCCAGTCTTTTCCCGTTTGTTTCTTTTGACCTATCGTCGGACAAAGGAATTCTTTACGGCATCAACCGCCACAACAACAGTCTGGTGCTTTTTGACCGGTTTTCTTTGGAAAATTATAATTCCGTCATTTTCGCCAAAGCCGGTTCGGGAAAGTCTTACGCCACCAAATTGGAAGTATTGAGAAGCCTGATGTTTGACACGGAAGTGATAATTATAGACCCGGAACGAGAATACGAATACTTAGCCGAAGCGACGGGCGGAAGATACTTCAACATCTCCCTTAATTCCATCCACCACATCAATCCTTTTGACTTGCCTCCGGTGCGGGAAGACGAATCTCCGGCCGATGTTTTGCGGTCCAACATCATCGCTTTGGTCGGCCTTTTTCGGCTGATGCTTGGCGGGCTTTCTACTGAAGAAGATTCCATAATGGACCGGGCGATTACGGAAACTTACGCCTCCAAAGACATCACCGCCGAAACTGATTTTACTGGCGCTACGCCGCCGACTTTGTCCGATTTGGAACTGGTTCTGGCCGGAATGGAGGGCGGGGAGTCGCTGGCTCAAAGGATGGCCAAATATACCAAGGGCACTTGGGCCGGGTTCATCAATCAGCCGACCAATGTGGACATAAACAAAAAAATGGTGGTTTTTTCCATCCGGGATATGGAAGACGAGCTAAGGCCGATCGGAATGTATCTGATAACCCACTATATTTGGAACACCATACGAAGAGACATAAAGAAAAGATTGCTGGTCATAGACGAGGCTTGGTGGATGATGAAATACGAGGACACCGCTTCTTTCTTATACGGCATCGCCAAAAGATGCAGGAAATATTATCTGGGGCTGGCCACCATCACTCAAGATGTGGGCGATTTTTTGGCATCTCCTTACGGCATTCCGATTATCACCAACTCTTCCATCCAGCTTCTGCTCAAGCAGTCGCCGGCGACCATAGATATCGTGCAAAAAACTTTCAATCTGACCGACGAGGAAAAATATCTGCTCTTGGAATCGGATGTCGGCGAGGGAATATTTTTCGCCGGACTTAAGCATGTCGCCATAAAGATTCTGGCGTCTTACACCGAAGACCAAATCATCACTTCTGACCCGGCCCAACTAATGGCGATAAAAAAAGCCAAAGAAGAATATAATTTGACCCAACAATAAACTCATCGACACCGGACTTCGACGAGCTCGTCGAAGTCCGGTGTCGATGAGAGGTTAATCAATGGATAAAAACATCAATCAAATTGAAGAGGAAAGGGCGGGGCGGCTGAATCAGGCCAGAAAAGTGGCCGGTTTAGCCAAAGATGTGGCAAGCGCCGTTATAGCGAAGAATCCCAAGGCGATGTTGTCTTTGGGAAAAAGATTTGGCAAGTATTGGCCGATATTGATAGTAGCCGCCTTTTTTGATTTAGTCGCGCTTATCCCTTTTGTAAGTGTAGTTGTTAATTTTTGTTTCGGCGGAGTTATGTTTTTTTATTTCGGCAAGAAAAAAGTTGTATCTGGGATAGTTGCGCCAATAGTCATAGGCAGTGTTTTTGATTTTTTTCTAAGCATATTGCCGATTAATCTCGCGGCCGCGGCCACAAGGATAGCGTTAAAAGAAACAGTGGGGTAAAATATAGACAATGAAAAAAAAGTTTGTTTTTTTAATATCATTAATTTTTACCCTATCTCTTTTTTCTTTGCCAAATAACGGACTGGCCCAGGAGATAAATGATTACAGTTCTGATTTTACGATAGAGTTAGTCCCGGACAATTCTCGCCCAAACCAAGCGGTTTCGGCCAAAATCGTGAGCTACCAGTTTGATATAAATAGAAGCGATATAACTTGGATTTTTAACGGGAAAACCGTCGCTTCCGGAACGGGCGAAAAAACAGCCGACTTTGTTTTGCCGTCTCTCGGCCAAGAAAGCGTTTTAACGGTAAGCATTGTCACCAACGAAGGCGTAAAAACTTCCAAAACGAAAAAATTTTCCGGCAGCGACATAGATTTTCTTTGGGAAGCTCGGACTTCCGTTCCGGCCGGATACAAAGGGAAAGCTTTGGCGGGACGGAAAGCGTTCGTCAAAATAACGGCTTTGCCCAGTCTGTATTCGGCGTCGGGGGCGGTATCTCGCTCCAACCTTGTTTATGATTGGACTTTTAATTATAAAAATTTGCCGGATGATTCAGGCGTCGGCAAAAACACTCTGCTTATAAGAATGAACGATATGGGCGATTATGTGATCGGCGTGAAAGTTTCCACCAAAGACAAGAGAACAAGTTTTCAAAAGTATCTTCATTTATCGGCGGAAGCCGTCTCGCCCAAACTTGTTTTTTACGCCGACGACCCGCTGGAGGGGCCTTTTTACGCTAAATCTCTCGGCAACAAAATAACGCTAAAAACCAAAGACATAAACATCAGAGCGGAACCGTATTTTTTCAACCAAGAAGACGGCAAGACAACTTACAGATGGAGTATGAACGGCAAAAGCGTCAAATCCGGCAAGAAACCCAATACGATTTCTTTGGTGTCGGAGGAAAATTCGGGCCAAGCCGGGATAAATTTTGAAATGGAAAAAGAGATAGAAAACAATCTGCAGTCGGCAAACGGCGGGGTGAATATTGCGTTTTAAAAAACAATGAAAATAAATTTCGCAAAAAAAACAATAAAAATATCTTTAGCGGTTTTTCTAACCTGCTTTTTATTGTTTGTTTATGTTAGAGCGCAAGAAGATAATAATCCTTACACTAACCCAGGAGAATCAACGACCGGACTTGAACAACCTTCAACAAATAATAACGAAAACAATGATGGCACGAACGATGCTTTTGAAATTGATAATCCAGCTGATTTTCAAACTATGGATGGTGAAAGCGATAATTCCGGCGGTAAATTCATCTACACCCTTTTGCAGCCGTTGCCCAAAGAAGGAACGGATTTAAGTGAAGATGTTACACTTGAAGAATATCTGACTTGGGCTTTTCGGTTTGTTTTGGCCTTGGCCGGATTTTTGGCGGTAATGATGATTGTGATAGGGGGAGTGGAATATATTATCAGCGGAGCTAGCGAGTCAATGAGAGAAGAAGCCAAAAAACGGATAGAAAACGCCATTTGGGGTCTGGTAATGGCGCTGGTTTCTTATTTGGTTCTTTATACCATAAATCCCAGCCTGGTTAACTTTGAAGATAATTGTTTTTTCAAAGACTGTGATAAAGAAACGACAACGCAAACACAGCCACTACCAACTAATAGTGAAAATATGCCAGCACCAGTACCACCAGCACCAGTATTACCAGTACCACCACCAACAATATCGCCAACAATACCAACAGGGGGCACAAGTGGTAAAACCATACCGCCAGAAAATTAAAAAATGAACAAAACGACAAAAATAATCATAACAGCCATAATCATCGTAATGCTTGCCGCAGGATTTTTCGCTTTTTGGGCCGGGAAAAAGTCGGCGGAGGTGGGTGAATCGAATGTTACCGGCGGATTTCCTGAAAGCGGAGAAAACGCCGGAAGCGCGTTTTCCGAAATATCTGGCGGAAGTTCCAACAGTTCCAAAAGCTCCAGAAATGGAAAAGAATTTTCCGAAAATATTTTAACCCAACTGACCGAAAACTCCACAAGCGGGGCGGCCTATTATGGCACGACCACCGCCTTATATATGGAAAGAGCCACCGGCCATATTTACAAAATAAATCTAGATGGAACAAACAGCGTGAGATTATCCAACGCCACGGTGCCCAAGAGTTTTGAGGCAAACTGGTCTTACAAGTCGGACAAAATGGCGGTGAGGTATTTTGAAGACCCGGCGCCGGGAAGCATTAAGCTGGCGGTCAAAACTTTTCTGGCTTCCATCGGCCACTTGCTCAAAGCGACCAGCACCTCGGAAGCGGAGCTGAAGGGATTGGCTTTGCCGTCAAGCGTTTCAGAAATTGCCGTTTCTCTGGCGGAGGACAAAGTTTTTTATTTGAGCAACGCGGGCGATGAACTGACCGAAGGCGTGGTGGCCGACTTCAGCAATAAAAACCAGAAGAAAATTTTTGAACTGCCATTTGGCGAATTCAATATAAGTTGGCCAACCAAAGACAACATAGTCTTACTCACCAAGCCGTCGGCTAAAGCGGAGGGTTATTTGTATTTCTTGAATTCAAAAACAGGAGTCCTGACCAGAATTTTGGGCGGGATAAAAGGATTGACGGCGGTTGTTTCTCCCGGCGGGGAAAATATCGTTTTTAGCGGTATCGGCCGAGAAGGGATGGAATCAAAAATTTATAATGTCAAAAACAAGACTGTTTCCAGTTTGGGATTTGCCGTTTTGGCCGACAAATGCGCTTGGGGCAAAAAAAATAAAAACATGATTTACTGCGCCGTTTCAGCAAAAAAACCGGATAACAACCAGCCGGACGGCTGGTATCAAGGCGTTGTTTCTTTTAATGACGGCGTTTGGAGCAAAAATATTACAACCGGAGAAAGCCAGAGTGTTTTAAGCCGTTTCGGCGCCGATATTATGAATATTTTTATCAGCAATGATGAAAATTATCTTATTTTCACCGACAAAAACGACGGAACACTGTGGAGTTTGAAGTTAAAATAATGACGCAAGTAATGGCAAGGTCTCGCCTTGACAGTCAAGGCGAGACCTTGCCATTAGCTGGACGTTGACCTTGCGTTAAATAATTTATGTGATAGTATATTAAGCAATAGCAATGGACAGAGACAATAAAACCTACGAAATAAATTATCTGATGACGCCCCTTCTTCCGGAAGACAAATTGGCGGAGGAAACGGCTGTTTTGAGGAAAATAATTGAAGACAATAAAGGATTTGTGGTCGGGGAAGACCAGCCCAAGACGCAAAAATTGTCTTATCCCATCAAAAAATTTGACAGCGCTTATTACGGTTGGTTTAAGTTTTCTGCCGGAGCTGAATCTGTTGATAACATAAAAAACGGTTTCAATAAAAACGAGAAAATTTTGCGGGCTTTGGTTACTGAAGCCGGAAAAGAAAATATCGCCCAGTTCGCGCCAAGATATGGCGCCGCCACGGCTAAATCGGAAGACTTATCTTCGGAAAAAGCGGAAAAAGTTGAAATCAAGCCCGAGCAAATAGACAAAAAACTGGAAGAAATATTAAAAGAATCATCTTCTTAAAATATGAATTTAAACAAAGTTTTCATAATGGGCAACTTAACCAGGGATCCGGAGCTGAAAACTCTTCCTTCCGGTTCATCAGTGGCGAATTTCGGAATCGCCACCAATAGAGTTTGGAGAAATCAGCAAGGAGAAAAGCAGGAGGAAGTCCAATTTCACAACATCGTCGTTTTCGGCAAGCAGGCGGACACGGTCAGCCAGTATTTGAAGAAAGGCAGTTCGGTTTTGGTGGAAGGCAGATTGCAGACCAGAAATTGGGAAGCTCAAGACGGGACAAAAAGAACCAAGACGGAAATAGTGGCGGAAAGAGTTCAGTTCGGGCCGCGAAGATCGGGTGGAGGATTTGCCGGTCAGGAAAAAGAAGGAGCCGGCAAAGGAAACATCAAGCAAGAGGAACAATTAGAAACGATAGAATATCCGGAAGAAGACATCAAGCCGGAAGAAATACCATTTTAAACATATGAAACAGTGTTATTTTTGCGCAAACAACATAGACAGCATTGACTGCAAGAAAGCCGAAAATTTAAAGAAATTTTTGAGCCACCACGGACGCATTTCTCCCAAATCGGAAACGGGAGTTTGCGCCAGGCATCAGAGAAAATTGGCGACAGCCATAAAAAGAGCCAGAATTATCGGACTCCTCCCGTTTGTTGCGACCTAGAAAATAAGGAGGCTTTGCAACTATATTTTCGGAAGTACTCTTGTGGCGCAGCTTAAGCTTTATTGATAAAAATTTCACTTATTTATCGCATAAAGCTTCAATGATTCATTGTCCGCGGCGGAGTTGTGATAAACTTGATTGCCGTTTCCGGGCATTCCTTGCTCTATGGCTTGGCGCATTTGCCTTCGCGAATCTTCCCTGAATTTTGCCACTTCCTCTTTATTTGACTCAAAATAATCGCTGAACCATTGGCTGTCAAGGCGAGACCTTGCCATTTCTAAATTACCGGAATTTTTCCGACGCGGAACACCAAAAAAGCATTTTGGATTTGGAAGCGGCGGCTGATTTTTTAATCCAAGAGCGAAAAGCGGTGGCGGATAAGTGTATCAATAACAGTCAACATAGCATGTTAACTGTTATTCACGGATTATTACTTTTCTCCGGCAATTTCCAGCATCGCCTCAAGGGCGGATGATAATTCTTTAATGCCGCTACTTCCGCTCTTCGGTAAGATGAATCCAGCCCGCCAAAAACACAGCTCCGCCAATTTTTGTATCTTCCGGTAAAGATTCTAAGTAGCGTAAAATTATTTGAGCTCCTATTGAATGTCCAAAAAGAAAAGTATTTTCGTCTAGAGCGCCAACCTGTTCTTTAAGAAATTCAACCCATACTTTTATTTTTGGTCTCAACAGTTCCGGCATTGATGGATTAAAAACTGAAAACCCTCTATTTTGAAGTTCCTTTTTTAACCAAGGAAAAATCCCTTCTTCAGGATAACCATCCCAGCCGTGAATTATAAATACTCTTTTTTGTGTAGACATATATATGAACGGATTGATTTTGGTATAATGTCCAAAATTCGGAATTTTGGACCTAGGGAGAATCGAACTCCCGACTCGTCATTGCGAACGACGCGTAATGCCACTTTACTATAGGCCCGTTAAAGCCTTTTTACTCTATCTTATTTTACGGAAATTTTAAAGGTATCACACATAATTCCTATCGCAACTATGTGTGATAGTTTTTGCTGGTTGGGAAACGAGTTGAAAAAAATCTGAAAATTAAAAAACAAATGCGAGATTTTATTTTCCCGCACCACAAGAGTACTTCCGAAAATATAGTCGCAAAACCTCTTATTTTCTAGGTCGCCCTTTCCACGTATTGCCTGGTTTCGGTGTTGACGACAATGATGTCGCCTTCGTTGACGAAAAGCGGGGTGCTTATCATTGCGCCGGTTTCAACTTTCACCTGCTTGTTTCCGCCCTGCGCTGTGTTGCCTTTGACGGACGGCGGAGCTTCCACGACTTTAAGTTCCACTTTTATCGGAGGCTCCAGACCGATTATTTTTTCGTTGAAAAGTTTGGCATTAACCAAAGAATTGGCTTTTAGCAAGTCTATAAAAACCGGCACGACGCTTTCTTCCAATTTGAATCTGGCGCTAGGATTATCTTTCTCGCAGAACCAATCTTCGCCCCGATTGCTGTAAAGATATTTTATCGGCTTGGTTTCAATTTCGGCTTCTTCAAACTTATCCGAAGGCTGGAAAGTTTTCTCCACCGTTTTGCCCGTGATGATATTTTTTATTTTTGTCTGGACAACGGGCTTTCTTTGTTGCATCCTTAAGAAGTGGAATTCCATTACCACATAAGGTTGGCCTTCAAAGACCATAAACACGCCAGGCTTTAAATCGTTATAATTCAACATAAAAACAATATTATAATGAAACCTTTTTTAAATCAAGACAGTTGTAATAAGCGAAAGGTCGGCCAATTCAGCATTATTTGTTAATTTTTGTTTATGAAGGCGAGAGAAATAGTCGGCCAAAACATAAAAAATCTTCCCGACGAGGAAGTTTTGGCTATTTCTCTTGTTTCGCCTTCTGCTTTTGAAATTTTGGTTGACCGTTATCAAAGCGCCTTTTTGAGAAAAGCCGGCGGCATCGTAAAAAGAGAAGATGACGCTCAAGATACCGTCCAGGAAACTTTCGTAAAAATTTATCTTAACGCCAAAAAGTTCAAAAAAGAGAAAGCGGGAGATTCTTTCAAAAACTGGGCTTACAAAATACTTGTTAATTGCGCCATCAGCCGGTATGGCAAGCTGAAAAAAGAATTGCTGGCGTTGAAACCTCTGGATGTGGGCGATTCGGGAGAAAAAGTTTTTAATCTTTCCGCTGATTATGCGGAAAGAGAGAATCTGGAAACAAAAATTGACAACAAAAATTTTATTGCGGAGATTTTGGGGAAATTGCCGAATACTTTCAGCGCAATTTTGAAGAAATATTTTTTTGGCGGGAAATCTCACAAGGAGATTGCCAAGGAGGATGGCATTTCCGTGGTGGCGGCCAAGATTAGGCTGTTCCGGGCCAAAAAAGCTTTCAAAAAAGCGGCGGAAGATATGGGCAAAAGGCCTTTAATGATTTAAAATACATAAGTATGGATAATTTATTGAATAATAATTTGTTGAAAAAAAGAATAATGAGAAGGGTATACGCGATTTGGTTCGTTCGCTCGGTTTATGCCAAAATGGCGGTTATCGGCGCAATACTGATTGCGTCTTATTTGCACATATCTTTTGTTCATGTTTTTTCCAACACAGTAAACGCTTCTTCGGGTGCTTCTTCGGGTTTTCTGTTGTCCGCCAAATATCTGACTTCAAGTTTTGCGGCGGCGGACATTGTTTCCAAATTTTTGCTTACAGGAATGATAATGGCGGTTTTTATGATGGGAAGGGATTTTTTAAAACTTAAAAAAGAAAACACTTTATTTGCGAGAAACTGATTTTTTAATGGCAAGGTCTCGCTTTGACAGTCAAGGCGAGACCTTGCCATTTTTTTGTGATATATTAAGGCTGTTATGGATGAAAAGGAAATCTTGAAATTTTGGAAGGAAAATAAAATTTTTGAAAAATCTTTGGCCAAAGATTCGCCCCAAGGTGAGTTTGTTTTTTATGATGGACCGCCGTTTGCCACCGGCTTGCCTCACTACGGCAGTCTGCTTTCTTCAATAGCCAAGGATGTTTTTTGCCGGTACAAAACAATGCGCGGCTATCATGTCCGCCGCCGATGGGGTTGGGATTGCCACGGTTTGCCTATAGAAAATATGATTGAGAAGAGATTGGGGCTCAAGAGCAAAAAAGACATTGAGGCGGTGGGGGTGGAAAAATTCAACGAAACTTGCCGTTCCGCAGTCTTGGAAACCGCTGACGCTTGGAAGGAATACATAGAAAGAGTCGGCCGGTGGGTGGAATTTGATAACGCCTATATGACCATGGACAACTCGTTTATGGAAAGTGTTTGGTGGGCGCTCAAACAGTTGTGGGACAAAGAGCTTATATATGAAGGCCGGAAAGTATTGATGTATTGCCCGCGATGCGAAACGCCATTGGCCAAAGCGGAGGTGGCGATGGACAACAGTTATAAAACAGTAACCGAAGAGGCGGCAACGGTGAAGTTTAAAGTCAAAAATCCAAAAAAACACAGCTTGCCGGGAAATACTTATTTTTTGGCTTGGACGACTACGCCATGGACACTGCCAAGCAATGTCGCATTGGCGGTAAAGGAAGAAATTGATTACTGTTTGGTTGAGCAGGATAAAGAAAATTATATTTTAGCCAAAGAAAGACTGGAGGTTTTAAAAGAAGGATATAAAGTCTCGCAAGAATTTAAGGGGAAAAAGCTTGTCGGCATGGAATACGAACCGCTCTACGACATTCCGGCGGTAAAAAATTCGGGCAAAAAATCACACTATGTCGTTTCGGCTGATTTTGTGACCACGGAAGACGGAACCGGTGTCGTCCACATCGCTCCAATGCACGGGGAAGACGATTATAATATCGGCGTCCGATACGACCTGCCGATAGCTCCGCTCTTGGATCAAAACGGGCATTTCAACAAAGAAGCGCCGGAATTTATCCAGGGTTTTTATTTGAAAAAAGGGGAGAGATACACCAAAGAAGATTTGGAAAAAAGAGGATTGATTTTTGCCAAACAATCGCATACCCACTCTTATCCGCATTGCCACCGTTGCGAAACACCGCTTTATTACAGCGCGCTTTCTTCGTGGTTTATCAACATCCAAAAAGTCAAAAACAGATTGGTTCAGCTGAATGAAAAAATAAATTGGCAGCCGGAGCATCTCAAACACGGGCGATTTTTGAATATCGTGGAAGGAGCGCCAGATTGGAATATTTCCCGAAACAGGTACTGGGCTTCGCCGCTACCTATTTGGAAGTGCCAAAAGTGCCAAAAAACGGAAATGATCGGTTCTGTTGAAGACTTGAAAAAGCGCACGAAAAAATCCGGCAATATATATTTTGTGATGAGACACGGGGAAGGAACGCATAACATTGAGGATGTGCTAAACTTTAGTTTTGAAAGCAGTCATAAATATCCACTGACAGAAAAAGGCAGGAAACAAGTCTTGGAGAGCATCAAAGAACTAAAGGAGAAAAAAATTGATTTTATATTTTATTCTGATTTTTTAAGAACCAAAGAAACCGCTTTTTTGATTGCTGAAAATATTGGTTTAAGTGTTGATAATTTGACAGCCGACAAAAGACTGCGTGAGGTAGATGCTAGTTTTTTTGACGAGAAAAAAATACAAGATTATAGAAGTTATTTTAGCGAGAAAGAAGAAGAGTTTTATAAAAATTCTCCCAACGGAGAAAATCTGAATGATTTAAAAAAACGAATTGGTGACTTTATTTACGAAATTGATAAAAAATTTAGAGACAAAAATATTTTGATAGTAAGTCACGCCGGACCGATATGGATGATATTTTCTGTAGCTGGAGGTCTGAATGAAAAAGAATCAATTGTGTTAAGAAATAAAATAAGAACAAAAAACAATGATAATGAAATAATTAAAACCGGCGAAGTAAAAGAACTTGTTTTTTCGTGTTTGCCCCATGACGGTAATTTTACTCTTGATATTCATCGGCCGTATATAGATGAAGTGGAGCTTGTTTGCCCGGATTGCGGCGGCGAAATGAAAAGAACGCCGGAAGTTTTGGATGGGTGGTTTGAATCGTCTTCTATGCCGTTTGCCGAATATCATTATCCGTTTGAGAACAAAGAGCAGTTTGAAAAAAGATTTCCCGGAGACTTTGTTGCCGAATACATCGCCCAGACCAGAACTTGGTTTTACTATATGCACGCCATCGCCGGTATGCTTTTTGGAGATATTAGTTTTAAAAATGTAATCTCTACTGGAAATATTTTGGGTGAAGATGGAGCGAAAATGTCTAAATCCAAGGGCAATTATACCGATCCGATGATCAATTTGGACAAATTCGGAGCGGACGCCTTGCGTTATTACTTGATGTCCAGTCCTGTGATGCAATCGGAAGACGTTTGCTTTTCGGATTCAGAATTAAAAGAAATTCATAGCAAGATTATAAACATTCTTTGGAATACTTTTAAATTTTTTGATTTATACAAAGCGGAATATGACGGCAAAACATTGGCAAGGGAAAGCGAAAATGTTTTGGATAGGTGGCTATTGAGCCTTCTTGATAATTTGATTGTTGAGGTTTCAGGCGGATTGGAAAAATATAACACAACCAAAGCCGGAAGACCGATCAAAGATTTCATCAGCGATTTTTCCACTTGGTATGTGAGAAGATCAAGGGATAGGATAAAAGGCGATGATGAAAAAGACAAACAATCCGCTTTGGCGACAATGAGAGAAGTTTTAAACGAACTGGCCAAGCTCATCGCGCCGATTATGCCGTTTATGGCGGAGGAGATTTATAGGGGTGTCGGGGCGGGGGAGAAAGAAAGTGTGCATTTGGAAGAATGGGTAAAAAAAGTGGAAAGTGGAAAGTGGAAAGTGGAAAGTTTAATTGAAGAAATGGAAGAAGTGAGAAAAATTGTTTCTTTTGGTTTGGAGGCTAGGGCAAAAGCGGGAATAAAGGTAAGACAGCCGCTACAAAAATTTAAAATTAAAAATTTAAAATTAAAAATTAAGGAAGAACTTTTGGTTTTGATAAAAGACGAACTTAATGTCAAAGAAATTCTTTGGGACGATAAAATTTTAGGCGAGGTTGAGTTGAACACGGAAATTACGCCGGAACTTAAAGAAGAAGGGGAGTTTAGAGATCTTATCAGAGGATTGCAAGACTTGAGAAAAAAAACTGGCTTGAATCCCGGCCAGAAAATCGTTTTGCTTGTTCAGGCGGATATTCAAGCCAGAGAATTTATGGAAAAATTCGTCGAGGAAATTAAAAAATCAGCCGGATTGGAAAAACTGGAATTTAACGCCGTTCTGGAAGACGGCCAAGAAATCTCCATCGACGGCTTTGTGATAAAAGCGAAGATGGGGTAAAAGGTAAGGGCAGAAAGTTTGTAGTTTTAGTATTCCACGCTAATGCTATTTTAACGGACTTGGATTAAAGCGAAAAAGCGAAAAGGAATTTGCGGTGTCGAATTATCAAAAACTTCTCAAAAATCCTATCTATACAGGATTAATGAGATATAACGGAGAGATTTTTGATGGAAATTTGATTCTTGGCGGAGGAGGTGAGATTCGAACTCACGGTCCGGTTGCCCAGACTCCTGTTTTCAAGACAGGTGCATTAGACCACTCTGCCACTCCTCCCCTTTTTACTCGCCTCGGCCGATGCTTTTCTTTTTGCCTTTTGAGAAAAATTGTTCCAAGTGGATACCTTTTTTCTTTAAAAGTTTTTGGGCGAAAGAGGGCTGGATGTGATGGCCTTTCTTTATGCAGGAAGCGCAGATCTTAAGTCTCTCGCCGCTAGGGAAAGTCGCCCATTGCAAATTGGGGTAGCGTCTGGTTTTTGATGTCGGATTATATTTTCCCCGCAAAAGGTTTCTCTTGGCGGCCATATTCGTTCCTTTTCCGCAGGTCGGGCAGGTCTTCATATAAATTGCTTTTTATGCTAACATAAGAAATCGCGATATGCAAGGCATAAATTATATTTTCATTGTTGCCATACTGATTCTTTCCGTCGTCATTCACGAGGTTTCTCACGGCTACATCGCTTATCTTCTGGGCGACCCGACGGCCAAGAGGGCGGGGAGACTTTCTATGAATCCGCTTAAACACTTGGACATGACGGGGTCTTTTATCGTGCCGCTGATGCTGATATTGCTCAAATCATCCTTTGTTTTCGGCTGGGCCAAGCCCGTGCCTTACAATCCTTATAATCTTAAAAATCAAAAATGGGGACCGGGCTTGGTGGCTGTTTCCGGACCATTGTCTAATTTTTTAATAGCCGGAGTTTTTGGCTTGGTCGCGCTGTTTCTTCCAATTGACCAAACGGTAAAAACGGAAATAGGTTTGGCCGCGGTAAACGGCGCGGCGATATTCGGGACGGGCTACGCTCCGGCTCTTTTTTATTTTTCTTCTATGGTCGTCTGGATAAATGTTTTCTTGGGCATCTTTAATCTCATACCAATTCCGCCCTTGGACGGCTCCAAAGTTCTTTTTTCCTTCCTTCCTTATAATAAGTTTAACAACGCTCAAATCTTTTTGGAAAAATACGGTTTCTTCATTCTTTTGTTTTTTTTGTTTTTCTTTTCGCAAATTCTCCTGCCGGTCGTTTTCTTCTTATTTCGGCTGTTTTTAGGGATATAATGTCTTGACTTTTATTTTATAGTTTTATATTATTAAAAGAATAAGTTGCAGTGCTTCAAGTGGTCGTTATCGTTAATTTATTATTTTTGTTTGTTAAAATTATTAGACATTATTAAAATAAAAAAATGAAAAAATTAATTTTTGCGGTGGCAGTTTTGGCGGCAATAACGGGAGTTTCTGTTTCTAAAACCGAAGCCGCGTGGCCATTCAAGAAAAAAACCGAAACAAAAACCGAAAGAAAGATAAACGAAAATTCCGCCCGCGTGATAAGCGCTCTCAGTGTTTTTGAGGATGAAAGTAAAGATGCCAAGATTATCATAATGAAAAAAGGAGAAACGTTGGCTGTTGTTGCTGGCGGAGCGACGGTAAAAACAAACACAAGCGGCGTTTTGACCGTTGATGTTGAGTTTGGAATTAGCGTGATGGCCTTGACAGTAAAGACAACAGCGAACACGAAAGTGTTCAGACATTATGACGGCAAAGGTTCCACGGTTGCGGAGATATCAGGGGGAGACATTATAAGTTTTAATGGAGCATTGGACACGACCGCCGCTTCATTGACCGTCACGGCGGATAAAATAAAAGATTATTCTATGCAAAGAGCGGGCGCGAATTCGAATTACGGCGGCGTTGTAAGCGAACTGAATATTGAAGAGGGGAGCGATGGAAAAGTTGGTAGCTTTAGACTTCCGCTTGCGAATCAACCGAATCAACCGAATCAACTTGGTAATTTTATAACAGTTTTTGTCAATGCGACTACTAAAATTGCCAGCACTACGCCGGGTCTTAAATTAAGCGATATGAAAAATGGCGATTTTGTTGTTAGGGCGACTGGGATTGTCAATACTCAAAAGAGAGAATTAAGAGCGACTCACATTAAGTTTTCCACAAAGGATGTATTTATTAACAACCCCATGACAATTAACAAAATAAAAACGATAAAAACGGGGACATCGTTTGGTAAGTGTGTGGGATATTGTAAAATGGTACTTGACATAAATTCAAAAAGTATAAGTTATATCAAGAGTGGTTGGGACAACTCCTCGTACCCCGAAGTTCAAAGAAAAATCCAAATTTCACCTAAGGAATGGAACAGTCTCGTCAATGCTCTTAATGTCAAAAAATTTAATCTTTTACCTGAAAGAATTGGTTGTCCCGACTGCGCAGACGGCGGCGCCGAATGGATAGAAATATCTGATGGAAAAACAACCAAAAAAGTTACGTTTGAATACGGCGCTTCTATTTCTGAAATTGACTCATTTATTAAAAAATTGAGAAAGCTTGAGGAGCTATTCCAAAAGTAAGCGGAGAATTTTATTCTCACAAACAAAAATCCCGTTTTAACGGGGTTTTGTTTAGTTTAGTCATAATCCCGCTTGGACATTGCCATATGTTATGGACGGAGGCAAGCAGATGACAATTTATCGGAAAAATCTTATAATTAAACGTATGTTTAAAAAAGGAAACAAATTAAAAGTTCTTTTTGTCGCTTCGGAGGCGGCGCCTTTCGCTCAAGCGGGCGGTCTTGGAAGCGTCGTTCATTCTTTAACGAGGGCGCTTTTAAGGTTGGGATACGACACTCGGATTATGATGCCGTTTTACGGGTCAATAGATCGCGCGGTTTATCCGACGAGGATTGTTTACGATAAATTGGAAGTTCCCGACGGCAATTCCGAGGTGATAATTTGCAATGTTAAAACCTTGGCATCGAGCGACGGCAAGAATGCTGACGGAAACAGTCAAACACAGCCCCAAGTTTATTTTTTGGAAAATCAGGAATATTACGAACAGCGCGCCAATATTTACGGTTACGCCGACGATGCGGCCAGATGGGCGCTTTTTTGCAGGGGAACATTAGAGTTTATCCGTTTCAATAAAGATTGGCGTCCCGATGTGATCGTGGCGTGCGACTGGCAAACCGGTCTTGTGCCAAATTATCTTAAAACCGTTTATAAAAACAACCCGTTTTTAAAGGATATCGCGACAGTTTTCTCAATCCATAATCTTTCTTATCAGGGCGTATTTGATCACCGTTTTGTCAGCGAAATGGATTACGATGACGGCCATTCTCCCGCGCCGGAAATAAAAAACCCCAGACTTTTGAAAATAAATTCCATGAGAAGGGGAATAATTTACGCCGATGTTATAAACACAGTTTCGCCGACTTACGCCAAAGAAATAACTACTTCCGATTACGGCGAATTGCTGGACGGGCTTTTGCGGGAAAGACGACCCCATCTTTTCGGAATACTCAACGGAATAGATTACGAAACTAAAAATCCGGAAACCGATCCTAATGTGGAAGTTAAATATAACGCCAAAAAACTGGACGAAAGGCTGAAAAACAAAGCCTTGCTCCGTCACAAATTCAATTTTCCCGAAACGTCGGATGATGTTTTTTTGCTCGGATTGGTTTCAAGATTCAGCGAACAAAAAGGAATGGATTTACTGATGGAAGCCCTGCCGCCGCTTTTGGATAATTTTAATTTTCAGTTTGCGGTTGTGGGAACGGGCGATTCAAAGTATCTGTCTTTTTTCACCGAACTTGGGAGAAATTATCCCAATGTCGCCGCGCATCTTTCCTTCAGCAGTGTTTTGCCAAGCGCGGTTTTTGCCGGAGCGGACGCGGTTATCATACCGTCCAAGTTTGAGCCGTGCGGTTTGACCCAGATGGAAGCGATGAGATACGGAGCGGTGCCGATCGTGAGAAAAACTGGCGGACTCGCCGATAGCGTCATTGATTATGATCCGATTTCAAAGAAAGGAACCGGCTTTGTTTTTGAAAAATTCAACAGCTATTCTCTTTTTGGTGCGGTGGTAAGGGGGATGGAAACGCACAAACACCCCAAAGTCTGGCAAAACATTCAAAAGAACGTCATGGCCGCCGATTTTTCCTGGAGCAAATCGGCGGCGGAGTACGCAAAATTATTTTTAAAGGCCGTAAATTTTCACCGTCAGGAGGATAATTTCCGTCAAAAATGAACTGGGTAAATTTTTTACACATATATCAGCCGGCCGTTCAGAAACCGGAGATCGTCAAAAGAATAACCAATGAAGCTTATTCCAAAATTTTTTCCGGTTTGCTTAAAATAGAAAGATGCCGCCTGACGCTCAACATCAGCGGCGCGCTTTGCGAATTATTGAAGAAAAACGGCCGCGAAGATATTTTGAGGCAAATTCGCGAGCTTGCGGAAAAAGGGAACATGGAAATTGTCGGCAGCGCCAAATATCATGCTTTCCTGCCGCTTTTGCCGGAAAAGGAGATGGAGAGGCAGATAATTTTAAACGAAGAGGAGTTGAAAAAGCATTTTGGCAAAAACTGGAAAAAAGGAGGTTTTTTCCCTCCGGAGATGGCCTACTCAAAAAAAGTGGCGGAAGTCGCCAAACGACTTGGCTACAAATGGATAATCGTTGACGAAACAGCTTTCCCGGAAGAAGAAAAGATGAAGAAAGATGTCATTTATGAAATTGAGGGGATGGGCGGATTCGCCGTTTTCTTCCGTCGGAGAAAATTAAGTTTTAAAATTTTGTCCGCCTTGGCGGAGAGTTCTTTGTCCGGAATTTTAGAGGCGATGGAAAGCGAAGATGAAGACAATTATTCGGTTACGGCGATGGACGGGGAAGTTTTTGGTCATCACCGTCCCGGCCTGGAAAAACTGCTATTTGATTTGATGAGGGAAGAAAAAATAAAACCCCTGACGATAAGCGAAACTTTAAAAACTTTCAAGAAAAGGGAATCCGTAGAACCTCGCCCGTCAACTTGGGTGTCAATGCCGAGAGATTTTAAAACCGGACAGCCCTACTTCAGGTGGGACAACAAGGACAACAAAATACAGCAATGGCAGTGGCGGCTTCTGAATTTGGCGGTGGAAACGGCAGACAAGAGCGACGCCGGTTTAAGAGAGGCTCTTGATCGCGCCCTTGGCTCCGACCAATTTTGGTGGTCTTCCGCCAGGCCGTGGTGGAGTCTGGAATGGATAGAGAGGGGGGCGTATGACCTGAAGAAAATCGTAAAAAATTCAGCAACGGCCGGAAAAAAAGAAAAAGAAACCGCTGAAGAACTTTACAGGAAAATAGTTTTTACCGCTTTATCATGGCAGAGAAACGGTCTTGTGGACAAGCTGTCGCGAAATGAAAACGAAGAAACAAGGGAACATTTGGAAGAAAAAAACGGGGCATTTAATTGTTGAAGAACCTTCAAAATTTGCATAAGTTCACATACATTGTCTAACCTCACATACATATTGCACTCTTTAATCAAATGGGCGCAATATGAAAATACACTCAAATTATCGGGGAGTTAAAGGATTTATCACTGTCTATAACGATGCTGTAAGATTTCGGTATATGA
>Ga0209211_10003336_pt1 | contig 26334 bp, 16 predicted proteins | sample RifGroA2_FD_183992 | JGI IMG/M metagenome (GOLD analysis project Ga0209211, IMG submission 183992) | Groundwater microbial communities from Rifle, Colorado, USA - Groundwater A2 (SPAdes) (version 2) | ecosystem: Environmental > Aquatic > Deep subsurface > Groundwater | place: Rifle, Colorado...
GCGTCCACTGCGGCGAACTTCGGCGGAACCCTGGGGATCACGGGCTGGGATTTCACGGACGTCTCGACGCCCATCTACAGCCTCGCCGCCAACACCACCTATTACCTGCGCGTGCAGGCGCGCAATCAGGTCAATCTCGAGACCGACTTCCTGAATCTGGGCTCGACCGAGACCCTGGCCAACGCGCCCGCGAGCGCGGCCTCCACCTTCAGCGCGGTCGGCCAGGCCGTGCTCACCGCGGCCTGGGACGCCAACGGCAACCCGCCCGACACGCTCTACTGGATCGCGGCCTCGACCGGCACGCCCCTGCAGAACTGGCCCGGCAACATCTTCAAATCCACGCGTCCGGGAGGCGCGCCCTCCTACGACTTCGATTCCCTGGCGTCGAACACCACCTACTACCTTTCCGCCATCGCGGTGAACCACGGGGGGATACTCACCAACTGGACCGCCTTGGGCTCCACCGTGACCCTGCCCATGCCGCCCGACCTGGCGCCGGCCTCCTTCCTCGACGTGGGCTACAGCACCTTCGCGGTACAATGGTCGACGAACGGGAACGGGAACGGGACCCTGTATCGGCTGGTCGTTTCGACGAGCCTCACCTTGCAGAACTGGCCGGACGACGTGAGCTCCTCGACCCGGCCGGACACGCTGGGAGGCTACGCGCAGGCGGTGGTGTCGCCGCTCAAGGCGGATACCACCTATTACGCCTACGTCGCGGCGGTGAGCCACGGCGGGGGGGAGACCGGCTACCTGCCGCTCGGCTCTACGGTGACCCTGGCACGCGAACCCGCCATGGCGGGAGGCCTCCCCTTCATCGGGATGAGCTACTCGTCCTTCACCGCGGCCTGGGACGCCAACGGCAACGGCCCGGGGACCCGGTACCAGCTTTACGCCACGAGCGGGACTTGGCCCAACGCTTTCCCGGGCAACGTGGTCGTCTCCACCGCGCCGGAGGGGGCCGCGGCGGCCGACTTCTCGCCCCTGCTCCAGAATACGACCTACCAGCTCTTCGGACGGACCCTGGCGCGGGGCGGGGCCGCCACGACCTTCGTGTTCCTGGGCTCCACATCCACCTGGGTGCGCGAGCCGGGGGCCCTGGCCTCGCCGTTCAGCGTCACTCCCACGGCTATCGACGTCGGGTGGTCGGCCAACGGCAACCCGATCGCACGGACGACGTACACGGTCGTCCTGTCCACGGCATCCGATTTTACGGGCTCCAGCGATGTGCCGGTGTCGACGAATCCCGCCGGCGCCACCGACGCCCTGTTCGGCCCTCTGACGCCCAATACGACCTACTACCTCAGGGCGCGCGCCGTGAACCAGAACGGCCTGTTGTCGCCCTGGACGCCGCTGGGCTCCACCTCCACCTTGGCCCAGCCGCCTTTGCAGGCCGCCAACACGTATCCGAGCGTGGGGTCCTCCTCGATGTCCTTGGCCTGGGGAGACAACGGGAACCCCCTGGCCTCCACGCGCTACGAATTGTTGATATCGACCTCGCAATCCTTCACCGGCAGCAGCGACTTCTCTCCGTCCACGACCCCGGCGGGCGGTCCCATGTACACGCACACCGGACTGGCCTCCAACACGACCTACTACGTCCGGGTGTGGGCCCGCAACCACGATCAGGTCGCTAGCTCGTTCACGGATTTGGGCTCCACGGTGACCCTGGCCGCGGCGCCGCAGTCCCCCTCGTTCACCTTGGTCGAAGTGTCCTCCCTCGTGTTCCAATGGGCGGGCGGCAACCCCGGGGGCACGGTCTACGAGACCCGGGTCTCCACCGACGACTTCGCGACGCTCAACCTGACATACCGATCCGCGGCCACGGCGGTGAACTTCGGCTTCGGCGGCGTCGGGAACCCTCTCCAATACAACACCACGCACTATTTCCAGGTGCGGGCGCGCAATCATCAGGGCCTCTACACGGACTACACGGCGGTCGCGTCCACGCCGACGCGGGCCGCGGCCCCCCTGACCACCGGAGCCGACATCCAGGCTGCCTTCATCTCGTCGGTGACCGTGCAGTGGGCGGATGGCGGCAACCCGAACTGGACGCAGTTCCTGGTCTCGGCCTCGACGGCCGCGGACTTCAGCGGGGCCTTGAGCGACTCCGGCTGGACCACGGCCCTGTCGACCGCGGTGACCGGCCTCGAGCCCAACCGGCAGTACTTCTTCCAGGCGAAAGCGCGCAACTGGGCAGGGGTCGAAACGACCACCCTGCCGTTGGGCTCGACCTTCACGATCGTGAACACTCCCGGCCTGGCGGCCGTCCCGTTCCCGACCATCGGCACCCAATGGATCGGCTGCCAATGGGACAACGGAGGCAACGGTCCGGGCACGGACTACGTCGCGGAGATTTCGAGCGACGATTTCAGCACGGTCAACTATTCTTCCAGCACCAAGGATACGGCGGCGCGCTTCGGGATCGGCGGCGTCGGGGACCCGCTGGATGTGGACGCGACCTACTACTTCCGGGTGAAAGCGCTGAACGCGGGCGGGCAGTCGACCGCGTGGACGCCGACGCTGTCGACCTTCACCTGGATACAATCCCCCGGGCTGCTCCCGTTCCCGGAGGTGCAGGCCTCCTCGATCGCGTTCACGTGGAGCCCCGGCGCCAACCCCGCAGGCACGCCGTACCGCGTGGACCTGTCCACGGACGCTTTCGGGACCCTGAACTTCTCCTCGATGACGCGGAACGTCGCGGTGGTGTTCGGGTCGGGCGGGGCGGGAGATCCGCTGCTGCCGAACGTGACTTATTACCTGCAGGTCACCGCCTTCAACCGCGCGGGCATCCCCAACGGGCCCGTGGGGGCCTCCACCGCCACTCTGGCGCAGATGCCCGCCGCGGCCTCGCTCGCGTTCCTGTGGGTGCAGACCGGGGCCATCAGCGTGCAGTGGGGGCGCAACGGGAACGCGGTGGACGTCTCCACCTACACGGTCGAGGCCTCCACAAGCGCCGGGTTCGACGGGAGCGCCGACATCCCCATGTCCACGGCGCCGGCCGGCGGAGCTCCCATGGCCACCTTCACGGGGTTGAGCCCGAACACGACCTACTATTTCATCGCGCGGACCGTGAACCACAACGGCGTGCCCACCGACTACCTGGTGCTCGGGGCCACGGCCACCCTGGCCAATCCCCCGGTCGCCGCGGACCCGCCTTTCCCGACGGTCGGGTCGAGTTCCATGACCGCGGTCTGGAACGCCAATGGGAACGCCTTGGGATCCACCGCCTACTTGGTCGAGTATTCCACGGCCGCGGATTTCTCCGGTTCCTCGGACGTGGCCGGGACCACGGCGCCCGCGGGCGGCCCCCACACCACCTTCGCGGCCCTGAGCCCCAATACTACCTACTACGTGCAGGTCCTGGCCGTGAACCACAACGGTATCCCCACGGGGCCGCTCCCCCTGGGCAGCACCGCGACCTTCGCCGTAGTCCCGGTATCGGCGCAGGCGGCCGTCGTGGAGGTGTCCTCGCTGACCTTCACGTGGGGCCTCGGGACGAACCCCGGGGGGACCCGGTTCGAGGCTCAGCTCTCGACCGACAACTTCCTGACGCTCAAGCGCGCCTCCGTGACCTTGGCGGCCTCCGTCCTCTTCGGCGCGGGGGGCGACGGCGAGGACTTGGACGGCAACCGGCGCTACGACCTGCGCGTGCGCGGGCTCAACCGCATCGGGATCCCGACGGACTTCACGGCCGTCGTTTCGACCTATACCCGTGTGCGCCAGCCGATCCCGGCCGCGGACCCCTTCCCGAGCGTGCGGACGGCGTCGGTGACCTTCCAATGGGACGCCAACGGCAACGGCGGGGGCACCGATTACGTGGCCGAGCTCTCCCTGGACGGGTTCCTGAGCACGGACCGGAGCTCGACCACGAAGGACACCAAGGCGCTGTTCGGGGCGGGGGGCGCGGGAGCGGCGCTATCCTTGGACGCCACCTATTACTTCCGCGTGAAGGCCTTGAACGCGGTGGGCGACCCCACCGCGTACACGAGCATCCTGTCCACCGTGACCCAGGTCGACGTCCCGGCGATCCTCCCCATCCCGCTTCCGAGCCTCGGTGTGAGCAGCGTCCTTGCGGACTGGGACGTCGGAGGGAACGCCGCCGGGGTCTGGTACGAGGCGCAGGCTTCGACCGACGGCTTCGCGACCGTGCAGATCAGCTCGCTGACGCGGGGGAGTTCGGTCCTGTTCGGAACCGGGGGCGCGCTGCCGGCCTTGCCCATCAACACCTTGGTGCAACTGCGGGCCCGGGCCTTCAACCGACTGGGGTCGCCTACCGCCTTCTCCGCGGTGCGGACCACCGCGACCTTGGCCGTGGGCCCGTTCCTGGCGGGGGAGTCGTTCCCGCGCGTGGACTACAACGCCGTGTATTTCGAGTGGGACCCGGGCGCGAACCCGGCCGGGACGCAGTTCCTGGCGCAGATCTCCACAGACGCCTTCGCCACGGTCAACGCATCGTCGGTGACCCTGTCCACGGTCGCCGTCTTCGGCCCGGGCGGCGCCGGACCGGACCTGCTCGCAGTCACCGATTATGACCTGCGGGTATACGCCGTCAACCGCCTGGGCGTCATGAACGCGCCCATATCGGCGTCTACCCGGACCCTCCCGGGGGATATCCTGCCGCCCTTCTTCCAGGACCAGCAGGGGGGCGACCTGCCCTGGCGGACCTCCAACTCGGCGTTCTATGACGTCGACCTCTTCGACACCGGCGGCTCCAAGCTCCTCAAGTTCTGGGTCAAGGCCTCGACCGTGCCCGGCGGCGCCGGGCCGGACCTCATCGCCTACACCACCGCCCTCAACAACATCAACGCGGATTCCTACACCACGGACTGGCAGCTGCCGGACCCCGTGTTCGACGCCATGTGGGAGAGCGCGACCAACTATGTGACCATCCGGGTATTCGACGGCTTGGGGAACTCCTCGACTACGGTGGACGTGTTCTTCGTCAAGAAGGACACTTCGGCCCCGGTGTTCGACAATAAGATGCTGGGCGGGGACTCCGCGCCCCGGGCTTTGGCCGGGACGCTCTACGACGTGGACGTGTTCGAGCCCGGGAGCGGGCTTTCCAAGTTCCAATACAGCGCCAGCACCTCGGCGGCGGCCGCCGACGGAGGACTCATCGGCTGGACGGACATCCCGATCACGGCCGGGGCGACCTATTACCGGACTGATTTCGCGCTCGATTTCGCGGCGCTCTATTCAGAGGCGACTAACTACATCTCCCTGCGCTCTTGGAACCTGGCCGGGGCCACCTCCAGCGTGACGGACGCCTTCAAGGTCTTCAAGGACACCCAGGGGCCGGTCGTGCAATTGCAGGCGCCGAACCCCGCCTTCGGCTTCCGCTCGGCGCTCGCCGCGGTCTCGGGCACGGCCTGGGACGTGTACGGCCTGCGCGGCACCGAGGTCTCCATCCAGGTCAACCCCGCGGGGGCGGGGCTGTGCTGGGGCGGCCTCGCCTTCGACTCCGCCTGCCCGACCTTCTACGCCGCGTCGGGCGGCTCCGCGTGGAGCCTGGCGACCTCTACCGGGTTCGCCGAGGGCCAGTCCTACCGCGTGGTGGCGCGCTCCTCCGACGCCGCGGGCAACTACTCCGTCCCCTACGCGACCGCCAGCTTCACCTTCGACGGGCAGCGGCCCGGCATCTTCGTTTCGACGCCCACCGACACCGGGGAGTACGAGGCTCTGCCCCTCATCCGGGGCACGGCCGCGGATTCCGGTTCGGGACTGGCCTCGCTGGAAGTGCGTCTGCAGGGCCTCAAGGACGGCCTGTGGTGGGACTTCTTCAACGACGTCTGGTCGGCGTTCCCGGTCTCCACGGCGCCGGTGGGAGCCAATCCCTGGGTCCTGGCGGCCACGGACATGCTGCAGGCCAGGCTGGAGAACGGGGCCAGCTACTACATCACGGTCCGGGCCGTGGACAACTCCACTCCGGCCAACGAGCAGGCCTTCCTGCTCCAGGGGGCGACCTTCACCTTCCGCGACGTCACTCCTCCGGCCGCGGTGACCACGCTGACCGCCATCGCGGGGACCGAGCCCGGCGACCTGGCGCTGAGCTGGACCTCGCCGGGGGACGACGGGTCGCAGGGGCTCATCCTCAACGGGCAGTACGCGCTGCAGTATTCGACCGATTCCGCGATCCAGTTCAGCACGATGAGCGCCCTGCCGTTCAACATCTCCACCGCGGCCCCCGCCTCCCTCCAGAGCCGCCTCCTGCAGGGCCTGGAGGCCGGCGCGACCTACTACGTCCGGGTCTGGACCCGGGACGACGCCGGGAACTGGTCGGAACTCTCCAACGGGGCCACGGCCTTCGCCCGGCCGACCGAGGAGCCCAAGATCCGCGGGCACGTCGTCAACTCCTCCAGCCAGGGCGTCACCGCGGTGCTGGTCGAGGCCTATGACGCCTCCGACGCCCTGGTCTCCTCGGCGTTCACTTTGGCGGACGGGAGCGGGACCTTCACCCTCCTCAACATCCCGGAGGGCGACTACAAGGTCGTCGCGAGCTGGACCGCCGATGAGATCACCTCCTCGGTCTGGCTGGACGGCATCCCCATGGGGTCGGTGGGCGTCGAATTCATGCTGGAAATAGATTACACTCTGTCCACACTCATGGGGACGCTCGCGGCGCTGTCGGAGCAGTCTTCCGGCTCGGGGGCGTTCATGGTCCAGGCGGCGCAGGACCACTTCGACAAGAGCCGGGTGGAGCTCTTCCAGAAGGGCCGGAAGGTCGCCGACACCGGGGTCGCTCCCACGGGGCGGTGGAACATCTCCAACCTGCTGCCCGGGAAATACTCGGTGCGGGCCTTCAACGGGCTCGAGTACACGGACTTCCAGGAGGTTCAGCTCCAGGAAGGCGCCGAGCAGGAGGTGCAGTTCGTCTTCGACCCCCTGCCCACGGACAAGGTCTTCGCCTTCCCCAACCCGGCGCTGCACGGCACGACCTTCCGCTTCGAGTCGGCCCTGCCGGGGCTCGAGGCCCAGGTGATGATCTTCGACATCGCCGGGATACTCGTCCGCGAGATCGCGGGCTCGGAGATGCAGTCGCCGGCGCCCGGCCGCTACCACGCGCCGTGGGACCTGAGCAACATGAAGGGGGAGCCCGTGGCTTCCGGGGTCTACCTCTTCGTGGTCAAGGTGAAGGGCTCCAACGGCCAGTCGGGCAAGGTGGTCAAGAAGCTGGCGGTGGTGCGATGAGCGGCGCGAACCGGGGCTCCGCGTTCCTGCTGGGGGCGGCGCTGGCCGCGCTCCCCGCAGCCGGCTGGGCCGGACTGCTCACCCCGCAGGGGGTCGCCGTCCGGGACGCCACGAACGCGGAGCGGAACTCCTTCTCCAGCAACGAGAAGCTCACCCTCCAGGCCCGGGTCAACAACGCCGCGGCCAGCACGGACTACATCCGTTTCCGCTTCGCGGTCATGAATCCGGGCGGGACCCAGGTATTCTATCACCAGGGGAACGCCGTCCCGGGGCGGGTCGGGAACGCGGCGAGCCAGGTCGCGGGCATCCCCGTGGCCCGGTTCTATTCCGGGCCCGGGGTCTACACCTTCAAGGCGCAGGCGACCCTGGACGGCGCGACGGTCGAGCAGCAGGCCACCTTCACGGTGTCCTCGCCCAACATCATCCTGCTCTATCCCCCCAACGGCGCCCAGGGGGTCTCGGACCGCCCCCTGACCTTCCGCTGGTCGTCGAGCGGCGCCACGCGCTACCGCCTGACCGTGGGGGACAGCCCCTCCCTGTACAACGCGGTCTTCAGCCAGGAGACCGGCGGGGGGGAGACCTTCCTCTCCTACCCGGACAATCCCTCCGACCAGCGTCAGCGTCTGGCCGCCGGCCAGACCTACTATTGGAAGGTGGAGGGGCTCGACCTCAACGGCAACGCGGTGGCGGCCAGCGAGGTAGCCTACAGCTTCACCGTCCAGTCCGCGTCGCTGGCCCGGGACCTCGCCGTGGGGACCCTGAGCATGGAGAGCGCCGCCGGGGGACAGATCACCTTCCAGGTCCTGGTCCACAATCAGGGGGGTACGAGCGAGAGCAACCTGCCCCTCAAGTTCAGCCTGGGCGGGATCCCCGCCGCCGGGTCCCCGGTCCAGCTGCCCGTCCTGACTCCCGGGCAATCAAAGCAGTACTCCTTCACCGCGGCCCTGCCTTCGGATCAGGGGAAGAGCCTGGCCATCGCCTGCATCGAGTTCTTCGACGACAACGTGGCCAACAACTGCCAGACGGTCCAGGTGGAGCGGCCCAAAGAGGATGCGGCGAGCGGGGATATCTTCGCCCCGGAACGCAAGCTTTCCCGGACGGAGATGCTGGACGCGATCTGCAAGCTGCTCCAGGAGAAGGAAGGCCTGCAGACCTACGACTGCGTGGACCCCGGCATCCCGGACGACGAGCTGGAGGCGCTCCTCAAGGGGCTGCAGACCGGGCTGGTGGACATCTCCTACATCGGCGCCGAGCCGGCCCCGCCGCCGCCCGCCTACATTCCGCCGCCCATCTCCGCCGCGCCGCCGGTCGGGGAGGCGCCGACCGCCCTGCCGCAGGAGGAGGCGGAGAGCGAGCTGGCCAAGGAGTGGCGCGGCCTCACCATCCCGCTCTCCCCGAAGGTCGTCAAGCTCGTGGTCCGCAGCGGGAAGGAGTTCAAGCGCCTCTGGCGCCGGATCAACGACGAGCGGACCCCCGAGGTCGATTTCAAGCGCTACATGGTGATCGGCGTCGTCGCCGGGGGCGACGACCGCGCCTACAAGGCGGACATCGAAGAGGTCCAGACCACCATCAAGGGGATGGTCGTCCGTTTCCGTCTCGCGGTGCGCCGGGCGGAGGAAATCCTGCCCGGGACCGAGATCGAGAAGGACCGCTCCGCCGTTCCCTACCATCTCAAGGTCGTGCCGACCTCGGGGCAGGCGATCGATTTCTCGCCCGTGGAGGTGAAGCCGGAACCAGTGAGCCAGCCCAAGACGAGCGGTCCGGAAAATAAAAAGGAGAACAAGCCATGAACACGAAAGGGTTCGTAACGGCGTCGGCCGCATGCCTGTGCGCGCTGGCCGCGGCAGCGGCGGTCTTGCCGTCCCCGGCGCTGGCGCGGGACGCGGTCGCGGGGGTGGTCATCGACGTGAAGGGGAAGCCGCAGGTCCGCCGCAGCGGCAAGACGGCCGATGAGGCGCTCAAGGTCAACAAGTTCGTCTACGAGGGTGACGTCATCAAGACCGGGGCCGGGGAGCTGGCCGCGATCGCCTTCGTGGGCGGGGCCGAGATCCGCATCAACGAAGGCTCCGAGTTCATCATCGAATCGGGCGGCGGCCGGCAGTCGACCAGCGTGTTCACGAAGGTCGGCCAGGCCTGGACGCGGCTCCTGCACGGGCGCGCCGGGATGAGCGTGCGCACCCCGCTGGCGGTCGCCGCGGTCCGCGGGACCGAGGCCGACGTGGACGTCCACGACCGGATGACCGTCAAGGTGTACGAGGGGCTCGTCGACGTGAGCAACGACTTCGGCAAGCAGTCCCTCCAGGCCGGCATGATGACCCAGGTGGGGGCGGCGGGACAGGCCCCGGCGCCCGCGGCGAAGATGTCGGGCGGGGATTACGCCAGCTGGCAGAACGGGCTCCAGCCCAAGGACGTGGAGAAGAAACTGGACACCCTGTTCAAGAAGGCGGAGAAGGAGAAGCTGCTCAAGCTCAAGTTCAAGGACAAGGACGGCAAGTCGAAAGAAGTCGACATGAAGCTGGAGAAGGAGTAAGGTCGGCGCCAGGGCTTTGGCGGACTGTGCCCGGGCACAGTCCGGCGCCCGGGGCGTGTGACTGCCGTATAGATCGACATCATGAATAGGCGATCTTTCCTGAACCGCGGGCTTCTGCTGGCTCTGGCCCTCTTGTTGGCGGGGGCCGGGGCCGGCTGGGCGGCGGATTCCGCCAACCTGCAGTTCACGGTCCCGGCGCCCAATCCGGTGCAGGCCGGGGAGACCCTCTCCCTGCAGGCCCTGGCCATCAACATCGGCGACACCGATTGGGAGATCGGCACCTACTACTGGGCGGCCGAGATCTACGACCTCGAGGAGAACCTGGTCGCCAAGACCGAGCAGCGCTCCCCTCAGGAACGGGTCGCCCACGGAGCCGTGGCCGCCATCTCGCTGCCGTTCCACGTCCCGGACACCATGGTCGGCCGCCGCCTGTACCGGATCTACCTGATCAAGGACAACAAGCAGCTGCTGGCGTCGGAGCTCAAGCCCTTCCGGGTCCTGGAGAAAGCCATCCCGGAGGCCCCCAAGGCGCAGGACTACCGGATCGAAGGGAATGTCACCGTCTCGCTCAAGGATTCGAGCCGGGACAAATGGAAGCGGCCCTCCGGCGCGACGACCTTCAACGCGGTGGGCAAGATCAAGGAATCCTCCTACCTCCTCAACGCCTACATCCTGCACGAGCCCGGGAAGGTGTTCGACCCCTTCATCATCCTGATGACCTACTACGCCCCCTGGGGCACCATCTACGGGGGGGACATCTCGCCCGCGCTCAGCGAGATGTCGGTCAACGGGCAAGGCATGCGGGGGGGCATGCTCGAGCAGAAGCGCGGCGGCTGGGATTGGGCGATCCTGGGGGGGCAGACCGTGGAGTCCCAGCCCGGGACGCTGACGACCAACGGCCGCTTCGCCCGCACCCTTTACGGGGGGAAGCTGGGGCGGCAGGTGGTCGCGAGCGTCAAGACGCAGCTCAACTACTTCCTGTCCGCGGACGAGGTCGGTTCGCTCTCCAACGACCCGAAATCGCCGCGCTACCGGGGTCCTACGCTGGCGGCCCAGAAGAACCGGGGCTACGGGCTGGGCCTGTCCTGGGAGCCCGTCAACAAGCTCAAGTTCCTGGCGGATTACCAGAAGAACGACTACGACCCGGGGACGGCGGCGGGGCCGGCGTCCGACACGGCGTACAAGGTGGAGGCCCGGTGGGAGCGGCCGCTCTTCAAGGTGAAGACCTACGTGCAGCGGGCCGGGCCGAAATTCGTGGCCTTCGGGGCCCCCGCGATCGTCGGGGACCGGATGACCCAGTACGGGGCGCTCGACCTCTTTCCCTTCGCGTGGTACACCCTCTCCCTCTCGTTGAACCAATACCAGGACAACCTGGACAGCGACCCCAACAAGCTCACGACGAACCAGCGGTTGATCTCGACCGGACATTCCTTCCAGTTCAAGACCGGGACGAGCCTGAGCCTGAACTACTCCATGAACACGGCGAAGGGGAAGCCCGCCACGGTCCTGGACAACCAGAGCACGACCATGGGCACGGGGGTGTCGCAGTCCTTCGGCCGGCACAGCGCCGGCCTGACCTACCAGCTGAGCTCGTTCAAGGATAAGAACGGCCTGGCCGACGACCTGGACACCAATACCATCTCCTTCACGTCCAATTTCTACATGGGCGACAAGAACGCCTCGTTCGGCGTCACGCAGTCCCAGACCAAGAACAAGAGGGACGGGTCGGCGCGCTCGTCCTTGTCGGTCTCCCCCAGCCTGTCCATGCGCCTGCGCGAGCCCTGGACGGCCCAGCTCTGGGGCGCCATGACCCAGAGCAAGAACACCTCGCCGACCTACCCCGCCGACACGCAGATGGTCTCGCTCAACTCGGAGTTCACCTACACCGAGAGCAAGGTCACGAACTGGACCCTCGGCCTGGGGGTGAACAAGTTCGACGACAAGGTGGCCGCCGCGGCGAGCTACACCGAGGTCGTGCTGTCCGCCCGCTATTCCTATTCTTTTTGACCCGCCCGGACGGCAAATGCAAATTTACAACATATAGTAATTGTGCATTGCATATTTACATCATATAAAGCATAATGGTGAATCATGACAGCGCCCCTGGCGAGACTACTCAAGAAACCTGACCATTCCTTCTTCCTGTTCGGACCGCGCGCAACCGGGAAGAGCACCTGGCTGCGCGGCGCATTTCCCGACGCTGTCCGACTGGATCTGCTCGACACGCGGCTCGCCCTTGAGCTGACCAGGGCCCCGCATCTACTGGAATCCCAGCTGGGAGAACTGCCGGCCGGAGCCTGGGTAGTACTCGATGAGATCCAGAAGATCCCCGCGCTCCTCGATGAAGTCCACCGTCTCCTCGAAAACCGGCGCCTGCGCTTTGCCCTATGCGGGTCCTCCGCAAGGAAGCTCAAGCGCGGGGGAGCCAATCTATTGGCCGGACGCGCGATCCTGCGGCACCTCGAGGGTTTCTCCACGGCGGAACTGGGAAAAACCTTCGAGCTGGACCGGATGCTTGAATGGGGGACCCTACCCATCGTCGTCCAATCGCCCGGCCGGGAAGCGGAGATCCTGGAGTCCTACGTGCACACCTACATCCAGGAGGAGATCAAGGCGGAGGGAATCATCCGCCAAGTCCCTCCGTTCCTCCGCTTTCTGTCCGTTGCCGGACAGCTCAATGGGCAGAGCGTAAACGCCTCCAACGTGTCCCGGGAGGCCTCCGTTCCACGCATGAGCGTCGACGCCTATTTTGAGATCCTCAAAGATACCCTCCTGGGCCATTTCCTGCCTGCCTGGCAGCCCGGCTTGAAGGTCAGGGAACGCGCCCGGCCGAAGTTCTACTGGTTCGATCCGGGCGTAGCTCGTGTCGCCGCGGGACTGGGATCCGACCCGGTAGACAACGCGTGGAAGGGATTCGCTCTGGAAACGCTCCTGTTCCACGAACTGCGCGTCTACAACGAATCCTCCGCCCGCCATCGGCCGATCGCATACTACCACACCGCCTCCGATACGGAGATCGATTTCATCATTGAGACAAAGAAACGCCAGCCGGGCACAAAGCCGTCGATAGTCTGCATCGAGGTCAAGTCTGCCCGGCGATGGGACCGCACCTGGGACCGCGCCATGCGCGATCTGGCCGCCGACGCCGGCGTCCAGGTGGATGGCATCTACGGCGTCTACAGGGGAGACCGCCGGTACCGTTTTGACGGGATCCAGGTGCTTCCCGTCAAAGACTTCCTGCACGCTCTGCACAACGGCGAAGTCTTCTGATCTTGGCCCGCGGCAGCGACCATGGGCGGGGCGCCTTATGCTATGATTGGCGGCGCATGAATAGGCTGGCATTCCTGCTCTCCGCTGTCTGCGCCGCGCTCCTGCTGGCGGCGCCCGTCCGCGGCGAGGACAACAGCGCCTGCGAGGGCTGCCATGCCGCCGGCGAGATGGGCTCCCCCAAGGTCGATTTCAAGGCTTTCTCGGGCTCGATCCACGGCAAGCATCTGTGCGTGTCCTGCCATGCGGACGCGGCCGAGGTCCCGCACCCCAAGCTCAAGCCGGTCTCCTGCAAGAACTGCCACCGCATCGAAGCCCAGATCTACATGAGCTCGGACCACGGCAGCGCCGTGGCCAAGGGGATGGCCGAGGCCGCCGCGTGCAAGGATTGCCACGGGCACAGCCACACCCTCCTGAACTCGCGCGACCCCAAGTCGCCCGTCTTCCGCAAGAACATCCCCCGGACCTGCGCCCGCTGCCATGACGACCCCAAGCGGATGGCGACGCACCAGCTCACCGAGGGTCAGCCCATCGAGAGCTGGGGTCAGACCGTCCACGGCCACGCCTTCGAGTCGGGGATGACCAACGCGGCCACCTGCACGGACTGCCACGGCTCCCATGACCTGCACGGCCCGGCCAACAGCGCCAGCCGGATCTTCTGGCGCAACGTCCCGGAGACCTGCGGGCGCTGCCATGCGAACGTGGCGACGGTCTACCGCGAGAGCGTCCACGGGCGCGCCTCCCGCGCCGGCATCAAGGAATCACCGGTCTGCACCTCCTGCCATGGGGAGCACACGATCCGCTCGCCCAAGGACCCCAAGGCGCCGGTCTCCAGCGGGTTCCTGACCAAGACCTGCGTGGGCTGCCACTCATCGGAGCGTCTGGCCCTCAAATTCGGCCTGCCCGTGGACCGGCTCAAGACCTACATGGACACCTACCACGGCCTGGCCGGGCAGCGGGGCGACCTGACGGTCGCCAACTGCGGCTCCTGCCACGGCTTCCACGACGTCCTGCCGCACACGGACCCGCGTTCCTCCGTCCATAAGGACAACCTTGCCGGCACCTGCGGCAAATGCCACAAGGGCGCCGGCGCCCAGTTGTCGAAGGGGTTCATCCACGCCCCGCCGGTCGAGAAGCATGCGGCCATCAAGCTGGCGACGCTCTTCTACCTGCTGGTCATCCCCATGACGCTGGGCGGGATGTTCGCCCACAACGCGCTGGACTTCTTGCGCAAGCTCATCGCGGGGAAGGCCCATGGGCATGTCTCCCTGAAGATCCGCATGACCCTCAACGAGCGGCTGCAGCACGCGATCAACGCCGGCGCCTTCATCGCTTTGGCTTACACGGGGTTCGTGCTGAAATACGCCGACGCGTGGTGGGCCTGGCCCATGAGGTTCTTCGACGAGAACGCCCGCCGCGGCTTGCACCGCTGGGCCGCGCTGGCCTTCTGCGTCCTGGGCATGTACCACGTGGGCTACATGCTCCTGACCCGGCGGGGGCGGACGGCGCTGTATCTCCTGTTCCCGCGCATCCGCGATGCCAGGGACGTCTTGCGCCAGTCCCTGTATTTCGCGGGCCTGCGCAAGCGCCCGCCCCTGCTCCTGCGGCCGTTCAACTACATCGAGAAATCGGAATATTGGGCGCTCTTGTGGGGCTCGGTGGTGATGATCGTGTCCGGGGCCCTGCTGGTGTTCTCCGGGTTCACCCTGCGCCATTTCCCGATGTGGGTGCCGGAACTGGCCACCTTGGTACACTTCTACGAGGCCGTGCTGGCCTGCGCCTCCATCGCGGTCTGGCATCTCTACGGCGTCATCTTCGACCCGGCGGTCTATCCGATGAACTGGACCTGGCTGACCGGGTTCCCCCAGCGCAAGACGCCGCCCGCGGACGAAGAAGACGAATAGCGGGGGGAAGGGGGCAGCATCTATGGAGTCTCTTTGGTCCGGTTGATGAAGAGCTTGAGCTGCTCGTCGTTGGGGCTGAGCTCCAGGGCTCTCAGCCACACCCCGCGGGCTTCCTGGTACCGCTTCAGCCCGAAGTAGGCCGAGCCCTGCCTCTTGAGGGCGAGTACGTCGTTGGGCTCGAGCTGGAGGACCTGGTTCAGCGTCTTGACGGCGAGATGGTACTTGCCGTCGTAGATGTGGTTCAGCGCCACGAAGCGCTTGTAGTCCAGGAGCTTCATCCCCGGGGTCACCACGTCCTCGGCCAGCTGGGGGTTCTCCAGGAGGACGACCTTGATGAGCTTCTTGAACCGGGGCTCCTCGTCGTTCTGCTCCACCGCGTAGCGCAGGCCGTTGTAAGCCAGGGCGAGGTCCTCGTCCCGGGCCAGATAGCCCGTGAGGCCTTTGACGCCGGCTTGCCAGGGCTTGCTGCGGGGAGCTCGCTCCACGACCTCCAGGACCCGCTCGAGGCGGTTCTGCAGGCTCTGGTAGAGCGGGTGGAGAGAGTCGCGCTCCAGGAGCGTCTGCAGCGCCACCAGGGCCCTGGGGTAGTCCCCGTCGGCGGCCGCGGCGAAGAATAGGTCCTGCTTGTCCTTGTCGCGCTTGTCGATCTGCTCCCGGGCCAGGCGGATCATCTGCTGGGCCGTCCTCTGCTCCTCGTCCTTGCGCAGGATCTCGGTCCATTCCAGGATCCCCCGGCTGTATTCCCCCTTGCTGAAATACTGCAGGGCCTTCTCGTAGCGCTCCTTGAACTCCGCCGGGACGCGGACCTCGGCCTCCGGGGCCGGCTCGGCCGCGCGCAGGAGGGGGGACGCCGCCAGCAGGATGGCCGCGAGTATGCCGGGGGTCATGATTGCTTCTTGACCTCCCGGACCAGGCGGATCTCGATGCGGCGGTTGCGCGCCCGGTTCGCCTCCGTGTCGTTGGGCGCCACGGGCCGGAATTCCCCGTGCCCGCGGGCCTGGAACCGTCCCGGGGGCAGGCCCTGGCCCGCGAAGAACTCGATCACGGAGAAGGCCCGCGCGGCGGAGAGCTCCCAGTTGGTCCGATAGTGGCCCCCGACGATGGGGACGTCGTCGGTATGGCCCGCGATGAGGACGGGGTTGTCCACCGTGGCCAGGAGCTCCGCCAGGGGCGCCAGGACCGGGACCGCGGAAGGGTTCAGGCGCTCGGAGCCCTCGGGGAAAAGCACGGGGTTGGGCAAGGAGAGGTGGATGTAGCGGGCGCTGACCCGGACCCCGAAATCGCGCAGGGCCAGGCGGCTGAGGCGCTCCCGCATCAGCACCGCGAGCTGGGCTTCCTGCAGGCGCTGGGCGGCCTCGGCCTCTTCGTGCTCCTTGGCCAGGTTGCTCTCGATGTTCTGCATGGCGCGGTCGAACTCCGGGGAACGGTTGAGGTAGGAGTAGGCGAACAGCGCCAGGAAGAGGATCATCAGGTTGCTCATGAGGTCCGCGTAGGGGACCATCCAGAGCCCCGTGTTCATCTCGGGCTCGGTCGTCGGCATGGCCGTCCGCCGGGGGCCCCGGAACACGCTCACTGGTCCTCCTGGCGGCGCAGGATGACGATCTCCACGCGCCGGTTCTCGGCGCGGATCTCGGCCGCGCGTAAGGAAGACATCATCTTGCGCGGTCCCTGACGGTCCATAGCGTCAGGGGCCGCGGCGTTGGAGGCTACGGGATGGAACTCCCCGTAGCCGGCCGCCACCAGACGCTCGGGCGGGACGCCCTCGCGGACCAGGCGTTCGATGACCGAATAGGAGCGGGCCACGGAGAGCTCCCAGTTGGTCCGGTAGCGCCCGGACCGGATAGGCAGGTCGTCGGTGTGCCCCTCGATGACGACCTCGTTGGGCATCTCCTTCAGGATCTTCGCCAGCAGGGCGATGGCCGAGTCCGCGGACGGGCTGAGGGAGGCCTCCGCGGTCCGGAAGAGGACGCGCTCAAGGAGGCGCAGACGGACGGACTGCTCGTCCTGTTCCAGGGACACCGTGTGGAACAGCCCCGCTTTCGCGAAGGCGCCGTTGATCGTCGTGCCGATGTCGGGAGGGGCGACGTACTCGAAGATGGAGTCGGGCTTGCGGTCCTCGGGCCGTTCGATCACGCCCTGGACGGCGAAGGTCTTGATGAGCTCCTGCTGGGCCTTCGGGTCCTGGCGCGTGAAGACGAACATGACCAGGAAGAAGAGCATCAGGTTCGTCATCATGTCGCAGAGGACGACGAGCCAGAGGGGATTCTCCTCCATCGACTCGGGCGCCAGGCGATGGAGGAACGGGATCACTAGGCCGCCGCCTGGTAGTCCTTGGCGCCGCCCTGGCGGAGGTGGAAGGAGACGTAGGCTTCCAGCTTCTTCGAGATGAGCCAAGGCGCCTCGCCCTGGTGCAGGGAGAGGATGCCTTTCGCGATGAGCTCCCGGCTGAGGACCTCCTCGTCGGAATAGAAGCTGAGCTTGCTCGCGATGGGGAGGAAGAGGAAGTTGGCGGCGAAGATGCCGTAGAAGGAGGCGGTCATGGCGATGGCCATGGAGCTCCCCATGGCCGAGGGGTTGGTGATGTTGCGCAGGACCTGCACGACGCCGATGAGGGTGCCCAGGAGGCCGAAGATGGGGGAATAGGTCCCGGCGGAGCGGAAGATGCCGCTGACCTGCATGTGGCGGTGGCGCGTCGCGAGGATGTCCCGCTCGCAGCGGTCGGCGATGGTCTCGTGGTCCAGGCCGTCGAGGATCATCTGCAGGCAGTCCTGCATGAAGGGGTGGGGCATGTGGCCCATCTCGCTCACCAGGGAGTCGACGCCCTCCTTGCGCGCCTTCTCCGCCATGTGCACGAAGCGCTGGATGAGGATCCCCGGCTTCGGGCGCTTGGGGGGGATGATCATCATCTTCATGGCGTTGGGCACCTGCTTGAGGGCGGACCAGGGGTAGCTGATCATGACCGAGCCCAGCGTGCCTCCGAAGATGAGGACGCCGGCTTCGGGGTTGAGCAGGAACTTGGTCATCTGCCCGACGTGCAGGATATAGACGACCACTCCGAAGCCGCAGAACCCGCCCAGGATGGTCATCAAGTCCATGGACTATCCTTGGGACTCCGGTCCCGGAACCGGCGATGCGTCCGCCGTCCCGTCCGGGAGGGCGGGAGTCTCAGCCGGGACGGCGGGGACGTCCTTCTTGAGGATGATGACGCCTTCCTTCAAGAGCTGGGACAGCGCGGCCAGGACCTTGCGCTGCTCCTCGGCCACGCGCTCCGCGGGAAGGTCGCTGGAGAGCGAGACTTCCTGCGCCAGCCAGGCGCCCAAGCCCGTGGTGAGCTTGGGGAGGATGCGGTCGCGGATGGAAGGGGAGGATTTGAGCACCGCCGCCAGGCTGCGGATGGGCACCCGGCGGGAGAGGTTCTTCAAGTCGTTGGATTCCAGGTAGACCAGGTCCTCCAGGCGCACGATCCGGCGGTCGAGCGTCGCGCCCATCTTGGGGTCGCTGCGGCGCACGGCTTCCAGGAGCTCCGTCTGGAGGTCGGAGGGGACCTCTCCCAGGATGGAGGCCAGCTTGTCCTCCCCGCCCATGAGGTACTCTATGCGGGAACGCAGGGAATCCTCGATGGAGAGCACGTTCTCCTCGTCGAGCTGGACCACCCGGCTCATGTGCGAGACGACCTCCTGGCGCGCCTCGGCGGACAGGGAGGTCAGCAGTTCCGCCGCCATCCGGGGCGGGAGGTAGTGGGCGATCACCGCGGCGGTGCGGGGCTGCGCCTTGCGCAGCAGGTATTTGAGCATGGGGAGATGCCGCTCCCGGATGAAGGCGAAAGGGAGCTCTTCCCCGTCGCCGGCCTCCTCCTCGTCGGCCTGGGAGCGCTCCTTGACCTCGGCCGGCGCCGGGAGCCCGGCGGCGGCCTCGGCGGAGGGCTTGGGGGCCGCGCTCTCGCTCCGGAGCGCGGTCATCGTCCGCATGACGGTCAACAGCGGGGTGAGGAAGCGCGAGTAGATGAGGGCCAGCGCGGCGCAGACGAACAGGAGCCAGAGCACCGAGACGATCCAGGCGGGGTCGAGGAGCTTGGCGATGGGGACGTCCCGGGTGCGCAGGCGCCGGGTCAGCGCCGCCTTCTGCACGCGGACCCGGTCCCCGCGGGCTTCCTCCAGGCTGAGCACGTCGGAGGTGGTCTTGCGGATGGTCTCGACGTCCGCGTCCGCGGTGGAGGCATCGACCAGCACGGTCACCGTGATGCTGCGCACGGAGGTGCGGGTAATCTTGGGCGCCTCGCTCCCCCCCGGGGTCTCCTTGATGGGCACGCCGGGCATGATCTCTTCCATGGCCTTCTCCGAGGCGGAGAGGACGTCGGCGTTCACCATGACCAGGACGTCCTCGGTGCCCAGGAGCTTGACCAGCACGGCCCGGAGCCGCTCCTCCAGAGAGCGTTCCAGAGCGACCTTGGCCTCGATCTCTCCCCCGGCCGCCAGGACCGGAGCGGGGAACGGGGAGAGCGCCAGGAGGGCCAGAAGGGACAATGAGATGCGCAGGGGTGTCGTCATGCGGCTTCCCTGCCAAGAGTAGCAGGGAGACATTACATTTTCAAGTCGTATCCGCGGCTATTTCGCCTTCAGCGAGAACGAGGCGAGGAGGGCCGCCCAGGCCTTCTCCCCGGCCGCTTCGGGGTCCGGGATGGGACTTTCGTGCGCGAAGCTGAGGACGAAGAACTTCCCCCCGAGAGGGATGACGCAGAATTCCTCGGAGGCGAGCGCGGGGGCGCCGGCCGGGGGGGCGGAGGGGTCCCCGAGATCCACGGGGTAGCCGTGGCGGTAGACCCAGACCTTGCGTCCGCCCGCCTTGACTTGCCGGACTCGTTCGGGGGCCTTGCCCATGGTGGTGGCTTCGAAGCCCTTGAGGAACGCGTCCGGCCCGGCGTAGCGGGAGCCCTTGCCACCGAGCAGGCGGACCTTGATGACGTCGAGGCCGCGCGAGAAGCGGACCCCGGGGTCGGCGGCGGTCCCGGACTTCTCGGATTCCCAGCCAGCGGGTCCGGAGAAGCGGGCGGCCCCGAGGGTCTCTTGGACAGGCTGCGGCACGGGAGCCTCCCCGGCCCCGGCGAGGGCCGATGCGATGACGGCGGCGAGCAGAGCGGTCTTAGTGGTCATTTCCAGTGTTCCGGGTGTTCCTTCTTGTCCTTGGCGTGCATGGCCTGCAGTTCCCCGAAGGTGACCTGCCCGGGGGAGGGGGGCGAGAAGCTCTCAGAGGCTTTGCCGCGGGTGACTTCCTCAAGCCGGGCGCGGCGGACCTGGAGGCGCGCCTCTTCCTCGGCGAAGAAGGGCTTTGAGAAGGCGGCTTTATGGCGCGCCAGCCGGGCCGCGCCCTCCGTCGTCTCGTAGTAGGCGATCGTCGTTTCGAGGTGCGCGATGATGCCCTTGAGCGTCGCCGTCCGCGACGGGGCGTATTTCTTCACGTTGTTGTCGATCAGCTCGAGCAGCGAGGCGAAATCGGCCTGCACCATCTTGTGGATGGAGACGAAATGCACGATGATGGGCCGCCAGCTCTCCCAGCTCGAGACGAAGCCCGGCATCCCGGCCAGCTCCTTGCGGACGCGCTCCAGGCGGGACTTGAGCGTGGCGACGCCGTCGCGGATCTCGTCCGCGTTGAAAGTCGTGGTGTAATAGGGCAGGTTGACGCGCAGACCCTGATGGTACTCCTCGGGATCCTTGAGGTAGCGCCACATGTGCCCGTTGTCCAGCTTGGCGCCGAGTTCCGCGGTCACGATCCAGCCTACCAGGCCCGCGTTGGCCTCGTTCTCCCGGTAGATGCCGTAGGCCGGGAACACTCCGGCCTTCTTGGCCCGAGCCGATTCGAGCCCGTGCCCCAGCAGTTCGTGCCCGAGGGTCGCGGTCATGTAATGGCGCCGGAACTGGGGGTCGGTCTGGAGGTAGTCGCGGTTGAGGGAGATCTGGATGACGTCGCCTGCGGAGTTCGCGTAGCCGCCCGAGGCGTTCATGACCTTCTTGCCGTTCTGCGTGAGCACCTGGGAGTTCGCGATCTCCACGAAGCCCACCCGGGCCTTGGCCCCGGTGGCCACGAACTCCGAGGCGAGCTGGCGTCCGGTGGGGGTCCCCAGGAGCAGCCCCACGGACTCGACCAGGGCCGCCTTCTGCTCGGCGTCCCCGGCGAGCTCCACGCGCTGGAGGAACTGCGCGATGAGGCCGTCGCCCGAAGCGGCCATCCCCCCGCCTGAGACCGACAGGGTCCCCGCCTTGGCGTCCTTGCCCTTGGCCGGAGCGGGGCCCAGCTGCAGGGGGTTGAGGGAACGCAGGAACTCCCGCTCGGGCTCGGAAAGGAGGGGTCCCCGGTGCCAGAACAGGAGCTGGGCCGCCTTGAGGTCTTCCGCGGTGAGCGTGCCGGCGGCCTTCTTGGCGCGCAGGACCTCCACGCGCTCGCGGGCCGGCGCCGTGAAGAAGGGCTGGGCCGCGGCCAGGGTGACGAGGTGGGCCTTCGGGGACGAGGGCCGGGTGTCGTCGATGTAGCTGCCCCGGAGCACGTAGCGGCCGGGGTCGGAAGCCTGGATGGACTCGAGTTCTCCGGGGAGCAGGCCGGGCGGGACTCTGAGGTCGAGCGGAGCATCGGCTTCCTGCGTCCCGGGAGGGACCGGCGAAGGGGCGTCGCAGAACCGGCAGGCCAGGGCGGACGCGGCGAAAGAGGCGGCGAGCAGGGCCGCAAAAAGGATGCGCCTGAGGATCGGGACAAGGGGGGTCATCCTCACCCTTCAGTATACCCCCGGGGAGCGTTTTTCGCCATAGTTGATATAATCGGGCTATGACCCAGGAAACCATCGCGGAACAGAAGCGCATCGCCGTCCTCATCGCTCTCCAGGCCCTGTGCGGCCTGATCACCGGGACGCTGGCCTCGGTGATCATGGCGTCCATCGCGTCGCCGAATTACGAGAACATCCTCATGACCCACCGGATGGCGGCGGATTTCCGGGACCTCGCGTTCATCTACCGGTGTCTGGAATTCTTCGGCTCCCTGAACTGGCCGCTGCTCACCGGCGCTTTCATCCTTTCCTGGGTCCTGACCGCGCGCTGGATCAACCCGGGCCTCCGGGAATTCCCCTTCTCGGTGCTGCCCCGGCCCCTGCTGGCCTGGACCGCGGTGATCGTCTCCGGAGGGGCGTTCTGGCTGGGGCTCACCGCCGTCGGGGGGCAGGATTTCCTGAGCGGAGGGGGCTTCAAACCTGCAGCCCTGCTCGGCGCCGCGGCCGGCGGCGCGGTGTGCTGGCTGGTCCTCTCCTCCTGGGGCTGGGCCGGGGGACTCGACTCCTGGCTGCCGCGCTCCGGGACCCGGTCCTGGTGCAAGGCCGCCCTGGCCGGCGCCTGCTTCGGGGCGTGCGCGAGCCTGCTCTTCCAGTCCGCGGAAAGGGTCTTCCAGTTCCTGTTCCAGTGGGTGCTGGAGGTGGGTTTTCCCTCCGCCGAGGTGAATCCCCGCCAGGGGCTCATCGTGTTCAGCCTGCCTCCCGCGATCGCCGCGTTCACCTTCGCGGCCGGGTTCGGGCTGGCCCCCGCCTGGTCTCCCGAAGACCTCTCCCTCGCCGCCCGCCTGCGCCGCGCCCTGCTCCCCGCGGCCGTCATGGCCCTCGGCGCGGTCTGGGTCCTGGGGCTCCATGGCCGCGCGGTGCGGGAGAACCAGTGGCGCGCCGGGACCCTCTTCCAGGCCGCCCAGCTTCCCGACGCCGAGGCCCCGGTCTGGACCCTCGTCGCCCTCGGGGCCGACGGCAGGCGCGGGCCCACGCTCCAGCCCTGGCGGCTGGAAACGCGTTCCGCCCAGACCATCCCCGCGACCGAAGCCAACATCCGGGCACTCGAGCGCTTCCTCGCGCAGGGAGAGAAGAACAGCCGTTTCCGCCGGGAAGCCGCCGAGGCGCTGCTCGCGTCCACGCGGGTCCTGTGGGACCGGGAAGCGGCCATGACTGCTTCGGCGGCCATCGGGGACCGGCTCCTCGAACCGAACCTCCAGCTGGCCTGGCTCGTGCGCTCGGCCCCCGTGACCCCGGCCAACCGCGCCCGCCTTGAGGTCTTCTCGGACCCGGGACATTATCAGGCGCGGGGCCGCTCGGCCTGGAACCTAGCCAAGGCCTGGCAGCGCTTCGGGGCGCCGGACCGGGCCAGGCCCTGGCTCGCCGCGGCCCGCCTCAGCTACACCCCGGCCCAGGATGAGGAGCTCGCGCTCCCGGCGGAGAGCCCGTTCTCCGGCGGCGTCGCGCAGGGGAGCCTCATCCTGGACGGGAAGCCCCTGGCCGGGGCGCGGGTCGGGGTATTCGCCCTGAAGGACAAGACCGGAGCGCTGTCCTTGCCCACCCCGGGGCTCCTTCCCGCCGACCTGGCGGACGTCCGGATACTGGGAGCCGATGGAGCGTTCCGCTTCTCGGGCTTGAGCGCGGGGCGCTATGGCCTCTGCGCGCTCGTGCCGCCGGGGCTGCTCGCCCCCACGGACACGCCGAAAGCCGCGGCCCTGCCGGGCGTCTTCTCGGTCTCCCAGGGCGCGAGCCGGGCCGACCTGGGCCGCATCGTCTTGAGCCGATAATTTATATCATCTGCCACCGCATGGATCCGATCGAGACTCCAGCCGCTCCGCGCTGCCCTTCCTGCGGGAGCGACCCCATGGAGAAGGCTTTCGACTCCCTGGAGACGGGTTTCTCGGTGCTGCGCTGTCCGGATTGCGGCCTGGGGCGCACCTGGCCGCCGGTCCCCGCGGTCGAGCTCGGGCGCTGGTACCCCGACTCCTATTATGGGAAGGAGAACGTCCGGTTCAATCCGGTCTTCGAATCCCTGACCCGGGTGTTCCGGCGGCGCCGTTCGGCGGTCCTTTACAACCGGGTGCCCCGGGGGCCGGTGCTGGACGTGGGCTGCGGGCGGGGCTTCATCCTGCGCTACCTCAAGGACCTCGGCTACGAGGCCCACGGCGTGGAGTTCTCCGAGACCGCGGCCTGGCATGCGCGCAGCGTGCTGGGGCTCGAGGTGGAGACCGGCGATTTCCTGTCCGGTCCCCACGAGCGGGACCGCTATCACGCGGTGATCTTCTGGCATTCCCTGGAGCATCTGCCCAACCCCTTCGAGGCCCTGGCTCGGGCGCGCGAACTGCTCAAGACCGGAGGGCTCCTGGCCGTGGCCGTGCCCAATTTCGACAGCGTGCAGGCGCGCTGGTTCGGCCGGTACTGGTTCCATCTCGACGTTCCGCGCCACTGCTGGCACTTCGGGACCCAGTCGCTGGAGGGGGCGCTGGTCCGCCACGGGTTCCGGATCGTCCAGACGGGGCATTTCTCCCTCGAGCAGAATCCCTACGGCTGGATCCAGAGCTGCTATGATGCGCTCGGGTTCGAGCACAACCTCCTGTACGACGTGCTCAAGAACCGCAACGCGCGTTCGCGGCGTCTCCGGGAGCGGCCGTTCCAGCTCCTGGGGGTCCTCCTGCTGCTGCCGCTGGCGCTGTCCGGGGCCCTGGCCTTGACGCTGTGGGAGACCGTCGTCCGGCGGGGCGGCACGGTCGAGGTCTTCGCGATCAAGGAATGAGCGTCCCGAGCCGACGCTGGTGCCTGATCCTCGTGTTCTGCGCCTCGGTGCTGATGCACCTGCGGGGGATTTCCTCGCCCGTGCTGGATTATCACCATCACCGGCAGTGCAATACCGCGTCCATCGCGCGCAACTTCCATGAGGGTGGGCTCCGCTTCCTCCACCCGCAGATCGATTGGGACGGCGGCCGCCCCGGCTGCTGGCGGTGCTCTGCTCGGCCCTGACGGCGGTCTATCTCTTCAAGTTCCTCGAGGCGAAGCTCGGCCGGGAGGCGTCATTCTACGCGGCCCTGCTCTTCTCCTGCGTCCCGCTGGAGATCTATTTCGGCCGCACGGTGCAGCCCGAGGCCATGGCGCTGCTGGCCACGATCGCGGCCTTCCACCATTGGGACCTTTCCCTCGGCCCCGGGCGGCCCCTGAGGCAGTGGCTGGCGGCGGTCCTCTGGGCGTTCTTGGCCATCGCCCTCAAGATCCCCTACGGCTACATCCTCGCGCCCCTGGCCGCCCTCGCGTGGGTCAGGCTCGGCCGGGAGTCCTGGCGCGATGCGCGGGTCCTGCTGGCGCCGGTCCTGGCCCTGGCGGGGGTATTCGCCTGGTACCGGTACGCGAGCGGCGGTTCCTATGTGGTGCCGACCCATGCCGGGGAATTCCGGGGGCTTCTGGAGTATGGGCAGCTGCTCAAGTTCGTGCGCTTCCAGTTCGTTTCGCGCTTTCCGGAATTGGCCGCGACCTACGGCGGGCTCATCCTCATGTTCTTCGGGGCGCGGGAGATCGTGCTGCGCAGGAAGATGCGCTTTTTCGCCGCCTGGTTCCTGTCCATCTGCGCGTACATCGTGGCCGGAGGACGCTACACCTTCGCGCATGAGTACACCTCCCTCCCGTTCGTCCCGGTCAACGCGGCCTTCATGGGCGCGGGGCTGGTCATCCTGCGCGAGCGGGTCGCGGCCGTCCGCCCGGAGCTGCGGCGCTGGGCCCGGGCCGGGCTGGCGGCGCTGGTCCTCGCGATCCCCGTGCACGGGGTCCTGCGCATACGGCATTGGTACCGCCTCAGCCACGAGGCCTTCCTGGAAGGCGCGCGGGTCGCGGCCGCCGTGGGCCGGCCGGGCGACCTGTTCGTCACCAACGACCGTACCGCCTCGGCCGCGCTCTTTTACCTGCACCGCCGCGGCTGGGGCTGGGATTTCCGGGAACAGGGCGAGGAGCGGACCTGGGCGATGCTCGAAAAGGCCCGGAGCGAGGGCGCGCGCTGGCTCCTGACCGAGAAGGAAATGGGCTTCTCCGACCCGTCGGCGCCCTTCGCCAGGAAGTTCCACGAGCGCTTCCCGGTGGTCTACGACGGCGGCGCCCTGCTGGTCTTCGATCTGGCCGGCAAACCGGCCTGACGGGCGTCATCCGGCGCCTTTTCCGCTGTATAATGCACCATGGCCCTGCCGATAGCCCTTGCCGTCCTCGCCTGCGCCGCCGCGCTCGACCCTTCCGGGACGGCCCGCGCCCAGGAGGGCTATGCCTTCCAGCAGCTCCAGGCTCTGGCCCAGGACTCGGCGCGGCGTCCCCGGGCCGAGGCGCCTCCCGTGGGGGGAGGGCGGGCGCTTCCCGCCGCCCCCGGCAGCGAGGCCGTCGGGTCCTATGTTTCCGGCCGGCTCAACCGCGCGGCGCGCCTGCCCCCGGCGGGGGACGGCTTCGTCAAGATCGAGCGCCGGCGCGGCCGCGCCTGGGGGACCGACGAGCTGGCGGCCGCTCTTCAGGCGATCGGCGCCCGCTACCGGAAGGCCTTCCCGGACGGCGCGCGGGTCCAGATCGGGGACTTGAGCGGGAAGAACGGCGGTACGATCACCCTGCATAAGTCCCACACCAACGGACTCGACGCGGACATCGCCCTG
>Ga0209211_10003337_pt1 | contig 26325 bp, 31 predicted proteins | sample RifGroA2_FD_183992 | JGI IMG/M metagenome (GOLD analysis project Ga0209211, IMG submission 183992) | Groundwater microbial communities from Rifle, Colorado, USA - Groundwater A2 (SPAdes) (version 2) | ecosystem: Environmental > Aquatic > Deep subsurface > Groundwater | place: Rifle, Colorado...
TAGCACCTTATGATAGGAACGCGGTAAATGAATCTTTTAAGAAAACAGGAAGAGGAATTGCATTAGCTCAGTCTTGCTATACTGGAAGTTTTACAGGAGAAATTGCTGCTAATCTGCAATATGATATGTTTGATCATATGAATGGCCCCATAATTAGAGTAAATGCCCTAGACTCTGTCCCACCAATGTCAGAACCACTTGAAGCAACTTTCTTACCTAATAGATATGATGTAATAGAGGCTGTTTGTATGGCTTGTAATACTGCTGTAAATCCAGGACATACAAAAAAGAATTTTTTATTAGGAGAAAAATCAAAATTTGCTTCGAATCTTGTTGAATATACAGGAAAAGAGCCAGAGTCTTACTCAGTGATGATCCTGAATAGGGTGTTGAGTGGTAGTAATTAAAAAACGCTGCAAAAGAAATCTTAATTAAATGAAAATGCCAAGAGCAATTCCACTTTTAGATATATATGAAAAAGCCGTCAGAGATACAGATGCAAAAGTTGTTATGCTCTGCGCAAATAATTATCCTGCAAAGCTCGCAGGAAATTTTGGCATTGATAACTTATTTTATTTTAATGGGCTGGTCAGAAAAAAATGCAAATTGAACTTAGTTGAGGTTTCTGATGATTTCTGGGGAATTGAGCAACTGCTTTTTCCAGAGCAAATATTAGGGGATAAAAGTAGAAAACATTTTAGCGCAATTGAGGAAAAAGCAAGAGAAGAAAGGGTTTATTTTATTGCAATGGGGACAGGCGCATTATTTTCTTATGCATACATAAAAGAGACTGACACTGCTTTTTTTGAATTTCCAAAAGGACGCGGCCAGAGGGGCATGCTTAATATTTACAATGCATACGCTGATTTTGCAGCAGCAGGGCTAGGAATACAACTATATAATGGAAGGCGAAATGCAACCCGCAACCCAAACAATTTTACAGAAAAAATACAATTAAAAGATATTTCCACTTTTATTAAGGACATATCTATTATTGATATAGGTAATGTCAACTTTGCTGGACTAGACCCTGAAATACAGATTTCAAAATCAGAGGCAATGAATCTTGCTTTAGCTTTGGCTCTGAACAGATATTCATTAGCGAAGCCAAACAGGGTATTGCAGTTAGTAGAACAGATGCAATACGCAGGAATGGAGCCAAACACCGTAGAGCAGGTGGTAAGATTTGATAATTTCTTAAATGCAAACCTTCCATTAGGTTATTTTGGGTATATGGCTGATAACGGCCATGTTGGTGTTAGAGGAACAAGAATAACTAATAATCCCAATGATTATGATCTCTTTGAGTTTGCTAAAGCTTATTCAGGACCAATTCTTGCTATACACCATAACATTTTATTTGAGAATGAAAAGCAACCAGGCACAAAAGCGAATCTTGAAAGAGACATGGATGTGCAAAGGGAAATAATAAAAGCAAAAGATATGCCTTACCCTAATAGAATTAGAGGTATAAATGAGTATATACTTCGTGCATTTGATAACCCAAACATAAAATTAATGATTGTTTCTCCAGAACCGAAATGCAATATGTGTACTAACATAGAGAGATTAGCATCTGAAGTTGCAGAAGCAACAATAATAACTGCAGATAAAATTAGGGCAACAGGTAAATACCAAGAATCTAAGATAATTCCATTCGCTTTTATAACAAAAGGCCATGAAGATAGGCTGGATAATATGTTAAGGCAATACATCCAAAATTAACATATTATTTAAGATATTAAAAATTGATCTTAAAGATGAATATAAATAAAAAATTATCTCTTCCTCTTCGCCCAAGCCTTCAGCCTTAAAGCATTCAATTTAATAAAGCCAATAGCATCAGTCTGCTCATAGCCACCTATTTCATCCATTGAAGCAATTTTCTTGTCATACAAGCTTAAAGGGCTTTCTCTTCCTTTTATTATCACATTGCCTTTGTACAGGCTTAAATAAACCTTGCCTGTAACATTCTCCTGGCTTTTGTTTATCATTGTTGTCAATAATTCCATCTCAGGGCTGTACCAGAAGCCGGAATATATCAAATGCGAAAGTTTAGGGATCAAGCTGTCTCTTAGCAGCATAACCTCCCTGTCCATTTCATCCCAACAGCCCTGTCCTCAACAATGTCCTCTCTTCCAACTCCGTTTTCCCCGCCAACCTTGTTCAGGTAAACAAATAAGCCTAAAGGATCTGATTTCACAACTTTGTTTGTTTTGTCCTCAACTTTAATTGGTATTCCGTCCTTAAATTCAATTATTAACTCTGTTTCCTTATCAGGTGATTTTTTTGGTGATATTGTCATTTCGTAAGCTTCTTCAGGCAATGTATATTTTGGGTCTTCCAAAACTCCAGCCTCATAGCTAATATGCATTAAGTTAGGATCTGTTGAGTAAGGAGCTTTTTTTGTTGCCTTTATTGGGATATTATTTTTTTCAGCAAAAGCTATCATATCCTGCCTTCCATTAAACTTTGCCAAAAATTCCTTCTCTTTCCATGGGCTTATTATCTTTGCATCAGGCATTAATGTATAGTAAGTTAATTCAAACCTTAGCTGGTCATTTCCCTTTCCAGTTGCTCCATGCGCCACAATATCTGTTTTTTCCTTTTTGGCAATTTCAACCTGCTTTTTAGCTATTAACGGCCTTGCCAAGGAAGTGCCAAGAAGGTATTTTCCCTCATAAATTGCATTAGCCTTTAGAGCAGGGAATATAAAGTCAGTTACAAACTCTTTTTTCACATCTTCTATATAAACTTTAGAAGCTCCGATTTCCAATGCCTTTTCTTTTGCTGCCTTAAAGTCTTCCTTCTGGCCTAAATCTGCTATAAAGCAGACTACATCATAGCCTTTATCCAAAAGCCATTTTAGTATTACAGATGTGTCTAATCCGCCTGAATAAGCAAGTATAACTTTTTGTTTTGCCATAGAATGCGAAAGAATTATGCTATTTATAAATTTATTGACTCAAACAAAAATAAAATAGACAAGAATGTCTGATTTTGGACTTTATAGATAGAAAAATTTATATAGTAGTTATAACTACTACATAACTCAGAGGAAAAGGTGAAATTATGAAAGCCACAACAATCCAAATAAAGAACGAAACCCTTGATAGGATGAAATACTTTAAGAAATATAATAAAGAAAGCTATGATGAAATAATCAACAAATTAATTGACGAAATTGAGGAAGGGGAGCTTACAGACGAAGCGTTAAAAGATATAATTGAAGCCAAGAAAGAGATTAGAGAAGGGAAAGGCCAGAAAATAGAAGAAGTAGCCAAAGAGCTTGGCATAGAGCTTTAAAAGATGTTCTCTATTATTATTCTTCCAAAAGCAAAAAAGCAGCTTATGAAACTAGAAAAAAAGGTTATAGAGGTTATACTCAAAAAGATTTATAGCATAAGAGAAAATCCTTTGCATTATATAGAGAGGCTGGAAGGGATACCAAGCTGGAAATTAAGAGTAGGTGATTACAGGGTAATCTTAAGCATAAACACAAAAGAAAATAAGGTATTTATTGAGAAAGTTGGGCATAGAAAGGACATTTATAAGAATCAATAATTTAAAGCCCAAAATGCGTTATAATAATCCCTCCTCTTCCTTAAACCCAAACATTAAATTCATATTCTGCACAGCCTGTCCTGATGCGCCTTTTATCAGGTTATCAATAACTGCCACAATAACAAGCTGGTTGTTTTCATCAATCTCAAATCCACCTATACAGCAGTAATTTGTTTTCTGGACAGCTTTAATGTCAGGTATTTTTTCTTCTATTATTTTTATGAATGGTTGATTCTCATATTGTTTTTTATACATCTCAATTATTTTTTCTTTATCAATTGATTTTTTTAATAAAATATGAGCAGTACACATCATGCCTTGAAATGTATCTATGACATGCGGCGTAAATGATATTTTTTTCTTGATGAACTGGGCTATCTCGTATTTATGCCTGTGTTTTGTGAGATTGTAAGCGATTAGATTGTCTTTAATAACATCAGGATTTTTTGCATAAACAGACTCTTTACCAGCGCCAGACCATCCTGATTTGCAGTCAAAAACAATGTATTTTGCTAATTTTTGTATTGGCAATGCAGCTAAAATACACGAAGTGGCATAACAGCCGGGGTTTGCTATCAATTTTGCTTTTTTTATTTTATTTTTTTGTTTTTCATTTAATTCTGGCAAGCCATAAACTGCTTTTTTGTTTCCTTCTTTATCCAAATGAGTTACTTTGTAAACTTCCTCGTATTTCTCTACCTTTTTGAACCTGTAATCAGCGCTTAAATCAATTATCTTTTTACATTTTAGTTTGGGCACTATCTCTGTTGCCTTTGTGTGGGGAAGGGCCAAAAAGATGCAATCCAGCTGCGTATCATTAATTTCGTCAATTGAATAGCCTGTAAACTTTAATTCAGCATTATCAAAATCTTGATACAAGCTTTTCACTGTCTGCCCGGCATAGCTCTGGCTGTTTAAAACCTTTAGTTCAATTTCCTTGTGCTTTAACAGGATTTTAATTAATTCGTATCCTGTGTAGCCGCTTGCTCCGATTATTCCGACTGATTTCATTTTTTCACCTTAAAAAAATAATAATTTTATTGCCATTCCAATAACCAACAGGACAAATAACAGTCTTATAAATTTATTCCCTTTCTTTATAGCTAACTTAGCCCCAAAATGCGAACCAGCGCTTGTGGCAATCAAAAGAGGAATAGCAAAAACCCAGTCAATGAATCCACCCATAATGAATACTATAAGCGACACTAGGGAAAAAATAAGATTGGGAATTTTTGAATTAGCAACCCCTTTCAAAAAGGTATTGCCAAATAATAATATAAATGCAAAAATTATGAAAACATTAGCACCACCGCCAAAAATACCTTGGTAAAACCCAATTAATGCCCCAGCCACCACACTTAACAATAAAAGTGTTGTTTTTCCAATTTTTATTTTCTTTTCTTTCATCCCTATGTTGGGGTTTGATAAAAATAACAAAGAGATAATAATCATAAATACTGCAACAATAGTTTTCACTATATTTTCATTTAAACTTATTATAAGGTTTGTCCCTAAATAAGAGGTTATAATTCCTGCTATTACAAACGGAATGACTGTCTTGTAATTAATCAATTTATTTTTATTAAAATGATATATAGGTATTAATTCTCTGCCTATAACAGAAACCTTTGCAGTCCCTAATGCCACATGAATAGGAAGCCCTAAAAAATTTAATAAAGGCACCAATATTAACAAAGTACTGCCGATTATAGCTCCAATTATCCCTAACAAAAAACCTGCTACAACTATTATTATTAATGATGTTATATCCATTCTACAATACCTCATCCAATATCTCAATGCACTCATCAACTTCCTTTTCCTTAATAGTCAAAGGAGGCAAAAATCTCATTGCAGTATCTGTTACATTGTTAACTATCAACCCTTTCTCCAGGCATTTGTCAACATATGGCTTTACCTCTTTATTCAGCTCAATAGCAACCATCAAACCCTTTCCTCTTACTTCTTTTATTATATTTTTTTTCTCTTTCAACTCATTTAATTTTTTAATAAAATAATTACCCACTTTTTCAGCGTTTTCGACTAATTTTTTCTTTAAAATAAAATCAATTGTTGCGTTTGCAGCTGCGCAGGCTAAGGAATTGCCCCCAAATGTTGAGGCATGGTTGCCTTTGTCAAAGTCCAGGCCTTTATTTGCTATGCAGATGCCGATTGGAACTCCGTTTGCAATGCCTTTTGCCAGTGTTACAATGTCCGGCTTAATATTTTCATGCTGATAAGCAAAAAACTTTCCTGTTCTTAAAGAGCTTTGAACTTCATCAGCTATAAGCAGTATTTTCTGCTCTTCGCATATCTTCTTTAATTTAGCTAAATAACCTTTATCCGGAATAATTATTCCAGCTTCCCCTTGTATTGGCTCTACAATTACAGCTGCTGTGTTAAGATCAATTGCTTCCTGCACTGCATCAAGGTTGTTATAAGGAACGTGCGTAAAACCAGGCACCAAAGGCTCAAACGGCTTTTTATATTTGCTTTTCCATGTTGCTGCTAATGCTGCAAATGTTCTTCCATGAAACGCATGCTCCATTGCTATGATTTTTGTTTTTCCTGTTATTTTTCTTGCCAATTTAAATGCAGTTTCATTCGCCTCTGCCCCTGAATTGCAGAAAAAGCATTTACCTAAGCCTGAAATCTTAACCAGCTTCTCTGCTAAAATAACCTGCTGCTCTGTATAATACAAATTGCTGATGTTCAACAATTTTTCAGCCTGCTTTGCAATTGCCTTTGCAACCTGTTTATTTCCATGGCCAGCAGGAGTGCAGGCTATGCCGCCTAAAAAATCAAGGTATTTCTTGCCTTCCTTATCAAAAACATAAGAGCCTATGCCTTTGTCTACCACAATCGGAAACCTTGTATAGGTCTGCATTACATATTCTTTTTCCAGTTCCATTATTTGCTTTGATTTCATTTTTTGTTTTTTTCTCTTGGGTGCTTTTCTTTTTTTCTTTGAGCAACTTTCTTTTTTCTAAAAAGAAAGTTGCCGATAGACAAGTTGCCTATTTTATTATTTTTTTATTAAAAATGATAAAAAGTTTATTAGAGATTACTTACCATTATTTTGAACGATCTCTGTACCAACTCCCCTATCAGTGAATATCTCTATCAGCAAAGCATGCTCTGTTGTCCCGTTAATTAAGTGCGCTTTTGTTATTCCCGATTTAACTGCTTTTACGCATGACTCAACTTTAGGTATCATCCCTGCTGATATTATTTCCTTGTCAATGTATTTTGCAGCATCCCTTATGCTCAAATGCCTTATCAGCTTTCCTTTTTTATAAACCCCGTCAACATCTGTCAAGATTGTTAATTTTTCTGCCTTTAGCGCAATAGCCAATGCAGTTGCCGCTGTATCTGCGTTTATGTTGTATTCCTGGTCTTTGCCATCAACACCTATTGGCGATATTATTGGTATATAATCATCCCTGATCAATGTTTTGATTATCTCTGGGTGTATCTTTGTAATCTCGCCTACATAGCCAAGCTGCTTGGATTTCTGCTTTGCGCAGATTATCTTGTAATATTTTCCGCTCAGGCTTATGGACTTGCCGCCTGCTTTTTTTATCAGGGCAGCTGTTTCCTGGTTTATGTTTTTAAAAACCTTTTCAACTATTTTTATTGTTTTTTTATCAGTAAATCTCAATCCTCTCACAAACTTTGGCTTCAGGTTTGCCTTTTTCATAGCCCTGTTTATGGCAGGGCCTCCGCCATGGACAATAACCGGGTCAAGGCCGACATGCTTCAGCAAAACAATATCTTTCATCACGCTCTCGCGCAACTGCTGGTTGACCATTGCATTGCCGCCATACTTTATCACAACAATCTTATGGTGGTATTTCTGGATATAAGGAAGGGCTTCTATCAGCACGTTTGTCTTGCGTTTTAATTTTTTTGCCATTTTAAGTATGGTAAGCAGCATTTATTTTTACATATTCGTAAGTTAAGTCGCATCCGTATGCTGCTGCCATCCCCTTGCCCTCTTTTAGGTTTACTAGTATTAATAATTTATCTTTTTTCATGTCTTCTACAACTTTTTTCTTGTCAAATTTTGCTTCAGTCCCATTGCTGACAATCTGTTTATCATTAAAATAAATGTCAATCTTGCCTGGATTTATTTTTGCTCCGCTGTAGCCAATAGCTGCCATTATTCTTCCCCAGTTAGGGTCATTGCCGAACATAGCGGTTTTTACAAGGTTTGAGCTGATGATTGATTTTGCAATTATTTTAGCATTTTTTTCGTTTTTTGCGTTTTTAACAACTACCTCAACTAATTTAGTTGCCCCTTCGCCATCAATAGCTATTTTTTTTGCCAGTTCAATACAAACAAAATCCAAGGCGTTCTGGAACTGCTTTTTATTTATTTTTCCAGCCATGCCGTTAGCCATCAAAATCGCCATGTCTGAAGTTGAGGTATCATAATCAACTGATGTCATGTTGAATGATTTATCAACAGAATTTTTCAGCATCTGCTTTAAATCTTTAGCTTGGAATTCTGCATCGGTGCCAATAAAGCAAAGCATTGTTGCCATATTAGGGTGTATCATTCCAGCTCCTTTGGCAATGGCTCCTATTGTTATTTTTCCAACTTTTACAGCAATCTCCTTTTTAACGCTGTCAGTTGTTAAAATTGCCTCTGCTGCATTGCTGTTTTTGCCCAATTCCTTTCTGATTCCTTTTATCCCGTTTTTTATTACAGCCATCGGCAGGTAAGCGCCAATCAGGCCTGTTGAAGCAACCAGAACGTTATTTTTTTTGATGCCAAGCTCTTTTGCTGTAAGTTCTGCCATTTTTTCAGCATCACTTATTCCTTTTTTCCCTGTGCAGACATTTGCAACACCTGAATTAATCACAACAGCCTGCGCTTTTCCGCCTGCCAAATGCTTTTTTGTAACAATCAAAGGAGCTCCTTTAACCTCGTTTTTAGTAAAAACTCCGGCAGCATTGCAGACTTTAGAGCTGTAAATAACAGCAAAATCCTTTTTTTTGGATTTTTTCTTGATTCCGATGAATTTCCCTAATGCTGTAAAGCCTTTTACAGCTGTTATTCCGCCATTAATTGCTTTCATTTTTCTCCCGTCTATTGCTTTTATTTATTATTTATTTTGTTATTAAATGTTTATAATCATTAGCTAATCGTTAAAAATTTGTTATCATTAAAAAAATATTTTTTCCTTTCTTAAACCAGCATTATCACATCCATATTCAATCTATGCCATTAGCAAATTTTTCGCTCACTGCCCTGATTTTATTGCGAAAATGTCAGAAATTTGCAAAAGCAAATTTCTCAGTTCATGCTCAAGAACCACCCTAATGCGGCGAATGACAGCAGTATTCTACCCATCTGTGATGTGTCGGAAATCGCAAAGCGATTTCTGAGCACATTCAAAAATCTTTTGATTTTTGATGGGTGGTTCTTGACAATTTGCAATATTTGCTGCGCAGCAAAAATAAACTAAAAAAAATTTGCATTTATAAAACTATTGACTCAATTAAAACTTGATTGGACATAAATGTCCAGAATTGGACTTTTATATTTTACCAAGAAGCTTGAGAATAACAGCCTTCTGTACATGCATCCTGTTTTCAGCCTGCTCAAAAACAACGCTTTGCTTTGAGTCAATTACATCGTCTGTAACTTCATAGCCCCTTGAAGCAGGCAGGCAGTGCATAAACAAAGCATCTTTTTTGGCGTGTTCCATCAATTCCTTATTTACCTGGTAAGGGAGGAATATTGTGTTTCTTTTTTGGGCTTCCTCTTCCTGGCCCATTGAAATCCAGGTGTCTGTATAAACAATATCAGCATCTTTTACAGCCTCTTTTGGGTCAGTTGTTAATAAATCAGGCTTTTCAAATGGAGGGTAGCCTTTTGGCGCTGCAACGCTAATCTTTATCCCCATTTTTTTGCATCCGATTATTAAGCTGTTGCAGACATTATTCCCATCACCAACATAAGCCAGCTTTAAGCCTGTTAATTTGCCTTTCTTTTCCTTTATTGTCATTAAATCGCCTAAAGCCTGGCATGGGTGGTATTTGTCGCATAATGCATTTATCAGGGGCTTTTTCATGTATTTTGCCATCTCCAATAATGTTTCATGCTTAAAAACCCTGGCCATTACAATATCTGCATACATTTCAATGCATCTTATCTCATCCTTAAGGCTGGCTTTCTTAAGCTGTGTTGTTTTCCAGTCAAGGAATATAGCATGGCCTCCTAATTGAGCCATTCCTGCTTCAAAAGAGCATCTTGTCCTGGTAGATGTTTTCTCAAAAAACATCACCAATGTCTTATTTTTAAGAATATCCCCATATTTGCCAATATTTGACTTTATTTTGATAGCCTTGTCTATAACATCCTTTATCCATTCTCCATCATATTCTTGTAATGTAAGCAAATGTCCCATTTTAATGCCTTAGTATGTTAAAGGCTTAAAGCTTGGGGAGCGTTTATAAAAGTTTCGTCTTGTTTGGAACACTAATTAGACATAGTTGTCCAAAACAAAACATTTAAATACTTGCCATATCATAATAAAGCCCATGCTAGCCAAAAAAAAGGCAGAAAAAGCAATCAGAAAGGTTTTTCCCGATTCCAGAATAAGCTCTATTAAGAGATTTAAGAAAGGGCTGGTTAATGAGAGCTATTCTGTTAAAATTATCAACCCTGACAAGGAGCTTGTTTTAAGGATTTACCCAAAAGAAGGGTGGAAAGCTGAAAAAGAAGCATACCTCTACAGCCTGGTAAAGGAAAAAACCAATATGCCTGTGCCGGTTGTTTATGGTGTGGACATATCAAGAAATGCCATAAACATGCCATACTCAATTCTTTCAAAAATAGAAGGAAAAGAAATGCCTTTAAACAAGAAGGTGGTAAAGGAAGCAGGCTCTTATCTTGCGAAAATACATTCAATAAAAATGCCTTATTTTGGCTGGATTATAAACAAAAAGATAAAGCCTAAATTCAAATCATGGCCTGATTTTGTTTTTTATGATTTAAATTACAAGATAAAAAGGACAAAGATAGCCAAGGATATAGCTGATAAAATCAGAAAATATGTTAGAGATAATAAATCATTGCTTGATACAGAAACAACGCCCTGCCTGCTGCACAAGGATTACCACAGGCCGCATATAATTGTGAAAAACAACAAGATAAAAGGTATAATTGACTTTGAATGGGCGATTGCCGGCCATAACGAGCTTGATATAGCCAAGTCTTTATTGTGGATGTTTGAAAAAAACAGGAAACTGGAAAAAATATTTCTTGATGGCTATAAAAAATACGGCGCAATCTCTGATAAATTCAGTGAAAGAAGAAAATTATACGAGCTGATAATTTACCTCTCTGCTCTTAATTTTGCTTATGAGTTAAAGAATAAAAGATGGTATGATTATAATTTAAAAAAGATAAAAGAGGCGCTAAGCAAATGGCAAACATAACAAAACTAGCTGAAAAATATATTTCAGAGCATCCGAGCATAAAAGATGCCTTAAAGAAGGGGATGATTAACTACTCCAAACTGGCAAGGCAGATTGCTAATGACGTTAATATCGACTTAAAGAAAAACTTTGACGCTATATTAATTGCCTGCAGGAGGTATTACAGAAAAATAAAAGAAGAAATTGTTCTGGAGAAAAAGATAATAGAAATACTAAAGGAAAGCAAGGTAGAGGTAAAAAACAAGATAATAGCTGTTGTTCTGGAGAAAAATATTTATCTGGACAATTTATTGGGCTTGGAGAAAGAGATAAAGAAAAAGCAGGAAGACTTCCATATAATTGAAGGCGCAAATGCAATTACAATAATAACCACAGAGGAGTTTTTGGATGAGATAAGAAGATTATTCAAGAACAAGATATTGAAGGAGAATAAGCAATTGGCAGTAATCATAATAAAAAGCCCAAAGGAGATAGAATCAACGTCCGGAGTTATATCTTACCTCTATTCCCTGTTTGGGGAGCATGGAATCAACATAACAGAAACAATGTCATGCTGGACAGACACGATATTTGTCATTAAAGAAGAAGATGTTGGGAAGGCGATGGGGATTTTGAGGTTTTAATCTATTTTAATAATTTTATTCTCTTCTTTATTTCTTCTTTCAGCTTCTTAATATACAATACAAACTGCAATTCAGCATCTTTCCAGTCATCATGCTTTATTGGAATGCCGTAATAGTTTATCCCGTTTCTTTTTGTTCTAACTTTCTCAAAGAAATCCCAGCTAAACTCTAATTCCAGGTGTTTCTCGCAGAGATAAGAGAATAAACACTGATGATTATCTATCTTGATATTTTCAAATCTTAAAAATGATTCAGTTAATTCATGCAGAGCATCATAATACAGCTTATAAATGCTGTTCCACTGGCTGCTCTCGTTTTGAAGATTTTTCTTAAGAGTGTTGGCTGATTCAATATCCCCTTCTGCAATAGCAAGTGTAGACCTTATTTTTTCTAAGTCAATCTCTTCTGTAACAATAAATCTTCCCTCTTTTTTGCACTTAAAAAAAGCTTCTTTTTGTGTTAAATACTCAGGCATTTATACCCACCTTAACGAAGCTTATATCCCCTTTAATAATATTGCCTTTAATAATGTTTTTAATTAGGCCTGCCCCAAATTTGGCTAATTCATCCTGATTTTTGCAGATAAAAACCTGTATATCATGATGGAGCTTTATTTCGTAATCTGCTATTTTAAGCCCTTCTGAATCACCATAAATAAACAAATCCACATCGCTGCCATTATACCAGTCTGAACGCGCAAAACTGCCAAAAATGATGACTGATTCAGCTTTTTTTAGTGAAACCAGATGATTTAAAAAACCGCAATCATAGAATTTTTTCAGGGCAAACAGCTTCTTCTTGTTCTTATAAGGGGCAGATGCGTAATTGCTTACATAATAAGGCATCTTGCCTTTTTCTTTTACCCTATTGACCAAGCCTTCCTTGATGAACTTTTTAAGCCATCCGTCTGCTTTGCTTCTTGCAATTTTCCCTTCTTTGACTATCTCTTCAAAATGCCATTCCCTGGCTGGATTTTCAAAAAACAATTCAGCTATCTGCTCTTCTTTGCTTTGCATAATAATTCCTATAATGGGAACTAATTTATAAACTTTTCTGTTTTATCCCCTAACAACTCCCTTATCCTCTATCAAATGCCCAAGCTTTTCTCTCTTGGTTTTAAGGTATTTCTCTGTATGCTTGGTTGGCTCGATGATTAGAGGGATTCTTTCAACTATCTTCAGGCCATAGTTTTCCAGGCCTTCTATCTTTTTTGGGTTGTTTGTCAACAGCCTTATGGTAGAAAGCCCAAAATCAGCCAGTATTTTAGCTCCAATTGTATAGTCCCTTTCATCAGCCTTAAAGCCAAGCTGCTCATTAGCCTCAACTGTGTCCATTCCTTTATCCTGCAGAGCATAAGCCCTTATTTTATTTACCAGGCCAATTCCCCTGCCTTCCTGCCTAAGGTATAATAAAACACCGCCTTCCTTGCCAATAATCTTCATTGCCTTCTCAAGCTGCGCCCTGCAGTCGCATCTTTTGCTCTGGAAAACCTCTCCTGTCAGGCATTCGGAATGAACCCTGACTAAGACATCTTTTTTGTTTTTAATATCACCTGAAACCAAGGCTATATGATGGTCACTGCCGCTCTCATAAACATAAACCCTGAAATTCCCGTATTTTGTGGGTAAATTAGCTTCAGCTTCTTTTTTGATTTGCATTTTTACTAAAGAAAGCAACTTATTATATAAACTTTATTGATTAAGAATTAATGTTTTATTCTTCCTCTTTTTTAGCCTCTTCCCCATCCTCTTCCTTGGCTTCTTCATCAGCTTCATCATAGCCTTTCATAAACCCCTGTTCCTCCGGCTTTATTGCATCATCATCTACAAGCTCGTCTCTTCCTTCTTTTTCATATACTGAATCTTCTTCTTTCTCCTCTTCGTATCCCTCTTCTTTCATCTTTATCTTTGATTTTTCGCAAGATATTTAAATACCTTTCGGTTTTTATTTTGAAATGGTCAAAACCCATTACAGCCTGATTCGGCTTATATTTATACCCATAATAGGGTATATTTTTGTTGCATATTTTTTAGGAGTTAATTCAGATGATTTACATTATTATACATCAAAAATAAAAGAATTTCTTAAAAGGATTATTTTTTAGCTTATTGTTTGATGATATCTCTACCTTTTTCAATCTGGGGATAGCAAGCTATTAACTACACACCCACACGCACTCATTTTTTAGGCAATAGACATTCCCATTATTATCAAGAGGGCATATTGATTTATTGATGTCAACAAGCCCTTCATCAATTTTAAACCTACAATCACTTGCTGTTTCACAGTATAATGGTTCTCTTATCTCGATATTATCATAGACATCATAGCAGGTTTTAGCTGTATTTTCAGCTGTCTTGCTAAGAATGTTACAAATATCTTTCTGTTTTTTTAATTTAGCTATACGTGCGATACAAAGAGTCCTTAATTTTATTTCAAGACATTTTGTTTCATTTATCGCTTTAACTGCGTTGTTGTATTCTTTTACGATTTGATTGATAGACTCATCATCTTTAGGAGGAAAGAGAAATCCGCCAATTTTTAAATAATATAAATCGTTTTTATCTAGAATAAAACTGTCTACTGTTGGTATCTCGCTAAAAGGAACCGGCTCTAAAAAAGATATCTTATCATACCACTCCAAACATTTATTTTTTTGTTTAGTTGCCTCATCACAAACAGATTTATTTTCTAGTCTTTTAGCAATAAGCGCAATACAATATACCTTATACCATCCATCTTCAATTTTCTTGCATGACTCTATATCATTATTCATTATGATTCTATCCCATTCTGGCGATGATAATGCACTAAAATTCGTTGTTCCATAAGATATAATATCATATTTCTCTGGATTTTCACATTCAGTATATTTGATAAGTTCACCATTTTTACCACAAGGAACATAAGCATCTAGGATGATGCCTTCTTTTGTGATTTGTGAAGGGATGTCTTCCCTTGCGATTTGATTTGGGGTGTAAGGAATTTTTGGAATATTGGAGTAATAACCCCTAATCAAAAAGAAGGCTAACAATAAACCAAGAATAAAAATAAATATTACAATTCCTAACACCAAAAATTTTGATTTCACTTTATTTTTTGATTATATTTTCAGCCCTTTTTATCATGTCCTTTTTTAGCCCAATAAAGCATCCGCCAACTTTACCTGCGCAATAGGTTGCTTCTTTATCTTTTATTATCCTGCTTATAGTTGGGCTTTCAATGTCTATATGGGTGATCCTAGCCATGCTTTTGCCTTTCTCATGAATGTAAACTTTAACATCTTTTATTTCATATTTTCCATAAGCTGGGCCTGACATTTTAAATCACCTTTTTAGTATAAAATTTAGTATTATAAAAAATACAAATTTGTATTAATTCTTTCATCTTAGCTATGGGCTAATAAACTCCTTTCTTTAAAAATTACTATACTGCAATATATACTTCTTTTTATACTCTTAAATAGAAACCTTTATATACCACTAGTATACATAATGGTATACTAGTTTACTAATAGGGAGGCAACCCTCTGCCAAAAAAGAGGTCAAATTAACCACAAACTTTTTTGCCTCAAGGCAAGGTTGCCTCAACCATTAAAATGGACAAAGATATGCTTAATTTCAAGGAAAATGTAGATGCCTGGATTAAACAAATCAGGTCTGAATTTAAAGATATAACTGATGTTTCTGTTATTGTAGAAGAGAATGTAAACAATATCCAGCATAATTATGAGCTGATTTACGAGCTAAAAGACGAGCTAGAGGAGCTAAAACAGGAGATAAATGCATTGAAAATCCTGCAGATAGTGACATTAAAAGATAAATTAACAAAAAAATACTAGGCTATCTTCTTAAATGCTGAATCCAGTGCCATAAAAAGGTTTTTATCCAAAGACTCTGCATTTTGCTCACTTTCTTTTCCTTTAACTGCGACAATAACTTTGTAGTCATCGCCTTCTTTAGCCAAGGACACCCTCAACTTTTCATAATTTCCCTCTATGGCTTTTGCATAATTTCCCACTATCTTTTTAACAACTATCAGCTTTGCCCTCTCCAAATCAGAAAAACCTTCAAGGGATATATTGCCACCCAACTCTACTATGTCAGTCATTGCTATTCACCCCACATAAACTAAAGATTTTGGCTATTGTATAAATAATTTGTGTTTTTATTTATTATTACCACAGTGAAACGAAAAACATAGGAATTTTCGAATCCAAAAATGTGGAATCTTAGTAGTTTAAGGAATGATTTTTAATATTTTTTTGTTTTTACGATGGGTAAAATTAAAGAAGATTTATAAATTAAAGCTAATTCTTATGGTACAAAAGAGGGTGATAATTCAGATCACTCCAGATTCTTCTGGGGATATTATGGTAACAAAATGGCATCAATAGACGAGGTTAATAAAAGGTTAGCTGTGCTTTATCAAATTAATGGAATTTCAGCTCCGTCACCTGAATTAGAAAATTTAATGAAGGAAAGCAGATTTGATGAAGCTCAGACTTATGCAGATGATAGGCTTGCCTCAATTCAAAAAATTCTGACATCACGGTTGTTGGTTGGTAGCTCTATATTATATGAACCTTTGGAAGGGCGTTTAACAGCAGAGCAGTATGTTTTACCCCCAGAAATGCAAAAAGTTCATCCGGTAGTATTAGCTAATATAACATCTGGGAAAACTATTGAGCATTTTACTCATGGGGGGCTTCTTTTGTATGATAATGATGTTAGCGGTACTGGGAAAACAGAGTATCCTCTATTTCTAGCAGCACAGGCTGATAAAAATGCTAGGTTTGTGAAAGCAAACTGCAATGCAATTAGAGAAAGTAACAAGCCAGGAACAGTTCTAAAACAACTATATCATGAACTAGAGAGAAAAGCTATTGAAGAAGGAGTAATGTATGTTGTTTTTATTGATGAATTTGAGAAGCTTGTAAATAAATATGCAAAACATCATACTGATGTAACAGAAGAGTGTAGGGAAGATTATTCTGAAAAGAGAGGGCATTCAGAATCTAGAAAACAAACTAAAAAGACATTAGAAGTTGATGAAAAAGGAGAAGAGCTGTTTTCAACATTAAAGACACTTATTAGTGGAGCAGAAGGAATAAATCATGTTTATACTATTTCTGCAAGTAATCAGTCAACTTATCCTGTAACCTTATTGCGAAGATTAGAGCCAGTTGAATTGTGTGCATTTGGGATAGATGAGTTTCAATATAGCTATAATATAATACCTGATTATGGTTCTTTTAATGAATCATTCGCCAGAGTATTTCCTGTTTTGCAGGCTACCCATGTTAGGTTAAATGGTGGCAAGAGAAATTCTGCTATAGAGAGAATAGGGGAAGATGTAGTAAAATTGATGGCAGATTTAAGAACAAAATATGGTTCCCCATATAATAATAGAAAAAATCTTTTTGGCGTTAATGAAAAGGCAATTGCTATAAGAAACAATGCGTATTTAGGGACATTACTGGGTTATTTTGGTTGTGATCTGGAAAAAGAACAAAAAGCCCATGAAGTGGCATGGGATATATTAAATTTTGCAGGGCAGTTTGATATAAATGAGCGTGGTGTACATCAAAGCGGACACTTTTCTGGTAATGAAACATCACAAGAGGTTATAGTCATGAGGGGCTTGACTCCCGATAAGGTAGCAAAATGGTACAAATCTAATCAAGATGATTTTAGGGCCTATAGTCCTGCAAAGAGATATGTTGGACAATGCTTATTCCCGCAGCTTAGAGCCCTTGAAGGATATAAAAATAAATCAACGAAGTAGAGTCTAGAATTAAGTTTTGTTATTTATTACTTTCTTATTATAAAAATTCCACACTAATTTCTGTCTGGTCCCATGTAGGGTATTCCTCAACTATTGCAAGGCAAAGGTCCTTTTTTGATTTTAACAGTTTTTTATCTTTAACCCAGTTTTTTAACAGGCAATCATTTATTTTATCCTTTATTTTATTGATTATTCTTATTGAAGTTAAAATCCTTAACTTACTCCTGTCAATATCTATTAAATTATTTTTTATTTTAAAATCTTTTTTCAACTGATTTTTGATTATTGATAATTGCCTGATTATTGATTTCTTATTTTTAGTGCTGATTTTTTCAAGTTTTTTCCTATAGCCTATTCCGGGCTTTAAGCTGGAAAGATAGACAGCACCCCTTATTAACATGCCTTCTTTGCTGATAATGTCATAATCTTTTGCTGCATTTTTTGCCCTTCTCTTTATCCTGTTGGCCAATTGAACACCATCCTTTAGCTTTGCAGTGCAGTAATGGGCATTTCTTATCTTCCCTTCTGCATATTTTAATAACTTTAAAGCCAATTCGTGGCTTCCTTTAATGCCGTATGAAATGCTGTCTTTAACCCTGAATCCCAGTTTATAAAGATTGGAAGCGTTTGTATCGGAATACTCCAGCTCATTCATATTAAGAAAATCAACCTTATCTTTTATAAAGTCAATCATCTCTTTAATCTGCTTTTCCTTTGTCGGTATTACCGGGATTTCAACACCAACTTTCCATTTGTATTTTTTAGCCATTGTTATCTTCAGCCAGTTTCTTTTATGGTCTAAATTAGGATGGAACCTTATCTCATCCAAGCCTGCTGCATAAAGCTTTTTTAGCTTGTTTTCGTCCACTAGATTTAACGGGGTGTAAAGGTGTATATGAAATTTTTTGCCAAATCTTTTTTTTAACAGCTTAATATATTTGGCCGTTCTTTCAGTCCTTGCTAAAGGGTCGCCGCCTGTAATGCCTGCGCCTTCTGCCTTGATCAGCCTTGCCTCTTCCAATAACTCTTTGTCATTACTTATTTTCCATTCATCAGCATAAATAACATCCTTGTTGTATTTTTTGTCCGATATTGGGCAGAAATAGCAGTGCAGGCTGCAAATGCCTGTGACAAACAAAACTAATTTAGAGCCTTTAACACATAACTGGCAGCCTTTTGGCAGGGTGCCTAGATTGTATGAATAGTAAGGGGTTTTTTGCATAAGCCCAAAAGGATTTATTATGTTATTTAAAATTGTTTTGGATTAAACTAACTGTTATAGGGTAATAAAGTTTATAAATACACCGCAATTATAATTGACCATGAACACAACCATCACTATAAATGACGTAATAAAAAAACCAGTAGAAGAAATAAACCAAGAACTAAAGAATTTTCAGTTAGAACATCCCGGTAAAGTTGGAGAAATAGGAAGAATATCTGTAAGCTTATTGTCTGATAAGAATAAATGCCAAACTCTAGGGATAGACTATATCAATTTGCCAGGAATAGAATGTAAAAGAGCAGACTATGCAGCACTCGTGTATGTCAGAGACGGCATATTCCTCTTATAAATCTCATTGAATGATATAATATTTCTAATTGGTGAGATTATATAATCCACAAAATATTATCTGGGTTTTTGAAATGCCTAAGCTAAAAACAACCTCTGAAAATTCATCCAGATGTTATTAGCAACTTCCTGCACTTCCATCTTCTTTATCTCAGCTATCTTTTTATAGCTTTCAACAACGAAAGCAGGCTCGTTTCTTACGCCCTGGAACGGGCTTAGGTAAGGGGAATCTGTCTCGCAGAATAACTGGCTGATATCAACCCTCTCTGCCATTAGCTGGAAGTTCTGGGCTCTTACAATATTTGTCGGAACAGAGAAATGATAGCCTAAATCAGCTGCTTTTTTTACCAGCCTTCTTTTCCCGGAGAAGCAATGCAGCAAAACTTTCCTGCAGTTAGAGCTTTCCAGAACACCAACAACTTCCTGCTCTGCTCTTCTTGAATGGACAATTACCGGCTTTTTTATTTTTTCAGCCAAACTGACCAATTTTTCAAAAATAGCCTTTTGCTCATTAATATTTTCCTTATCCAGCCCGTCAAGCCCGATTTCGCCAATCGCCAGGATGTTATCCTTGTTTTTCTCAATAAATTCTATTTCCTTATCAACATCAAACTCTTCTAATTTTATGGGATAATTCCCTTCTTTTATCTCCCTAGCTAATTGGCTGACAGGATAAATGCCCAAAGCAGCCTTAACAATATCATATTTCTTGGCTATTTCCAACGCCTTTCTGTTAGTTTCCGGGTTTATGCCATTTGTCAAAAGTATTTTTAGCCCTGATTTTCTTGCATTTTCTATAACTTTGCCTAAGTCATTGAATTTTGGGTGGTCTAAATGGCAGTGGATGTCTATTAATAAGCCCATAAAGAAGCAAAGTAGCAGTGCATTTATAAATTTATTTCTCTAAAATTCAGAAATCCATAAATCTTATAAATAAAACGCCTTCAATAAAGCAGTATGCTAGTAGAATCATTTTCAGGCATAAGGGGAGTTTACAATAAAGATTTAACAGAGGATACAGCAAGAAGGTATGCTTATTGCTATTATTCATTTCTTAAAGAAAGGACAAAAAACGAGCCAAAAATAGCTGTTGGCACTGACACAAGGCAGGGCTCTGCTGAGCTGAAAAAAGCAGTTATTGATGTTTTTTCTTTTGTTATAGACGTTGGCATTGCAACAACGCCTGCTGTGGAATTGGCTGTAAGGGAGTACAAGCTGGATGGCGGGGTTATAATAACTGCTTCCCACAATGAGCCGGAATGGAATGGCTTCAAGTTTTTGGACAGGGACGGGGCTGTTTTAAGGCCTGAAGGCATAGGCATTGTGATAAAAAGGTTTAATAAGATAAAAAGCATAGCTGAAAGGGATTTTCTGAATAATTACCTCTACAAAGAAATAAAAAATCAAAGATTTTTTAAGCCTCAAACTTGTACCAAGTTTGAGCAATCAAAGATAAAAATACACAGAGTTGAAAAAAGGCATAAGGAGCTGATAAACAGCTATTGCAGATTTCTTTTAAAAGCTTTAGGCAAAAGAAATATCGGGCTTATCAGAAAAAAAAGATTTAAAATAGTTCTAGACCCGAATGGCGGGGCAGCTATTACCCTAAAGCCAGTATTTGAGAAAATTGGGATAAAAATTATTGAAATCAACAATAAGCCGGGGGAATTTAAAAGAAAAATAGAGCCGAATGCAGAGTCATTAGCTTATTTGAAGGATGAAATAGGGAAAAACAAGGCTGATTTAGCTGCCGGCTTTGACTGCGATGGCGACAGGGTTGAGATTTTGCTTCCGGACGGAAAGATTGTTTCCGGGCACTACCTGCTGGCTGTTATTGCCGGCGATATTTTAAGTGAAATTAGAAGCCCGGGGAAAAAAACTATTGTTGTAAATGACGCTACATCAAATGTTGTAAAAGAAACAGCTGAAATGCATAATGCGCAAGTTAAGGAAACAGAGGTTGGGGAAATAAATGTCCTTGATGCTATGCTGCGCAATAACAGCCCGGTTGGAGGTGAAGGATCCTCTTCCGGAGTTATAATCCCGCCTTCAAGGTGCAGGGATGGGGCTTTGACATTGCTTTATGCATTAAAGGTGATGGCAAAAAAGGCAAAGCCGTTAAGCCGGATTCTTGGCAGCTACCCAAAATATTTCACTCTGAGAAAAGCAGTAAAATTCAACGCTAAAAACCTGCAAAAAATAAGGGAAAAGATAAAAAGATACTATCTGGGAAAAGGCAGTATCATTCAGGAAATAGGGGGCATAACCGGCAGCTTAAAGATTATAACTGGCAAAAAATCATTTGTATGGTTTAGAGCGTCAAAAACAGAGGCAGATGTTTTCAGGGTTATGGCTGATTCTCCTTCAGAAAGGGCAGCAAGAAAGCTTCTAGCCGAAGGCGCCAGATTAATCCGCTAATAGAAGACGACATTACTTATTTGACTTTTGCGTCGTCTTCTAAGATAGTAAGCGGCATATTATTTGCCCTATATTTTGTGTCGCTTACTATAATTTCGCAAGATTTATAAATAAAGACGGATATTAGTGATATTTGGTGGTAAGGTGCCTGAGAGCTTGGGGGAGTGCGATTTGTGCAAGAAAGGCAGATATACTTTAAAAGAAGCAAAAATAATAGGCGGCACTGAATATAAAATCTTAAAATGCGATAAATGCTCCCACGAGGTTGCAAGGAGCGCATCATAATGCCAGCGGAAAAATCATTGCAGGAAATTGAAGGGGCAGGCACAAAGAAATGCCCTGAATGCGGCTCAAAAGATATAGTTAGAAAGGACGATGAGCTTTACTGCCAGAAGTGCGGGTTTGTGATTGAATAACAATAAGGTTTATAACTTTTCTTATAATTCTTTATACAATGACAAAAATCTTTTTCCAAACGCATGGCTGCTCTGTGAATTTCTCTGAATCAGAGCAGATGAAAGGCATATTATCTAGATACGATTTTGAGATAATTGAAAACATAGAAGATGCTGATGTAATAATAATAAATGTGTGCACAGTCAAGGGTGAAAATACAGCTTTAAGGGAGATAAAAAGGATAAGCGAAGATTACAGGAGCAAGAGGCTGATTGTAGCCGGGTGCCTGACAGAAGAATTAATAGAAAGGGTTAGGGAAATAAGGGATGACCTTTCTTTTATCAATACCCATAATATAAAAAGAATTACGGAGGTTGTTGAGGAGGAGATTAATGACAACCATGCAGAGCTTTTGTCAGAAGAAAAAGAGGTAAAGCTAAACCTGCCAAAAGCAAGAAAAAACCCGGTTGTAGGCATTGTGCCGATACTGAACTCCTGCGCCTTAAACTGCTCTTACTGCTCTGTTAAGGCTGTAAAGGGCGATTTATTATCTTATCCTGTTAATAATATTATAAAAGAGGTAAATTGCTCGCTAGATGACGGCTGCAAGGAGATATGGGTAACAAGCCAGGATAATGCTGCTTATGGAATGGAGAACAAAGAGAATAAACTGCCGGGATTGCTGAATGAGATAATAAAAATAAATAAAGAATTTTTTGTCAGGATAGGCATGATGAACCCATGCAATGTATTGCCTATTCTGGATGAGCTAATTGAAATCTATAAAAATAAAAAAATATTCAAATTCCTGCATATGCCTGTGCAAAGCGGCAATGATAAGATACTGGAATTGATGAACAGGAATTATAAAGCAGAGCAATTTAAAGAGATGATAAACAAGTTCAGAAAAGAAATACCAAATATAACCATAAGCACGGACATAATCTGCGGCTTTCCAACAGAAACTGAAGAGCAGTTTAATGACTCATTAAAGCTGGTGAGGGAAATAAAGCCCGATGTTTTAAATATCTCAAGATTTATGCCAAGGCCCGGAACTAAGGCATCTTACATGGAACAGCTGGAAGGGGGCGTTACGAAGGACAGGTCAAGGCTTTTAACTGATATTTTTGGCAATATAGCAAGGATGCAGAATGAGAAATGGATTGACTGGGAAGGTGAAATCCTGATTGATGAAAAAGGGAAAGATGACTCATGGATAGGAAGGAATTTTGCCTACAAGCCAGTTGTTGTCAGGGGGGATTTTAAGCTGGGAGATATTATTAATGTTAAGATAAACACCGTAACCAGCTATGATTTAAGGGGAGAGCTATGCCAATAAGCCTCTGCATGCTCACAAAAAACGAAGAAAAAAACTTAGCCAAGGCAATAAATTCTGTTAAGCCAGTAGTTGATGAGATAATAGTGGTTGATACGGGTTCTACAGATAAAACAAAAGAGATAGCAAAGAAATTCACCAGCAAAATTTATAATTTTGGATGGAATGACAATTTTGCAGATGCAAGGAATTTTGATATTCAAAAAAATTAAAAAGTTTTATCTATCTATTTAATCCCAAGGCCCTGTTAGTCATCTCAATTGATTTCTTTCCATCCTTGAATCCCATTGCTGCCCTTATCGCATCTATATTTTCACAGACAACATCGCTTTCCTGGTGTATTGCCTGCATGTAAAGCAGCTTGTTTCCCTGAACGCCAATGCCTTCTTTCCATATGCAGATTTCTGGCATGTCCCCTCTTGCATAACCCAAATCCTTTGCCAATTCCATAATCTCCGCAGTTGACCTTATTTTAGATGAGTTATCAACCATCCTTACCCTTGTTGTATTTTCAAAAAGCTTTATTGTTTCCTCTACTGTCGGAGTTTTTTTGCAGTCAACAATGACATTGTGCATATGCATCAATGTTGATGATATAGAGACAGCTGTTGTAAATATCTTCATTCCTTTTAAGACCGTTGCCACATCAGGCCCGTGATGGGATGGCAGCTCTAAAACAGGCACAATGGCATTTATCGGGCCGTGCCTTATATCCCATGGGTCTGCGCCTCTTCTTATCATTGTTGCATGCACTTCCTCAACACCATATTTCTGGTTAATAGCATGCAAAGTCCTTGCCAGGCCGGTTGTATTGCAGCTTACAACCCTTATATAGTTTTTGCCAACAGCATCACTATAATTGCATTGCGCAACAAAGCTTGTATCAACTAACTTGTCCTTTTCACCGCCCTGTAAGATTGCCTTTCTCTTTGCCGGCAGATAATATTTTTCCTTGTTCTCTGCTCCAATTTTTTTTGGCGAGCAGTCAACTATTATGTCTGATTGCTTTACCAGCTCAGGTATACCGTCAACAACATCAATGCCAACTTCTGCAAAAGGGTTTCCTTCTTCAGCAGCATTAAATATTTTTATGCCTTTTTTATGGGCAATATCCATTCTCCAGTTATAGCTGTGGCCTGTGATGCCTGCCAATTCCATATCCTTCTGCAGCATTACAGCATCAGCTACCCTTTTGCCTATTGTTCCATAACCAATAACGCCAACCTTTATCTTACCAACCATATTCTCACCTTTGATATTTCTGATAAACTCATACCATCAAATTCAGTGCCCCTGCTGTAACCATGTTTTTTTGCAAATCTTATTAACTGCGGCTCTTTGCCAGGAGTTGGTATTAATATACTGTCCAATGAAGGTAAATTTCCAATTTCATTTCTTTCAAAAGTATTTGTGACTAATGCTATATCCCCAATTAACAAAAAATGATGAGGTATGTGCATCAACACCAGCCGTTGCCCATCTTGTTCAGACAATGCTTGCTCTACCCTATAATATTTGTTGAATAGTTTACCTGCTGTGTACACCAAATCCCCCCTTTCCAAATTTCCTTCTTTGGTGAGAGCCCGGTAATAATCATAAGCCATTTTTATTGCCTTTTTTATTTTTCTTTTACCTGCTATATTTACAAAAATAAATCTGCCTTATTATCGCAGCCCAATAATTTTATCTTTCTTTTCACAACCTTTTTAACAAGCTCCCTTGCAGGCCCAAGGTATTCCCTTGGATCAAAGTTTTTTGGGTTTGCTGCAAGCTCTTTCCTGATGCCTGCAGTTAAAGCTATTCTTAAATCAGTGTCAATATTGACTTTTTGGACTCCTATTTTAATTGCTTTTTTTATCTGCTCTTCAGGAACGCCCCTGCTGCCTTGTATATCGCCGCCATTCTTGTTGCATATCCCGACATATTCAGGCAATACTGAAGAAGCGCCATGCAAGACTAATGGTATTTTTACAAGCTTTCTTATCTGCTTAAGCCTTTCAAAATCAAGCTTTGGCTCGCCTTTAAACTTGTAAGCTCCATGTGATGTGCCAATTGCAACAGCCAATGCATCGCATTTTGTTTTTTCAACAAACTCTTTTGCTTCATTTGGGTCAGTATAAACAGCAGACGCAGACACTTTTCCGCCTTCCCCGGAATCAAACTGCTCTCCAACTAATTTTCCAAGCTCTGCTTCAACTGAAACCTTTTTAGGATGCGCATAATCAACAATCTGCTTTGTCAATGCAATGTTTTTTTCAAATTGCTCATGGCTTCCGTCAATCATGACGGATGTAAAGCCGTCATCAATAACTGCCTTGCATATCTCAAAATCAGTGCCGTGGTCAAGATGTATGGCAATTGGCAATCCTGTTTCTTTTTCAGCTGCCTCAATAAGCTTCATTATGTATATTTTTCCAGCATATTTTCTGGCTCCCTTGGAAATTTGCAAGATTAATGGAGCATTAAGCTCTTTTGCAGCTTCTGTAATGCCCTGTATAAGCTCCATATTATTTACATTAAAAGCTCCTAAAGCAAAGCCTTCTTTCATTGCCTTGTCCATCAACTGCTTGTTTGTTACAAATGGCATTTTTAATCCTCTAAATCAAAAAACAATTTGGCTTCATCATATCTTTCTTTAGACACTGTTTTTAATTTTCCAACTGCTTTATCTAATGGAACTGAAACAATATTCTCCCCTTTTAATGCTGCCATCTTTCCAAATTCAGCTTTGTCAACCATCTTAGCGGCATGTATGCCTAATCTTGTTCCCAAAACCCTGTCAAAAACAGTTGGATCACCTGCTCTCTGTAAATGGCCCAAAACAACATGCCTACATTCTACTCCTGTTCTTTCCTCAATAACCTGCGCTAACTGCTCTGCAATCCCGCCCAATATCTTATGCCCAAAAGAATCTGTCTTTACTTCCTTAAACTTTAAAGCTCCGCCTTTTGGCTTTGCCCCTTCTGAAACAGCAATTATAGCATAATTTTTTCCTTTCTTTTCCCTGTTTTTTATTATTCTGTAGACTTCATCAATATCAAATTCTTCTTCCGGCAATAAAATGACAGAAGCGCCGCCAGCTATACCTGACTCCAAAGCCATCCAGCCTGCATGCCTTCCCATAATCTCAACAATTAGAATCCTATGGTGTGATTTGGCAGTTGTATGCAGATTTT
>Ga0209211_10003338_pt1 | contig 26315 bp, 24 predicted proteins | sample RifGroA2_FD_183992 | JGI IMG/M metagenome (GOLD analysis project Ga0209211, IMG submission 183992) | Groundwater microbial communities from Rifle, Colorado, USA - Groundwater A2 (SPAdes) (version 2) | ecosystem: Environmental > Aquatic > Deep subsurface > Groundwater | place: Rifle, Colorado...
CCTCCTCCGCGAGGTCGGCGCGCCCCTTCATCACGATCTCCTCGACCAGCACCTGGTTGGGGCACGCCCGCTCGCACCGCCCGCACAGGAGGCAGTCGGCCAGCGCCTCCTGCACCGCCTCCGCGTCGCCGTCCTCCCCGCTCATCGCCGCCTCGATCAGGGCGATCTTCCCCCGGGCGACGGCGATCTCCGCCTTCCGCTCCGGGTAGAGGGTGCACACCGTCCGGCAGGTGCCGCACTTCGCGCACAGGCCGGTCAACGCCTTGAGATCCGCGTCGTTCATCCGCGGACCGCGGATTCCTCGAGGAAGATCTTTCCGGGGTTGAGGATCCCGTTCGGGTCGAAGCACTCCTTGAGCCGTTTCATCACCGCGACGCCGAGCGGGCCGACCTCCATCTCGAGGAACGGCGCCTTGGAGATCCCCACCCCATGCTCTCCCGAGATCGTCCCCCCCATCTCCACGGTCTTGCGGAAAACCTCCCCGACGGCCTCCTCCGCGCGCCGCGTCTCGTCCGCGTCCGCGCCCGAGATCATGATGTTCACGTGGATGTTGCCGTCCCCGGCGTGGCCGAAGTTGACGATCGCGACCCGCTTGCTGGCGGAGAGATCGGCGAGGAAGTCGAACATGTCGGCGAGGCGGCTGCGCGGGACGACGATGTCTTCGTTGAGCTTGACGGGGGCGAACCGCCGCAGCGCCGGGGAGATCGAGCGGCGCAGCTTCCAGAGATCGTCCCTCCCGTTCGCGTCGGAAGCTCGCCGGACTTCGATGGCCCCGTGGGCGCGGCACACCTCCGTGAGGAGGTCCGCCTCCCGCGCGACCTGGCCCTCCGGCCCGTCGACCTCCAGCAACAGGGCGCTCCCGGTTCCCTCGGGGAGCGGGACGGGCATCAGTGCCTGCACGCAGTCGATGGCGGTGCGGTCCATCAGCTCCATCGCGGAGGGGGTCACCCGCGCCGCGACGATTGCGTTGACGGCCTCGGCGGACCGGCGGTTCGCGCGGAACAGGGCCAGCAGCGTCGCCGCCGCCTCGGGCAGCGGGATGAGCCGGAGCGTCGCCCGCGTGACGATCCCGAGGGTCCCCTCGGAGCCCACGAGCATCCGGGTGAGGTCGTACCCGACCACCCCTTTCGCGGTGGCGACGCCGGTGCGGACGAGTTCCCCGGTTCCCAGCACCGCCTCGAGGCCGAGGACGTAGTCGCGCGTGACGCCGTACTTCACCGCGCACATTCCCCCCGCGCACTCGGCGATGTTGCCCCCGAGGGTGCTGAATTTCAGCGACGCGGGGTCCGGCGGGTAGAAGAGCCCTTTCTTCCGCGCCTCCTCCTTGAGCGTCCCGGTCACCACCCCCGGTTCGACGACCGCGTACAGGTTCTCCGTGTCGATCGAAACGATCCGGTCCATCCGTTCCGTGGAGAGGACGACCCCGCCCCGGACCGGCAGCGAACCGCCGGAGAAGCCGGTGCCCGCCCCCCGCGGGACGACGGGAAACCGGTGGAGATTGGCGAGGAGGACGGTCTGCCGGACCTCTTCGGCGTTTATGGGGTAGACGACCGCGTCGGGCAGGAACTTCTTCCCGGTGGCGTCGAACGCGTAGCAGATGCGCGTCTCAAGGGAGGTCAGCAGGCGGTCGCCGAACAGATTCCCCAACGCGGAGAGGGCTTCAGGGTGCATCAGGAAAGTTTACCACACGCACTTGATACCCCCGACACCAGCCACCTTCGCTGGCTATCGCCAGCGATATGGAAAATGCGTAAGATAGTGCGAAGGGGAAAGGAGTCGAGGCCATGAAATTCCTGGTTGAGATCGAGCAAGAAGTTGATGGGCGTTGGATCGCTGAGGTTATGGAACTCCCAGGTGTGATGTCCTATGGGAAAACCCTCGAAGAGGCGAAACTACGGGTCCAGGCACTTGCACTGCCAGTGATCGCGGATCGTATAGAAAACGGGGAGGCGGGACCGGACCTGACGACTATTTCATTTGAAGCCGCATGAGTGAATGGCGCAGTAGCCGCGCCAGGCAGGTATTAGCCTCTCTCCTTCGAATTCCGAATTTTGTTTTCTCCTTTCACGATAGTGAAGAAATTGGTCCTCGGATGTTGGCCGGTATTGGGAAGCGAACAGGCCTTAAAGCAGAAAATTAGAGGAGGAATTTTGGAACTTAAGCGATTGCGACAAATCGTCACCGCAGTGGCTTTGGCGCTGGCATTCGTGCATATTGTCTGGCCACGGATTGCTGTCGATGCGATAACAATAACACTGCTATTCATTGCAATCGTCCCTTGGCTCGCTCCAATTTTTAAGTCCATTGAATTTCCTGGTGGGTGGAAAGTGGAGTTTCGCGATTTGCAGAAAGCTGCAGCAAGAGCTGACTCAGCCGGATTGCTAGCGACGGCAATGGAGGCTGCAACTCAAAACGAACATTTGTTTCAACGGGTGGCTGAGCAAGACCCTAATCTTGCGCTCGCTGGACTTCGCATAGAAATCGAGAAACGTTTGGTCTCCCTCGCTCAGGAAAAAGGAATTGATGCTCGCAAACCCGGAATCGGGACATTACTTCGGGAACTGAGCGAAAAACAAGTTCTTAATTCAGATGAACGGTCGGTTCTTATGGATTTGGTTGGCCTCCTCAATAATGCTGTGCACGGTGCACAGGTTGATCCTCGGGCGACGATTTGGGCTATTGATATCGGACCGAGATTACTTAAAGGACTCGATCAGAAACTAGTGGAAGCCAAAGTATTTCGCAGCTAACCAGCGGTTGAAGCTGACGGATCACCTGGGTTAATATGTGAGTGCCTGCAGCTTAGCCTGAGTGTTATGCCATTTTATGGTTGATGCCATGAGGCGCCTATGTTAGACTCGTCCTCACCATGGATCTGAAAGAGTTTCTGATACACATACCGCACATAGATTCTTCGGAAGTGACGGTCTATTACAAGAACGCCAAGTACAGCCATGCTTCCGAGCCCTCAATAGATGACATCATCGATGAAATGCTTTTCGACGCAGAGGCATTTGGCGATCTGGAACTCTTTCTTGAGATACCATCCAAAGGAATTTTCTACAAAAAGACCCTTTCGACAACCGAAGTCACACCATTGACGATTCCTGATTTGGATTCGCCTTCCTTACCAGATGTTCGTATCTCCTTCAATCTCACATCTTTCGCGCCTGAGCAATTGATATTGGAGGAAGAATATGTTTTGCCGGTAATCAATTGGCTATCTGTAAGCAAGACCATCCCAAGTCAGTGCTCTTCAATAGATTCTTCTTACGGCATACCATTCGGTGCGTACAAGCTGGAAATTGGTCTTCCAGAGCTGCCAATCTTGAAAAAGCGTACCTCTGAGATAATTGTTACGATTGATGCTGACATGAATATGAACTTAAGCCTGCTCAGATCGGGGAGATTCCTTTGGAACTACTCTAGGCATAGCTTCTCGGTGAAGTGGATAGAACCGATCGCTTACAAGGCATTTATGATGATCAAGAAACAGATAGATGCCAGGAACAAAGCCAAGATCCATGATGCAATCGCCAAAGAGTTTGCGTCCGCAACGTCATTCGAGGACATATCCTTTCCAACCCCGCAGATTAAACCCCCTTTGGACGACAGTGAATTCCAAATCCAGCGTAATATGGCAAGCTATAGATACCTCTATTTTGTTGAAAACAGCATTCGTCAATTCCTGTGGGACAAGCTAAAAGTGATATACAAAGAGAACATGCAAGGCCCTCGATGGTGGATGAGCTTCTTCCCAGAGGATATTCGGAACCATATCAAGGACAAGATGTCCACAGGAAACCCGATCTTGGACAACCTCAAGGTCGAGACGACCCCCCTGCATTATTGCAGCTTCAACGAGCTGGGGCAAATAGCCGAGAAAGAATGGCAAAAGATATTCCGGGAAAGGTCGTTAGACCGCGCTCCGTTTTTTGGACATCTGTCCTATCTTGAAAACTTAAGAAACGCGATCGCGCATAATAGACCTCTGAGTGTTGCGGAGCTTAGCATTCTATATGAAAACGGAAAGTCGCTTTTAGGAATGCTTGGAATGCCAACACCACGAACAACATATCGAGACATATTGGGAGAGCATAGTATTTAATGAATTGAATAGTCAAAAAAAATAGCATAACAAATCGCAGGAGCTGACCGCTAGCAGACCATCTTTTGCGGATGATGCTGTTCGGTCATTCGGCGTGGGCCCACATGATGCGGCGCGGCAGCTCAGCTCTATCGTTAGCCCTCACGAGGAGGACACATGACCCACTGGCGTATGCAACTCCACCCATCCGAACCCGGCGAGGCCGTAGGCCACTGCGTCGCAAGTCTCGCCGCCGGATACATTGGCTTGGACTTCGCCTCTGACATTGGAGACTTGCTGACTGTCGATCAGAGTTCGCTTCCTGAGCGTCAGCGAGACTATTGGGCCTTTGCCCACGAAATGATGGAAGGCGAGAAAGTGCTCATCATGGCACACCACTTTCCGTTCGCGCTCGTGACCGTGGGTGGCCCATACAACTTCATTCGCCACGCCGTGCCGGAACTGGGAGTTTGGTTTCGTCATTTTCGGAAAGTTCGAGACGTAAGGTTCTTTGCTGACTTCGTCACCAACGCCCGAACGTGGGAGCCAATCACTATGACGGACACTATCTCCCCCCTCCGAGACACACAGTCCTTGTCATACCAACTCATAGAGCGGTGGGGCAATGCGGGCTAACCTCTCGGTCAACCGGACCACCTGCAAGCTGCGCTTGCAGGTTCCCTCCGCGCTCCGGCGGCCGGTTACCTCAAACGTTAGGCGCACCCAGAACCGTCGCGCAGCGAGAGTCCCTAAGAGGTAACACGTGCCCAAAGTGAAGAAGCACTCAGCCCCCGCGAACACCACCGCCGCCAACGTCGGCTACGAAGCCGAACTCTGGCTGATGGCCGACGCCCTGCGCGGCAGCATGGACGCGGCCGAGTACAAGCACGTCGTCCTCGGCCTCATCTTCCTGAAGTACATCTCTGACGCCTTCGAGGAGTTGCACGCCAAGCTCGTGGCCGAGAAGGCGCAGGGCGCAGACCCCGAGGACCCGGACGAGTACCGTGGCGCCGCGTATCCCGTCTTCTGGGTGCCGCCCGAGGCGCGCTGGCCGCACCTGAAGGCGCGGGCCCGGCAGTCCACCATCGGCCAGCTCGTGGACGACGCGATGGCCGGCATCGAGCGCGACAACCCGGCGCTCAAGGGCGTGCTGCCGAAGGACTACGCCCGCCCGGCGCTCGACAAGCAGCGGCTCGGCCAGCTCATCGACCTCGTCAGCAACATCCGGATCGGCGACGCGGAAGCCCGCGCGAAGGACGTGCTCGGCCGCGTGTACGAGTACTTCCTCTCCCAGTTCGCCAGCGCCGAGGGTAAGAAGGGCGGCGAGTTTTATACGCCGCGCTGCGTGGTGAAGCTCCTGGTTGAGATGCTCGAGCCCTACAAGGGCCGGGTGTACGACCCCTGCTGCGGCTCCTCGGGCATGTTCGTCCAGTCGGTCGAGTTCATCCGCGCGCACGCCGGGGGAAACGGCAACGGCGGCAAGGCCAAGGGCGACATCAGCATCTACGGCCAGGAATCGAACTACACCACTTGGCGGCTGGCCAAGATGAACCTCGCCATCCGCGGCATCGACGGCCAGATCGGCCACGGCGACACCTTCCACCACGACCGCCACCCCGACCTCAAGGCCGACTTCATCCTCGCCAACCCGCCCTTCAACATCTCCGACTGGGGCGGCGAGCGGCTGCGCGACGACAAACGCTGGCAGTACGGCGTGCCGCCCGCAGGCAACGCCAACTTCGCCTGGGTGCAGCACATGGTGCACCACCTGGCGCCAAGCGGCGTGGCCGGCTTCGTGCTCGCCAACGGCTCGATGTCGTCCAACCAGTCCGGTGAAGGTGAGATCCGCAAGAACCTCATCGAGGCGGACCTCGTGGACTGCATGGTCGCGCTGCCGGGCCAGCTCTTCTACTCGACGCAGATCCCCGCGTGCCTGTGGTTCCTCGCGCGCGACCGCAAGAACGGCAAGTTTCGCGACCGCTGCGGCCACGTGCTCTTTATCGATGCTCGCAAGCTCGGCCGCATGGCGGACCGCACGCACAAGGAGCTGACCGACGAGGACATCGCTCGCATCGCCAACACCTACCACGCCTGGCGTGGGGAGAAGGACGCGGGCGAGTACGCCGACATCGCTGGCTTCTGCAAGAGCGCGCCGCAGGAGGAGGTCCGCAAGCACGGCCACGTGCTCACGCCCGGCCGCTATGTCGGCGCCGAGGCACAGGAGGATGACGGTGAGCCGTTCGAGGAGAAGATGAAGCGGCTCACCGCGACGCTGCGCGAGCAGCAGGCCGAGACCGCGAAGCTGGACGCCGCCATAGCCGCGAACCTGAAGGAGCTTGGGTATGGCGGGTAAGAAAACACGTACCGTCATCAAGCGAGGTTCCGCACCGGAGCGCAAGCAACGTGGCCGCGTCGACCGCAGCGCAATGTTCCCCGTGCCGCCGCCAGCCAGCGACACGCCCCCGGACTACGCCGCCTGGCTCGCGGACCTCAAGGCGCGCATCCATCAGGAACGTCTGCGCGTGGCGCTCGCCAGCAATGCCGTCATGGTGCTGCTGTACTGGGATCTCGGGCGCAACATCCTGGAAAAGCAGGCCGACCAAGGTTGGGGCAGCCGAGTAATTGATCGCCTCGCGGCTGATCTGCGCGAGGCCTTCCCGGAGATGAAGGGGTTCTCGCCGCGAAATCTCAAGTATATGCGCGCCTTTGCCGCAGCGTGGCCCGACCGGCAGATTGTGCAAGCGTCGCTTGCACAATTGCCCTGGTACCACCACATCGCTCTGCTGGAGAAGCTCGACCGTCCGGAACCGCGGCTCTGGTACGCCGCGAGAACGCTGGAGCACGGCTGGTCACGCAACATCCTCGCGCTCCAGATCGAAGCTCAGGCTCACCGTCGACAAGGCAAAGCGCAGACCAACTTTCCAGCCACCTTGCCGCCGCCGGATTCCGATATGGCGGCGCAGGTCTTCAAGGACCCCTACCTCTTCGACTTCCTGGGTACCGACGCACCGCGCCGCGAGGCCGAACTGGAGCGGGGCCTGGTCGCGCACATCCAGAAGTTCCTGCTGGAACTGGGACAGGGCTTCGCCTTCGTCGGCCGACAGGTGCATCTGGAAATCGGCGCCGACGACTTCTACCTCGACCTGCTCTTCTACCACCTCAAGCTTCGCCGGTATGTGGTGATCGAGCTCAAGGTCCGAAAATTCCAGCCCGGCGACGGCGCGCAACTCGGCATGTACATGACCGCGGTAGACCGGCTGCTCTGCCACCCCGACGACAAACCGACCCTGGGCCTGCTGCTGGTGCGCGAGAAGAACCGCGTGCTGGTCGAGTACGCCCTCGGTGGCAACACCAAACCCATCAGCGTGGCCGAATGGGACACGCGGCTCACACATGCCCTGCCCGAGGAACTCCAGGCCAGCCTGCCGACCATCGAGCAGATTGAGGCGGAGCTGAGCCGCGAGGAGGATGAACGATGAAGTGGCTCACCGCGACGCTGCGCGAGCAGCAGGCCGAGGCCGCGAAGCTCGACGCCGCCATCACCGCCAACCTGAAGGAGCTTGGGTATGGCGGGTGAATGGCGAGAGATGACGGTTGGTGAGATTGTGGCTCCGGTGCGCAATGGGCTCGTTGGCGGTCCTTTCGGCTCGAACCTCGTCTCGCGCGACTACGTGCCGGCTGGCGTTCCTGTAATTCGCGGCCAGAACATGGGTGCCCGATGGGTCGCGGGCGAATTCGCGTTTGTCTCTGATGCCAAGGCCGAGACGCTCGATGCCAACATCGCGCGTCCTGGAGACATCGTTTTCACTCAACGAGGAACTCTCGGGCAAGTGAGCGTTGTTCCGGAAGTCCCGTACGGGCGGTACGTCGTGTCGCAGAGTCAGATGAAGCTGACGGTGAACCGCGAGCTGGCCGACCCGCTTTTCTTCTACTACGTTTTCTCATCTCTCGAGCAGCGGGACTACATCCGCCAGAACACGATCCAGACAGGTGTTCCGCACACGAACCTCGGCATCTTGCGCGGGACTCCTGTTCCGCTCCCGCCGCTCCCCGAACAATGCGCCATTGCCCACATCCTCGGCACGCTGGACGACAAGATCGAGCTGAACCGGCGGATGAACGAGACGCTGGAGGCGATGGCGCGGGCGCTCTTCAAGTCGTGGTTCGTGGACTTCGACCCCGTCCGCGCCAAGACCGAAGGCCGCGACCCCGGCCTGCCCAAGCCCCTCGCCGACCTCTTCCCCGACCGATTCGAAGACTCCGAACTGGGCGAGATTCCGGCGGGGTGGCGAGTTGGCAATGTCGGAGAATTGTCGATGCTGAGCCGCGATGGTATCAATCCAGGCGAGTTCCCGAACGAAGCGTTCGACCACTTCAGCATACCGGCCTTCGACGAAGGTCAGAAACCGAAGAGCGAACTTGGCAGCACGATAAAGAGCAACAAGTTCGTCGTTCCGCCGGATGCCGTGTTGCTCTCGAAGCTAAACCCCCGAATCCCGCGCATCTGGTTTCCGGTTGTGAGGGATAACCATCGCGCCGTCTGCTCGACTGAGTTTCTGGTCACGTTGCCGCGAACCGGCATCTCCAGAGAGTTTCTATACAGCTTTCTGTCGAGCGAGGCTTTCGCTGACGTATTCGAGATGCTGGTGACCGGAACGTCAGGCAGTCACCAAAGGGTGAGACCGGAGGGTCTTCTTGGAATGGACGCCGTCATCCCGACTGAATCGGTGATTCATCAGTTCACGAAGGTTACGCGACCCATGCTGGCGCGCGTGGCTCATGCACGCGTTGAGTCTTCGGTTCTCGCCAACCTGCGCGACACGCTGCTGCCCAAGCTCATCTCCGGCGAGCTGCGGGTGCAGGCTGCCGATGATTTTGTTCAGGAGGCCACCGCATGACAGTGCCCGACGATCTTTCCGCGCTTGACGAGAAACCCTTCGCCGAGGCAGTGGTGAAGTTCGAAGAGTTGCTCGCCCAGAACGGCCGAGCCTTCTTGATTGGCGCAGGGTGCAGCAAGTGTGCAGGACTGCCTCTCACAGCCGAACTCACCCAAGAAGCCCTCAGCAGTGACGTGCTCGACGACACGACGAAAACAATTCTTGCTGCGATTCGTGATCTCTTCGTGGGCGCTGCCGATGCGAACATCGAGGACTATCTCAGCGAACTGATCGATCTGCTGGCAATCGCTGAACGCCGGACCTCACGAGGCGCGACACAGAAGACTGTCACTCTCGGGGGAGTTTCCTATGGCGAAGCGTTACTGCGAACCGCAGCCGATCAAATCAAGAACGGCATCGCTGGGGTCATTGAGAAAAGCGTGTTGATCGAAACCCACCAGGACTTTGTTCGGGCTGTGCATCGTCCGCAACGTCCGGGCAAATCGCCGTCCGGCCAGACAGTGGACTACCTCGTATTGAACTACGACACCGTACTTGAGGACGCCCTGGCCTTGGAGCGCGTACCGTTCGCAGACGGGCTCGACGGTGGAGTTACTGGTTGGTGGTGCCCTCAGACATTCGATCGAGCTGGTCTAGCTGCGCGTGTATACAAGTTGCACGGATCGATCAACTGGTGCGAGTTCCCATCTGATCCTTTGCCGCGGCGAGTCGGAGACCGACTCCAGATCGCGGGAGTGAAAGAGCGGCGAATCCTCATTTGGCCGGCCTCGACCAAATACCGTGAGGCGCAGCTTGATCCCTACGCGCAACTGGCAGAGCGCGCCCGCCGCGTGCTCCGACCAAGCGGCGGTTCTCAGTGCGTTCTGGTCGTCTGCGGATATCGCTTCGGCGACGCTCACATCAATCTCGAGATTGATCGTGCGCTTCGAGAATCGGCAGGAAATCTCACGATTGTCGTCTTCACTTCTGACAACGAGCCGTCTGGCCAGTTGGCAACGTGGAATAAGGACGCCGCCGTAATGGAGCAGGTACTTGTGTTCGCCAACCGAGGGTTCTTCCACGGCACCCAGTCAGCGCCCACGACGACGGACCTCCTCTGGTGGAAGTTCGAGAACATCACTCGGCTGCTTGGGGGTGAGCGATGAACGCTGACAAACGCAATCCGGCCGATCCAATCGAGAACCTGGCTATCGGCAAGATCATTGAGGTAGACGGATCCCGCGTCATTGCGGAATTGGACCCCGGTCTGACAGAGCTTTCTCGTGTGTATGCAGGGGAGACGTATCCAATCGGGCAGTTCGGCTCGATCGTCCGGATTCACTTCGGTCGTCGACTGATCTACGCGCTCGTGGGCCGACTCAGGATGAAGGCGGAATACGAGTCTGAACGCGGCATCGTGTCTCAAGCCTCAGCCGATGAGAGAGTCGTCGAGGCCGACTTGTTCGGGGAGGGCGAGTGGAGCCGGGATGCGGCCGGCACCACGAAGTTAGATTTCGAGCGGGGCGTCGCGACGTATCCCTTGCCCCAACAGACGGTATATCTCACGCCTAAGTCGGAATTGCGCTCCATCTACGGGCACAAGAAGGGCGGGGTCATTCAGCTCGGCGAGCACGTTGGGTCGGGCGGGGCGCCGTGCTTTGCGGACATGAATGAATTGCTCGGCAAGCACACTGCGGTCCTCGGTTCGACTGGGGCCGGCAAGTCTTGCGCGGTTGCGGCGATTATTCACAGCGTTCTTGAACGAGGCGCGGCCGCGGGGCACGCGAACTGGAAGCCGCAGATCGTGGTGCTCGATCCACACAACGAATATGGCAAGGCGTTCAAGGGCCACAAGAGACTCTCGACGGACGAGGGCACTCTTTCTCTTCCCTATTGGCTGTTGGACCTAGACGAAACGATCGGGCTCTTGATTGGCAAAACTGAGTACGCGGCTACGTCACAGTCCAACATCGTCAAGAACGCACTGCTCGCAGCGCGGTTGAAGTCCGCGGCGGATGTTCTAAAGCTCGATGCGGCGAAACTCACTGTCGACGCGCCTATTCCATACGTTCTCGGTGAGCCATCAGGTTTGGATGAGTTCGGTGCGGTCAATGGCGCGAAGTACGAGACTGGTCTCGTCGGAGCGATCAATGCACAGAGACCAGAAAACAAGAACAAAAAGGACCACGAGGACTACAACAAGGTTCTGAGGAAGCTCGACTCCCTCATGAAGGACGAACGGCTTGCGTTCATGATGAAGCCTTGGAGTGGAGCCGGTGACCCGATGACGGATGTGTTGGCTCAGTTTCTTGGTGATGGTGTTCCGGTGCGAATCGTCGACTTGTCCGGAGTGCCAAACGAGGTGGCAGGGACTGCGAGTGCCGCGATAGCTCGAACCCTTTTCTCTCTAAAAGTCTGGCAGACCGCAGAAGAGCGGGCGATGAGTCCGGTCGTGCTGGTGTGCGAAGAAGCTCACCGATACGTGCCGAATAGTGGTGAGGCGCAATACGGGGCAGCTCAGGGTGCGATCAGGCGAATCGCGAAGGAAGGCCGCAAGTACGGCATTGGGTTGATGCTGGTGTCACAACGCCCAAGCGAGGTTGAGGCGACCGTGTTGTCGCAATGTAACTCGTGGATCGTGCTTCGCATCACGAACGATGCTGACAGAGAACACGTCAAAGGGATTCTTCCTGATTCGATGGCCGGCCTCACGAAAATGCTTTCTGGACTTCGTCGGCAGGAGGCCATATTTGTTGGGCAGGCGGCCATGCTTCCATCCCGAATCATGATCAGGGATCTGGCGGACGAACAGCTGCCAAGGTCGAACGACATCGACTTTGACAAGGGTTGGCAAAACGTAGGTATTACTGCAGAGCAGCTGGGAGTCGTCGCAAGTCGTTGGCGGTATCAGAAGCGATGAGCGACAACTTCACCGAATCCATCGTCGAAGAAGCTGCCCTCGCGTGGCTGGAGACACTCGGTTACGCCGTCCTGCACGGCCCCGACATCGCGGCCGGCATGCTCGGCACCGAGCGTAGCGAGCCGAACTACCGCGACGTGGTGCTGAAGGGCCGCCTGTGCCAGGCGCTCCTGCGCCTCAATCCCGATCTGCCTCTCGCCGCCCTGCGCGACACGCTGCTGCCCAAGTTCATCTCCGGCGAGCTGCAGGTGAAGGACGCCGAACGGATACTGGAGATCGTCTGATGGATCACCTTCGGCGACTCGGCAACAGCATTTCGATCCCGATCTCGGCGGACGAGAACGCCTTCACCGGACGCGAGTGCCCGCAACCGGACTGCGAGGGGTACTTTAAGATCGAATTTGGTACGGGCCTCAAAGGCGAAGGGCTCCCGTGTCACTGCCCGTACTGTGGTCACACCGCTGGTCACGACCACTTCTGGACAAAGGAACAGATCGAATACGCCAAGTCGGTCGCCATGCGGAAGATTACCGACGCGCTCCACAAGGACCTCAAGAAACTGGAGTTCGACCACAAGCCGAAAGGCGCGTTCGGCATAGGCATCTCGATGAAGGTCAAGCCGGGTCGCCCGACACCCATCCACTATTACAGGGAGGAGCAGCTCGAAACCGAGGTCGTCTGCGTCAACTGCACACTCCGATACTCGGTTTACGGTGTCTTCGCCTTTTGTCCGGACTGCGGCCAGCACAACTCGCTCCAGATTCTTGACAAGAACCTCGAGATGGTCGGAAAGATGTTGGACTTGGCAGCGGGGGCGGAGAAAGTCCTTGCTGAAAAACTCATTGAGAATGCCTTGGAGGATTGCGTTTCGGCCTTCGACGGTTTCGGGCGTGAACTATGCCGCCTCCACGCGAATAGAGCCCGGAACCCCGCCAGGATGGAGAAGATGAGCTTTCAGAATCTCGAAGGCTCGAAAACGACCTTCCTGGACTTGTTCGGAATAGACTTGTCCGGCGAGGTAGCACCGGAAGAATGGCGCGCAGCGGCCATCGGTTTTCAGAAGCGCCACCTCGTCACGCACAAACTGGGCGTCGTGGATCAGGAATACATCACGAAGACAGGCGACACCCGCGCTGTCGTCGGGCGGAAGATTGGTATCGGTGCTGACGAGGTGAGAGGACTCGCGAGGATTATCAGCAAACTGGCTCCACGCTTGTCGGATAACCTCCAGAAGTTGGGGACGAGTCCATGACGATGGTCGCCAAGAGAGTGCCCCGGCTGATTGCGGACATGGCTGAGGGAGAGCGCGAATCCCTCACCCTCGCCGCCCTGCGCGACGCGCTGCCGCCCAAGCTCATCTCTGGCGAGTTGAGGGTCGCCCATTTCAAGACACTGGCCGAGGCTATGCAGTGACGACCGGAAGCGGCAGCCCGTTCTCAGCAGTCGACGCCACACTGGGATACCTCTACCAGGTTCGGTCGGCTTTGCTCTGGGCTCTGCGGAGGCAGAAAAGCGAGCCCGACTTCCTTGTGTCTGTTGAAACGCTTGACGACGTGACCTTCGAGACGGCTGGCGGCAACCCGACTGACCTGCTCCAAACGAAGCACCATCGCAAGGGTTCCGCATCTTTGACTGATGCGAGCCCGGACCTATGGAAGACGCTAAGAATCTGGTTTGAGGGCCATGCGTCGGGGCAGATACCGACGACCGCGAACCTGTACCTCGTAACGACCAGTGCCGCGCCTGACGGCACAGCGGCATCGCGGCTCCGCGCGGCGTCTCGCGACCTTGCTGCGGCGCAGGATGCGCTGGATGCCACGGCGGCGTCATCAACCAACCAGACGAACATGAGTGCCTACGCTGCGTATCTCAAGGCTACTTCGGCCGAGCGCACTGCGATTCTCGGCAAGATCATCATCGTTGATGCCGCGCCGACGGTCGCAGATCTCGATGGCGAACTGCGTCAAGAAGTCTATTGGGCGGCTGGGAAGGAACACCACGCAGCATTTCTCGATCGGCTCGAGGGCTGGTGGCTGCGTCGTATACTTCGTCAACTGACCGACGCCCCGCAAGACCGAGTCGGATCCGTCGAACTCGAGGCGCAGATGTCCGACCTGCGCGAACAGTTCAAGCAAGAGGCGTTACCGATTGACGAGGACCTCCGTGAGTTCACGCTCGATGATGCGACCAAGGCCGCTCATGAGGACTCTACGTTCGTCAGGCAACTGGCAATTATCAAGGCGGGTAAGCGGCGCATAGCAGCAGCCATTCGCGACTACTACAGGGCTTTCGAACAGCGCTCCCGGTGGATTCGCGACGACTTGGTGGTTGGCCTGGACCTTCACGAGTACGAGAAGAGACTCTGCGAGGAATGGGAACTGGTCTTCGAGGCGATGCGCGACGACGTGGGAGATACTGCTACGGATGAGGCGCAAGAACAAGCTGCGCGCTCGGTGCTTGCGTGGGCAGAGCGCACAACCATTCCGATTCGGCCTAGCGTAACCGAGCCGTTCGTGAGTCGCGGCTCCCTACACATCCTGTCCGATGAAGTACGGATCGGATGGCACCCAGAGTTTCGAGCCCGGCTCGAGTTTCTCTTGAGCGCCAAGGAGGACACCGCATGACGGCGTGGGTGGATCGATCTCACGAGGAACGAGCGCTCCTGAACCCAGGATTCTGCGCGAATCTCCTCTGGCACGCTGCCAGTGGATATGCGAGCGACGGCGACGGTGCGCTGTCATTTGAGGAATCGTTCTTGGTGCTGCCGTTTGTACTCCATCGTGAGACGCGAGAGACCCTGCCTCGCTCTAGCCGTACGTCGCTGGCTGTGTGGCTCGATGAAAACCCTCTGGCGCGAGGCAGAGTGGCTAGCCGTGCGCGCTTGTTGGTCCCGTTCACCAAGGAGGCGTTGACGTTCGGTGGCGTCCACGGATTCATCCGGCTTGATGAAGGCAGACTGCGGGCAGAGGCGACCTGGCAACGAGCCGTGAACCGAACACTCACGGAGTCAAGTGACGAGGTCAAGGGCTGCGCCAAGCGAGCAGCTTTCATTGGGAGTTGGTTCGCCCAGGCCGGCAGCGCCGCGACCGTTCTCGCTTTGATTGGAGTGCGCCCATGACAATGCAGATCTTGGACATCGTTGTTTTCAGTCACCACGGACAGCAGCGTGTTCTCCCGCTGAAGACCGGCGCGGTGAATATCATCACGGGCGCATCGAAGACCGGTAAGTCCGCTCTCGTCGACATTATCGATTATTGTTTCGGCGCGGGCGAGTGCCGAGTCCCCGAGGGGCCAATTCGGCGGTCAGTGTCGTGGTTCGGCCTCCGGCTTCAACTCGATAGCGGGCAGGCCTTCATTGCCAGGCGTTGCCCCGATGCGCGATCCGTATCTAGCGAAGACTGTTTCGTGGAGGTCGGGGGCCGAGTCGATGTACCGGATGCGGGTGCTCTTCGGCAGACCACGAACAAGAAGGGTCTTGGCGCCCTCCTTACCGGCTGGAGCGGGATCCACGACAACATCCATGAGCCGCCTCCCGGTCAGACCAGGCCGGCACTGTCAGCCAATGTGCGACACGCGCTCGGGCTGTGCTTTCAGCCACAGGACGAGATCATTCGCCGCCAGCAGCTCTTTCATGGCGCGGCGGACAATTTCTTCGCCCAAGCGCTGAAGGACACGCTGCCGTACTTCCTTGGGGCGGTCGATGATGAGTTTGTGCGGAAGTGTGAGGTACTTCGGCGAGTGCGCGAACAATTGCGAGCATGCGAGCGGCAACTAACCGAGCTCCAATCGCTTCAGGGAAGTGGTACTAGCAAAGCGGCGACGCTGCTGGCTCAAGCGAGAGACGTTGGTCTTTCATCGAGCGACGCGAACACTTGGGATGATACGGTCGCCGCGCTTCGGGAAATGTCTCGAACCCCGATGGCGATGGTTGCTCATGAGCATCCGGACGGACAGGAGTACTCGCGCCTGGCCGTGGATCGGGATCGACTGCTCGATGAGCAGCGCCGATTGCGTGACGAGATCTCGGCCGCGCGCGCCTTCGAACGAGATGAAAAGGGTTTCTCGCGAGAGGCATCCGAGCAACGAGCTCGACTGGCCTCTATTGGAATATTCAACGGTTCGGAGCCGGGACACGTCTGCCCGTTGTGCTCGCAAGATCTCCCCGATGCGGTCGCAGTGCCGGCTGTGGCACAGATCAAGAACGCCCTAACCGACGTGTCGTCTCGCCTCGAGTCTGTGACTCGGGCGGCCCCGCAGGTCGAGAGAGCCATTGCCGAGATCGACTCCCGGCTACAGCGGGTCGTGGCGGCGCTGGTTAAGAACCGAGCAGAGATGGAGGCGGTGCGGAGCTCAAGCGATCGGTTGCAGCAAATCCAGGACGAGACGGCCAAGCGTGCGCTCATCCTTGGGCGCATCAGTCTGTATTTGGAGAGCCTGCCCGAGCTTCCAGACACCAAGGCGCTTGAGGAACAATCTCAGCGGTTGAGGGACCAATCCGCCGCGCTGGAGGAAGAGCTCAGTGACGAGCGAATCGGGGAACGCATCGATTCAATCATGTCGATTCTCGGCAGACGGATGACGGACTGGGCTCGCGAGCTAGGTCTAGAACACTCCAAGTTTCCTCTCAGGCTGGATCTAAGGAAACTCACGATCGTCGCGGACACTGCGGACGGCCCGGTGCCCATGGACCGCATGGGCAGCGGCGAGAACTGGGTGGGCTACCACCTCATTGCACACCTGGCGTTGCACGAGTGGTTTACCCAACGTGGGCGACCGGTTCCTCGCTTCTTGTTCCTCGATCAACCATCGCAGGTCTACTTCCCACCGGAGAAGGACGTCGATGGCTCGATGGCTATGGTGGAAGAAGACGACAGGCAGGCGGTCGTCCGGATGTTCCAGTACATCTTCAAAGTCGTGAATGAGCTAACGCCGGGCTTGCAGGTAGTAATCACCGAGCACGCCGACATAAAAGAAGACTGGTACCAGAGCGCAATCGTCGAACGGTGGCGCGGGGGGGCGAAGCTCGTTCCCGAGGAGTGGCCGCGAAGTGAGTAGCCGCGCCTTCACCGAATCCATCGTCGAAGAAGCCGCCCTCGCTTGGTTCGAAAGCCTCGGCTGGCGGATCAGGCACGGCCCCGAGATTGCGTCCGGCGAGCCTAAGGCCGAGCGGATCATCGGGAGGGTCTGCTGATGGCGAAGCTCGATCTGCGGAAGCTCATGGAACAGGCCATCGAGGTCATGCGGCAGTCCGTCGCGGAACCGCGGACGGACGGCAAGGCGAGCCCGTTGGTGGGGGTGGTCCTCTGGAAGCCGGACGGAACTGTGGAGACCGCATACCGAGGGGAGTTGCGAGACGGCGATCACGCAGAGTACACCCTGCTGGAGCGGAAGAACCGCCACTGCAAACTCGATGGCGCGACGCTCTTCGCGACGTTGGAACCCTGCGCTCCCGGTTCGCGCCGGCATCCGAAGCTGGGCTGCGCGGAGCGAATTGTTCTCGCGCGGATCAAGGAGGTCTGGATCGGCGTCGAAGACCCCGACCCGACGGTGGACCGTAAGGGGATCAAGTATCTGCAGGACAGCGGCGTGAACGTGCACATGTTCGACCGGGACCTGCAGGAAGAGATCCAAAAGGCGAACAAAGTGTTCATCGAGCAGGCGCTCGAAAGGGCCGCTGCGGCCCGCGAAGAGAAGAAGCCGAAGAGCATCACGCTGTCGCCGCTGGAAAACGCATTCGACACCGCCGAGATGAAGGACTTCTCGACCGAAGCGATGGAGCAGTATCGGGCCATTGCCAAGATCAGTGACACGGTGGGCTCGCCTGCCTTCAACCGTCGTCTGGTCCAGCAGGGCCTGCTCAAGCAGGAGAATGGACAACCGACTCCGACGGGTTTCGGCCTTCTGCTCTTCGGCAGAGAGCCAAGAACGGTCATGCCTCAGGCCGGCCTGCTGGGCACCATTCACTTTGCCGACGGAACAGAAGAACCGAAGGACTTCGACGGACCGCAGGTGCTTGCACCTGAGCAGGCGCTTCAATGGCTCCGGGACAAACTGCCCAACCCGATCGAGCGCTCTGCGGCGCGGCGACGGCAGGCGAATGAGGCGCTCTTCGAGCTCGTTCGCGAAGGTGTCGTCAATGCGCTCGTGCACCGCGACTACGCGATCAAAGGCGCCAAGTGCCAGTTGGTCGTCACGCCGGACACGATCACGGTGAAGAGCCCCGGGCGGCCGGTGGAACCGATCACGTTGGAACAGATGCAGTCCTTCGACGCCCCGATGCTCAGCCGCAACCCGGCCCTGCATTATGTCTTCGCCCGAATGGAGCTGGCCGAAGAGCGGGGGCTGGGGCTGAGGTCCATGAAGGCTCGTGCCGAAGCGGCGGGATTGCCGCTGCCCCGGTTCGCGTGGGAGGCCCCGTATCTGGTGCTGACGCTCTACCGCAGCGCAGCCGGTGCTGTTCGCGACTTGAGTCCTGAAGTGCTGGATCATCTGAATACCGACGAAAAAGCGTCATGGCAGTTCATCGTTGGGCGAGAATCCGTGACCAGTCCCGTACTGATGAAGGAGATGGGCTTCGATGAACGGAAGGCCCAGCGCGTCTTGAAGGCACTTCTGGATTCCGGGTTGCTTCGCCGCGTTGGACGGGGTCCAGCAACGCGGTATGAGGTGATGCGGCCATGACTCCGCATCCCGACAGTTGTCCCGACAGACTGTCGGAACTCGCGACCCTCACGCAGGGGACAGCGGGAATCCCGACAGTAATCCCGACAAAGTGTCGGGATACGGCCCGGCGGCCTCCATGTGGCGTCGAATCCCGCCAAACATCCCGCCGACATGGCGGGATTCGGGGTTGATCCGTGGCGGGACTTGAGTCGTGAGCAGCTTCACCGAATCCATCGTCGAACAGGCAGCCCTCGCCTGGCTCGAAAGCCTCGGCTGGCGGGTCACGCACGGCCTCGAGATCGCGCCGGGCGAGCCCGGAGCCGAGCGTACGGACTACGCCCAAGTCGTGCTGGAAGCGCGCTTACGCGAAGCGCTCGCGCGGCTCAACCCCGTGTTGCCGCCCGAGGCGCTGGAGGATGCCTTCCGGCGGCTGACGCGCCCCGAAGGCGCGGAGTTGTCGGCGCGCAACCGTGCCGTGCATCGCCTGCTGGTGGAGGGTGTGACGGTGGAGTACCGCGCACTCGACGGCGCGATCCGCGGGGCGCAGGCGCAGGTGCTCGATTTCGACGACCCCGAGAACAACGAGTGGCTCGCGGTCAACCAGTTCACGGTCGCTGAGAACAAGCATACGCGCCGGCCGGACGTGGTGTTGTTCGTCAACGGGCTGCCGCTGGCGGTGCTCGAGCTCAAGAACGCGGCCGACGAGGACGCGACCATCTGGACGGCGTTCCAGCAGCTCCAGACCTACAAGGCCGAGCTGCCGTCGCTGTTCGCGTTCAATGAAGTGCTGCTGGTCTCCGACGGTGTCGAGGCGCGGGTCGGCACGCTCACGGCTGGGCGCGAGTGGATGAAGCCGTGGCACACGATCACGGGCGAGCGGCTCGCCAATCCGCACCTTTCCGAGTTGCAGGTGTCGATCGAGGGGCTGTGCGCGCCGCGACGGTTCCTCGACCTGGTGCGCGACTTCGTGGTCTTCGAGGATGCGGGCGGCGGCACGCTCGCGAAGAAGATGGCAGGCTACCACCAGTTCCACGCGGTGCAGGTGGCCGCCGGCGAGACGCTGCGGGCTGCTGAGCTGCATCTCGCGGCGGACCGCGTGGCGGAGTCGGGCGGACGCTACGAGGCGGGCCAGAAGCCCGGGGGCCAGCCGGGCGACCGCCGGATCGGCGTCGTGTGGCACACCCAGGGCTCGGGCAAGAGCCTGACCATGGTCTTCTATGCCGGGCGGATCGTGCGCGAGCCGGCGATGGCGAACCCGACGCTGGTCGTGCTCACCGACCGCAACGACCTCGACGACCAGCTCTTCGGCACCTTCTCGCGTTGCCAGGATCTCTTGCGCCAGCCGCCGGTGCAGGCCGAGAGCCGCGCCGACCTGCGCCAGAAGCTCGCGGTGGCGGCGGGGGGCGTGGTCTTTACCACGATCCACAAGTTCTTCCCCGAGGAAAAGGGCGACCGGCACCCGGTGCTCTCCGACCGGCGCAACATCGTGGTGATTGCCGACGAGGCACACCGCAGCCAGTACGACTTCATCGACGGCTTCGCGCGGCACATGCGCGACGCCCTGCCGCACGCCTCGTTCATCGGCTTCACCGGCACGCCCATCGAGCAGACCGACGCGAACACACGTGCGGTGTTCGGCGATTACATCAGCGTGTACGACATCCAGCGCGCGGTCGCTGACGGCGCGACCGTGCCGATCTACTACGAGAGCCGGTTGGCGAAGCTGGCGCTCGACGAAGCAGAGCGGCCGAAGATCGACCCGGAGTTCGAGGAGGCGACCGAGGGCGAGGAGGTCGAACGCAAGGAAAAGCTCAAGAGCAAGTGGGCGCAGCTCGAGGCCATCGTCGGGGCCGAACGGCGTCTTGCTCTTCTGGCTAAGGACATTGTCGAGCACTTCGAGACGCGGATCGAGGCGCTCGACGGCAAGGCGATGATCGTTTGCATGAGCCGACGCATCTGCGTGGAGCTGTACCAGCAGATCGTGCGGCTGCGGCCCCAGTGGCAGCACGAGGACGACGACCAAGGCGCGATCAAGGTCGTGATGACCGGCTCGGCGTCCGACCCGGTGGACTGGCAGTCGCACATTCGCAACAAGCCGCGCCGCGAGGCGCTGGCCAATCGCTTCCGCGACGCCACCGATCCGTTGAAGATGGTCCTCGTGCGCGACATGTGGCTCACCGGCTTCGACGCCCCGAGCCTGCACACGATGTACATCGACAAGCCGATGCGCGGCCATGGGCTGATGCAGGCGATTGCGCGCGTCAACCGCGTGTTCAAGGACAAGCCCGGCGGCCTGGTGGTGGACTACCTCGGGCTGGCGCACGAGCTCAAGGCGGCGCTCGCCACCTACACGGAGAGCGGCGGCACGGGCCGCACCGCGCTCGATCAGGACGAAGCCGTCGCCGTGATGCTGGAGAAGCACGAGGTCTGCCGCGGTCTCTTTCACGGCTTCGAGTGGCCGAAGTGGGTCACGGGCACGCCGGCGGAGCGCCTCGGCCTGCTGCCCCCGGCGCAGGAGCACATCCTCGCGCAGGAGAACGGCAAGGACCGGCTGGTGCGCGCTGGACGGGAGCTGTCGCAGGCGTTCGCGCTCGCCGTGCCGCACGCCGAGGCGCTGCGCATCCGCGACGACGTTGCTTTTTTCCAGGCGGTGCAGGCCGTGCTCGCCAAGCACGCGCCGGGCGAGGCGCGGCCCGAGGAAGAGCTGGATCACGCCGTGCGGCAGATCATCTCCCGCGCCGTGACGCCCGAGGGCGTGGTTGACATCTTCGCCGCCGCGGGGCTCGCGAAGCCCGACATCTCCATCCTCTCGGACGAGTTTCTGTCCGAGGTGCGCGGGATGCCGCAGCGCAATCTCGCAGTCGAGCTGTTGCAGAAGCTGCTCAAGGGCGAGCTGCGCATGCGCCGGCGGAAGAATCTCGTGCAGGCGCGGTCCTTCGCGGAGTTGTTGGAGCAGTCACTCCGCCGCTATCAGAACCGCGCCATCGAGGCGGCCCAAGTGATCGAGGAACTGATCGGGCTGGCGAAGCAGATGCGCGAGGCGGACCTGCGCGGTGAGGCGCTGGGCTTGACCGAAGACGAGCTGGCCTTCTACGACGCGCTGGAGACAAATGACAGCGCCGTGAAGGTGCTGGGCGACGAGACGCTGAGGGGGATCGCGCGCGAGCTCGTGGCCTCCGTACGCGCCAACGTGACCATCGACTGGACCGTGCGCGAGAACGTGCGCGCCCAGCTCCGCGTTCTCGTCAAGCGCATCCTGCGCAAGCACGGGTACCCGCCCGACAAGCAGGAGAAGGCGACGCAGACAGTGTTGGAGCAGGCAGCGGTGCTGTCCGCCGAATGGGCGATGGCATGAAGAGGGCGCCTGACAACAGCATGCAGCTGACGGCGCTTCCGCCGCAGCTGATGCTGAGCGGCGATCAAGCCAGATGAAGCGCCAATATCTCGGTGACTCGAAAGACAGCTTCAAGTGGGACTACCTCCATTTTCTTGTTGAAACCCTTGGATATAGCCAGCTCAAGATCGCGTGGATGATGACGCCCGATGACGACGGACCAGATGGAAAGACACCACCCGAGCTGTTTCCTGCACGGCCGGAGGTCTTGCACTTCTGTAACAATTTGCGCTCCACCCGCGACCCTGCGTTGCTGTCCGGGCTGCCGACCACAACAGGCGCACGTTATGCGGTCAGCCTTCATAACCCAGATGAGAACCTGAATGGCGGCAACCGCGACTCGTATTTCTCAGGCATTGAAAGCGGGCCCGACCAAGTTCTCTTCCTCGATCCAGACAACGGATTTGAGCCTGAACACAGTTTTTCTGAGAAACACGTTCTTTACTCAGACGTTGATAGGATCATCAAGACGATTTCACCCAGTTCCGTTATCACCGCGTTTCAACATCACCGGCGGAAAAAATTTCCTGACGACTTCGCTCGCATTCGCGAACGTCTCCAGAGTGGGTATTCCGCCGCCATTTACTGGCACTCCCTGATGTTCGTCAGTGTGTCGTCGTCTCCGGCAATAATAAACCGAGTTTGCGAAGTTAATCGTGAGTACGCAAAACATCGTCCGGTGGAAGTTCTCGCCTAACCATGCGCTCAAGCGGGACGCCGCAAAAGCGCGGCGCCCCTAGGCTTTACGTTAGGCGGTGGAGGTTGCATCTGTGCCTGAGTTTTCAGTCCATTTCGACCTGGCACCTTTCGAAGCGCTCGATCAGCTAGCACTGCTTGCGTGTCAGGATTACAACCTTGGTGGCGCTGGCGACTGGTTCGGCGAGTTTCGCGGCGGCCTCTACGGTTTCTACGCCCGATTGTACGGAGTCCAGCGGCACTTCTTCGAAGTTCACGCATGGCTGCCGCGTGTCCGAATCCCGACCGATACGGAGTACCATCTTGCATCTATCCTGTTTCAGATGGACTCAGCGTTGGAGTGCCTTATCTTTGCGCTCAACTCGCTCGGGTGGGTCGTGATGCCAGACGCTTTCCGAGATGTGACGGATGCCACAGCGCTGAAGCGGATTAGCCCACTTGATATCCTTGGGGATGCAACAAAGACTCCTCCCATCGCACCGCTGGCTGGCTACCAAACAATTTTCCCGACCATTCAAGGAGTATGGCAGAACGAAGCACAATTGATCGCTCAAGTCCGCGACCTTCATGATGTTTCCAAGCACCGACGCACAATCTTTGTAGGCGGCCAGGCAAGATCAGACCCGCCAGATGGCTTCTTCGAGGCGCTCGGACTTCCAGAGGATGCGGGCCGTCGTGCCGCATTGTGGCCGATGGCGGAGATAATCCTCAAGGACAACCCTAAACTGCCTGCAGTTCACAGAACACTCAGGTCAGTACGGCAGGGCGAGTTGCTAGAGGACCTTACGCCGTCATTCGCAGCATTGATCAAGGCAACTGGAACGGCCGCGCTCGGAGATGCGCAGGCGAATGTTCCCCTCAAGGTGAAACGGTTTCGCGGATGACAGCCAGGAGATTAGATTCAACGCCTAACCAGGCGCTGCACCTGTCCCGGCCCGCACGTTTGCTTTTCGGGGTTCGTTGCTCACCGCGCAGGCCGGGCAGGTGAGCTAGGTCGTTGGCCCGCAGGGGACACGACCAACAACCGAAAAGAACAAAACTCCATATTGGAATAGGTGCCTATGTTCGAACAAGCCTTCGGAGGTCAGTTGTAATGAGCCGATCCATGCCGATGCAGCCCGCTCTTTTCGAGACCCACGAAATCCGCCGTGTCTATGACGAGGACAGCGAGACCTGGTGGTTCTCGGTCGTCGACATCATTCAGGTGCTGACCCAGCAGGCGGATTACCAAGCAGCGCGCAAGTACTGGAACAAGCTGAAAGAACGGCTTGGCAAGGAAGGAAGCCAACTGGTGACAAATTGTCACCAGTTGAAAATGACCGCTGATGACGGCAAGCAGCGTCTCACCGACGTCGCCACCGCCGAAACCTTGCTGCGTCTGGTGCAGTCCGTCCCCAGCCCGAAAGCGGAGCCGATCAAACGTTGGCTGGCCAAGGTCGGTTACGAGCGTATGCAGGAGATGGCCGACCCGGCGTTGTCGCTGGATCGCGCCCGCACGACCTGGCAGAAGCACGGACGGAGCGAGAAGTGGATTCAACAGCGCATGACCGGGCAGGAGACGCGCAACAAGCTGACCGATTACTGGGCGAATCACGACATCAAAAAAGGCGAGGAGTTCGCCATTCTCACCAACATCATTCATCAGGAATGGTCGGGCGTGAGCATGAAGGCGCACAAGGCCAGGAAGGGCTTGCACGATCAGAATCTGCGCGACCACATGAGCGAGGCGGAACTGATTTTCTCCGCGCTGGCGGAGTTGTCGACGCGACAGATCGCCGAAACGGACGACGCGACCGGGATGGCCGAAAACAAGATGGCCGCCACACAGGGCGGAGCGATTGCCAAACAGGCGCGCAAGGGGCTGGAGGCCAGGACCGGCAGACCCGTGGTGTCCGCCGACAATTTTCTGCCGCCCGGGAAGCGATCACTCCCCATGCCCATAAAGAAGGCCGGGAAGAAAAAATGAACGAGGCCGAAACTCGCGCCGAACACATCGATCCCGCGCTAAAGGCCGCGGGGTGGGACGTGGTGGAAGGAAGCCGCATCCACCGGGAGTATTCCATTACTCCGGGGAGGGTGGAAGGCGCGGGCCGTCGGGGCAAGGCGATCACCGCCGACTATGTGCTGGCCTATCGCAACACCAAACTCGCCGTGGTCGATCTTGGCAGGCCGGATGAGATCGGCAAGGTGTTCGCAGGCTTCCAGAAATACCTGTATCAGCAACAGGCCGTCGCATGACAGGTAGGACACAAACCGAAAGCGCCTGCACCTTGTAATGGCAGTTTGTGGGTTGTGGGCAGGGGACACACCTTCACGGAGTGGGGTTTACACCAGGTATGTCCCCTGAAAGCGCTTGCACCTCACAGTGACTCTTTCCTGCCGTACCACACGCAGCGAAAATCCCTCTGTGGCTTGTGTCGCGCTATTCCAGGGAGTGCACGAAAGCGGCGATCGTGTTGTTGACCTCGGTCGGCTTCTCCAGCATCGCGAGGTGGCCGGCCCCGTGGATGATCTTGAGCACGGCGCCCGGGATGTTGGTGGCGAGGTACTCCCCGTACTTCAGCGGGGTGAGGCGGTCGTCGTCGCCGCTGACCACGAGCGCGGGGATGCGGATCGCGTCCAGGCGATTCATCGCGTCGAACCCGTTGCACGCGTGGAAATCCGCGAGGAAGGTGGCGGGGCGCGTGGAGAGGACGTCGGTGGTGATGTCCTCGCGGAGCAGGTCGGACGAGGCGGCCGACGTCATCCAGCCGACCAGTTCGGGAGCGAATTCCCGGAACCGCTCCCCGATCCCCTCGAAGATCACCGGGCTGATGCGGAGCCGCGCACCGGTGCCTAGGAGGACGAGGGCCTCCAATCCCTTGAGCCCCCCCAGGGCGGCCTGGAGGGCGATCGCTCCCCCCATCGAGTGCCCGGCGAGGAGGAACCGGTCGAGGCCGATCTCCTTCACGAAGTCGGCGACCCAGGCGGCGCAGGCGTCCACGCTCTCAAGGGGGGGGCCTCCGCTGCGGCCGTGTCCGGGAAGATCGGGGATCACCATCCGCACCGAGCCTTTCAGCCCCGCCCACTGGTCCCGGAACGTGTGGTGGGAGCCGCCCGCCCCGTGGAGGAAGACGATCGTCCGCCGGCTCGCCTTCACGCTGTCCTGGAACTGGACGACCTGGCCCTGGACGGTGATTTCCGGCATCGCTCCCCCCCCATTCATGTTGGTGCACCAAGTATATCGAATTCCCGGAACCGGTTTGCGCTAAGATTTCCCTTGAGCGGAGCACCGCCCTTCTGGTAAGAAGGATCGGCTCGACAACCCCGGGAGATGACACCAATGAAGACGATCGGACGCGAGATCCTGTGGAACCTGCCGCACGCGGCGGCCATCATCATGTACGCCCTGTTCGGGGTCGTCATGCTGGTGATCGCGTGGGGCGTGTACCGGCGGGTGGAAGCGTACCGCCTCGGGCGGACGGAGCGGGAGAACCGGTTCGACGACCTCCGGGGCCGCCTGAGGGATACCGTGGTCCTCGCCCTCGGGCAACAGCGTGTGGTGCGCCGGATGTTCGGCGGGCTCGTCCACCTGTGCATCTTCTCCGCCTTCATCGTCCTCTTCATCGTCACCTGCCTCGTGGCCGTGGAGTACGACCTCGGGTTCCGGATCCTCGACGGGAACTTCTACATCGTCTT
>Ga0209211_10003339_pt1 | contig 26314 bp, 26 predicted proteins | sample RifGroA2_FD_183992 | JGI IMG/M metagenome (GOLD analysis project Ga0209211, IMG submission 183992) | Groundwater microbial communities from Rifle, Colorado, USA - Groundwater A2 (SPAdes) (version 2) | ecosystem: Environmental > Aquatic > Deep subsurface > Groundwater | place: Rifle, Colorado...
GTGGATCTAAACCCATGCTTGTTTCTATGAAATCCGGATAACCATCACCGTCGGTATCTTTGTCATATTTAGACAAATCCTCAAAGGTCGTTAATATTTGGTTTTTACCGCCTTTGTTCAAATTCACTATCCTAGTACCCGATCTATTGTTTTTGATATATAAACCAGTTAATATACTTACTACTAGGAAAAAAACAACCAGACCTAAAATAATAAAAATTAATTTTCTGTCAGTTTTGTTATCAGCCGGTGGAGTTTGTTCTACTACGACAGGTTGGGGCGGCTGAGGAGTTACTGATATAACTGGTTGTTGAGGCTGTGGTTGAGAAATAGGCTGCGTTGGTACTGGTATAACGGGATTTGGGACAGTAACTTCTTCCATGCATTTATATTATTTCAATAAAAAATAAAATACAAGGGAATGTATAATTAATTCAACATGATGTTTGTAAAGAAAAATATTTTTTATTTTCTTTCTGCCTTAATTCTGGTAATTGGAATACCTTTTGCGGTTGTATCAATTTTTGAACTCAAAAATACATTGAATCTTTTATCAAATTCCCATAAAACACTCGGAAAAATAGTTGGGATAGAAGAAGAAAGGCGTCGAAATAGTGGTGACATGTATTCTCCAGTAATTAAATATAAATCTATATCCGGAGATGAATATGTTTACCATTCCAGTACTAAGACCGGTTACACCTCATATAAAATTGGTCAAGAGATTGAGTTGATCTATGACAAAAACAATCCTCAAAATGCCCGGGTAAATTCTTTTTTAGATATTTGGTTTTTGACAATTATTATGGGAGTAGGTGGTTGGGCCAGTACAATTGGCGGAATTGTCTTATTGCTTTTTACTCTAAAAAAGAAAAGATTGGAAGGATATCTAAAGAATCATGGACAAAAGATATTAACTGACTTTGTTGATGTAGGGAGAGGAATAGTTGAGATAAATGGAGAAAGTGGTTATGTCATAAACTGCCAATGGTTAAATCCTCAAGATAATATTTTATATACTTTCAAGAGCGATGATATCTGGTTTGACCCGACAAATTATGTGAAAGATAAAAAAATAGAAGTATTGATAAATCCTAAGGATCTCAGTAAATATTATGTCGATTTAAGTTTTTTACCCAAACAATTATAATAATAATTATTACTTATGAAACGCGAAATACTAATAATTATCGTGACAGCATTAATTACAGCAGTAATTACGGCAAAAGTAATGTTTACTCTTTTACCGGAGCTATATTATGCGAGTAAGGAATCTTCACAGTTAACCAAGAGTACTTCTGCCGTCGGGACTTTTGAAACAATTGATTGCAAAGATTGCAAGGTCTTGAGAATAACCGAATCGGTTTGGAATGGGCCTATTGCAAAGGCAGGACCCGATAAAGTATGGGAGATATTGGCAAAATCGGGGACAAAAACATCTACCGCCGACTGGTCATTGGAAATTTTATCCGTGTCCGCGGATAATTTAAAAATAAAGTTTTCAGGAAAGATTTACCAAGATGGTAAACCTATCACAAAACCCATTGTGATAACAAAATGGAGCAAGAGCGAGGAATTTAATGACAATAGAATCGGTGGAGGCATCGTGTGGGATTTTGTTTATTTTCAAAAGACTGATTAACTACCACCGTAAACGATCAACTTTAATTGATCGATCGTTTTCAACTAATTCCTAATTTATAGTTATAAACTGAGTTTGTTGAATTTATAATCTAAAATATGGTTAATGATGTTAGTAATATTGCCACAAACGAACAAAATCAAATCCCGGTTGCCAATTCACCAGCAGTGCCTCAATCTCCAATGCAACCAACAAAATCAGGACATAAGTGGTTAAAAATAATATTAATAGTAATTAGTATCATTGTGGTTTTTGTCATAACGATTACTATCATTGTTACGGCATTAACTGCAGAACCCGCTAAGATTGCTCAGGAATTTATTTCTTACATACAACAAGGTAAAGCAACCGAAGCATATTCTCTTACTGGAAGTCAATTTCAACAAGCAACATCAAGTGACCAGTTTGCAGCATTTGTCGACCAAGCAAAAACAAAGCTTCCAAAAAACAGCATAAATATAACGAGTAGAGAAATTAAGACGAATTCGAATGGAACAATAGTTATGTTTGGAATAAATTTGAAAAATGATAGCACTACTTATAATGCAACTATTAAATTATCAAAAGACGGAGCGGAGTGGAAAGTGTTAGGATTTAATATTAACTAACGTAACCTACAAAAATCGTCTGAAACGGGGTGAGTTAAAGAATAACTTCCTAAAGATAAATTAAATTTAGTACTTACTGATTAATAACAAAAAAACCAAAATAAATATAAGCACTTTTTTCATAGATTCGATAAACTCACTATAAACATTTTTAGTATAGCAAAAAAATACTATAATGATTCTATGAAGAGATTTTTTGTTGGAGTATTTTTATTGGCTTTATTTTTATCGTTTCTTATAATGGTTAAAGCTGACGAGTTAGACGATATTAATAATGCAATAAATTCTCTAAAAAAAGACCTAAGTAATAAAGAAATAAACTATCAAAGTCTCAACGTAAGATTAAACGGAATAAAAAGTAAACTGAGTGGTCTGGAACAAGCAATAAATCAAAAAGAAATAGAGGTAAAAAAAGGAGAACAAGTTCTGTCTTACCAAAAAGAACTTCTCAATGAAAGGGCAAAATCTTATTATAAAAATGTTAATAAAAATTCCAGCCTTTTTTTAAGCATTCTAGTGTCCGACGATTTATCAGCCTCTTTAAGAAAAATCTTTTACCAAAAATCATTAGTGGATGAAGATAAAAGGACGATTATCAAAATCGTTCTCTATGTAAAAAATCTTGAAGAAATTAAAAAAAATTTGGAAGTCGAAAAGTTAGGACTGGCAAGATTAAAAATAGAAGTTGACAAACAATCTCAAATTATTGCCGGGCAAATCAGCCAAACTCGTTCCAAAATTGCGGAACTAACCGCCAAACAGCAACAGTTAATCGCTCAAAAATTAGCAAGCTTAGGAATTTCCCGTTCTGCCTCAAGTTTAGGTCGGTGTGACAGTGACTTAACTAATAGTCGCGACCCAGGTTTTTCTCCCCGGTTTGCTTTTTTTACCTATGGCGTTCCCAACAGGGTTGGTATGAATCAGTATGGAGCGTATGGAAGAGCTAAGTCCGGACAAAATGAAGATCAAATTTTACGAGCTTATTATGAAAATTTTGAATTAAAAAAAGATTATGACAAAGGAATAAATATAAATGTTGATGGCTATGGCACTTTTAATATTGAAGACTATGTTAAAAGAATCTATGAAATTCCAGATGCTTGGGGGTCGGACGGGATGGCGTCTTTAAAGGCCCAGGCAATAGCTGCTCGTTCTTATGCTTTGTCATACACTGGAAATGGGCAAAGAGGTATTTGTGCAACGGAAAGTTGTCAAGTATTTAAACCAGAACCTAAAGGAGGGTTTTGGGAACAAGCTGTTAATGATACAGCTGGTTGGGCAATGGTACAAGGAGGCTCTCCTATCAAGGCTTGGTTCTCATCCACTCATGGTGGATATATTTTAAAATCATCAGAAATTGGATGGTCGGACACTGCCTGGACTAAACACGCTAATGATTTTGATGGTTCGGTTGGTAGTTTTTCCGACTTGAACTCAAAAGCCTATGATCGGGATTCCCCTTGGTTTTACTGTGACTGGGGCTCAAGAAGTCAGTACAATAAAACCGCTTGGTTGAAGTCAGAAGAACTGGCAGATATTGTCAATACAATACTTTTAGCAAAAGTTGATTCTTCGACACGTGAACATCTTTATCAACCTGATAATCCCCCGGCCGGCACTGATAATTGGGGTCCGGATAAAGTCAAACAAGAACTACGTTCCCGCGGACAGAGTCCTTTTAATTCAATCAGCGATGGTTCGGTTTCGGCTGATTTTTCGTCAGGAAGAGTCAGTTCGGTTAATTTTTCCGGAGACGCCGGGAACATCTCTTTTTCTTTAACTGAATTTAAAGACTGGTTCAATCTGCGGGCGCCGGCTAATATTCAAATCGTCGGCCCACTTTTTAACATTGAAAAAAGATAATGATTTAAAGTATTATATAAGTAAGTTATAGTAGATATGAAAAAAATTCTAATAACGATTCTTTTAATTTTAGGTGTTTTGATAGTTCCTAATTCTGTTTTAGCATTGACTTTTGATTTGATTGCTCCATCTGGCGAGCTGGTAAGAGGTCAAGAGGTAAAGTTCACAATTAATGTTGACACAGAGGGAAAATCTTTATCGTCAACATCAATCGGGATGACACACAAAGACCAATATTTAGAATTTGTTTCGGTTTTGCCCGGCAATACTTTTACGACGGTTTCTGCTGACGTTCAGGGTTCAGGAAAGTTGATTATTTCCGGATCGTCAACAACCCCATACTCCGGTTCAGGCACCTACGCTTATGTAACTTATAAATTAATTGCCTCTGGTCCGGGTTCAACTCAACTTTGTGCTCTTTTTAATCCCTCATCCCCAACCCCAATACTGACTTCTCCGCCTATCCCAACTTCCTTACCAGAATCAGGAGAAACAAAATCAGTTTCTCAAGGAATAATCTTAGCCACTTTCTTCTTAATCACCGCGGCCGGTGGTTTTTTTGTTCTTAAAAAAACATGAAAAATTTTTTTCTATCATTTGTTCTTATCTTCTTTATCTTTTTCTTTTGGATAGTCAAACTAGTCCCAGCGCAAACCCCACCAATCCAACCTCTGGTTAATACCCCACCTCAACTTTGTGGTTGCCCAAGCGATCTTAATCAAATATATCAAGAAAGAGGAACAGGAGAAACATGTGTTAGTAATCCAAATTCAACAGCGGCCTTTCAAGAATTTAATAGAAATCCTAAAACCAAACATTTATGGATAGAAGATTCTGAGATAACCGCTCAAGGAAAAGCTAATGATCGAGCCCGTCAATTTATCTATTGGGTAACGACTCATGCGGCTATCGATAATCATCCGGTTTTGACAAAAGTCTGGGGAACAGCCAGAAATTTAAGTTATTTTTTAGTGATCTTAACCGCGGCGCTTTTGGGCCTAGGAATAATTATTGGCCAGCGGACTAATTTTGAGACTGGGATTAAACTTTGGCCGGCCATTACAAAAATTTTATCAGCCATTCTTTATATTGCTTTTTCAGCCACCATTATCATAACTATTATTCAACTGTCAGAAGTGATGATGAAATTCTTTATTGAAAATTTAGGTGGCAAAGATCTTTTTAATATTTATTTTTCCGGAATCAGTACAGAAGAAAATTATGTTAAATTTGTCGGATGTCGGGACTTGAATATTCGTGTTCAAGAAGCAGCTAAGACAGAAATCTTCATGCTTAAACTAACCAACTGGAGCTACTATTTTATGGGTGGGATGTTATTGTTGCGAAAAATAATTTTATGGTTTTTGCTTTTTGTCTCTCCGTTTTTAGCAATTCTTTTGTCTTTTGCTTTTATCAAAAATGTTGGAATGATCTGGATCGGGGTATTTTTTCAATGGGTTTTTTATGGGCCGCTATTAGCTCTTTTTTTAGGAGGAATGGCATCGATTTGGAAATATGGGATTCCTTTTGTCTTTGATTTTTCTCGAATTGATACAGCTGCTGGTTATATCTATCCAACAGCAACAAGTTTACTATATGGTGGGCCAGCCCAAAAGCTTTCAGTCACCAATAATGGAAATTATATCGATACTTATGTCGAATATATTATTACTTTAATAATGCTTTGGGCGGTGACGATCTTTCCTTGGTGGCTACTGCGTATTTTTAGGGATTATTGTTGTGAGGGAATTAATGCGATGAAAAATATGATGTTATCTGCTATTAATCCGGGAAAAGGCGGAGCGCCGTCTCCGATTCCTTCTCCGGCAAATTTGAGTTCTAATCTTGGCGCTACTTTAAAAATTCCCCGAGAAATTGAAACTTCAGTTAGGACACGAATAGAGACGGTTGAGGAAATAAAAAAAGCTCGAACTGAAGAAATTACCCAATCTCTCAATATTAAAGCCTCAAAGATTACTGATGTAGCTCATTTTGAGACGAATAAGACGGTCAACGAAACAGTTAATAAAAATATTAATTACTTGAAAAATCCAATTCAGGCTTCAACTTCAGCTGAACGACAGAAATTCATGAATATTCGCAGCGAACTTTCCAGTCGGGCTTCAAAAGCCGATCCGATCGCTAATCGATTCATAAAATCATTTGTCGTTTCGAGAATTAATATTGCTGAAAAAGAAAATATTATAAAAACATTACCAACTTTACCAGAAACTACGAAAACCTTAGTCCACGATACTAAGAAGAATATTGAGGAAGTAATCAAGGTTTCACCGGCAGTGACATTAGATGAATACGAACAAGTAAAAAAAATGTGGACTAACGCTTATGAAAAAGGAGAAATTCCAAAGACAGAAAATATTCGTTCTAGGGGTGAATGGGTAGAAGGGGACATTGTTTTGATTACTAATACATTAAATAAATTATTATCTGATGATAAAGAATTAAAGGCTCAGGCCCTTGACGAAATTGGTTTTATTTTACCGATATTTTTAATTAATAATCTTTCTGGAGATCAGTTAGTCACCTATCTTAAAGCAAAAATTGAGGCAGCCAGAACCGTTAAAGATTTATTAGATCGGGAAAAAGAAGTGACGGAAAGGCTTAAGGCCGGAGTGGAAGAAACGGTTGAAGTTTTGAAACCAAAGGCAAAAGCAAAAGAAAAAACAATGGAGATGAAGGCAGAACTAAATAATTAAAGGTTGTTTACTGAATTGGGTTAGAACTTCAATTTGTTTATTTTCTTTTATTAAAACCGTGTCCTCTACCCTCATCCCCCATTTGTCTTTGATGTAAGCTCCCGGTTCAATTGTGATGACCTGATTTGGAAGTAAAACATCAGTTGAGGTAAAAGAGATCTTTGGATATTCGTGAATTTGTAAACCAACACCATGGCCGGTGGAATGGGAATAGGTTGAAAGTTTAAAGTTAAAAGTTAAAAGTTGACGACAAAACTGATCAATGGAAACAGGATTGTTATCAATCTTTAATTGTTCAATAGTTTTTTCTTGAGCATTTAAAAGAGCTTTGTAAGTATTTATCATTTCATCTGTGGGTTTACCAATAAAAACAATTCTTGTCATATCTGAGTGATAGTCTTGAAATTTTGCGCCAAAGTCAATCAAAATTATTGAGTTTTTTTTGACTTTCTCATTATTTCCATTTTTGGTATCGTAATGAGGAACCGCGGAATTTTTATCAATAGCAATGATTGGATAAAAAGATAAATCACAACCTTTTTCTTTTAACCAAAATTCTATCCTAAAGGCAGTTTCCTTTTCCGAAGTTCCAATTTTGATTGTTTTGATAATCTTCTCTAAACAACGATCAGCAATTTGGCAGGCAATTCTGATTTTATTAATCTCTTCTTCGTTTTTTATTTCCCGGATTTTAATAATTAATTTTTCTAGAGAAACTAACTCAACATTTATTAACTGCTCTTTTATTTTTTGCAGTTCATTAACTTTCAAATCGTCGCCTTCAAATCCCAACCTTTGAATTTTTTCCTCACGAACAATTTCCTGCAAGTGTTTAATCAGTCCTTTTTCTGGGGTTATGACTTTTAACTTTTGACTTTCATTTTTGACTTTTGAATTTTGACTTTTGACATACCTCAAGTCTGTAAACAAATAAACATTTTTTATCGTTACTAATCCCCACCCTTCCCTTTCGTTTTCTGTCAGCGTCTTAAATCCAGTCAAATAAAGAATATTGTAAAAATTCGAAACCAAAAACCCGTCAAGATTTTTTTCTTGCAAGATGTTTCTTAACTTTTTAGCCCTTTGTTGTAGCATAGAAGGTAATTATATATAATTATTAACATTTATGAATAAAATTAAAGGCTTTCTCTCTCTTTTATCTGCTGGACTTATTTTTGGAAGTTTTGGAATTTTGATAAGGATTCTTAATCAACAGTTAACAAGTTTTCAACAAATTTTTTTTAGAAACTTCGTAAGTTTTTTACTTGCAACATTAATTATTCTTATCTTAAAAAGAAAAGTGTCTTTTAAGAACGCTTCATTATTAAAAATCACTCTATTTGGTGTTTCTTTACCTTTGACGATCGTTTTATATACTCTATCTATTTTAAAAACAAAAATAATAATAACTATTGCAAGCTTGTATATAGGATCAATAATCTTTTCACTTCTACTTGGAATAGTCTTTTTCAAAGAAAAAATAACATTTCAAAAAACACTTTCTATAATTTTTGCAGTTATAGGTTTGATATTTTTTGCCTCACCATTTTCTTTAACCTCATTGAATATAGGTTTAATTTACGGAGTTTTAAGTGGTTTTATGGACGTAATAAGTAATTCATTTAAAAAACATCTAAGTGGTAAATTGGACAGATTTGTCTTAATCGCCATTCAAATGTTTGGAGGAATAATTATCTCATTGATTTTAATGTTCTATTCTAAAACACTTTATATCCCTCAAATGTCTTCACAAACAATCTTTGTTGGGTTACTGTTTGGGTTATTGCTTTTAACAATAAATTACTTGTTATTAGTCGGATTTCAGAATTTTGATTTAAATTTAGGGACGATTGTTTTATCATCAGAATTAGCTTTTGCGTCTATATTTGCCTTTATTTTTTATAAAGAATTGCCAACGAGAAACGAATTAATTGCTGTCTTTTTTATTATTCTTTCAATAATTATTTCTCACTTGAATTTTAAAAAAATTAAATAGTTAAAATAATTTTGCTACAATAAAGCATGCTCAAAAGATTAGTGATCTTCATGGTAATTTTGGTAGTCGCGATTCCGCTATTTTTTTATTCCTTTCAATATTTTTCTCGTGCCGCCGCAATAAAAGCCAATATTGTTGTTGACGTGACAAAAACTTCTGGACCGTTTCCCGACCGTTGGAAAGCTTTAGCTCAAGGGGGTGAAGAGTCGGGGGTGAGGATGTTGGAAAATGTTGTCTCCCAAGTTTCCGGACTTTATCCGAAATATATTCGACTCGATCATATCTATGATTTTTATGAAGTAGTTTCTCGCGACTCATCCAATAATTTAAGTTTTAATTTTTCCAAACTTGATAAGACGGTTTGTGACATTTATAATACTGGCGCCAAGCCGTTTTTTTCCTTAGGTTATATGCCCCCAACGATGTCCGACGATGGATCTTTAATCGGTAAACCAAAAAACTGGAATGAATGGACTTTTTTGGTGCAAAAAACCATCGAACATTATAGTAGCCGAGAGACGATTTTACCCTGCGGTGCTTTAGAGAATTTTTGGAAAACCGATATTTACTATGAAGTCTGGAACGAACCAGATCTGGAAACTTTTGGCAAATGGAGATATTCCGGTGGAAAAAGTTACAGTGATTTGTATTTTTATTCAGTCAAAGGGGCTCAGCAAGCACAAAATACTTTACCTTTTAAAATTGGCGGTCCGGTGACAACGGCTTTATATAAAAACTGGATTCAGAAATTTTTAGATTTTGTGGCGGCTAACAATTTAAGAATTGATTTTTTGAGCTGGCATCATTATTCAAAAAGAACCAATGACTTTACTGACGATATTATTAAACTGAATAAATGGTTAGGTGAATCGTCAAAATATGATCGATATGAAAATCTGCCAAAGATAATTTCCGAGTGGAGTTATGACAGCGAGAAAAACCCGATTGCCAATACAGAGGTTGGAGCTGCTCATACAGTTGCTTCTTTAAGAAATCTATTAAATGCCCGATTGGAATTAGCTTTTCTTTTTGAGATTAAAGACGGCCCGACTCTTTCTTGGGGAATTTTAAACTATGATGGAAGTCCAAAACCTCGTTATCAAGCCTTAAAGCTTTTAAATGCCTTAGAAGGAAATCAGTTAATAGTTGACGGTGAAGGAAGCAATGTTAGCGCAATTGCCAGTGAAAACGAAGAAAAAACTGTCTTAATTTTAACCAACTATGACCAATCTGGTCGGAATTATGAAGCCGTTCCGGTAGTTTTTAAAAATTTAGTGGGAACAAGTTATAATTTGACTAAAAAATATCTAGATGGCCGATCAGAGACAATGTTAAATCTACGGCCAATAAATGGAGAAATCAGGCTTGAGGCGGAAAAAGCTATTATCATGCAGGCCAATACGATTGTAGGACTGGAGTTAATAAAGACTCAATAGGTTCGTAAAGTTAATAATGTTCATAAAGTTTATAAAGTAAAAACACTTTAGGAACTTTACAAACTTTAAAAACTTTATAAACTATTTTGCTTAATTCTTCTCGAAATACAGTGTTACCACCGACGTAATTATCTGTGAACCAGGCTCAATTTGAGCCGGTCCCCCTCCTCCACTAGCACCAATTCCTTCAGCGGCCATAGCCCTATAAAGAATTGGTTGATTAGGTGATGACTCAACTATATTGGTGATTCTTCCCAGTTTAATACCTAAGTTTTTTGCCATTTTTTGAGCTTGATCTTTGGCGTTTTTAATGGCAACATTACGAGCTTCTTCCCGGTAAAGTTCGGGCTTATCAACCACAAATCGTGACCCTTGAATTTGGTTAGCGCCAACCGTTGTTACGGCCTCAATTACCCGGGAAGCCAATTGTGGATCTCTAACCTTAATTTCAATAACGACGCTTCCATTATATCCGTCGGCCCTGTTTTCATTATTTTCATATTTATAGTTTGGGCTAATGGAATAATTAGAGGTTTTAATATCAGCTTTTTCAATGCCGATTTCTTTTAAAGCATTAATGATTTTATTATTAATTTCATTGATTTTCTTTTGAACTTCAACAACTGATGATGCTTGGTCAATCGTAATTCCCGCGTCTATATAAGCTGTGTCTGGTGTTACCTCGACTTTTCCTTCGCCGACGACCGCCAATTCAGAAGATTTATTAGTAGTAACTAAAGTCAAAGGATAAGAAATATTAAGGACTTTAACTAAATACAAAGCTCCAAGAGAAATAATAACAACGACTAAAAAATTTACCAGAAAACTTTTATTTTCCATAAATAAAAAACTGATAATATTTACAGTATAATAAATTTATGTTACTTTCAATAGCGGCTCGTTCAGTGATTGTTTATTTGTTCGTAATTTTCGCAATCAGATTTTTTGGGAAAAAAGAACTATCTCAACTTTCTATCGTTGACCTGGTTTTTATTTTGCTTATCAGCAATTCTCTCCAAGCGGCCATGATCGGGAACAACACAACTTTGGCGGGAGGATTGATAGCTGCCGGATCATTATTTATTGTTAACTGGATTCTAAAAAATTTAATTTATAAATCAAAAAGAATCAGTGAAACAATTCAGGGTAGTCCAATAATGCTTGTTTACCAAGGCAAAGTTATTTACAAACATCTAGAGAAAGCACAAATATCACATGATGAATTGGAGGCCGCAATAAGGGAACACGGGGTCAAAGATATTGCTGCGGTTGACTTGGCAATCCTGGAAGTTGATGATAACATCAGTGTTCTCTCGAGCAACTTTACTAAAAAAACCAGAAAAAGACGAATTCATAAATCGCTGAGCTTCAGTAATTAATTGGTGGAGATGGCGGGAGTTGAACCCGCGTCCGAGAAAACACTCATAAATTTGTTTCGCTTAGAATAGATTATTTTTACTCTATCCCGATCGCTTGCATAATCAAAGCGCTTCGGGAAGCCAGTTATATTTGTCGGTTCAATAACCAACTAGAAATGTTATCTCGCCCTATTCCGATTGGTTTACCCCTCTATAGATTGAATCGGACAAAATCTATAAAGAGTCTTCAGAAAGACTTATGCAAAAAGAAATGCAGGTTGTGCATTCCTATTTTGTAGATAAGCCATTTCTTCAGCTGACAAAGTTGTATTATCAGTTAATTTTTTCCATTTAACGCATAGGTGCGTCTAAGCCATTTTTAAAAGTGCAAATTCCCGTCGATGCCTGGCATCCCCATTAATTCTTAACATACTCTTTTATCATTCTTTCTTCTTGAATCTTAACATCTCTTCTTTTTTCGAGCTTTCTCTTTTCAATGTCTTTTCTACCCTTGACCAAAGCGATTTCTAACTTTATCAAAGGACCCTTATTATAACAGGAAACCGGGGCCAAAGTCAATCCGCCCGAAGCCATTTTTACCTTTAATTTTAAAAGCTCCCTCTTGTGTAAAAGTAATTTTCTGGTTCTTTTTGATTCATAAGTATCACTTCGGGCAAATTCGTAAATAGGAATTTCTGCATTAATTAGATAAGCCTCTGATCCCATAATCCGGACAAAAGCATCGTCAATTCTCAAACGTCCTGAACGGATTGATTTTACTTCGGCTCCGGTCAAAACAATTCCCGCTTCATATTTTTGGATTTCTCTGTAGTCGCGATGAAACTTACGGTTTATAATCTTCATGAGATTATTATATCAGTTGATATATGAAGATTAATATGCTGCGCCTTTGAAATTGGGGCAGTTTTCTTTTGCCCAGGTAAGATATTCATTACTACAAAAAATATTCGCATCGATACCACCTTTTACTCTAGTCGTCGGCATGCAATTGACCCACTCATTTTCGGGGCACTCAAATTTAGATACGGAATCATTTTTTATACAGGTTCCTCCGGCGTCAGGATAGCTACTATCATATTGGCAGTTATAACCATCCGGGCACACTGTTCCGGCAATCCCTCCACAGAACCCTTTCTGGTTATTGGTTTTTGTTAAAGTCGGACAAGGAGTAAATTCACAGTTTGATCCGGTTCTGCCGACAGCAATGCCACCAGGACAAATTTTAGCTTCTAAAGTACAGGCTTGTTTTGGTTGATTACTATTATTAACATTTTCACTAATCGTTTTTTGGTAGTTAACTCCAAAGATAAAACTGACGATTGGTAATAAAATAAACAATAATAAAGCAACCAATTTAGATAAAAGAGTCACAGTCGTCAACTCTTTAGGTAACGGCATACGCTTAAATATGTGCTAATTTATTTAAAATTTCAAGTTGACAATAAAAAATGTTTTAACTATCATAAAACTATGATTATAAAAGCAGTCAAAAAGTTTTTTTTTAGCGTAATTTTTCTTTTTCTGGCGTTAGCTTTTTCTTCCTTTTCAGTTCAAGCCCAACAACTAAGTGAAAGGTGGGTTTGCTTGAATGCAAATCAAGCTGCTGATGGACACACTGCTAATGTCTCGGTTGATCCGGAGGCAAAATTATTAGTCAATAATGAAACCTATGTTTTTGAGTGCCTTCCCAACTCGGAGTGTACCAGCGGAAATGCCGACCTAGACCAGCAAGTTTTTGGGAGAAATAATCTTCAGTCTTTAAACAGTCAATATGGTTATTTATTTGAAGGATCAACTCTTCCCTCAAATCCATTAATGAGTGACGGAGAAGGAAACATTCCTACCTTTACTTGGCAAAGTTCAACGCCGGCGAGTCATGCTAGAAGATGGTTGGCCCTTAATTATTTTGAACCGATTCCTGATATGGGAACCGGTGAAGAAAAAACCCAGCAGGTAGGAACATTCAGTTTTGAAACGGTTGTAAACCAGTCCGACTGTGTTTCTCTTTCCTGGGATCCATATGGCCGAGTTTTTGATTCAAAGACTCTTGAGCCGGTAAACAAAACAAGCGTCACCCTTCTTAAAAAAAGAGAAAGTGGTGCTTTCACGATGATGACCCCAGCTGATCTTCTTGGTGGTAGCATATTGAATCCTCAACTAACCAAAGAAGACGGGGGATTTAGCTTTGTTGTCCCCGACGGTACTTACAAATTGACTGTTTCTAATAGTGACTATGTTTTTCCCGAGAAAATTATTAACCTTCAGTCAAATTATTCAAAAATTTACTCAGATATTTATCCAGATCAAACAGGCGAAGAGATAGTTCAGAAAGGTGCGATTCAACATAGAGACATTCCTTTAAAGCAAGTTTTAGTAGGGTTAGAGCCTAATGCAAAACTGATGGAGTATTTTTATGATTTAAATAAACCAACATCAACAGTTATTGTTAAAGGCAGAGTTTCCCATCCTTTTGCCAAGATAAAAGCTTATAGCCTAAAACCAGACCCTGTTTCTCAAGAAAATGTCAGATATCGGCTTTTGACAAAAAACCCTGTTAGCGCTGATAAGCTGGGTAACTTTATCCTTAGAGTTGATCAATCACATTTTGAACCAACCGAAAGTTTTGGAGAAATTACGGTAGAGAAGATAGATTTAACTCAGCCTAGTCTAGTAGAAAAAATTAAACAGTGGCTGTTTGGATTTATCGGTAAAGTTAATGCTCAAACCATGATTGCCTCTAGTATTAGACTTGAACCAATACTTAATCATCTTGAGGGTTATGCTTATGATGCCGGAGGTGAAGTTTTGCCAAACTCAACCGTTTCAATCTATCTTAATTTTTCCAATAAACCAAGCTATCAAACAAAGACCGACGATAAAGGATATTATCAGATTAGTTCGGAGTTTTTGCCCTCGATGCCCTACCGAATTGCCTACACAACAACGGCCGGCCAGGTCGTCAAAACGTCAACAAATAAATTTATTGTTCAAAACAGCGATTCCATCGTTGCCTCTGATATAAAAATCAACCAGTTTACAGATAAAGAAGGAAAAGTCATCGCTCCTCCAAAAAAAGCTCCTGGAATTACAGATGATAAGAAAACTCCCGATCAGAATTTACCAACAAATGAGTCACCTAAATTTTTATCAACATCTTTACCGTTAATATTAATCATTATAGTTCTTTTTATGCTCTTGGCCATCGCTGCCGCAGTTGTATTTATAAAGAAGAGAAAAGACACTCCCCTATAAAAACCTAGTTTTTTTTCATTTGGTTTTTTTTATCAATTTTTTCCAATCCCAACCCTCGAACGATAAAATAAACTACTGCCGCTAAGATAAGAAAATCCACCAGAATGCTAATAAAATGCCCCCACATGATTTTGGCTCCGGCGATTTTAAAATACATTGATTCAAGGCTCTTCGTCCTTGAAAGAACAAGGCCTAATATCGGATTAACAATATCGGAAACGAGAGAGGAAACTACTTTTGTAATTGCTCCCCCTAAAATAAAAGCAACGGCAAATCCAACCACTCCCCGCTCTCTAATAAAATCAATAAAACCTTTCATATTATTAATATAATATAACATTATTCTTTACTTTAGGATATTTCTATACTACTATCATAATAGTGTCAAAAATGAAAGATCGTCTCAAATACCGTTTTACTGTAAGCTTCATTTTTTGTTTTATTGTTTTTTTATATAGTACGCAATATGCTTTTGGATTCACTTTAGGCGACGTATTGAAATACCTTCCTATTTCTCTTCCCATCCCATCATTTCTTCAGCCGATTCTTCAAACACCTATTGAACAACTTCCAAAAAACTTTGTGGAACCTAAACCAAATGTAAACGTACCAACGGAAATACCAACTATCTTGAATAGAATTCCCAATCAACTGCTTGAAAATATCAGACTCCAAAATCCTCTTCTACAAAATCTCGTGAATATTATATCTGCTCAAAATCTCCCGATTCCTATAAATATCCCTTCAAATGTTTCAGATATTGCTTCGTTTCTTCAATCGGCGGGGGCAAGTAACAATAATAATTTGCCACAATCTGTTCTGCCTCGGTTTCTTGCTCTTATAAATACATCTTCGCCTTTTAGTACCATCACTACTCTTACATCTATGAATCCTGAGACAGGACTTCAAGAAATTGTAGGGGCGACTTTGCAAGGCACCTCTTTCGTGAACCCCTTCTCACAACTTATGCCTTCCGCAAGCCTTATGATTAACAAAAGTCAACCAGTATATCAAACTTCTGGACCTGTATGCCTAGGCGGAGCAAACGGTACTATACCAATGCCAGAAGGCACCTGTGGACCACAATATTACAATAGTATTACAAGACTTTGCTGTCAGGACGGCCGATGGGTTCAAAAATCAAATGGAGAAATTCCTCCTTCTGCCACGGTTCTGCCTATTGGTGGTGACGACGACATAAAGCCAAAGCCAGGAGGACCATCACCAAAAAAATCACCAACAGTTCCTCAACCTTCCAGGGCTAATCAGCCCGTTCCAGCAGATAGCCCAGGAACATGTACCTGTACTTGTTCTGGTAGCTATCAAGCGTGTTTGAATAACTGGCCGGCAAATTCTATCATGTGTAAAACAGAACAAGGTAGCGCATCTGGTTCTGAATCTGTACGATCCCGTGCAGAATGTAATCAAGCGGAATGCATAAAAAAAGCTCCTGGTTACGCGAGTCAATTAGCAACAAAGCAAAATGCATGGCTCGTCTATATAAATATCACTGGATGTTCAAAAATTGAATTTATTCCTAAATAACTATGAAAATCAGAATAAGGAAACAAATACCAGCAAAACTAACAACAAGAATTCTTGTAGTTGTTTTTACTTTATTTCTTTTTCTTGGCGGGTATATAACATTCAAAAGAGTTGGGGCATCACAAGATACTATTCCTCAGAATATAAACATTACCAATATTACAGATCGTTCATTCACCATAATATGGACGACTGAGAAACCAACCTTTGGACAGGTACAATATGGAACTGATACTAATCAAAATTTTCTTGCTTTTGATATACGAGATCTATTGGATCAAAAACAAGGTAAATATACGACATTACATTTTGGACAAAAATATACGGTACCTTTTGTGCAAAAATATAAAGTACATTTTGTGCAAATAACAAATCTTAAGCCACAAAGTTCATATATGTATCAAATTATTTCAGAACAAAAGAAGTATAAAAGCACCGGAGCTGTAACAACAGAAGCTTCACTCTCAACACAGCAAGAAAAACCTCAGCTTACCGGTATCCAGATACTTGATTTCGATTCAAAGAAGGACGAGGTTGCTATTATTTTATCTAGTCAATCAAACACCGAAAGATCGTCTTCACTTGCTTCACTCATCAATTCAAAAAATACATTATTTAATTTGGCCAATCTTCGCACGACCGATCTGGCAAAACGGTTTATTCTTCCATCTCCTCAAACAACATTATTGATGACGGTAATATCGTCAGATAGCGTATGGAGTAATATAGTATCTTATGAGCCTTCTTATTTCTGGCTTAAGCCAATATTCATCCACCCAAATTCCCTGTAATTTTTATTCAAAATGAATGGTAGGCTCCTCATAGAGGCGGGCCTTTTTCTTGGAAAGAAAATTATCAAACTGTTGATTTTGAACGCTAACGGATTTTAAATTATCAAAGAAACTTAATGGGATATTTATACCCAAACATCGGCCGTTGATTAAATGGCGAGTCACTCCGGCCGGAAAAAGACCACCAGCCCTAACTACTTCAATGACCTGTTGGGGAGTAAAGTTAGGAAAGATGACCATCAGGTTAGTTTTAGGGTTTTCATAAAAATTAAGATGAGGATTTTCGCAGAAAAACAAGCGGATATTTCGACGAGTTAAATCAAAAGGAAGAATTTCCCTAGTAATATTATCTTGATAAAAAGAAACAATATTATTCAATCTCTTTATTTTTTCGACAAAATTACCACCGGTTGAAATTAAAAACGCCCCCTTTTTTTTATCAATAACCGTGACCAATCGACCAAAATCTTTTTCTTTAATATAACGCGGTCCAATCTCTTCAACTTCAGCCGGCTGAAGTTTAAGATTTTTATTGTTTTGGATATACCTGGAAAATTCTTCTTTTTTAGCTTGAAATAAATGAACCCAAGAAGAAAGTTTAACAATTTCCTGATTGTTATAATCAACAATTTGGCAGAGAATGGTTTTTATTCCCAGAGTTTTAAAGCAGTGCATCCGATTCATACCGTCCAATTGCAGATATTTTTCATCTCCTAGAGGAGCAACAATAATCGGATCGGTCAGAGTATTACCTTTCTGAAATTTTTTAACTAAATCTTCGCTTCTTGAAGGATCAAATTCCTCGTGAACTAAAATATTTTTAATTGGAATAATCTCCAGGTGAAAGCGGTCGGTTTTCATATTACTTTTTATCTAGAATTTTTATAATTTCATCAATCACTGTTTTTGTACCTTTTTTTAAAGCTTCAGTAGTTGAGGCGGCAATATGGGGAGTAAGAATAACGTTTGATAATTTTCTCCAAGGAGAGCCAGGTGGTAGAGGTTCTTGCCAAAAAACGTCCAGTGCCACTCCAGCAATCTTTTTTTCTTGAAGCATTTTAAAAAGTATTTTTTCTTCAACTACGCCACCACGCGAGGTATTCACCAAAAAGCTGGTTGGCTTCATCAATGAAAGTAAATCATTATTGACGAAGTTTTTTGTTTGATTATTTAATGGCAGGTGAACGGTAATGATATCCGAATGTTTGAAAATATATTTTAGAGAATTTGTTTTTTTATTCCGGCTGTAATAATCAACTTTGGCTCCAAAAGCGGTCAATATTTTTACCACTCTTTTACCAATATGTCCATAGCCAACGATGCCGACTTTTTTGCCTTCCAGCTCTTCTCCTTTAAGATCTTTTTTTAGCCAGAGGCCACCGTTCATTGATGAATAAGCTAATGATAGTTTACGAAGCAGAGATAAAATTAGCGCTAAAGTGAGTTCTGACACCGCTTCAGAATTTGATTCAGGAGAGTTAACAATCACAATCTTTCTTTTTTTCGCTTCCTTAACCTCAATATTATCAAGACCACTACCGACCCGGCCAATCACTTTTAAATTATGACCTTTGTCAATTACTTCTTGAGTGACTTTAGTTCGACTACGGACAACTAATCCTTGATAGTTAGGGATAATTTTAATCAAATCTTGAGGAGTAATCTCCGGTTGGTAATCAAAAGAAATTTTATTTGGACTTTTAATTTGGTCAATAACATTTTTATCTATTTTGTCAGTGATTAAGACATTAAGCATAGTCTAAACAATTTCTTCTAATGATTTTTTAAAAGAAATTAAAACTTGGTCTAAATCTTTTTTAGAAACATATCCCATATGGGCAACCCTAACAATTTTTCCCTTTAGTCCACCCATGCCTCCGGCAATCACAGTATTATATTTTTCTCTCAAAAGCTTTCTCCAAGAAGCTTCATCGACTCCTTCGGGCGGCCAGATCGAAGTGACTGTGGGAGACGCTTCTTTATCGTCGACGACTAATTTTAAACCAATCTTCCTTATTTGTTCTCGAAAATAGTCTTTCAGCTCAAGGTGTTTTTTAAATATTTTTTCTCGGCCTTGTTTTTTCATTAATTTTAATGCAGTTTGCAAACTGAATAAGACAGAAACAGCAGGAGTAGCGGGCGTTTGATTTTTTTGGCTAAACTTTTCGTATAAAGTTAGATCGAAATAATAACGCGGAAAAGTTGAGAATTGATGTTTTTCCCAAGCATAGGGAGAAACAGCAATCATCGCTATTCCCGGTGAAGACATCCAGGCTTTTTGTGAGGCGGTCACAAGAACGTCAATTCTCAATTTGTCCATCGGCAGATCAACGGCCCCTAAAGCGCTGACAGAATCAACTAAAAGAAGGGGTTTATCGGGGTGGCTTTTTACAATCGGAGCAATGGCGGATAAATCATTTAAGACCCCTGTTCCTGTTTCATTGTGGGTAATAAAAACGCCGACCAGTTTTTTTGTTTCCAAAAAGGTTTGTTGAACTATTTCCTTTTTTACCGCAATCCCCTCAGGGAATTTGACTTGATTAACATTTAAGCCATATCTTCTACCTATCTCCGCCCAGCGATTACCAAACTCACCGCAGGTAAAAAAAACGACCGGATCGCCGGGAGAAAAAAAATTAACCACGGCTGTTTCCAATCCGGCAGTACCTGACGCAGTTAAAAGATAGATAGGATTATTAGTTTGAAAAAAATATTGGAGATTAGCAATGACTTCTTGATGAACTTTTTCATAACCTTTACCTCGGTGGCTAATCAACTGTTTCGAAAGAGAAGATAGAACTTTGGGATGCAATGGAGTTGGCCCAGGTATCCTCAAGTTTGCCATAGTGAAAAAATAATATTTATTATACAATATTTTCATGCAAGTTATTGTTGATTTGCAAATCCACTCTAAATATTCCCGGGCGGTTTCTCCAAAAATGAATTTGACGGAAATTTCTCAATGGGCCGCTAAAAAAGGTATTAATTTAATGGCGACCGGTGACTGGACCCATCCTTTATGGTTTAGAGAAATTAAAGAAAATTTAAAAGAGACGTCAGAAGGAATTTATTCTTTGGCAGGGACAAATCATGATTTGTCCCTACAGGAAACGAAATTCTTATTATCAACCGAAATCTCCAGTATCTATTCTCAGGGAGATAAAGTCAGGCGGGTCCATAATCTGATTTTTTCTCCATCGATTAGGGTTTGTGAAAAAGTTATTAATGAACTGAAAAAACGTGGGGCTAATCTTATGGCTGATGGCCGACCGATTGTTGGTCTTTCCTCAAAAGATCTATTGCAGATGGTTTTGGAGATTAATGAAAAAATTCTTTTTATCCCGGCTCATATTTGGACTCCTTGGTTTTCAGTCTTTGGCTCAAAGAGTGGCTTTGATTCTTTAAACGAATGTTTTGGAGATAATGATAAATATATTTATGCAGTAGAAACTGGTTTGTCATCAGACCCAATTATGAACTGGCAGATTAAAGAGTTAGAAAGCCGATCAATTGTCTCTTTCTCTGATGCTCACTCGGGGCCTAAGTTGGGAAGAGAAGCAACTGTATTTGTGGAAAATAACCAAGAAACAATAACCAATAACCAAATCACTTACGAAGATATTGCTAAAGCTATTAAACAAGATTCCTCTGGTCGACTAAAAATAGGCTATACAATTGAATTTTTCCCCGAAGAAGGAAAATATCACTGGACTGGCCATCGTAGTTGTAATATTTGTTATAGCGCTTTAGAAACTAAAGAAAAAGGTGTCACCTGTCCTGTCTGCGGTAAATCTTTAACAGTCGGAGTAGAAAACCGAGTTCTTGATCTATCATCAAAAACTTTTAATCAAGAAGATTTAATCTTTATGCCAAACAAGGTTGGTTTAACCTTTGTCTATGATAAGGAAAAAAAACGCCGGCCGTTTGTTTCTATGGTGCCTTTACTGGAGATACTTTTGGAAACAAATAATGGTTCGCCGGTTAAAGCTCAAAACGAATATGAGAGGTTAATGAATTGGGCGACTGAATTTGAGATTCTTCTGAAAAAACCTTACCTGGGAATAGAAAAGCAATGTGGAGAGAAGTTGATGGCCGCGATTAAAACGGTTCGTGAACGAAAGGTCTTTGTTGACCCGGGTTATGACGGGGTGTTTGGCAAGGTAAAAATTTTTAAAGAAACTCCCAAAGAAAACCCCGCTTCGCAACAAAGTTTATTTTAACAATATAACAATGAAACAATGGAACAAATTATTAATGTTTTTATTTCTTCTCCTTCTTCCCACTCAACTGGGCAAACACTTCTTTTTCCCCTTTTCTTATCTTTCCGGAGTCAGGGTTGATTATTTGGCACCGACGGTTTATCTGGCTGATACTATTGTCTTCTTGTTGGCAGTTATTAATTTTGAAATCGTACTTAAATTTTTTCAAAATAAAAAAGTTATCATTGGTTTATTTCTCTTATTGATTAATGTTTTGTTTTCATGTCTTCCAGCAATTTCTCTTTATTGGTTAATAAAAATTATTGAGTTTTTAGCAGTCATTTCCCTGGCCAAGAAAATGTTAAAAACTTTAAAAGAAAAATCTATTTTGACGGCTTTTTTATTATCAGGACTATTGGAATTATTTTTATCGATTGCCCAGTTTATTAACAAACATTCAGTTCAAGGGATTTTTTATTATTTTGGTGAAAGATTGATTTCTCTTTCAACGCCCGGGGTGGCCAAAGCCTCTCTTCAAGGAGTCGAGTTTTTAAGGCCATACGGCACTTTTTCCCACCCTAATTCTTTAGCCGGTTTTTTTCTTGTTTTATATTTTTTCGTCTTAACTTACAAAAAGTTTAATCGTTATTTGGTATTAAAATATTTGTTTTTATTAGTTTCAAGTCTTCTAATCTTTCTTTCTTTTTCAAAAATAGCGATTTTGACTTATTTGTTTTTGTCTTTCATTTATTATTTAAAATCTTCTATTAAGATAAAATGCCGTCCCTGTGTTCTGGCAAGACTATTTATGATAGTTGTGGTTTCTTTTATCTTTCTTCAGGCAACCACAGACCCGGCAACGATTGGAAAAAGAATCGAACTAATGAAAAATTCGATAACAATTATTTTCCGCTACCCAATTCAAGGAGTCGGTCTAGGGAGTTATTTAGTTGAGCAGGCAAAATTTTCTTCCAAATATTATCTGTTTTTTAATCAGCCGGTTCACAATATTTTTCTTTTATATTTTTCCGAACTGGGTTTAATGATTGGTGGATTAATTTTTTTATTTTCATTGAAAACAGTTAATCAATTTATTAAAACAAATATTTATGTCTTTTTAACATTGATTTTAACAGGAATATTTGATCACTATTGGTTAACATTACAACAGAATTTTTTATTAATGGGCCTAGTTATGGGAGTGATTCTATCTCAAGCTTTATCTGTTGATTAAGATCAGACAGTTGCGTCAATGATTGGTCTAAACCTTGAGGGAGGATTTTTATTAACTCTTCGATCAATTCTTTATGTTTGGCATTGCTTAACTTTAAAGTTTCAAAAAAATTAGATGGTGCTTGACCGCCTTGTTTTTTGACTGATTTTAGTAAATTAGGAATCTTGAGAAAATATTTTTCTCCTTTAGCAAAAGTATCAATTGCCAGCTGGCTTTTTCCTTTACGGGCTAAAACCAAAGACATAGCCGTTCTTTTATCAGAATACAAAAGATAAAGTTCGGCCTTTTTAAGATTGTCGCGGGTTAAAAAATCAGTGATTCGATCCCTGACGATTTTGGCTAAATAGAGAGGGCTGTCTGGGAGTAAGCCAGGATAAGGTAAATTATAAGCAACTTTTTCTTGAGGGGTTTTTATTAATGAATCAGAAGCGCCAAGGACAAAATATGTAGCAAAAGGAACAACGATAATAAAAGTAATTAGCAAGAGATAGCGACCAAATTTCTTCATAATTATTTAGTAAGTATACTTAATGAGGAGACAAAAAACAACCCTGTACCGCGTTGGGTACAGGGCAAACCCCGCTAATTACTATTCGAGGTTATTTAAGTTTTTTATTTCACCATTCTTTTCAAACTTTTACCAGCGGTAAAACCTGGAGTTTTTGTCGCCGGAATTTGAATTTCAGCTCCAGTTTGAGGATTACGTCCTTTCCTGGCGGCACGCCGTCTGACCATAAAAGTACCAAATCCAGTAACAACTACTTTCTCACCTCTTTTTAAAGCGTCGGACATGGTGGCGAAAACAGTGTTAACGGAATCTTTAGCGGCTTTAGCGGTTAGACCAGCTTTCTTGGCTACTTGGGCAACTAAATCTGCTTTTGTCATTTTGTATCACCTACTTTCTTTTGACTTTAATTTTTAATTAAGAATAAATTATGCTAATAGATTAATAGTTTTTTGGCTTTCTGTCAATCTATATTTAAAATATCTTATTATAACAATCTATATCAAATGTAGGGCATTGGGATAGGGAGAAGTAAGGTCCGTCCTTATAAGGACGGACCTTAAATTGATTTCGTTAAATCTTAGTGGTTACCTCAGCTCTGGTTTCTCTGATGACCGTTATTTTTATTTGACCGGGAAATACTTCAAATTTTTGCTCAAGTTCTTCTTTGATTTTTTCAGCAGTAACAATAGCTTCGTCATCAGTCATTTCATCCGGTTTAACAATGACTCTTAGTTCCCGACCAGCTTGCAAAGCATAAGCTTCCTTAACGCCCTTTTTCGTTTTAGCAATATCCTCAATCGTTTTAATTCTTTTAAGATATTCACCAAAGTCTTCATGTCTAGCGCCCGGTCGACCGCCGGAAACGGCATCGGCAATGTAGACAACAACAGCTTCAAGCGAAGTAAAAGGAACGTCTTCATGATGACTGGCGACACAGTCAATTACTTTTTGAGGAAAGCGGTTTTTTTTCAGCACTTCCACCCCAAGATCTATATGAGATCCCTCTTTATCCGTAACAACTTTACCAATATCATGGAAAAGACAACCGAGTTTTACTAAATTAACATCAAGTTTTAGTTCATGAGCAAGTGCGACTCCAATTCTAGTTTCCTCTAAGGTATGAGCAATCATGTTCTGACCATAAGAATAGCGGTATTTAAATTTACCTAAAAGTTGAGTTAATTCAGTCGGTAGATTAAAAACACTAACGCTATGAGCTAATTCTTCACCGGCTTTAAAAATAATTTTGTCAACTTCTTCTCGGGTTTTTTTAACAATCTCTTCAATTCTTTCCGGTTGAATTCGGCCATCTTTAATAAGTCTTTCCAAAGACATTCGGGCTACTTCGCGACGAATAGCGTCAAATGAAGACAGTCTAATGACTTTTTCTTCCTCAAGATCAACATCAACCCCGGTCGCAATCTCAAAAGCCCTGATGTTGCGGCCCTCTTTACCAATAATTCTTCCCTTATAATCTTCGCTAGGCAAATTGATGACAGATAAGGTATATTCGGAAACATAGTCAATCGCTCCGTACCTGATGGCATCAACCAATATCTGCTTAGCCTTATCATCGGCAATAATTTTAATTTCTTCTTCAGCCGCCTTGATTTTTTTAGCTACTTCTCCTTTTAATTTATCTTCCCAACCACGAAGTAATAGATCTTTTGCTTGATCTTTTGTTAGTCCTGAAATTTTTTCTAACTTTTGTAATAATTGATCTTTTTTTGTTTCCAATTCTTTTTTGATTACTTCGACATTATTTTTAACATCTTGGACTGATTGCCTTTCCCGATTGATTACATTATCTTTTTCCTCAATTTGCTCTTCACGATGAGCTAATCTCTTCTCCACCTCAAGAGCATCGGCGGCGATCTTTCTTGCATCTTCCTGGGCTTTAAAGGTGATAGTTTGCGCTTCCTGTTTGGCTTTTACCAACAGCTCTTCTCTCTCTCTTTTTAACGAAGTAAACTTTTTGAAAAATTTTACTAACATAGGAATTTAAATGAAGCCTGGGGGAGAAAAATATCAAATATCAAAAATCAAATATCAAAATCACAAACTAATATACAGAAATTGAAAAAAAGAATTTGTGTTTTGATCGGACATTTTGAAATTAATAATTAATATTTAACTTTTGTAACTCCAGGCAATTTCTAATGTAAACATTTTACTCTTTATTTATTAAATCTTCAAATGATTTTTTTACTGGTTTAAAACCTAATTTTTATTTTAATGTTATATCTTTAAGTTTTTTTCGTATGAACATAATCTCTCTTATTTTAAATTCCTCCGCATTTCTAAGCAGTCTTTCTTTTGTATTTAAATTGTCAAGATATGTTAAACCATCAGTAATCTCGTCTATTTCTTGATTGTCATAAGCTTTTTCCGTAAAGGCTTCAATTATTACTTGATCATATAAAGTAATAGTTACTGGTATTAATTCTCGCCATATTCCAACATATTCCCATTTCTTTAATAATTCAACATCTTCCTTTTCGAGTTCCCAGACTACTCCGGCTACAATCCCGGTTCCTTTTCGAATCGTATAACTTTTAAAATCATCTCCCCACACTTCTTTAAGTATTTTTTGAGGCTCTTTGGGTATTTGTTTGAGAGTTTGAATACATAATATATTATTTTTTAATATAGCTCCATAACCTCCTTTTAATTTTTTATGCAATATTTCCTCCATTCTTTCTCTGTTTCGATTTGCTCCATAACCAAATAAATAAAAACACCTCATATTTATTAATAATTAAGATAAACAGAATCTTAATTTTAGTTCTATATTGACTTTATTTATTAAGACCACTAATATAATAATATTTATTATTATAATTTATTTTTACTATTATGTTAGATCAAGCTGTGTTACCAGAAGATCAAAATGAACAAATTTCCGCTAAAGGTAAATCTACAATTATAGAGGGGATAACAGAACTTAGAAAAGAAGTCCCAGATCTTGATGTTCGTTTAGGATTGCAAGGATTACTTTCAGAAGCAGATATACAATTGTTTACAAGAGAAAAATTTATGACAGGCCAATTTTTAAATTTACAATACGACACTATGCAAGATAGATATGGTGATCACGATGGCGTTTATTATAATATTATTTTAAAAGACGGAAGTATGGTAGGG
>Ga0209211_10003340_pt1 | contig 26307 bp, 16 predicted proteins | sample RifGroA2_FD_183992 | JGI IMG/M metagenome (GOLD analysis project Ga0209211, IMG submission 183992) | Groundwater microbial communities from Rifle, Colorado, USA - Groundwater A2 (SPAdes) (version 2) | ecosystem: Environmental > Aquatic > Deep subsurface > Groundwater | place: Rifle, Colorado...
TACGATTTCATGGCAAAACGGACTGATTTCAGCCAGCAACGCACGAATTCATCCCGGATCGTGAAATCGGGCCGTCCGACGAACTCAAGTCCGACAGGTTGCTAGATCACATAGTTCAATACAGCGCCTGCTTGAGGCTCTGCCGCGCGGCGAGCCCGTGGAAACATCCACGCTCTGGCTGAGCATGGCGTTTCTCCGCAGTTAGCATCCTACCTTGCCAAGCGTGGATGGTTGCAACATCTGTCGCGCGGTGTGTATTTGCTCGTCGGCGATCAGCCGAGCCGGGATGGATGCCTGACGTATCTGGCGCGGCGCATCCCCGGATTCCATGTCGGCGGCAAGACTGCGCTCGCCTGGCGGGGTGTCCGGCACAACCTGGTTGCCTGCGAGCAATTGGAACTATGGGGCGACCAACCGGTGCGTATTCCTGTCTGGCTGACGGAGCGTTATCCCAGCCGCTACCAGACAACCCGATTGTTTGATGTCGGCCTGCCCAGCGATTTTGGACTATAGCCACTGCCTGAGAAACAGGAAGGTTCCATGGTGTCTGTTCCTGAGCGTGCGCTCCTGGAAATGCTATGCAATGTCGGCAAGCAGCAATCGGTGGAAGAGGCCAGGCACTTGACGAAGAGCTTGCGCAATCCTCGTCCGGAAGTGCTCGACACGCTGCTTTCCCATTGCAGTGCGCCAGCGCAAGCCGGCAGATCGTAGTTGATGCAAGTTCAATACAGAGAAGAAATGGCGAATTACTCTGACCCCCCGAGTCATGCGTTACACATCGCGAGGTGTGGGGCGAAGCGTTGGCAGGGGAAACCGGCAGGCCAGCCATTGAGCCGCGAAATCAAGAAATCGGGATGCCGACGGAGTTAACTATCTCGGAAGGCCACATGGGGCATGGCGCCAATCGCAAGTCATGTTCTGATCCCGCGCGGTCGGAGACCCTGCGCATGTCGGGAAGCGATCTGCACAGAAGCTGGGAGGTCTCGGCGGTGCCCGGAGCCACACGACCGGGCGGGGCAGGGAAGGTCAAAGACCGCAATCCTGTCATCGACACCGCCGAGAAGTCGGATACACCCATAGTACCGAGGAAGCCGCCGAACAACGGGGAACCCGCGGAGGTGGTGGAGGGAAGGGGCGTAGCCGAGGGGAATGCTGGAGAGGCTCCTGCGGAACGGACACAGAGCCGAGAAACCGCATCGACGGGACTCGACCCGCGCTGCTCAGCTTCAGGGCGGCGGCCCTGGCCGGCAGATCCGCGTGGCTACGTATCATTCCGGCGCTTTGGTTGCCGTAGGGCGACGCGCATCGGGATACTTGCGCGGCCGACCGGGCCCGCGTTTCTGGTCCGGGACAGGGTCGGGCTCCGCCTTCTCAATCCCGCGCTGTGCGTCAAGGAAGGCTGCAAGATCGGCCAAAAGTATAATTGGTTTTCGTCCGATCTTCACAACCCGTATCGGAACAATGCCAATTGAATGCTGATTGTAAGCGGTCTGCTTCGAGATAGACAGTGCCGACGCGACTTCAGTGCGGAATGCCGAGCGCGCCAGGCCAGCGCTGCTCGAGAATTGCCAACATTCCTTGACAACTTACACCACTGGCCACCGCGTCGCTCGCTAAAAATTAGGATCGACACGAAAAGTACGCTCTTAAACTAGCGCCCGGAACTAGCGAAAAGCACGTGTTTTGCTATGTTATTCACCGAGGGGTCGCCAATCTGACCTCCGTAGCCAGCACACTACCAGCACACTCAGCACAGTAAATGGCGGTATATCGGAGTAACTCGCGGTAAGCGAGAAGTGGCCAATGTAGAAACAAAAAACTCCCGCAGAGCTTTGTGCTGTGCGGGAGTTCGTTGTTCTGGCGGAGACGCAGGGATTCGAACCCTGGATCCAGGTTTTGCCCAGATGCGCCCTTAGCAGGGGCGCAAATTATGTTCTTCTGAAGCCAGTATTGACGCGGCTTGACGGGTGATCTACCATCTCCAAAATCAATAACGGGGACAAAACGGGGACACTTGGACATGGCGACACTCACTCAAAGGGCGTCCGGCTGGTGGCAGGCAAAAGTCAGAAAACGGGGCTTTCCGGCAGAGTCTAAATCATTCAGGACGAAGACCGAGGCGGAGGCCTGGGCGCTTCAGGTCGAGGCCAGCATGGCGCAGGGCGGCTTTGTTTCGTCCAGCCTGGCGGAGTGGACGACACTCAAAGACCTCGCGAAGCAATTCAAAGAAGATTTCGCGCCGGAGCATTACAGGGGCGAAGCTTGGGAACGAAAATTGAGCCAACTGGTTTCCAGGCTTGGCAGCTATTCCCTTGCGGCAATCACGCCCACGGTGATAGGCAAGAAATACAGGGACGAGCGTCTCAAGGACAAGGATTCGCGCTACAAGAAGGATCCGGCCACGGCGCCGTGCGTGTCGCCAGCGACCGTCAAGGGTGAAATCGATCTGCTGTCCAAGATGCTCGATGTCGCCGTCAAGGAATTTGGCATTGCCCTGCCGGCCGGGAATCCTGTGGCCAATGTTCGCAAACCGAAGGGTGCGACAGCGAGAGACCGCCGGCTTACTGCCGACGAATGGGATGCGCTGGTGGTGCAATGCACGGCGTCGGGGAATCCCTGGTTACTCCCTGCTGTAACTCTCGCCGTCGAAACCGCCATGCGTCAGGGCGAACTGTTGCAGTTGGAATGGCGCATGATCGACAAAAAGCGCCGGATTGCCTTTCTGCTCAATCCCGAAATGATCAAGACCGGGGAGCCGCGAGCGGTGCCGCTGTCAAGCAAGGCAATGGCGGCGCTGGATGGCTTGCCGAAGGCGATCAAAGGCAAGGTGATCCCGTTGGGCCGGATGACTTTATACAAGGCCTTTGAGCGGGCCTGCGACCGAGCCAGCATTGAGAATTACTGCTGGCATGATCTACGACACGAGGCCTTGAGTCGCCTGGCGGAGCGGGGCGATTTCACAGTGCTGGAAATGGCGGCGGTGTCCGGCCACAAGACTTTGCAGATGTTGAAGCGCTACACGCACTTGCAAGCCGAGAAACTGGCCGCCAAGTTGGGGTAGATATCCTCGACTACCGGCAATGCTACCGGCAACACATATTGGTGTCCACCTTGAGAAAAAACATATTTATCTATAAACTTCATGCTGTTAATAACGCATCACTACCGGATAAATAACCGGCAATATGACTTCCGTAAAAATCAACCGCTACACGCAGCCACACCAATTTGAGCCACTGCTGCCCCAGCGGCGGCTGGATGAGTTTCGCCAGCGCACACGGGCAGTCGTCGAGCGGTCCCTCCGGCTATCCGGCAGCGCCCATCCGGCGACTGTCGCCAGCCTGCGAGAGCTGGTGCGGGAAATGAACTCCTACTACTCGAACCGGATAGAAGGCCAGAGTACGCATCCGCTAAATATCGAGCGGGCGTTGCGTCAGGATTTTTCCGACAAGCCCGACGTGGCCAAACTGCAGCGCCTGGCCTTGGCCCATATCGAAGCCGAGCGGGAACTCGAGCAAGATGTGGCCTCCGGCGAATCCGCTTCCACAACGGCCTTCCTGCGACAAGCTCATGCCGCGCTCTATGGTCGCCTTTCCATCGACGACCGCACCACGGACGAAGGCCGAATCATCGAGCCAGGTGCTTGGCGGGAGGAACAGGTGGCGGTTGGCCGCCACGAGCCGCCGCTGTGGTCCTCGCTGCCCGCGTTTCTCGCCCGGCTGGATGCCGTGTATGGTCCCGATACCTCGCTGGACGACGCACTGATACACATCGCCGCCGCACATCACCGCACGGCCTGGGTGCATCCCTTCCTCGATGGCAACGGCCGCGCCGTACGACTGCAAACACATTGCGCACTCTGGCATCTAAGCGCGGGACTATGGTCGATGAACCGCGGGCTGGCGCGCAACCACGACAAGTATTACCAGTTGCTCGATGCCGCCGACAGCCATCGCCAGGGCGATCTGGATGGCCGCGGCAACTTGAGTGAAAAGCTGCTGGGGGACTGGTGCGACTGGTTTATTTCAGTTGCCGAGGATCAGGTAAGTTTCATGAGCAAGATGCTCAAGCTCGACGAAATGAAGGCGCGCATCGCGGCTTTGATCGCCTTTCGCTCCCAATTCGACAAGGGAGTTCGCGAAGAGGCAATCATTCCCCTCTATCACCTGTTTCTTGCCGGCCCAACTCCGCGCGGCGAATTCCAGCAGATGACTGGACTGGGCGAGCGGACGGCACGTTCTCTGCTGTCCCGACTGATCGAGACCGGGTTGGTGACCAGCACCAGTCATACGGCTCCGGTGCAACTGGCATTTCCCCTTGATGCGCTGCAATTCCTGTTGCCGGAGCTGTACCCGGAGGCGGCAACGGCAGTCTGAGTCGCGCCCATGCGCCGCCGAGGTCGCTGCTTGGCAAGCGCGCCTCAATACCGAGCATCGGTGCGGCGAGTGGTTGTTCACTCGAATGGGAATTGTTCCTGCAAGATTCCGGTAGAAGTGAATGTCAGGATTGGCCGAAAAAATCCACTCGTCATCGTGATGGCGGCGGAGTGCTGGAGGTAGGCCATGCGCCTACAATTCTCCAATGCCTGAGTCAACTGACAAGCAACCCCCAGAATGGCTGCAATTGGAGACCCTGATTGCGGAAATTCAGAAACAGTTGGCACCTGGTGCCAATGTGACGCACAACGCAACGCTTCCAGGATACGACAGCGAGACAACGCGCCAGATCGATGTCCTGGTCGAGCAGTCCGTCGGCCAGTTCTCGATGTTCATCGTCATTGACTGCAAAGATTACAAGGTTCCTGTCAACGTTAAAGGTGTCGAGGAATTCATTGGCTTGGTGAAGGACGTGCGAGCCCACCAAGGGTGCCTAGTGTCTGCTAAGGGCTTCACGCCGTCAGCAAAAAAGGTCGCGCGCAGAGCCAATATCGCGCTCTACAGTCCTGTTGATACCGCGTCCCATAAATGGCAGACGCGCGGCCTTGCATTGCCGGTGCTATGTGAGTTTCGTAGCGCGGCGATTGCCTTCGGTATTCGGGTGTCGGCACCGGTACCGTTCAGAATGTCACAAGACTTCATGCAATCTTTAGTTGTCTGCGATGAGTACGGCAACAAGTTGGGCACTTGCCTCGACACTGCCCTAGATCGTTGGAATAGTGGGAAATTCCCCGTCGAAGAAGGCACCCATGATGAACTGGCCATCTTCTCGGTAGTACCGTATGTGGACAACGGCTACGGGACACAGATCGCTGTGGAGCTTTATGCGACTCTGATCATCAAAGGTCGGCGCTACTTTGGCTACCTACCGTTGCAAGATATTCGTGGCCTACGGGACGAGCATACGGGAGCGGTGCACACCAACGCATTCAAGACAGGTGTACTGGATCCGGTGGTTGTTGAGAACCAATGGCAGCGGCTAAAAGATGGCGAAGTTCCATCTAAGCCAGTGGCGATCACGATCATGGGGCTCGACTGCTGGGAGATTGATGGCCGGCGCACAGGCAGAGGTTGAATCTCCGCATTTCAGAATTGCATAACTCCGCTTGGGTCGAATCTTTGACACGACTTCTGTCCTACAATACGCGTGCATATTGAGACTAGCACCAATGCACGAGTCATCTAAGCCGATAAAGAGCCAATGTTGTTTCGGGTCCGAACACTTTAAGCCCGAATCTAGGAGACGGAAAACTCAAAGTGCCCATGCACCCGAATAGCTCATACCTAATTCAGCACCTTGAAGCTTTGCCGCTGCTTGATGGGCGATACCGAGATATCAAGGTAATGAGCATCAATCGCGCCACTGGCGTCAGGAGGGGTTGCTTCTCATTGGTGTTCCGTGCGTTCGATGAACTTGAAGGTCAGTTCGTTGCCCTGAAGTTTTTCGATATCTCGCCAGACAATCTCAGGATGATTTATCGGAAAGAGGCATTCAGACGGGAACACGCCGTTTTGCAGGCACTGATGAGCAAAGAAAGATGCCTGCAACTTGCCTCATCACTTAAGCACTTCGATATCCCTTTACCGGGGTCGGGAGGCGCTGAGGTTCCGTGCGAATACTTCGCAGTAGAGTGGATTGATCAGGAGATCGATCACTACTTCCTAGAGCAACAGACATTCGGAGCACTGGAAAAGCTTCGGCTTTTCAATGAGATTGTGCTAGCCGTTGAGGCGTTACATCGCCACACCGTTTTCCACCGGGATGTCAAGGCAGATAACCTTCGCGCCTACACAAAAGCCCTGAAAAGAATAGTTGTTGCAATTGACCTTGGAACTGCTGCTTTGTGGGATTCACCCGCCGCCCTCGACGAATACTCCTGCCAAGTTGGTCATCAAGCGTATTCGCCTCCCGAGGCTATATGCTACTTTGCAGGTGACCGTGAAATCGCGCCATTTTCAGATGTCTATGCATTGGGCTGCCTACTATACGAACTGTTCAATCTCGAAAGCTTCTTTGTTGCTCAAAGACAAGTCAATGCGAACTACGATATGTTCGTGGCCGCGATGTACACCAAGATTGGCGCCGCAACAACACCTGATATGCGCTTGGAGGTGTGGAAGACCGAAGTCAACAAGATCTGCAAAAGTATTGTGTCGCCGCCGATCGATGGCATCGGATCATCCGTACCAGAAGGAATCGCAAGCGTTCTAAATCCCGTCGTTGCACTATTAACTCACGCTGATTTTCGTCAACGCCCGAAGCTTGAGGTCGTTAGGCGAAGAATCTGGGCGGCAATTCGTGCGTTGGAGAATGAACGGGAGTATCAATTTCGGCTTGCTCAAGCAAGGGATCGCAGAAAGAAACGCGAGGAAAAGGTCAGGCGTAGAGAGGCAAGACTTCTTACGGCACTATCTCTGAGGCTAGAACAATGCTAGAGCAGCAACTTCCCATTGCTAAGCGACCTCTAGAAGTTACGCCTGCCCCGGTGAGGATAATTCTCGCAGAGGAGGGCGCGAGCAGGTTGAGTGCGATTCTGCCTCCCCTCGAGGAGCTTAGAGAGATTCGGCTGTTGTCTGAGAAGAATTTTTCCCTGAAGCAGGTCTCACATGACAACCATATTCGTCTGCGTGATGACCTCAAATTTCAGCTTGATCGACTTCTCGAGAAAGAAGAAAGATTCGGATCATCCCCAACTTACTTGACGCATGTTGCGGATATTCATGAAATGCTCGGGGAGATCACGGACGCGCAAGAGCGCTTGCAAGCTGCTGCACGCCTATCACCCAATCCCTTACTGCGGCATCGGTTGGGAGCCAACTTTCTTACTCTGGGCAAGACAGATGATGCCCTCGCCCTGTTTAGTAGCATGGATCTTTCGACGGACGTCCACGCCAATCTTCGGCTCGCTTATTTGTCTGCCCGTGATGACCGAATTGATGATGCAACAACGGCAGTGGACAATGCACTTCTCATCTCCCCTACTGATTTCGGAGCCAGGCTCTTCAGAGGGGCGCTCGCTCTTGCAAAGGGAGAAGCTAGCCGCGCTATTCAGAATTTCAAGTTCGCCCTTGAAGAACGCCCATCTGTCGCAGCCTATACAAACCTAGCAATCAGCTACGTATTGGTTCGACGGCCTGATAAGGCGTTCTCGGCACTAAAGAAAGCAATTGCGCTCGAGCCATACAACGAGCATGCAGTAGGACTCCTGGCAGATTTAGCCTTTCTAGAAAAACGAAACGACCTAGCCATTGCTCCTCTCGAGCGATTTGTCGAATTTGAGCAGAAAAGCGAGGCTGGTTGGGAACGCTTGGCTAGAGCGCTGATCGAGTCGGGCCAGAAGCGCAAGGGCATAGCGGCGCTTAAGCGGCAAGCTAGCGTTCAAGAGTCTAGTCACGTTTTCAATAACTTGGGAGTAGCTCACGCGCGGTTAGGTGATCGTCCGAAAGCCATGCAGTATTTTCGGCATGCAATGGAAATCGCAAATAGTGAGGATCAGAATGCCGTCTTGCTGCCAAGTCGGAATTTAATAAGTGTTCTCTGCGAGGCTGGGGACTATCTTCCCGCACGACACGTTGCACAGGCAATATTGAAACGCGATCCCGATTGCAGGCTTGCGACAGACAGTGTCTCATCTGACATTTATGCTCTTTATGTTTCCGCCCTAGTAAGGTCCGGTGAACGAAAAGAGGCGGTCCGGCTTTCAAAGCGAATTCTGAAAGAGGTGCCGAATGCCGTGCCCGGATTACGCGTGTGGCTAGCTGCAAGCCTGATAGCCGAGTTTGGGATGACCCCCGAGAAATTTGAAGAAGCGCTAGCAATTGGCCGCAATGCGATTGAAGAGTCAGTGCAGTTGGATAGGAATGACCACCGCCGGCTGGCGCTTCATAACAACATTGCCTTCTTGCTGCTTGAGATGGGGAGACTACCTGAAGCTGAGAAACATCTGGCGCAGTTATCCAACTACATCCATGTAGACGCTTATGCTACAGCGACAGTTGGCCTACTCCACTTCAAGCGGGGGCATGTCGAAAGAGCCCATGCGCTCTACGACGAAGCGATGAGGCTTGCAATTTCTTCGATTGACAGGCGCCGCATTGCGCAAAAGCTGAATTTTGAGCTTGGCAGCGCGTTATTAGAAAAAGATCCCCGCCAAGCTCGCCGGCGTCTGTTGATGGCTGCAAAAGATACTGAGCCAATCGCACAGATTAGTGAAAAGGCACGGCAAATGCTTTTGCGCCTCAAGTGAGCTGACTCCATAAGTAGCGGCACGCTGAATACTATCGTCGAAGCCGTCAGCAATGCAGTTCAAATCGCCAACGCCTTCAGCAACGCATCGCGCGAATCGAGGTAGTAGTGGATGGTGATCTTGGCGGCCAGATCGTCGGGCAGGTCGTTCAATTGCCGCCGGCTGCTGATCGGCATCAGGATGCTGCCAGCACCTTTCTCGATGGCGGTTTCAACCACGGCAACGGGGTTGAAGATGGTTTCGAGGGATCCGCCCAGGTTCAGGCCACCAGTGACAGCCAGACCGCCCTTGATGCTCTTCTGCAGCAGCGACGAACACAGCGCGAGCAGTACGGCGACGCCGACCGCCGAGCCGCTCTTGGCGCTGTCGAACGCGCGCAGTTGCACCGAAAACTCGTGCTGGCGTGGTTCGCGGTCGCCGACCAGTTCCTTCGCCCGTGTATAGAGGTTCTGCTCCGCGCAGCGGACGCTTTCCCTGAAGGGTGGCGGTGCCGGCTGGTTCAGAATCTTCACGCCGCTGCCCGGGCCTTCGGTGATGTCCACCTGATACAGCCCCGGATTTTCGTCGCCGCCACCGGCCGATATAACCCAGACCTGGCCCGGCGGCAGCGGGTCGCTGCCGATGCTGTTCTCGCTGTAAAGCTCTGGCGTCGCCACAAACTTTTCCACGCCGTCTTCGCCCATCGAATAGCTGAACTGGGTGTTGCGAAACTCGGCGGACCCGATGCGTTTTTGCTGTTCCTTGACCCGGCGGCGGCACTCGAGCGCCAGACGCAGCGCCCACTCCAGCACCTCGTCGGAAACGGGAATCTCCGGATTGGGTGACACCAGCTTGATCAAGCCGCTGACGGTCTTCTGCACGCCGGTGGTGTCACGTCCGCTCAATGCGCCGCCCAGATGAATGCGCCCCTGGAAAATGTTCTGCCGGCTCTGGCGCCGCAACTGGTTCCAGCATTCGGATAAAAAGTCGCTGACCAGACCGAAATGATTGGTCAGCAGATCGCGGTTGACCTTTGGCAGATCCCAGCCCGGCAGGTAGGCGTGGATGCGGTCCATGAAAGCGGTGTCGTCACGCATCTCGGGTGGCAGCGGGCCGAACAGATGACCCACCCGCTGCTGATGCTGCACGTCCACGTCGAAGTTGCCCACCATCACCACGCCGCCATCGGCGCGGATGCTCTCCTTGCCGCGACTGAACTCGCCGGACTCCATGTAGCCCTTCATGATGTTCACGCCATCCTTCTGATCAAAGGAGACGCCAGAGATTTCATCGAAGCAGACCACGTCATACTGGCAGACCAGGCCGCGCTGGCCGTTTTGATTATTGACGAACATGCGCGCTACCGTCGCCTTGCCACCCGAGATCAAATGAGCATAAGGCGAGACCTGCTGGAACAGGTGGCTCTTGCCGGTGCCGCGTGGCCCCAGTTCCACCAGGTTGTAGTTGCGCTCGACGAACGGCACCATGCGCAGCAGCATCATGTCGCGGGCACGGGGCGTGAGTTGTTCCGGTTCCATGCCGATGCTGCGGATCAGGAAATCCTTCCATTCCTCGGTGGCAAACGCCTCGCGGCCCTGGTAGAGCGCCGGCAGCACCTCGCGCTTGGACAACTGAATCTCGCGCAGCGAATCAATACCGAACGGGCGCCCATTTTTTTCCTGCGCGATGGTCGGGTCGTAGGCAAGTTCCACCTCTGCATAGAATCCGCCTGTCAGCATCCGTTCATTGGCATGGACTCTTGCCTCGTCGATGCGCACGTCTTTCAGTTGCAGGCTCGGCAAGGTGGCCACGAAGGAATCCGATCCGGCATCCAGTCGGGCGGTGATGATGTCGATCAGCTTGACGTGCCCCTTTTCCTTGGCGCGTGCCTTGAACAGTTCATGCTCGCCGGCGCGGATGGTTTTTTCGCCAAGTTGGCGCTCGACAATCTTCAGGCCTTCGGCGATTTCCTCCTCATCCACCGAGGCGCAGTAGCGGCCCAGCAGAAATTCCGCCACGTAGGTGGGAACGGGATACTGCCCCTTGAATTTGCGCACCAGATCCTTGCGCACCACATAGCCTTCAAAGGCCTTGGTGGCAATCGTATCGATGGGGTCCAGTGTTTGGCTGACAGGTTGGCTCATAGGGTCAATTTCCAAGTATGGTGGGCAGGGAATGAATCACCTGCCCGGAAGAATCCAGCAAAACAATCTCGGCCTGGTTGCCGATGTCGGCATCGTTTTCCAGGAACACCGTTACCTTGCCATCGGCCGTGGTTTCGCGTGCCTGTTTGTCCGCCAGTAGCGAAGTATTCGGATCGGTCTGGCTGCTGCGAACATCCACGCGCACGCCGGCACACTGTCCTCCCACCGACACGCGGCATTTCGCGCCGGTCCACTTCGCCTCCATCAGCCGGGCTGAACCTCTGGCAGGCTGCGTGGCCGTCACGCGAAGTACCGGAGTCACCATTTCCTGCAGCGATACGCCGCCGTGCGAATACTCGATGCCGGCGCGGAAGCTGCCGGCGCCGGGTGGGCTGGCCATCATGACTTGCGAGTTCCAGTGCCACTTGAACGCCAGCGCATCGGTTTGCGCCTCGGCCTTCAACGCGGCGCAACGGCTCCAGCGGGTTTCCGTCAGAAACGCCTTCAACTCAACCTTCGGCAGACCATTGGGCACCAGCAGCCAGCCATGATCCGTCACCACCACGACCTCCGTCCAGCCGGCCTTGAGCAGCGCGCCGATCCGGCTGACCAGATCGCCCACTTCTGTATCAACGCTGCGCGCCAGTTTCCATCCTTCCGTGTGACCGCGCTTGTCGAGGGCGCCGGCTTCTGTCCAGGCCGAGCCAGTCGGGTCTCCGGTTTCATCTGAACCAAGAACCTGCCACCCGTGTTCCTTCAGTGCGGTCACGAAACGATCCTGCGTCAGCGGCTGCCCGGTGGACGCCAACCGCGCGGCGAACTCGTCGCTGGCGTCGCCGCCCTGAACGGCATCGGCTAGCGGCGACGCAGCCGGCTTGGCGGTCGCCGTCACCGACGGAATGGCCGACCACTCCCAGTCCTGTGTGGATTCAATCCCCGCCGCCGCCAGTTTCCCGGCCAACTGCTGGGCCACGTCCATCCGCAATCCGTCGGCAAACACGACGAGTCGCCCCACCGCCGGTTCAATGGGCTTGGCTCTCTTGGCAACCGACTGTCCATTGGCGTGAATGAGTTGTTGCAGGTGGCGGGCGGTGTTTTCCAGCCACGGCAGATAGACGGCCCGTAGCGTTCCCAGCACCGCACCGTGTTGCTCCGGCGAGCCGCAGGCCGCCATGGTGGCCAGGGCGGCGGCATCGACGCGCCAGCCGTCGCTGGCATAAACGGCGGCATACGTCTCGGGCGTCGGCGCGCCGGGTGCGCTCTGGCACAACACTGCCAGTTGCGCCAGCGGTGCCAGCGCCGTCGCCAGCGGGCTGAGTCCCAGCTTCTGCCATGGGTAAGCGCGCCGCTCTGCGTGCTGCGCTTCCAGTTCAGCAACCCGGCCAGTCACCTCGTCCTGCGGCCGATCCACCAGCGACTCCAGTGCCTGCTGCAAGGCCCGCTCTTCACTTTCGTTGATATTCGGCCAGACCTCGGCGGAATCGAACATGCCGGGGTTTTTCGGCGCTGCCCGCTTCAGCCATTCCACGATGCCGGGATAATTCGCCGGCGCCTCGGCAAATCGCAGCCAGACCTTACTCCAATGACTTGCCCGCGCTGCGAGCAAGCCCGCCGCCTTGAGTGGACCGTCCTTGACCGGATCAAAGCCGGCCTCTGCCTTGCATTGCTGGCAGAAGGCCTTCCATTCGGCGTCAGAGTGACCTTGCTTGAAGGCATCTGGATCGCTGAGCCAGCGCAGCAGCAGGCCCGTGGCATCGGGCGCCACCAGCCCGTTGAAAAATTCAGAATCCAGCCGCCGGCCCTGCAACAGCTTGATCGGCTCGGCCATCAGCGAGGGCAGCGCGCCGGCCAGCGCGTCGAGCGCCGCCTGGTCTTTGGCGACATCGAGGTCGAGGCCACCGTGTTTGGAAACCAGAAAGGCGAAGGGCGTCCATTCCTTGCCGTTCACATGCAGCCACATCGCGCCGCGATACTGCAACTCCACCAGCGCGGCGAGCGCCGAAGGGCAATCCTCTGCGGTCAGCAGCTTTTCGCGGCTGATGCCCGGCAGGTAAAAAATCGGGGTGGTTACCGCCGACGGCGCACCATCCACCACGCGCGCCTCGATGCAGCGCAGCCACAGCGCCGGCCCCGTGCGCTGATCCGGTGCGTAACTGCCGAACAGAAACAGCTCCGGCAGCATCGCCTGTAGCGCCGGCATGACGCCTTCCCACAAGCGTTCGGGATCAGTCCACAGTACCGCGCAGGGCGCCACCTGATCGCCGGCGGCATAGGACTGGGCGGTGGCCCGCAGGGCCGCGACGAGGCGTTGGGAAAGGGTTTCACTCATGGCAAATCTTCGAGGGTGCCGGCAAGCGTGACGGGCAGTCGCGCCCGTGCCAGTCGGACGGCATCGTGCAGCTTTCGCTCCAGCTCTTTCTTCGGCAGGATTTCGGTCCAATACGATGAAACCTGGATGCCACTCTGTTCCAGGTCCAGCAGTTCAATAGTCTCGTGCAGCTTTCCCGCGCAGAGGATCAAGCCGATGGGTTTGCCCTCGCCCTCCTTGCGTTCGTAGCGGTCGAGCCATTTCAGATAAAGCTCCATCTGCCCTTTGTCGCCCGGCTTGAACTCTTCCAGCTTCAATTCAATCGCCACGAGCCGCCGCAGATGCCGGTGATAGAACAACAGGTCGAGGTAGTAATCCTTGTGATCAATCTGCATTCGCTTCTGGCGCTCGACGAAGGCAAAACCCACCCCGAGTTCGAGAATGAACGCCTCGATCTCGCGCAGAATGGCTGACTCCAGATCTTTTTCCGAGTACGTGTCTTTCAGCCCAAGGAAGTCCAGCAGATAGGGATCGCGAAAGACCAGGTCCGGCGTCAGTTTGTCTTCTTCGCGAAGTTGTTTCAGTTCCATTGCCGCGAGTTTCTCGGGCTTTTTTGACAGCGCGGTGCGCTCGTAGAGCATCCCGCCGATCTTCTTCTCCAGCGTTCGTGTGCTCCATTGCTCGACCCGGCACATTTCGGCGTAGAAGTCGCGTTTCAGCGGATCGGCCATCGGGATGATGGCTTTGAAGTGGGTCCAACCCAATTGTCGCCGCAGTGCGGCGACAATCTTTTCATCAGGAAAAACCACTGCGAACTGGATCATGCGATGCAAGTTCTTCTCGCCAAAGCCCCGGCCAAACTCTTGCTCCAATTGTCGCCCCAGTGCAGCGACAATCTTTTCGCCGTAGTCGGCACGCTTTGACTTCAACACGTCCTGCCGAATGCGCCGGCCAATTTCCCAATAAAGCGCCGCCAGCGCGGAGTTGACAACCTGCGCCACGTTTTGCCGCGTGGTCAAAATCAGCGTCCGCAGCTCGGACAGCAGCAGGGCAGGTGCGGTCACGGCTTTTGAAACTGTGGTCGGGTCTTCACCGGTGTTCGCGAGCGCCTTGCCAGCCGGCTTTTTAGCGGGCTTGCTGGGCGCTTTCGCTGTTGGCGTGGCGGTTTTCTTCTTGACTGTCATTTTCTCGATGCCCTTGCGGCCTGTTTGACGGCGTTACTGTAGTGGCAATCGTTCCAGCGATTCAAGTTCATGCTTCAGATCCCAGAGATTTGAAGACGACCAGCAACGTAGCTGCTACGGCCGCCCGCACCGGCGAATACCGGTGGAGCAGTCAAGGTCTCGGGCATGCTCTCTGCCGCTCCACCAATTGCCACAGCCAATTGCGGGTAGACAGCAGTGAGTTCGCCAGATACCTCATCCATCCACACGGGTTTGGGGTCGACTTGCTCGCGCAGGATGCGGAATCCCTTGACCTCAATCATTCCCTGGCCCAAGGTCTTCATCATCGGCAGTGCTGAACTGCCGCCGGTAAGTACTACATGCATGCGAACACCCTCCATGGCAAGCCAGCGTAGCCAGGTCTCGTCCACCGCCTCAAGGGCCTTCTTAAATCCCGCGTCAATTGCCAGACCAAATCGCTTCACCGTTTCATCTGCCAGAAAATCGTCGAGCGTGACGTGCCCCACCGTGCCGTCGGCCAACGCGTACTCAAGCTTTTCGGTTGTGAAGAGCACCTCCTTCAAGCCTCGAATACGCCGGTTCAAATCGGCTAGGATCATTCGCCCAGAATTGTCGGTTGTGTCAACAGACTCTTTGCGTGCGATGAAGGTGCGTAACATGCCGTCGACCTTGTCACCTGCTTGCAGCAGACCTTGAATCGATGCTGGAATCTGGAAGATGCGCGGTGCATCGTCTTCGTTGTCGGACATTCGTGTCGATACGAACAACCCGAAGTCGGTTGTGCCTGCGCCAACATCTACAACCATGAATGCGTCACGTAGATTCACACCGTCTGCAATGACCCCGGCTGCTACAGCGACTGGCTCAGGAATGCCAACATCGATCAGATAGTCGGGGCGCTTGCCCAGCAACTTGATCTGTTCGACGGCTGCTTTCAATTCAGCAATGTCAATACCACCGCCCCAGCGTCCACTGAATGTGTCAGCCAGGATTTGTGACTCAGCGAGCATCGAGCGCATGAGGTTGTCTGCCCATTGCGCCTGAGCCACATCTGGCCAGCACGGGCGAGCGAAGCGTCTCTTTACGTAGCGCCCAACCGCCTTCCCGTCAACTTCATACCCGCCCAATGCGGTAACGGCCATATCTGTCAAGTAAGCCATGTAGATACGGATCATGTCTCCTTGCGTGAGCTTATATGCCGTCGGATTCAGCTTAGGTTGCAGCAAGCAAGCATCGCTATCCAGATTGCCCTCTCGGCGAAGGCTGAGCCACCCCTTGATGGAATCAAGGCGCTCGCGACCAGAGTCGACCAGATCCTGACTGAGATCAATTGCTTCAAAGCCAAAATAGGCTTTGCCGTCATCACTGATAAATATGGAAGATGGCAAGGTATAGCCCTTGCTACCGGCCGCAGCACCCAACTCAAGGTCGAGATGTTCATTCGGGGTTACAGAAGCAAATGCCTTGGACATCGCGGTCCCAAAATCAAGGCACAGTAATACACCGGGATCACTAGGCGTCTCGCGCTCGACAGCGTCGAGCACGAGTTCTATATCCGGCAGCGTTGGCAAGATTTCGACTATCGGCGGATCAGCAGTATCTGAGGCCGGTGTGAGATCGGCTCCGCTGCTAAGCGCCTGAATTGCCAATTGCAGCGCCCGGCGTTCCAACGACGACATGGTCCCGATGGTTTGCTCGCTCTCTACACGCTCCATAAGGCTTGCCAGCAATGCGGCGGCGATTTTGTTGTCCACGTTGTCTCCCTCGATACGGTTGCTATTCGTTGCTGATGTTCTTGTCAGTCGACAAGCCCTTTTGTCACTACCTCGCCAATCGTGCCGTCGTCGCGCATACGGACCACGGCGGGTTGCCGGACAGTCATTCGCTGCTTGGGCGTATTGCCGATAACGCTGAAGAACTTAGTCGACATTTCAACGTCCTCGCCGGGCGTGCCGTACAGAGCCAGCCCACGTAGGGTGGCCGCTTGTTCAACCTGTACCGCAAGAACCTGCACGCGGTCCAGCAATTCTTTGGTGGCTGAGGCCAATGCAGGCTCATAAATCTCAAGACTCGAAGCAAGAGGCTCGCGCAGGCTATCGCGCAGCGCCCGCGCCTGTCTGGCTGCCTGCAGCGCCAGGCCGATACTTTCATCGGCGTTGCTCGCGGCAGCTTCGATTGCGGCGCCGCTGGCTTGACGCACGGCCACCATGCGGCCCCGTTCCAACCAGCCGCGCACATCTTCCGGTAATTCCGGGTGCTTGTTGGCCAGCTCGCGTGCTACAAATCGCGCGCGCTCGGGGTGACTGCACAAAATATCCAATTGCCCCAGAAGCGCCTGATCACATTGCCCCTGCCGCCCCAAGAGCAGCAAGGCTTCTGTCACGTCCGTCGTCAGCCGATCCAACGGCTTCTTCAAATCAACTGGCCATGAGCCGCCGCCGCAAAGCTTGCGGCAATACTCGACGACGCGGTACATCGTCGGGTCGGCCACTACTGAAATGCGGGTGCGTACCATGTCGTGAACCGCCAGCAACGCCTCCTTGGACAAACCCACCTGCACTTGTACTTCCTGAGGACGGCCTATTGCGGCCAGCGGCGCCGAGACCAGCGCATATAGAGCCTTACCCAACTCTTCGCCAGCCTCAAGCTCGGTTTCCATCAACGCATCGCGCAGCGCAGACAGGGTTCGGGTCAGCCGTCGGGCAACGGAGTCGCCGGGCGATTCCGTGCCAGGGCGCAAGCTTGCAAAGGCCGTCGCCAGCCGCCTCAGGGCATCGGCCAAACTGTCAGCACGATTCAGCAATGCCGCAATCATCTCGGCCCGCGCCTTCTCACCTGCTTCTTCCTCGGCGATTGAGTTTGCCAGGTAGTCGTGCAACCAGTCAGCCGACATCAGCGAACATGCACGGGCAAGGTTCAGGCGATCTTTTGGCTCACTCAGCAGTTGCATCGATGGCAGTTGCTCTACGAATGCTGGTTGCAATTGCTTGGCAATGTCGGCGGCCCCCCGACCCGGGACCTGTCCCAGGCGGATGGTCTCGGCAATAGCCAGGAGCCGATGCATCGGGAGTTCGGCATTGAACACCTGATCAAGCAAATGAGAGCGACCCGCTTCCACAGCGGCGTCATCAGCCCTCTTTGATAGAAGCTTGGCGTCAATCAATACCGTGAGCGCGGCGCGGCGCCGCTCTGGCGACGTGTCTGCGGCAGCGAACAATGCCATGGCCGCATCAGAAGAAACCCGAAGAGATTCGGTTTCAGGCGTAGGTGGGATCGTATCTGTCATTGGTGTGTTCCATCGATGCAGGTGTCGAGTTCGGTTTGGGTCCCCATCGTCCGAACGTTTGCAACCATCGGTCAGACTCTCTTTGCTTTGTGCTTGAACTCATTGCTGTAGTGGCAATCGTTCCATCGGTTGCCGTCGAAGTCGCGGGCGCCGGCGAAATCCTGCTTCACCCCGTCCCAAGTCCAGAACCAGGGATAGTCGGCCTTTTCTCGTTGCGGTTCCTTGCCGCGATCGGCCTTCGGCCCCCAACTGATCTTGACCCGTTTGCGCAGGATGTCCGCCGTTGCAAAGGGGCGGATGTTCAGGCGCACGCCGTCGTTGAGGTCGGGCTGCCAACCGATGGCTTGTTGGGCGAGCGGCTTCCAGCGGACGAACAGGTCATAGGGTGGCTCGCCTTCGAGGATGAGCTTGAGGCGAGCCTGCAAATTCCTGGCGGCTTGCAGGCGGGCATCGCTGCCTGCCTCGCCCGCTTCCACGGCGACTTGCTGGCGGCGGAGCCAGTCGCCGAGGTGGGCGTAAGTGAGCTTTTCCAGATTGGCGTGGGTGAGCTGGTGATAGTTCACCAGCGCACTGAAGCCGCTCTTGTGGCCGTCCCAGATATGCCAGACGAAGGGGCGGTGATTGAACAGCGCGCAATGCTGCTCAAAAAACTCGTCGCGCAGCCAGTCCTCCAGCGTTGTGGATTTGCTGCCGCCTTTGGGGCCGGCGCCGGCCAGCAGCGCACTCAGGTCGAAGTTGCCCAAAGCCTGCACCAACAGCCCGCGCAGACGCTCGGCGGCGGGCGCTTCGCCCTTGCTGGCGGAGAGGCAGACGATGCCATCTTCATCGGCCAGCGTTTCCAGCCCATCCGGGCCTAGCGCCGGGCAATCGGGAAAACTGGAACCGGTCTGGCGCGGCCACTGGTAACCGAGCAAGCGCGCCACGGCGACGTGCAGGGGCTGATCTGATTCGCTGGGGTGGCCGTTGAACAGCCATTGCGTCGGGTCGCTGGAAAATGGTTTGGGCAGTCCGTGCGGATATTTTTCTGCTGCTACCTTCTGCCAGTGGGCGAGGTCGAAGGGAATTTTAACCAAGGTCGCATTTGTGACGTTCAGCTTCTGGTCAATCTTGCGAACCTCTACTTGAAATTCTGGCGCGGTGCAAAACGCCCAAATCGCTGGGATGTGCTTGGGGTCGTTGGGAACGATCGCCGAAACATTCGTATCAAATCTTTCGCCGGAGTAGAGAGTCGGGCACAAGTCAGTCATCAAGCTGACGGCAACACCGCTACGCTCCCAAGCGTTCACACCTTGCAAATCACGACGCCGGTCGCGCTCTTGTTCTGCGTTCATCCTCCTAAGCTGGCCACGGCCCTTCTCGAACAAAATTGTGTGTTCCCGACCGCCGAAAGGAATCGGATCTTCGACGGTGCTTTGGTGACATTCCCAGCCATCAGCAACCCGAGAGTTTTCCCAAAAGAACCTGAGAAATCGCGGGTCGTCGTTTGTTGTAAGTCCCTTGTGAGCGAAAGCATACTTCGCAAGCAAGTCGCCAGTAGTTTCTGCGCCTAGGACAATGCGCGAATCAGGATTTTGGATTTGGCCGGCCTGACGGATCGAAATGATTTCGCCGGAATTGATCTCGTTTGCTTTTGCGCGCGCGTCACTTCCAGCGGCAGCATCAATACCAAAAGCCGAGTGGTCAGCAGCCGGTTTCCTTTGCGAGAGACAGAGGAGACTGACGCTCACAACTTCACCTGAGATTGTCTCGAAAGCGCGCGGACCAAGACGGCTGACGAAATTCCACGCCGCATCAGCGAGCAAAGCTTGCCGGAGATTTCGGTATGACGTTAGAAACAACCAATTCTGTGGCGTAACCAAAGCCGTGCTTGCGCCGGAGGCGCAGAACCCAAGGCAACGTTCAACGAAGCAGGTAGCAAGGTCGGCTTTCGCGTCCGGATGAACTCGCTCACAGTATTCAAACAAGCCTTCATCACTTGGACGAACTCCACCTTCTTGTTTTCCTCGCGCGAGGTAAGGCACGTTGGTCGCTACGAGCGTGAACCGCCCAGCGAGAATCTCCGCCGCCTTGGCCACACCGCGCGCGGTTACGGCCATTTCATGCGCGGTGTCGTCTTTGCTCTCCTGCGCCAGCGCCTGTTCCAGCAGCGGCTGGAGTTCATGAAAGCCCGCTTCCAATAAGTCGGCGCTGGCGATACGGGGATTGATGAGGCTGCCGAGTACGGGGGCGTCCTTGAACAGCGCATAGAGCTTGGCCATGCCGCGCTGCATCCGGTCGTTGTCGCCGGCCAGACTCATCCAGTCTTCTTTTTTCGCATTCGGCGCAAGGCCGGAGCAGGCGAGGTTCATTGCCGGCAGTGTGCAGTGGCCCACGCGTCGCCACGCCGCCAGCGCCAGGTTGAAGGCGCCGATCTGGGTGCAGCGCGGGTCGATCTCCAGGCCGAACAGGTTGTCGCGGATGACTGCCGCCACTGCGTCCGACTCGTCGAGCTTTTCCTCGGCAATGCGCAAGGCCACCAGTCGCTCGAACATCGCCACCACGAAATGGCCGCTGCCCATGCAGGGGTCGAGGCAGGTGAGGTCTTGCGCCGTCTTTGGCCAGCCGTTGAAGGTGCCGGCGGCGGGGGTCCAGATTCCCCCCTCTCCCCGGCCCTCTCCCGCGAGGGGAGAGGGAGTTTTGGCCCGGTCATCTCCCGCGAGGAGAGTTGGAGTTTGGGTGCGGATGAAGCGGAGGTATTGCCATGGGCAGCCGGGCAGGGCGATGGCGTTGCGGAGTTCGTCTTCGCTCTGTGCAGCTTCAGCCAGTGTGGGATTCGCTGCGAGCACCTTGCCGGCGTGCCAGGCGCCGAGGGTGTTGTCGAGCAGGAAGTCCACCATGTAATCCTCGGTGAACAACTGCGTGACGGCAGGCAGTTCGTCGGCGCCGATCTTGTTGCCGGCATCGTTGACCTGTTGCTTCTTCTCCGCCTGCCAGAACTGGTAGCACCAGCCGAGGCTGTCGCTGGCGGTGAACACCTCGACGGGCAAGCCGGTGACCAGCGCGATCAGCGGTTGGCGGTCGTTGACCGAGAGTTCCACCGCGCCGGCCGGGTCGTCGGCGCGGAAGATTTCGGGCAGTTCCTTCGCAGCGAAGCGGGCCGCCACTGCCCAGGCGTCTTTCAGCCTCAGCGAGGCACTGAGTTCCTCGCAATCGTCCAGCGACACGGACACGCCGTGCTCCGGCGAAATCAGCAGATTGTTCTCCAGCAGATAGCGGGCGAACAGCAGCCGGTGCCATTGGTCGTAGGCCAGCTTCTCGGCGAGGTGCTTGATCTCGTAGGCGCCGCGCCGGGTCTGACTTTCGCCATCGCCCAGTTGTTTGGCCTGGGCGCGGAGTTGCTTGCGAAGCCCGCGCTGCGCCTCATCCATGTGTTGATAGGGGTCGGGCTCATGCACGGCGAGCGCTTCGAGCGCATGGCGCGCCCCGCCCGCCGCGATGCTGCGGGCTTGCTTGATGGCGCTTTCCAACTGGCGGCGCAGCGGGGTGGGCAGGCTACTCACAAGATTACCGGCCCGTCCTTGAGTTTGTCCTCAACCTGCTGGCGCACGCCGGCGAGCCACTGGTCGAGTTCGGCCGGGGTCTTGATGATGGCGCCGGGCAGCGTGATGCGCACGGCCTCGGGGGTGGCCAGCTTGCCGGCTTCTTCGAGTGCGCGGGCAAAACGCTGCGGCACGGCGTCGAGCAGGTTGCGCCGGTCGGTGAGGGTGCGGGCACGCAAGGCAGCGAGGATTTCGTCGTCGGTGCCGATGGCGGCTTTGGGCGGCGGCGTGAGCTGGCAGGCCGTGGCAATTGTCGCGCGCTGTTCTTCGGTGCGACCGCGCCAGACTTGCGACGCGGCGAGCTTGGTTTCGCCGGCCTTGAAGGCGGCGGCGAGGTCGTCCTGCAACTTGCCAAGCGCGATGCGCAGCGCCGTGGTGAGCTGCTTGCTTAACTCCGGCACCGGATCGGGTTCCGCCAGTAGGCAGCGGCCCGTGGTGATGGCGGCGATGGATTTGGCGCAGGCGTCGGCTTCCGGCAGGCCGTTGGCAAAGTTGTGAAAGTCGAGCAAGCGTTCCCACGCCGGCCACCGCTTGGTGATGGCGTCGGCGCTTTTCTTCCATGCAGAAAGTTTGGCGGCGAGCTCGTCCTTCTGTTCGTGGATCTTGAGCAGTTGGGCATTGCCGCTCTGCATTTGCAGGGCGCGCACGTCTTGCGTGTCGGGCGTCTCCGGGCGGGGGGCGTTGCCGCCGGCGGCTTCCGCCAGGGCGAGCAGCTTTTTCAGGGACTCGGCGGCGGCTTCGGATTCCTTGCCGTTCTGGGTGGTGATGCCGGTTTTCTGGAACAGCGCCTTGAGGTCGAGCCGTTGTTTCACATCGAGCGGCGGCACATCGACGTAGAAACTGGCGACGCCCACCTGATTCTGCGGCAGCGATGCCTGCACCGGCTGTCCATTGTTGGTGGCGCGCAGGTTGCCGGCGACCAGCATGACGAACAGCGCGCCGTCAATCGCGTCCTGCGGCCAGCCAAACGGTGCGGCCTTGAAATGCTCGCGCAGATCCTTGCCCTTTTTGCCGGCGCCAATGAGATCGAGCACGCGGCGGCAGACGGGGTGCTGGGTGGGATTGCCGGGGTAGCCCACCTGCGAGAGCGCGCCGACATCGCCGCCACGGGCCTTGGCGACGACCAGGCCCCAGTTGCCGTGGTCGGCTTCGGAGAACTGCGGGAAGAGCCTTACCAGCGCGCTGTTGCCGGAATCCTGCACCTTGTCGGCCAGCTCGATGCCATTGGCCTCCTGCCCGCCGCCGAGAAAGACCTTGGCGCCGCCGATGATGTGACCGAGCAGTTCCTGAATACGGTGCTGGGCGATTTCCAGATGGGTCTCGACGGACTTGCGGGCTTCGATGGCCTCCGGCGTGCTGGCCGGGCCGTGGGCGTCGAGAACTTCTTGAGCGGCAATCTGTGCCGCGATGGCTTGCCGCAAATCTTCGTGGACTTGACCGGATGGCCGGGGCAGGTAGCCGAAGAGCATGGGACTATCGACGCCGGCCGCACGGGCATCGTTCAGCACCGATTTCTCGTCGTCACTCCACCCATCCCGTACCCATAGGGTGACCTCGTCGCTGGTGGTGGTGGGGCGGCTGGAGGAAAGCTCGAAGTTGGGTTTGCGTTTGTCCGGGGATGCGCCCAATTGCCACGATACGGGCTTGAGTGCCTGCTTGGTCCCGTCGCGCAGCAGTTCCACACGTTTGGAGTTGATGCGCTGGTCGTCGTTGAGCGCGGACGTGCGGCGACGGTTGAAGTCGTGTGTCCAGAGCACGCCCTCGCGGGTCTGGAGGCGAAATTCGGATTCCACCGCCATGAGATGCCCGTCAAGCTCCATCTGCTTGAGCAATTTGGGAACTTGCTGTTCCAGCCTGGAGCGGTCGTTTTTCAGATCCGTGATGAGCAAATCCACCAGTGTTTCGGCGTTAGCCCGGACGCCGTCGTCAACACCCGGTGAGCGCGGCAGTTTGCCGATGAGAAAAATCACGGCGCACAGGCTGGAACGAAGATCGCCATCCTGGGTGCCGTCGCGCTGCTTGCGGATGATCTCGTCGTATTCGCGCTCGAGCTGGCCGGAGTTGAGGAGATCGGTGGAAATCTGGTCGTAGATGAAGTCTCCTGGTACTACCGTGCCCACGGCAGCCGCCGCGGTTTGCCGCGTCGCCTCGAAGACGATCTGCAACTGGGAGCGCAACTGGGCCTTGGTGCCTGAATGGTCGGTGTTGCGCAGCACTTTTTCCCAGAACCGCCGGCGGGTGGGCAGCAAGGGGTAATCGGCGACGAAGAATTTGTCGTCGTCGTGAGTGGCGGCAAAGCGGGTGTTTTGCAAATGGCGGGCCAGCTCGCCTTGGTTGGCATCCATGCACTTGGCAATGACCGCCTCTTGCTCCGGCTTTTTGCGCAGCACGGTTTTGCGGATGACGCTTTCGACATCGGTGTCGGAAAGCTGCACCTTGACCGCGAAGCGGGCCTGAAGTCGTTGCAGGCTGGACGTCTTGTCGCTCAACGCTGACTGGCCGGTGCCAACAAGCAGAAGGCGGCTCCCAAGATCGGTGCAGCAGTGCTCGGCAATCTCCTGCAAATCCATGGTGCGCTGGATATTTCCACCCAAGAATTGCTGAACCTCATCCACCACGAGCAGCGTGCAGGGGAGTTGTCCGTCATGCGCAAAAATCTGCTTCACCACGTCGAGCGCATCATCAAGTGTGGGGGAATTGTTGTCCTTGAATTGATCGCGAATGGCCGCCTGGGCGTTGGCGGCAGTGGCGTATTTGGGCTCGGCACTGACCAGCGCCTCGGCGAGAGGAACCGAGAGTTTCAAGGCGAGGACTTCACGGCCAAGCTCGCGCTTCTGCTGCTTGAGCGCGGCCTCGACCTTGGCCTCCAGCCCGGATGAGCGCAGCCAGAGGATGAACCTGGCCTGCGCAAGATTCTCCGGCAGGCCGGCGGCGCGCAGCACCAGTTGGATGAAAGCAAGGCGCACGTTGTCCATGGCGCCCGCGCCGAGGGTGCCCGCCGCCGCGCGCAATCCACCCAGTGGTTTGCTGCGGTTGCTCAATTCAGTGAGCAGATCGGTTATTTCAGGCGGCAGCGTCACCAGCGAGCGGGCGGTGGCGCCGTCGGCAAAGTGGGTGTCCTCCCAGAGGTAGCGCAGCACTTTGACCAGATGGGATTTGCCGCTGCCAAAGAAGCCGCTGACCCAGACGGCGTTTTGCTCCGCTTTTCCCAGACCGCCGAGGTAGGCCTTGAGCACCCGCTCCATTCCGCGCGCGTATTCGCCATCGCAGACAAAGTTCTGCAGCTCGAAACGGAGCGTCTTGATCTGCCCCTCATCGTGGCCGATTTCGGAAACTTTCGAGACACCGTTGTTGAGTAGCTCAAGCGTGGTGGGATCACGGAAATAAAGTTCGCGATTGCTTGTGGGTAGGCTCATGGGGTGATGAAACTCTCGGTTGTGGTGATGGGTACGGCCATGTAGTTGAAGCCGTCGCGCGCATCCATGAAGCGATAGACATTGCCGGCGTATTCGCCGGGAAAAAAGACCAGAAGGCGACCGCGCACGCTGTCTTCAACGTGCTCAATCAGGCGGGAGACGCGCATGAAGTCGAACAGTGAAGCCAGGCCGGTGACGGCTACGACGCTGGCCCCATTCGCATCCTCGCCGGCGCACGCCTGACGTACCCGCTCAACGGCCAGGTCTTCGAGTTCGCTGTTGGCACTGAAATGCTCGGGTTCCGCGAAGATGGCTTCGCGGTATTCGTGAGCCGCAATCCATTGCGGGAGCAGGCTGGTGAGGTCAACGGTGGTCCATCCGTGGTTTGCCTCAAGCGTGTGAGTTTCAAACTTCGGGAGCTGTGCCCGCACCCGCCGTTCTTCCGCCGGCGGATAAACCGCGAACCAGACGCGCTGCTTGCCCGACATGTTGGCCGACCAGGGCAGACGCACCTGGCGGGAGTAGTTGGCAAGTAGACGGTCGATGGCGCTCATGAGGTTTGATTGTGGAATTTAGCGATGTGCGCAGCGAGGTGCGGGAAGCTCATTTCAACGACTTCACCCACCGCGCGCAGGTTGAGCAGACCGGCCCGATGGGCCTCCTGACCCAAGGCTCTGGCGCGGTCGGCGTTCAGATCAAGGAGAGCGCACCAGGGATTGGAGAAGACCGCCGCACCGTGATAGCCGGCGATATCGCCAAGGAACAAGGCCATGGCGACGGCCACGGCCGTGGGCTTGATGCGCTGGCGGGTCTTGTTCGCGCGGCCGGTGAGGTGCCCGGATTGGGTCCACGAGGAAGCGGCATGCCGTGCGGTCTGGTTTCGGCTCAGATCCGAATACTGATTCGGAAACGTGGCTTCAAACGCCTGCGCCAGCCTGGCCGTTTCAACCCGTTCGCCTTCCGCTGCGTCCATGACGGGCTGTGTGGTGGCTCTGAACAGGGGATCACGCGCCCAGGCCACTTGCAGGGCAAGGAGTGGCAGGCTGTCGGGGTCGATGGCGTGGAGCTTGCGCAGCAGTCCAAAAACAGGCCTTGCCTCATCGAGCGCATACAGCTCGCGAAGGCGCCGCAGCGACTCCTTGCGGGTGCTATCGGTGTTCTTGCCCAGCACGTTTCGATCAAGAATGGCCTCGCGGTAATCGAGGGCGCCGGAGCCGACAGGAACGGCAGTCAGTACCGCTTCAAGCTCCGCCAGCATCATGGTCCGGCTGATATGCGCGCCGCCGGAAGAGAACTTGAGGCCGAATGTTTCCAATGCGGGCGAGGCGGCGGGAAAGCTGGGTGAGGAGAGGTTACTGGCTGGCACTATTTTATATCCGCAAAAAAACACAAGACATTCCCATATTACATATTGACTGCTTGTCGTTCGGGTGGCGACCGCTTGCGCTCGCCCTCGGAATACGGCGGTGGCTGATCCTGGATTGTAATGCCGCGTAAGTATAGGCATTTCAACCGCGCGAACCCAAGTATCTTTGGCCTCCATACCCCAGTCCAATGACCTTTTTTGGCCTTCGATTTCCTGACAGAATCTGTATTACGTCTTTCCCTTGGCTTAACGGCCAGCGGCGGCTTTCTGGTAGAGAAAATCCAGGCCACCCCAAAGCAGGTATTCCTGCTTTGGCGATCTCCTCAATCAACTGTTTGAGTTGCCTGATTTCCATCATGGCTT
>Ga0209211_10003341_pt1 | contig 26300 bp, 29 predicted proteins | sample RifGroA2_FD_183992 | JGI IMG/M metagenome (GOLD analysis project Ga0209211, IMG submission 183992) | Groundwater microbial communities from Rifle, Colorado, USA - Groundwater A2 (SPAdes) (version 2) | ecosystem: Environmental > Aquatic > Deep subsurface > Groundwater | place: Rifle, Colorado...
ATTATCAATATTGAATGGATTTATTAAGTAAATGGCAGAAAATATATCTAAAATAAGACAAAAACAAGGTTTTGAGAAAATAAATAGGTTATTTGAACGCGTAACTGCTCACACAATTTCATTGCGAGATGCATATAAATTTGTTGATTTTTGGCTTTCATCTGAATTACTTAGATGTGGTTTTGATGTAGTGACCCATACTTATGCAGGACTTGAAAGTTGTTCGTGTGAATCAGATTTGACAATAGTTGATGGAGTTTTAACCTTACCAGATAAAAGCGTATCACCAAATAACTTTGATTGTGCTGTCAAAGCGGCAGAAACTACTCATAAAACAGTTAATTTGATAAGGGAAAGCGGGAAAGAAAAACAGGATATCGTTTGTTATGATGGTTTATATAGCCAAACAATCGCGCCCCACGCCAATCAATGCGCTTCTTATTTACGCCGATTAGCCACCACAGGAGGTTCTAGAATTATCAAAAATAAATATTCTTATGAAGTGTTTTGGTCACCAATTGAAGACGGTAATCCGGTAGTATATTTGAATTTATCTGACTTAGAATTGGAGACAAAAGCTTTAAATCAAATTACTGGATATTATCCAGATTTTATTAAAATAATTAGTCGCAATAATATTTTTAATAAAAATTTAATAAGAATTTAGTATTAATTAATTTTGACTATTCTTGAGTAACCGACTAGAATAAACCTATGCTAAAAAAATATTTTTATATTACCACCACTGCTCCGTATGTTAATGCCGACCCGCATATTGGTTTTGCTTTGGAGATTATTCAGGCCGATGTCATTGCCCGATTTAAAAAATTACAGGGATATGAAGTTGCATTCGGTTTTGGTACCGATGAACATGGAGTAAAAATATATCAAAAAGCTCTTGACTTAAAAAAAGATCCACAAAAGTATTGTGATGAAAATGCAAAAAAATTTGACGACCTTAAAAAAATGCTCAACTTAAGTGTCACACATTTTATTCGCACTACCGATCCTGCCCATATTCAGGCAGCCAAAGAGTTTTGGATCAGATGTTTTAAAAACGGCGATATTTACAAGAAAAATTATCGGACAAAATATTGTGTCGGCTGTGAACTGGAAAAAACCGATTCCGAATTGGAAAATGGTTTATGTCCACTTCACCCAAATCAAAAAATTGAAGTTTACGATGAAGAAAATTATTTTTTCCGTTTTTCGAAATATGAAAAAAAACTCCTTGATCTCTATGAGAAAAATCAAAATTTTGTAGTTCCTAAATATCGTTTGACTGAAATAAAAACTTTTGTTGAAAAAGGGTTGGAGGATTTCAGCGTTTCCCGTCTTAAGAAAAAAATGCCTTGGGGAATTGATGTCCCCGATGATCCTGATCATGTAATGTATGTTTGGTTTGATGCCCTGATTTTTTATATTTCTAATTTAGGTTGGCCTAAAGATGAAAAAAATTTCAATAATTTTTGGCCGGTAGTTCAAGTTGCCGGTAAAGATAATTTACGACAACAAACTGCTATCTGGCAAGCGATGTTGATGTCCGCCGGTCTACCCAATTCAAGACAAGTTTTTATTCATGGCTTTATTACCGCCAATGGTCAAAAAATAAGTAAAAGTTTGGGGAATGTGATTGATCCTTTTCAGTTAGTTAAAATATACGGTATTGATGCCGTTCGCTATTATCTTCTTAAGGAAATTCCTCCCGCTGAAGACGGCGATTATTCCGAAAAAAGAATGAAGGAAATTTATAATTCCGATCTTGCCAACGAACTTGGCAACCTTGTCTCCCGTCTGACCACTCTCGGCGAAAAAGACAATCTGGCTATAAATCCACACCGAAGCGGTGAAATTTATGGCGGTGCAACAGTCCAGTTATTCAATAATTTTCAGTTTAATTTAATATTGGAGAATATTTGGAAACAAATTAAAGACCTGAATAAAAATATCAATGATTTCGCTCCCTGGAAAAAAACTGCCGAAGAACGAAAAGAATTTTTAACTAAATCGCTAAACGAAATTAATCAGGTCGGTTATAAACTGCAGCCATTTTTGCCGGAAACCGCTGAAAAAATTATCAAGTCAATTCAAGGAAAAATTAAAAAAATTTCCCCTTTGTTCCCAAAAATCACATGATTAAAATAATCAAAAACAAAAAAATAATTATTCTTTCTGCATTGGCAGTATTTTTTTTATTGATTTTTTATATTTTTTATAACCTTCCCAATCCTTATAAACTGAAAAATTTTCAAGCCACTCCCTTATCGACACAGATATTGGATAGAAACGGCAAACTCCTTTATGATATTTATAAAGAACAAAACCGCACTTCGGTTAAAATAAAGGACTTGCCGGTTTATATCGGGCAGGCAACAGTTGCTATTGAAGATAAAGACTTTTATCGTCACGGTGGGATAAATCTATTAGGCGGTATTCTCCGGGCAGTTCGCGACACCTTCTTGACAAAAAACGTTCAGGGTGGGTCAACAATCACACAACAATTGATAAAAACTTCGCTTCTTACTCCTGAACGAACCATCAGACGAAAAATCAGGGAAATAATTCTTGCAGTTATCACTGAAAAAATTTATACCAAAGACGAAATTCTTGAAATGTACCTAAACCAAGTCCCATACGGCGGAGCAGCTTATGGTATTGAGCAAGCTAGCCTTTTGTATTTTGATAAAAGTGCTAAAAAACTTGATTTAGCAGAAGCGGCTTTTCTGGCCGGACTGCCGCAAGCACCGTCTCTTTACTCACCCTATCTCAATCCTGAACTATCCTTCAATAGAAAAGACACCGTTTTGAAAAAAATGCTAGAAGAAAAATACATTAATAAAAAAAACTATGATCAGGCGGTTTCCGAAAAATTAAAAATTATCCCGCCAAAAAATATTATCAAAGCTCCCCATTTTGTTTTTTATATTAAAAAAATTCTTGAAGAAAAATATGGAGCCGATGTGGTTGAAGAAGGCGGCCTTAAAGTAACCACTACCTTAAATTTAGAAATTCAAGAAAAAGCAGAAGAAATCCTTAAAGCTGAAATTGAAGATTTAGAAGATCTTGACGTAACAAACGGAGCTATCCTTGTCACTCGTCCGCCAACCGGAGAAATACTTGCAATGATCGGATCAGTTGATTATTTTGCCACAGGCAGCGGAGCTTATAATGTGACGACTGCACTTCGGCAGCCAGGAAGCTCTATAAAACCGATTAATTACGCGATAGGAATTGATCGTAAATTAGTAACTGCGGCAACTGTATTTGTTGATACTCCGACTTGTTTTACCGGAGGGGGGCAACCCAAAGGTTACTGCCCAGTCAATTACGATGGAAAGTTTCATGGTCCGTCTGCTTTACGATTTTCGCTGGGAAATTCTTATAATATTCCTGCCGTTAAAATGTTAGCTGTAAATGGTGTCAAAGAATTTGTTGCTTCTTCGTCAGCATTTACAATCACAAGTTTTGAAGACCCAAAAAATTATGGATTATCCTTAACTCTTGGCGGAGGTGAGGTCAGGATGACGGAGATGGCTCAAGCATTTTCTGCCTTTGCAAATCGTGGAAAAGCCAAAAAATTGGCCGAGATCTTAAAAGTCGAAGATAAGTTCGGCAAAACTTTGTATGAATTTAAAAACCCAAATTTTGTTGCAGATATTAAAAAACCGATAACTGCCCCAAGTTCACTTTCAATTACCGGTCAAACGGCTATTTCTCCCGAAACTGCTTTTATCATTTCTCACATTCTGCTAGATGATAACGCCCGAAGCGCAGCTTTTGGCACTGGTTCGTTCTTAGTAGTTCCCGGTCACGCTGTATCAGTCAAAACTGGAACTACAGATGATAAGCGGGATAACTGGACAATTGGATACACCCCTAATTTTCTGGCAGTTGTCTGGGTAGGTAATAATAATAATACTCCGATGAATCCTTATTTAACATCGGGAGTGACGGGAGCTGCTCCGATCTGGAATAAAGTTATGAGAGAAGTTTTGAAAAAACAACCCGACCTTTGGCCCATCCGTCCCGACACCGTTATTGGAAAACAAGTTTGTTGGGATTCGGGTGATCTGATGGTAAAAAAAGATGACGGAACAGAAAGTTGTTCGCCCCGATTTGAATATTTTATAAAAGGAACCGAGCCAAAAGACGCCCACATTTCAAAACAAACCGTCCCTGTAACAAAAGATGATAAGCTGGCTACCCAAAATTGGCCAGACATTGAAATGAAAGAAAAGACTATTATCCGTGATATGTTTACATTTTACTGCGTAGATTGTAATAACGATAATCAATTAGTGCAAACAATAAAATTGTGATAAAAGATAATATTATTAGAATCAAAAAAGAAATAAATGGAGTTCTTTTGCTCGCTGTGACAAAAGGAAGAACAATAAAAGAAATTAATGAATCTTTACAGGCCGGAATTAAGACAATTGGCGAAAGCAAAGTCCAGGAGTTAAAAGAAAAACTTGTCTTCTTACACAAGGATTTAAGAGTTGATTTTATTGGACATCTGCAGACTAATAAAATTAAAGATGTTATTAAAACTTGTTTTTTAATTCATTCCGTTGATAGTTTAAAATTAGCTCAAAAAATAGATAAGCTGGCAAAAAACATTAGAAAAATGCAAAATATTCTTCTTGAAATAAATATTTCAGGTGAAGAAACAAAGCATGGTTTTAAAAAAGAGGAAATTATAAACATTTTTCCCCAATTATTAAAACTGAAAAATCTTAAAATAATCGGACTGATGACAATCGCCCCTTATTCTGATGAACCAGAGAAATCCCGGCCAGTTTTCCATGAATTAAAACAAATAAAATATTTTTTAGAAAATAAATTCAATGTTAAACTCCCAGAACTTTCAATGGGAATGAGCAATGATTACAAAATAGCAATTGCTGAAGGTTCAACAATTATCCGATTGGGAAGAATTATTTTTGAATAAAAAATTCCGCTTGACATTTTAATAGCATACTAGTATACTGCTTTCATTATGAACAAAGTAGGGGAGTTGGTTCAGGCATTTTTGGAAAATAAATCAAAAGCCGAAATGCTGGATTTTTTAAAAGGTATTTTGACACCACGTGAGTTTGACGAAGTAGTCACTCGTTTACAAATTGTTAAACTTTTGAAAAAAGGCCTCCCCCACCAGAAGATTGCTCGACGCCTTGGAGTCGGGGTGGCAACAGTTACACGAGGTTCAAGAGAGTTGAGAATTGGGAGATTTAAAAAAATATGAAAAAACAACACACCTCTTTAATTTTTAAATACATCAGTCCCCTCTCGAGAGGGGATTTAGGGGTGTGTAATTGGTGGCAGATAAATTATCCGCGAAGCGGGTGGCTACTTTAATTAATTAAAGTTTTATAACGCCCCGCTATCGGGGCTTTTTTTTATTTATTAATAATTAATTAAATGAATATTATGAAAAACACACAATTTTCACTTTCAGAATCAGAGATACCAGAATATTACTTAAATATTTCTTATTATCTAAAAAAATATTTAGGAAAATTGCCTGATCCGCCGTTAAATCCGGCAACAAAACAGCCGGTCGGCCCGGCTGATTTGGCAGCCATATTTCCAATGGAGTTGATAAAACAGGAAGTATCTCTCGAAGAAAAGATTGCAATTCCTGAGGAAGTCAGGGAACTTTACAAGTTATATCGACCGACCCCTCTGATTCGAGCTCATCGTCTGGAAAAGTTTTTAGACACACCTGCTCATATTTACTACAAATACGAGGGAGTTTCCCCCACCGGAGCCCATAAACTGAACACAACGATTGCCCAGGCTTATTACAACAAAAAGGAAGGGGTAAAAACTTTAATCGCTGAAACCGGCGCCGGACAGTTTGGTTCGGCCTTAAGCTTGGCTTGTAATTTTTTTGGATTAAAGTGTCAGATATTTATGGTCAGGATTTCTTATGATCAAAAGCCCTACCGAAAAACCGTTATGCAACTTTATGGCGCCGACGTGACAGCAAGTCCTTCAAACAAAACTGAGTTCGGTAAAAAAATATTAGTTAGTAACCCAAATCATCCGGGCAGTCTTGGAATTGCCATAAGTGAAGCGCTGGAGACGGTCACCAAAACTAAAGGTTCAAAATATTCGCTTGGTAGCGTTTTAAACCATGTTTTACTGCATCAAACGGTCGTTGGACAAGAAGCAAAAAAACAGATGGAAAAAGCCGGGGAGTATCCTGATGTCATTATTGGCTGTGTCGGTGGCGGCAGCAATTTTGCTGGCATTGCTTACCCTTTTATGGTTGACAAATTATCAGGAAAAAAAGCAAAGACCAGATACATTGGAGTTGAACCAACCTCTTGTCCATCTTTAACCAAGGGAGAATATCGATACGATTTTGGCGATACGGCTCAAATGACTCCCCTTTTAAAAATGAAAACTTTGGGCTGTGACTACATCCCTTCACCGATTCACGCCGGCGGATTGAGATATCACGGCATGGCGCCGCAGATTTCCTTTCTGTTTGAACAGAAATTAATTGAAGCGGTTGCTTATGATCAAAATCCCGTCTTCCAAGCCGGAGTTGATTTTGCCCGGGCCGAAGGAATTATCCCCGCACCTGAATCGTCTCATGCAATAAAAGCAGCCATGGATGAAGCTATCATTGCTAAAAAAGAAGGAAAGAAAAAAATAATTCTTTTCAATCTTTCCGGTCACGGTTTACTAGACCTAAACGGTTATGACAAGTTTTTGCACAATCAATTATAAATTCATAAATCACACCCCAGGGGTGTCCGAATGGACTCCCCTGGGGTGAAAAGCAATATGAAAAACTCTAAAAAAATCGGTATCATCGGAGGTGTTGGCCCACAGTCAACTAATTTTATTTACAAAAAAATTATTGAATTTTCCCAAGCTAAATATAAGGCAAAAAATAATGATGATTTCCCATATTTGGTATTTGAATCTTTACCGATCCCAGATTTTATTGGTAATAAAAAACGTATTGAAGAAGCAAAAGGAATGCTAATAAAGTCAACTAAAATACTTGAAGCTGCTGGGGCAACAAAATTAGCAATTGCCAGTAATACTGTTCATATACTACTTGATGAATTAGAAAAACATACTAAGAATGATTTTATTTCAGTTATTGAAGAAGTTAGTAAGAATGTTTCAAAGAAAAAAATAAAAAGGGTCGGGTTACTAGGCAGTCCCGTCCTTGTTAAATCAGGGCTATATGAAAAGGAATTAAAAAAATATGGCGTCAAATTGATATTGCCAAATAGTAAACAATTGGAAATTTCTGAGTCAATCATCAGAGACGTTCTTGCGGGAGTTAATAATCTATTTCTAAAAAAAGAATATATAGCCTTACTTCATAGTATGTATGATTATGGTGCTGAAAATATAATTCTCGGTTGCACTGAATTACCTCAAGCTATTAATTACGAAGCTTTAGGCGAAAAAGCTATTGATTCCGATGAAGTTTTGGCCGAAGCAATCGTTGATTATTATTACAAATAATTATAATTTGATAAACTTAAAACTATGATAGACAAAATATCTCTGGAATATTCAAAAAAAATGGTTGAGTTTGGGATTAAGAATAAAATCCTTGAACATAACTCTTTAGTTGAGGCGGCTGATGTAGTTGCTCAATTGGGCTATACACTGAACGATAGCGTGGCGACCTTGATCATGAAGGCTGATAAAAACTATATCGCCGTTCTTCGACGTGACGTAACTAAGATTTCTTTTAAGAAAATAAAAAAGCTTTTGGGAATTTCTGACTTACAAATTGCCACACCGGAAGAATTTAAACAGGTTACCGAACTTGAAATCGGTACAGCTAGATTTTATGTCCCAGGGATAAAAATATATATTGATAAAAAGGTCTTTGAAAAGAAAATGATTTTGGGAGGAACCGGTAGTTTAACTAGCACCTTTCAGTGTCAATCAGAGGATCTGAAGAAACTTCCAAATATTCAAGTTGTTGATGTGACATCAGAAATTGAAGAAATAGAAAGTGATATTAAATCAGTAAAAAGAGTATTTTCAGGAATACGTGCTACTGGTCGATTACATTTAGGAAACTATCTCGGTGCCGTTAAGGGATTTCTTGAATTGGAAAAAACTGGTAAGTATGAAACTGTTTACTGTGTCGTTGATGTCCACTCAATTACCACTCCTTACAAACCAGAAGAACTGCGAAAAAACAGGCGGGAAATAATTATTGATTATCTGGCGGCCGGACTTGATCCAAAAAAAAGTATTTTGATTTATCAGTCAGACGTGCCAGAGCATACGGAACTGGCTTTTTATTTTTCCACAGTTGAAACAGTTGCCCGTATGCTTCATCTTCCTACTTATAAGGATAAAATTAAACAATATCCGAAAAATGTCACCATGGCGCTTTTAAATTATCCAATTCTGATGGCGGCTGATATTTTAATTTATAAAGCTAGTCTTGTTCCGGTTGGTATTGATCAAGAACCACATCTGGAAGTCGCCCGTGAAGTCGCCCGAAAAATGAATCAACAATATGGAACCGACTTTCCAGAACCGGTTAGATTCGCCACCAAAGGAGAATATATTCCGTCATTAACCGGTGAAGGTAAAATGGCAAAGACTGTTGAAGGCAGCTATATTAATTTAACAGATTCTAAAGAAGAAATTCAAAAAAAAGTTCGCTCTATCCCGACTGCTACTACTGCTGGCGGAGAAATGACATCTGGCGTCAAGACCCTTTTTACTTTTGCTAACCTATTCCTTCCGACCGTTACGGATAGGTATAAGAAAGAATTCGAAAATGGTTCGCTCCAATTTGTTTCATTAAAAGATGCCATTACCGAAGCAATTTATAAAGAACTTGAGCCTTTCCAAAAACGTCGAGAAGAAATTGCCAAAAATCAAAAATATGTTGACGAAGTAATTTCCGATGGCGCCAAACGCGCTCGCAAAATTGCTGAACAGACAGTCAAAGAAGTCAAAGAAAAAATGGGATTACTATAATTAATTATAGTCAGTTATATGGATTTAAATAATATTCTTGAAAAAATTGTTTATAATTTTTTTATCGCTTTCGACGAAAAAAACACTGATAAAATTTCTCAAATTTGTCTTCTGGAAACAGAAATAGTTCATCATAACGGAGTTGTCACTAACCTTGCGGAAATGAATCAAATAATTAATGACACTAAAAATTGGTATCCCCGAGAAAGAAAACTATCGGAATTTAAAGTTCTGATTGGAAATCCGTTTTCTATCGTCTACTTTAAAAACTACATTAAGTTTATTCTTCCAGATAAATTTGTCGAAGAATCATATCAAGAAACCTGGATTTTTAAAGAAATTTCAAATATTTGGAAACCAATAAGAATTCACTATTCAATAATTACCCAACAAAAACATTCGGAAGAAATTAAATAAAATTACTATAATTAATTATAGTCAACTTTACTTTATTCTCGACTCAAAGAAAGATTGCGAACGATTGAACTTCCATGGTTTTTTAACATTACATTTAAAAACCTCAACTGTTTCCCATACTTTACCGACGACATAGGGCTCATTTTTTAACCATTCGTTTAATTCTTTTTTCGATGGAAAGTCCATTACAGCCATTGATCCAATCATTTTTCCTTTATCATCAAGCATAGCGCAACCATACCAACGATTACCAGACTTTTCCATCTTATCACCCAGTTTAAGATGAGCTTCTCTGACCGCCAGTCTTCTTTCCATTACCTTACTATCTTTCCCGTCTTTTCCGATAACAAGAAATTGCATAAGTTAATTATAACACTTTAAAAATAATGATCTTAAGATTGTTATACCGGCCTATCGGCAACCTGTCAGGTTAATCTGGTTATCCCCTATGGGTGTCTAGGTTAGAAAATCAATAAACGAAGGGAATAAACTTTTTCGTGGTTTTTTTGTATTCGATATATTTTTTATCGAAATTTTTTGTCAGAATCTTTTCTTCTCTCTGTGCTGAAACTTCACAAGCAATGAAAATAATGATTAGACCGAATATAAAAGTAAAGCTACCTGACACTAATAAAGCTCCAGAAACCATCAGAAGAGCTGCACTGTAAATTGGATGCCGAACATATCTATATATACCATTGGTGATTAGTTCATGATTCTTCTTTACTTGATATTCATGACATTCTGTCCAGTTATCATCAAGAGTTTTTCGAGCAATTATAGCTTCTGTAAAACCAATAATAACTAATATAAATCCGATCATCTGAAATAATAAATTATTAAACGGAAATATTACAAAACCTATTAAATTTCCAATAACGTAACCCCCAACTAAAACCAGAAGTATTTTCTCAAAAAGTCTTGATTTGGTAATAATTTTTGGTTTTTTTATCGCGGCCTCTTTTGCATGAAGGAACCAATATATTCGCCAAATTATTAAAATTACTAAAGTTAATGATCTTAAAACTATGTTAATTAACATAGTTTATTATATATTACATATGTCTAATCGATTAATCGATTATGCATTATCATTTCTCTATTGAAATTTAAAAAACAATATATTATTCTTTAAGTGAACTATTGTTCAACATTATGAAAAAACCTGTCTATGCTTTTATAGATGCTTCCAATCTTTTTTATGGTGGTGAAAAAAGTTTAGGCTGGAAAATTGACTATCAAAAATTGATCAAATATATCAAAAAGAAATATTTTGTTAAGAAAGTATTTTATTACGGAGGTGTTGAACTTGAAGGTTTTCCTTATTCTATTTTGGATAATAAACCGATTAATTTAATTAAACTTATAAATTATCTTAAATTAAAGAATAAAGACGAGATAAAGATTATTGCAAGAATTAAATTCTATTTGAAATTAGCCCAGTTTGGTTATTTACTTCAACTTAAGCCAGTTAAAATCTTTCACGAACCAGACGGAGGAATATCCAAAAAAGCCAATTGCGATGTTGATATGACTTTTGATTTGATGAAATATATTAAAGATTATTCTGATGTTTTGATTCTATCTGGAGACGGAGATTTTGCCATTGTCTTAAAATATTTGATGCATATTAACAAAAAAGTCACAGTATTAGCTCGTGGAGAAAGGACGGCGAGAGATATTCGTCAATTGGTTGGAGGAGATTTTCGCGATTTTACTAGATTACGAAGAGAGCTTGAATTTATAAAAAAATAGAGAGGACATGCGAAATATCCTCCCTATGTTTAGTGGTTAGATTATAACATATATTATGGGCAATATGTCAATAGGAAATATCCCACTAGCTGAAAGAATGCGGCCGCAATCGCTTGACGAATTTGTTGGGCAGGAACATTTGGTTGGAAAAGGGAAGCCTATTCGTCGGATGATTGAAAATAAAAAAGTCATCTCTATGGTTTTCTGGGGACCTCCGGGAACTGGTAAGACTACTCTCGCCCGGATTATAGCTAGATATATTGAGGCAAACTTTGTTTCTTTTTCAGCAGTGGCCGGTGGAGGAGTGGCTGAAGTCCGTAAAATTATTGCAGAAGCCAAGAAAAACTACGGATTGTTTCAAAAAACTACTGTTTTGTTTGTTGACGAAATTCACCGGTTTAACAAAGCCCAACAAGATGCCTTTCTTCCCTATGTTGAAGATGGGACAATTACTTTAATCGGGGCAACCACGGAAAACCCCGGTTTTGAAGTCATCGCTCCCCTGGTTTCCCGCAGCCAAATCTATGTTTTATACGCCCTTGATGAAAAAGAGATTGAGACAATAACAAAACGGGCTATGAAATATTATCCAAAACATACTTTTGAAAAAGAAGCGATTGAACACATAATAAAAAATGCTAATGGTGATGGAAGAACAGCAATCAATGCGATTGAATTAGCCTGTTCTATAGCGAAGAAGGTCACCCTGAGGGTGTCCGAAGAAGCGGTTCAACGAAAAGCCATTTTTTATGACAAAAAGGGTGACTGGCACTATGACACTATTTCAGCATTTATTAAATCTCTCAGGGGGAGCCAACCTGATGCCGCCTTACATTATTTAGCACGAATGATTAAGGCCGGTGAAGATCCAATTTTTATTGCCCGTCGTTTGGTCATCTTTGCCAGTGAAGATATTGGCAATGCTCAACCGACCGCACTGGTTGTTGCAACGTCCGCCATGCAGGCCTGCCATATGATCGGCTGGCCGGAAGCCGGATTAATACTTGCACAAACGGCAACATATCTTGCAACTGCTAAGAAATCGATTGCATCAATCAATGGAATTCAACAGGCGATGTCCGATATTGATGAGAAAAACCTCGATCCTATTCCTCTTCATCTCCGTAATGCATCAAATAAAGTAATGAGATCTTTTGGTTATGGCCAAGGTCATGTCCGCTATCCGTGGAAAGTGGAAAAAGAATCTGGGAAAAAAATTACCCAAGAATATATGCCAAAGAATTTAAGAGGAAAGAAGTATTATGTTCAGGATTGGAAATAATCCAAAATTTCTTTTATTAACTTGGTTAATATTTTATCCGGAAAATAAAGATTTAGTTTATTTTCTATCTCAATTGACTCATTAGCTATTTTATTTTTTATTTCATCATCAATCTTATATTTAATTAATGTTTTTTTATACCAAACTAAATCCTCATTTTTATAATTTTGTTTACCAAAAAAAGAATAAAAACGCTCTTTTTCTTTGCTATTTGATTTAGTAAGAAATTTTTCAATGAGTAGGGTGTTTTTCCCTTCTTTAATATCAGAGTCCGTCGGTTTACCTAAAGATTTTTCATCGGCAAACATCCCATCTAAATCATCCTTAATCTGAAATAAAATACCTGTTTCTCTTAAAACTTCCTCCCATCTTTTTATTTCTTGTTTATCTACGATACTCAAATTAAGAGCAATAACTGCTGGTTTAATAAATGAATATCTGGCTGTTTTTAATTCCATGATTTTATTTATATCGTCAATTTTGATAGTGTCTAAATATTCTCCAATCAAAAGCTCCTGTTTAAACTCATTATATAAATCAATAATTTTTTTCTTATTTATTTCTTGACTAAATATTTCATCAGCTAACATTAAGGCCAAATCACCAGCCAGAATTGCTGTCGAAAGGTTATATTTTTTGTGCACAGTCTGTTTTCCCCTTCTTAAATCAGAGTTATCAATGATATCGTCGTGAATCAAAGCAAAACTATGAAACAGTTCAAAGATAAAAGAAAGTTTTAAAACTTTTGCTGAATTTTGAGAAGCATAACTTAAAAAAGCATAGTAAAAAATTGCCGGTCGCAATCGTTTGCCGCCATTATTAATAAACTCTTTTATTATTTTAAATAAATCACCACCTTTTTTATCTATTTTTTCCACCGACTTGATTTTTTTGTCTAAATAGATATTTATTTCTTTATCAAATTGTTTTCGGAAATCTGAAAGTTTATTCATATGCCAAATCGTCTTTGACGCTCCATATAATTTTTAACAGCTTTTTCTAATTCTTTTGCTGTAAAATCGGGAAAATAAAGGTCGGAAAAATAAAGCTCGCTGTATTCACTCTGCCAAAGCATAAAGCCAGATAATCTTTTTTCCCCGCCGGTCCTAATAATCAGATCCGGGTCAGGAATGTCTGAAGTATCTAAATATTTAGAAAAACTTTCTTGAGTTATTTTTGATTTTTGATCTTTGATTTTTGATATTGATCTAATTATCTCGTCTCTTCCACCATAATTTAATCCTAAAACTATCGTTATTTTTTTATTATTCATTGTTTCTTTTGTAATCTTATAAGCTTCTTTTTGAAGATCTTCAGGTAACTTGATTAAATCACCAATTATTTTAAGTCTTATTTTTTTTTCTTTGAACTCTTTATATTTACTTTTCAAAGATATTCTTATTAAATTAAATAAATGGCTAAGCTCTTCCTTACTTCTACCGACTAGATTTTCTGTTGATAAAGCCCAAAAAGTAAAATATTTTATATCCAATCTAATTAGTTCGTTAATTAAATTAGGTAAAGTTGTTTGTGCCGCATATCGATGTCCTTCTGCAGTGGACTTACCTTTTTTCTTCGCCCAACGACGATTGCCATCCGGAATAATTGCCACGTGTTTTGGAAGATAATCTTTATTGTTCATATTTAAAATAAATGTTTTTCAGTTAGTCTTGCACCAACTGCAGGTTTGTTAATTATCATATTTTTAACTTCTTTTATTTCTTTTAGTTTGTTAACCAGTTCTTCTTTATTTTTTTGCTCAACAATCAGATGAATATCTTGGCCAGTGTTGACGGTGAAATAAACTTCAATGCCTTCACTCCTCCAATGTTTAGCTAATTTCATTAATTTAACTGTTTCCGGTTGCCAATAAATAAGAGATGGGGTTGAAGTTAACATAATGGCGTGAAGCTCCAACGCTTCGCCTTCAATTATTTGCCCAAATTCTGTAAAGTTTTTTGATTCAAGAGCTTTTTTAAATCGACTTATTTTTTCATTAATATTATTTAGTCTCGTCTTAAAGAATGAACTTGTTGAAGCAAATTTTTGTCCGTCAGTTGATGAAATATCTTTTTTTTCTTGACTGATAATTGCCACCACATCAACTATCTCCCAGTAATTTGGTGGATAAAGCGATTTTGCCCCCTCGCCCTTCCACTCAACAAATCCATCAGGAATTGACCTACATGCAGAACCCGATCCTTGACGGGCTAAGCTTGATAATTCTTTTTCATTTAAATCTAACCCAATTGCTTTCGTTGCTGCAAGAGTTAAGGCTGCAAAACCAGAAGCAGAAGAGGAAAGACCGGTTCCATCTGGAAAATTATTTTTTGAAACTACTTTCACTTTCAAAAAAATATTGGCTTTTTTTCTAATTAAGTCTAAATGCTTTATAACTTTATTTGTTTCTTTGACATCTACTTTGTTATTAACCAATATCGAATCTTCTTTGAACTCTGAATTAAATTCAACTGTAGTTGTGGTCAACAAATTACTCAAATTCATGGAAATACTTCCGTTTTCCGGGATTTTTAAATCCTCATCTTTTTTACCCCAATATTTAATGAACGCAATATTTGATGGGGCAATTGCGGTTGCTTTCATATATTTGTTTTAATATTTAATATTTCTCCTCCAATTCTAATTATAGCCGAATCAACATTTTTTCTTTTATCTGCCGGAATTAATGCGATCATACAATCTCCTCCACCAGCTCCAGATAGCTTGGCTCCATATGCTCCAGCAGAAACAGCAGCTAAACACATTGCGTCTAATTTCTCCGTACTCACGCCCAACTCTTGAAGTAGTTTATGATTTCGATTCATCAACCCTCCTGTTGTTTTCCAGTCAGAATTTACCAAACTAACTTTTGCTTCTTCAACGATTTTTTTTATTTGATCAAATATTTTAAAATTAGGCTTTAAATTATTGACGATTTTTGTCGTACTGGCTTTTGTTCCGGAGTAGCCTATTACCAAAGACAAATCCTTAACAGATAATGACTCAATTATTTTTCCACCAGTTACAAAATATATCGTTCCTTCATAAACGGCCGATGCCACATCAAAACCTGACCCGACTTTTTGAATTGTTCGAATCACTTTAAATCCCAAATCAAAAATTTCTTTTTTAGAAATATCAATTTTATAAAACAAACTTAATGCTTTTATTGTGGCAACGGTGACTGCTGATGATGAACCAAGACCAAATTTTGAAGAAAAATCACTATAAGTTTTTATCAATATTTTATTATCTACTTTGTATTTTTCACAAAATTGTTTGACTGCTTCTTCTACAAAACGAGGGTCTTTTACTTGAGGAGCGTCTATTTTAAATTCTTCGCTTTTCTCTACCTCAACATATATCCTTGACGCAACTGTTTTCACGATACACGGATAACCATAAACAACAGCATGTTCACCAAAAAGCATTAATTTTCCAGGAGCTGATGCTTTGACTGTCATATTTTTTTGACTCCTTGATCATCCGGAATAAATTTATTAAAAGGAATCTTTTTTATATTTAGATATTCTATCAATTTTTTACTATTATCAGCAAAAAACAATATATATCCTGACCCACTGTTTTTTCCTCCCGCACCTGTAACTTTACCCACTCCAAACTTAGACAAATTTGAAAGAAGTATTTTAGTTATCTCAGAAACTACTCCCAACTTTTCCAACTGTTTTTCATTATTTACTAGACATTGCCTAAATAAAATCTCGTCCTGTTTTTTAATTGATGAGACTAAATTATTAGTCGTTATTTCTATCTCGCTTAATTTTTTTTCATCAACCGTTGCTCGGACAAAATCCACCATTTCCCCAGTCGTCTCTTTTGGATTTCCACTATCTATCAAAAATAATTTTTCCTCAATTATTTTTGGTATTTTATATTCTAAATTCTTCAAATCAACTTTTTTTTGATATAAAATCAGTCCGCCGAAACATGAAGCGGAATTATCAACTCCTGAAGGATTTTTGTGAAAATATTTTTCAATCTGAAAAGCCAAATCATTAATTATCTTCTTATCAAATTCTTTACCTGTATAAAACTCTAAAAATGCGGCAACCGATGCAACTGATAACGCCGCTGATGAACCTAAGCCACGCCCAATCGGAATTTCTGAAGTAATTTCATAACTAAAAGCTTTATCAACGAAATTAATTTTTTGCTCTGCAAGAAAATTCTTTACTTTATTGCTAATCGATATTATTTCTTTATTAACATTACTATCTTGTAGCGATCGCTCTGAGATAGTAACAGTAAATTTTAAACGAAGATTAATGACAGAAACTAAGGCTGGTTTTCCGTAAACGACGGCGTGTTCACCAGATAAAATTACTTTGGCTGGTGCTGAATAAGAAATTTTCATAAAGGTTTGAACTTCACACCATAGGCAATCACGCCCTCATTTGATGATTCGCGGACTTTTCTTAAAATAGAAACTACTTCTTTTCCAATTTTCAAATCCTCATCTCGGTAATCAACTAACATGCCGTATATTTTTTCCTTGTTATCAAATTCAACCAGCAGAACCGGATACGGAGCATACTTCTTGAAATCGGCACTTGGAGTAAATATTTTTGTCCACGTCAATATTTTGCCTTTTTTTCCAAGGACTTTTCTAATCTCTTTTTGTCTTCTCCAAATTTTTACCGGTGAAATCATATTAAATTCCTAAAATTGTAACAACCGCTGTTCCTCCTGATCCTCCTACATTTTGGGCTAAACCGTATTTAGTATTTTTTATTTGTCTTTTTTCCGCCTGTCCTGTCAATTGTAAAAATATTTCTCCAATCTGTTTGACTCCAGTTGCCCCAACCGGGTGTCCTGATGCTTTTAACCCACCGGAAGTATTGACAATTAAATTTCCACCATTCCCAAACTTAGTTGATTCTTCCGTAATCAATTGTCCACCAGTTCCCTTTTTCCAAAAACCCAAATCCTCCATTGCAAATATTTCTGCTATCGAAAAGCAGTCGTGAACCTCGGCCACATCAATATCATTTCGATGAAGTTTTGCATTTTTAAAAGCTAAATCTCCAGCAATTTGTGTTGCGAGTATTTCATCAATTTGTTTTCGTGTCTTTAATGAAATTGAATCAGATGCAATCTCCGAGGATAATATAGCAACTGAGTGTTTTTGTTTTTTTATTACATCCTTATTATTTGTAATAATTACGGCTGAAGCGCCATCTGAAATTGGAGATGAATCCAGGACCTTCAATGGATAAGCGACGTAAGGACTTTTTAAAACGTCCTCAATACTAATTACTCTTCTAAATTGAGCTTTGTCATTCAAGCTTCCATGATAATGATTTTTCACTGGAACATAAGCTAAATTTTTTTCGCTATAACCATATTTTTCCAAATAAAGGTTTGCCATCATTGCATAAAGTCCTGGAAAAGTTAGACCAGCCTCTTGTTCCTCACCTGACGATGCCGCAGATAAACCAGTAATTGTTTCTTCCGGCGAATAATCGGTCATTTTTTCCGCTCCAATCACCAAAATATTTTTATTACTATTTGCGTCCAAATAATTTTTTGCCAGATTAAAAGCAACACCACCTGATGCACAAGCCGCTTCGGCGCGAAAAATAGGAATATTTACTTCTAAAATTTCTGCTAATTTTGAAGTTGAATGCAGATTATTTTCCAAGACTCCAGCCAACATATTGCCAAAAAAAATTGCATCAATTTCCTTTTTTTCCAAATTGGTATTTTTTAATGCTCCAACGATTACCTCCTCTACCAAATCAAATAATGATTTATCCCAAAGTTCACTAAATTTAGTTGTGTAATATCCAGTAATATAATTCATATCATTTCCATAAATTTTAAATAGGTTGGGTAATCAATATATTGTTTATTATTTATATTTTTTAGAAATTCTTTTCTTCTTTTTTCCAGATTTTTTGTGACTTTTAAAACAAAACTGTCAGAGCCGGCACCACTTCCATATGAACAAAGAAAGATTAAGTCACCCTCTTTTGCCTTTTCAAGAACCGACATCAAACCCATCAAAGCAGACGCAGTATAAGAGTTACCTAATTTATTGACCACTAATGAATCGTTTATTTGAGATTCTGAAAACCCTAAAGATTTCGCAACTTGAACTGGAAATTTACCGTTGGGCATATGAAAAACAGCAAAAGAAAAATCTTTTGGAGAATATCCGGTTTTTTTAAATAAGCTTTTACTCGACTCACCTATATGATAAAAATATGATGGTTTACCACTAAATCTTCCACCATGAGAAGGGTAACGAATTCCTTCTCTTCGCCAAAAATCCGGAGTATCTGATGAAAATGTTTCAAAGTCAATAATTTCCAAAATCAAATCATCTTTTCCCAAAAGAAACGAGACTGAACCTGATGCGGCTGTATATTCAAGGACATCATGGGCTTTTCCCATTCCTTTATCTGAACCTGTGATTAGTGCATAATCGCTATAACCTGATTTTATTAAGGCTTGAGCAGAGATCAATGCCCCTGTTGCCGCCTTACAGGCAAATTCGGTGTCATAAGCCAGATAATTTTTTTCAATTCCTAAAAATTCCGCCAAAATAGTTGAAGCAGGATTGACCGCATAAGGATGAGTCTCTGAGCCAAACAACACGACTTTAATTTTACTTCGATCAATTTCTACGTCTGACAGCGCATTTGATGCAGATTCAAAAGCCATGGTTAGAGAGTCTTCATCAACTCCCGCGACTGCTTTTTCGATAATCATCAAAGATTTCTTGACATCATCGGGGTTTTTTCCCCAGACTTTGGCAATTTCTTCCGTTTTGATCCGATATTTTGGAACGTAAAAACCGTATGAGACTATTCCTACCATAATTATAAAAAAAATTTAAAAGTAAAAAGTTAGAAGTCAAAATTTAAATTCAAAATTAAATAGTTTTTTATACTTTTGACTTTTTATTTTAATTTTTGACTTTTGATTTTTGAATTTTAACTTACCTGCCAAGTTTTTTATGTGCACATGCTAATGTTCCTTCTGCCAATGATGCGAGTAATGAAATTTCCCCAGCAAGTACAGCTCCTCCCAAAACTTCCGCTAATTCAACTGAATTTTTTGTTCCGATAATTGATAGTGCCTCCTGTTTTGTTTTAAGTTTTGTCCCACCTCCAACCGTGCCGACCATTACAGCAGGTAAATAGACAGAGGCATATAAGTCTCCGTTTTTCAAAACCTTACTGGTTGTTACCCCCATACTACCCTCAACCACATGGGCCAAATCTTGACCGGTTGCAGCAAAAAAAGCGGCCACAATATTGGCAAAATGAGCATTAAATCCCATAGAACCGCTCATCGCTGATCCGATCATACATTTGGTCAGCCAAACTTCAAAAAACTTTTCCGGAGTCGTTTTTAATACCTCGTCCACGACTTCCTTTTTTAAAATAACTTCTGACCAAACCCGTTTTCCCCGGCCAGAAATAAAATTCAGCCAGGCAGGTTTTTTATCAATACAAAAATTGCCTGATACTGATAAACATTTCGCTTTTGTTTTTTCTTCGATCGATCGAGCGATTAAATCCGTGGCAATGGTGGCCATATTCATTCCCATGGCGTTTTGAGTGTCGAAGTAAAACCTGACATATACATATCTCCCGACGATCCTCGTTCCCAATTTTTTTAATCTTAGATGAGAGGAAGTTTTTTCTGCTTCGCCCTTAAGAAGATTAAAATTTTTATCCAACCATTTCTTTAATATTATACTTTCCCTGATTCCCGCTGTTTCAAAAACCGGCCCCCGGGTTGTTCCGACATTTTCCACAAAAACTCTGACGCCACCTGATAAACTAATGGCTTTACAGCCTCGATTAATCGAGGCAACCAAGGCTCCCTCTGTCGTGGCGAGCGGAAGATAAAATCCGCCATCGATATGTTCCCCTTTTATCTCTAATGGTCCTGCGATACCCAATGGCAAGGTGGTGGCTCCTATTAAATTTTCACAATGAATAGCTTTTTCATCTTCTGTAAGTGCTTTGGCAATATTTTCCAACCTTATCTTCATCTTTTCCTCTAAAAACTGCCGCCTTTCTTTTGCTGTTTTTAATCCGTTTAGATTCATACATTTATTAGTCGAGTCAAAATCAATAATCATTTCATTTACTCTCATGTATAATTTTGTTGATGGATTACTATAAACAGAAATTATTTCTTGCCGAGGTAGACAAAGACGATAATATCATTGATAAGATTGAACGTTGGGAAGGTCATAAGAAAGGAGTCCTTCACCGGGGATTTACCGCTGTTATGATTTACCATGATCAATTTGTTATTCAACATCGCAAGCATCTGGCTTTTGACGGATATTTTGACCTTACTTTTTCTTCGCATCAAATTTATGTACATGATGTTTTGCAAACTGACGAAGATGCGATTAATGAAACTTTAAAACGAGAATGGAATATTGATGCAACCGGAATCAAAAGTATTCCAAAATATCTTTGTAAATTTTATTACAAAGCTAAAGATCCAAACAGTATCTTTACCGAACATGAAGTTGATTATATCTATATAGCAGAATTAATAAATAGACCCAACCCAAACCCTAACTTTGCCTATGGCTTTGAATTGATTAAAAAACAAGAAATTAAAAATTATAAAATAGCTCCATGGGTTGAAGAAATAGTCCCGATGATTAAATAAACGGAATTCGAAATAGCTTTAGCTGATATAAAAATATTGAATAAGGAATAAACCAAATTAGAAACAAAATAAGCATAAAAATAATTCTGAAAAAATTCTGCTTTGAAGAAAATCTAACTGCTAAGTAGACAAGAATAAATTTCCAAATCAATAAGCTTAGCGAATAGGCTATAAAAAAAATACTAAATCCTTTTCCCATTAAGGAAAATGTTCTAGGTGGAGGTAAAAATATATAAAGAATTGAAGTTGACAAAAACCATATTAAAGTAGGAAATAAGGAATAAACAAAAGTGAAAATAAAACTTGAAAACTTTATTTCTTTTTTGTTTTTAGCAAATAATTTTGATAATAAATAAAAAAAGGCTACTGTTAATAAAAAATTTATAATAAACAAAATATAAACTAATGTTGCTGGATATAGTTTGTCCCTCAGGTAATAAATAAACTTAAAGTAGATAAAAATTATTCCAATGATAATTGTCGGTTGATAATTATCTTTTTCTTCACTAATTCTTCGCATTGTCTTATATGGAGAAAATATCAATAGAATAAAATTTCTCAAAACCAATACGAAGGAAGTAATTAAATCAGTAACCATACTGTAATATTGTGACTAACCTTACCAACAGACCACCAAATATAATATATAAAAATAAAGATATTAATATTGCTAAAGGAATAACAAGAATAAATGGGGCAGTTTTAAAATATGAAGTTATTTTTCTAAAATAATTAGTCAAAATATTTACGCCTAAATCATTTGGCTCGATTGAAAATACTTCGTTCATTTTTTGTTTCATCCGAAAATTAATATTTTTCATACCATTTCACTATAAATTATAAATGTAATTATCATAGTTTCATTAGGTATGATCCCCAACGTAGCCTTTAGGCGTAGTGGGATCATAATTCGTTATTAAATACTTTTATAAAACTTTTTCTCGCCCTGAATAATAAACTTTCTGTGGCTTTGAAATTCATCTTTAATTTCTCAGCGATCTCGCTGACATTTATTCCTTCTATATACTTTAGTCGTAGAATCACTTGATAATCATTCGGAAGTGAATCAATTATTTTTGATATTTTTTCTTTTAGTTCCTTTTTATCAATCTCATCGTCAATAAATACTACTTTTAGTCCTTCAACCACATATGAAGGAAGTCTGGAAAAAAGAATGCTTTTAATCTTTCTTTTTCTTATCTGATCGACTATTTTGTGTCTAGCAATGGAAAATAAGAATGTCTTTAAGGAAGATTGAAACCGGAAATCGCGAAGTGCTTCAATAAAGTCCAAGAAAATATCCTGGGTTATTTCTTCGGCCTGCTGATAGTTGTTAATCTGCGATTTGACAAAGTTGAAGATTGAGGGTTGGTATTTTTTATAGACGATAAGAAGAGCCTTTTCGTCTTTTTTTATAATTTTTTTTAGCAATTCCTTTTCTTCCTTATTAGTCTCCATGTCTACTATTTTATCACACCATAGTCATATATAATTTTATATGTTGATGATATAATTTTATTATATTTATGAACATCCATAACTACTCTCAAGTTATCAAATATGTAAATTCTAATAAGTCCATAAAATATGTACCTGATAATAATCTAACTAAAATAAGGCTTCTTTTAGAAAAAGAGATTAAAAACAAAAAAATAATGTATGGAATAACCACGGGTTTTGGAGCCTTTAAAAATAAGTTTATCTCCAAAGAAGAAACAAAAAAGCTACAAGAAAACCTTATTGTTTCTCACGCCGTCGGGCAAGGTAATCCTTTCGACGTTAAAACAGTCAAAGCTATAATGTTGATTATTGTTAACTATCTTTCGAAGGGTTTTTCAGGAGTAAGATCTATTGTCATTGATACTCTTTTAGAAATGATTAATAGAAATGTCATTCCGTTTGTACCCGAAAAAGGATCAGTTGGTTCCAGTGGAGACTTAGCACCTTCTGCTCATATAATTTTAGTTTTAATTGGAAGAGGACAAGCGTATTTTCAAGGTAAATTAATTCCAGGAAAAATCGCTTTACAAAAAGCCAACATTAAGCCTCTAGTCTTAGAAGCAAAAGAAGGACTCGCTCTTATTAATAATACTGCGACCATGACAGCAAATGGATGTTTTGCTCTATCAGATGCTAATGAAATTGTCGAATTATCTGACATAGCAGGTGCTTTATCGGCTGAAGCTCTAAAAGCAACCCCGAAAGCATTCGACGAAAGAATCCATAAAATTAAACCACATGAGGGTCAGATTAGAGTGGCAAAAAATATATTAAAACTGATAAACGGCAGTACCATGTGTGATTCTAACAAGGTCCAAGATAATTATTCTGTTCGTTGTATGCCGCAAATCCACGGAGCCATCAGGGAAGCAGTAAAATTTGCAGAAAAAATAGTGAATACGGAAATCAATTCCGTCACTGACAATCCTTTAATTTTTAACACCAACGGAAAAATAGAGGTTTTATCAGGTGGTAATTTTCACGGAGAAGCAGTAGCAATCGCGATGGATACTTTGGGTCTGGCTATTTGCGAATATGGAAACGTTGCTGATCGGCGGATTGCTTCTCTACTTGACCCTTCCATCAATAACGGACTGCCGGCTTTTTTGGCAAAAGACGGCGGATTAAACTCCGGTTTTATGATATTGCAATATACAACCGCTTCACTTGTTTCAGAAAATAAAATATTAGCCCATCCGGCTGTGGTTGATTCTATCCCAACATCTGCTAATGTGGAGGATCTTGTTTCTATGGGAACTATCGCCGCTAGAAAAGCCCGAAATATCATTGGAAATTTGGAATCTGTTTTAACAATCGAAATCATGACCGCCTGTCAGGCAATTGATTTTAGATTGACACAAGGTTTTAAATTAGGTAATGAAACAAATAAATGGTATAAAAAAGTTCGCAGTATTGTTCCTTTTTTTGAAAAAGACGAAGAATATTATCCTTATATCGAAAAACTAAAAAAATATTTATTCAGTTAATATATTGACAGTTATTAATTTTTTAAAATATTATGGCTCGACCAATGTTTTTTCAGGAAAAACCAAAGGGAACGATTAAAGCCCCAACTGGAACTAGAATCAGTTGTAAAACTTGGGATGCCGAGGCGGCAATGAGAATGTTGATGAATAATATCACTCCAGGGGTTGCTTTAAAACCAGATGAATTAATTGTTTATGGCGGAACCGGAAGAGCGGCTCGAAATTGGCATGAATATAATAGGATCATTAAGGCTTTAAAGGCTTTAAAAAAAGATGAAACTTTATGTGTTCAGTCGGGAAAACCAGTTTATGTTGCTAAAACTTATGAAGAATCACCAAGAGTCATAATAGCCAACTCTAATTTAGTCCCTAAGTGGTCTACCCAGGAAAACTTTGACAAATATGATCAAATGGGGTTGACGATGTACGGACAGATGACTGCCGGCAGCTGGATTTATATTGGTACTCAAGGAATTCTTCAGGGAACCTATGAAACTTTTGCCGCAATTGGCAAAAAAAATTTTAAAGCCGATTCTCTTAGGGGAAAATTTATTTTAACTGCCGGTATGGGAGCAATGAGCGGAGCTCAGCCAATGGCCGCCACCATGAATGAAGCCGTGATATTGGATATCGAAGTAAGAAGAGAAAGAATCCAACAAAAGATTAACGAAGGATACTGCGATAGGATTACAGATAGCCTGGATGAGGCTTTAGGGTGGATAAAGAAAGCTAAAAAAGATAAAACCCCATTGTCAATCGGATTAGTTGGTAACGCAGCAGAAATTGAACCAGAACTAGTAAGAAGAAATATTATCCCTGATATCATCACTGATCAAACCTCTGCTCATGATCTTTTAAGTTATATTCCAATAGGCCATCTTAAAGATATTGATGAACTAAGAGAAAAAAATCCTCAAGAATATCGAAAAAGATCCCTCATATCTATTGCTAAACATGTTGAAGCAATTCTTGAAATGCAAAAAAGAGGAGCAATCGCCGTGGATTATGGCAATAATATTCGTGGTCAAGCAGAAATTGCTGGAGTTAAGATACGAAATAAAGATAATTCTTTTAAATATCCAGGCTTTGTCCCTGCATATATCCGACCATTATTTTGTGAAGGTAAGGGGCCGTTCCGTTGGGCAGCTCTCTCAGGAGACTCAAGAGACCTAGAAGTTATAGACGATGCTCTATTTCAAACTTTTCCCAATGATAAACCTCTACAAAGATGGATTACAATGGCTCGGGAACGTGTTCCAGTAATTGGCTTACCAACTCGAATTTGTTGGCTTGGATATGGTGAACGGGCAAAATTTGGATTAGTAATAAATGATTTAATAAAAAGGGGGAAAGTCAAAGCGCCGATTGTAATTGGACGTGATCACTTAGATACCGGGAGTGTTGCTTCTCCAAATCGAGAAACAGAAGGTATGAAAGATGGTAGCGACGCAATTGCCGACTGGCCATTATTAAACTTCGCGTTAAACACTGCGGCTGGGGCAAGTTGGGTTAGTTTTCATAATGGAGGTGGAGTTGGAATCGGAAATTCTTTACATGCTGGAATGGTTATTGTTGCCGATGGAACTAAAGAAAGAGAAAAAAGACTGGAAAGAGTCTTGACTGTTGATCCTGGTATTGGTGTTGCTCGCCACGCAGATGCAGGTTATCAAGAAGCCATTAGAACCGCCAAAAATAAAAAATTAGTAATTCCCAAGTAAATAATTACAAAACTTTTTGGTATCCACCACAGCCTCTAAACAACCAGTGAGCTGTTCGCGTGATTGTGGTTGTAGACACTCCCATTTTTTTTGAAATTGCTTTATAGGACATTCCTGTTTTTAATAATCTCGCCATTTCTAATCGGTTAGCAAATTCCTCAAGTTCTTTTATAGTCAATAAATCTCTTAAAAAATTTGCTACTTCTTGTTCTGTTTTTAACTTCAGAAAGGCGCTGGCTAGTGCCTTTTCTTTTTCGTTTTTAGGTTTATAGTTTTGAAAGTCTGACATGTTTAAATTATATCACTTGACAACAAAATAATCATATGTTATCATGTTAACACGTTAATATAATAATTAACTCTATGAAACAATATAGCAATACAACAATTAATTCTGTTTTCCACCATACTCCGCTTATTCGCGGGGTAATTTCTGTGTAGAAAATATTTTATTTAAAGTTCCCTACCCCGCTTGCAGGCGGGGATTTT